>Ga0180223_1000375_pt1 | contig 61797 bp, 59 predicted proteins | sample eDN5th30CKraftOP_FD_151337 | JGI IMG/M metagenome (GOLD analysis project Ga0180223, IMG submission 151337) | Enriched Organic Plus compost microbial communities from Emeryville, California, USA - eDNA 5th pass 30_C Kraft OP (version 2) (version 2) ... | reverse complement strand
CGTGCATTATCCCCCAACCGGCGCCCCCCGCGCCCGCGGGCCCGGCCGGGCTGTGCCAGAATCGGCCGCTCCGCCCCCGACACGCCGCATGAGCCGAACCGAAGAACACCCCGCGGACCTCCTGCGCCGCCTGGCCCGCAGCCGCTGGGCCGTGGTCGCCGGTGCCTTCGTGCTGGGCTGGGTGCTGTTCCTGCTGGTGGTGACCCGGCAGTCCGGCGAGCCCGCTCCGGGCGAGGCCGCCCCGGCAGCGGCGCTGGCCGCGCTGCCCAGCGAGCCGCTGCCCGCGCCCATGCCGGCTGGAACCAGCGCGCCGCTGCCGCGCACCGCCGACGGCGAGGAACCGCGCCTGGTGGAGGAAGCGCCCGCGCCGGAGCCGGTGCAGCCGGAGCCGGAAACCGTCGAGCCCGCGCCGGTGGAACCGGCGCCGGTCGCGCCGGTGGCGTCCAGCATCGCCCAGGCACCCGAACTGCTGCCGGGCCAGCCCGCGCCACGCTATCCCGCTTCCGCCCTGCGCCGCGGCGAGAGTGGCACCGTGGTGCTGCGGGTCCAGGTGGATGCCGAAGGCCGCGCCGGCGACGTGGAGATCGTCGAGCGCAGCGGTTCGCGCGAGCTGGACCGCGCCGCGGCCGAGGCGGCACTGCGCTGGCGCTTCCGGCCCGCACGCGACGGCGAAGGCCGGCCGCTCCCGGGCGAAGCCATCGTGCCGGTGGAGTTCCGGACCGAGTGAAGCGGCGCTCACGGCGCTGAACCGTGGCGCGCCGTTGGCACGGGCTTCATCGCCCGATCATCCGGCCGACACACCGGCGTGGCCAGACTCCCCGTGCACCTGCAACGAGGAATCGCCATGGCCACCTACTTCGACACCGGCCGCGCCGGGCTCCGGGCCGCGCTGTCCAGGCACGCCCTGGCGCTGCGCGCGGCGACGCTGGGCCTGGCATTGCTCGCCGCGGCCCTGGCGTGGCTGGCCCTGCGCGAGGCAAACCCGGTGGCTGCCGGCGACCAGCCGCAGTACTACAACGGCCTGCCCGCCAGCCCTTCCACAGCGCTGGAAACGGACCGCCCGCCACGCCCGCTGGCCGGCAACCCGGTGCCCAGCTATCCGCGCAGCGCGCTGCGCAACGGCAGCGAAGGCGACGTGGTCGTTGCGATCATCGTCGGCAGCGACGGGCGTCCGGTGGACGTGCAGGTGGTCGCGCGCGGTGGCAGCGAGGACCCGGCATTCGACCGCGCCGCCATGGCGGCGGCGCGGCAGTGGCGCTTCGAGCCGGCCATGCGCGACGGCCAGGCCGTGCCTTCCACCGTGCACCTGCCGGTCGAGTTCCGCCGCGAGTGAGGGCGCGCGTCCTCAGCCGGCCGCCAGGCCGAAACCACAGCCACGCGCCAGCAGGTCGAACCCCGGGAACGACGTCGCCACGGTGGCGGTGTCGTTGATCCGTACCTGCGCATCCGAGCGCTGCCCGGCGACGGCGAAGGACATGGCGATGCGGTGGTCGTGCTGGCTCTCGATCGTGCCGCCGTGCAGCTGCCCGGGATGGATGGTGGCGCCGTCCGGGGTCTCGTCGACCTGCAGGCCCAGCGTGCGCAGGCCGCTGGCCATCGCCGCCAGGCGGTCGGATTCCTTCACCCGCAGCTCGGCCGCGCCGCGGACCACGGTCGGGCCTTCGGCGCAGGCCGCGGCCACGAACAGCGCCGGGAATTCGTCGATCATGTCCGGCACCAGTGCCTCCGGCACCTCGATGCCGCGCAGCGGCGCATGCCGCACCACCAGGTCGGCCACCGGCTCGCCGCCATGGGTGGAGGGATTCTCCTCGGTGATGTCCGCGCCCATCAGGCGCAGCGCATGCAGCAGTCCGGTGCGGCGCGGATTGAGGCCGACCTGGCGCAGGCGCAGTTCCGAGCCGGGCACGATGCTGGCCGCGACCAGGAAGAACGCGGCAGAGGAGAAGTCCGCCGGCACCGCGATGTCGGTGGCGCGCAGGCGCTGGCCGCCGCGCAGGCGGGCGTAGCCCGGCGAGAACTCGATGTCCACGCCGAACGCGGCCAGCATGCGCTCGGTGTAGTCGCGGGTCGGGTGCGGCTCGGCCACCGAGGTCCCGCCCTCGGCGTACAGCCCGGCCAGCAGCAGCGCCGACTTCACCTGGGCGCTGGCCACCGGCAGCGTGTAGTCGATGCCACGCAGCTTCTGCCCGCCGTGGATGCGCAGCGGCGGGGTACCGTCGGCCCCGGTGTCGATCCGGGCGCCCATCTGTGCCAGCGGCACCGTGACCCGGCGCATGGGCCGCTTCGACAGCGAGGCGTCGCCGACCAGCACGCTGTCGAACGCCTGCCCGGCCAGCAGCCCGGCCAGCAGGCGCATGCCGGTGCCGGCGTTGCCGCAGTCCAGCGGGCCGTCGGCGGGCCTGAGCCCGTCCACGCCCACGCCGTGGACGATGCGCCGCGACGCCGTCGGCGTCTCGATGCGCACGCCCAGCCGCTCGAAGATCGCCGCGGTGGCACGGGTGTCCTCGCCTTCGAGGAAGCCATCGATGGTGGAAACGCCATCGGCCAGCGCGGCGAACATCACCGCACGGTGCGAAACGGACTTGTCGCCGGGGATCTCCAGCGTCCCGCGCAGCGGCTGCCCCGCGCTTGCGATCCAGTGTTGCGAAGACTGCGACATCAGCTCTCCATCGTCTGCACGCCCGGCGCCTTCCAGCGCCGCGAACGAATCACCAATCACCAATCACCGCCCTCAAGGCACCGCCACCGGATACGACCCCAGCACCTTCACCTTGGCCACGTGCTTCTCCAGCTCGGCCAGCGCCTTCTTCATCGCCTCGTCCTCGACGTGGCCGGCCAGGTCGATGAAGAACGCGTACTCCCACTTGGCCTGGTGCGAGGGCCGCGACTCGATCCGGTTCATGCTGATGCCGTGGCGCGCGAACGGGCTGAGCACGTCGAACAGCGCGCCGGGCTTGTCGTGGATGAACACCAGGATCGAGGTGCGGTCGTGGCCGGACGGCGGGAACAGGCGCCGGCCGATCACCAGGAAGCGCGTGGTGTTGTCGCGGTCGTCCTGGATCGGCTGCATGATGACCTTCTTCAGGCCGTAGACGTGCGCCGCACTCTCGCCGGCGATGGCGGCCGCGTCGTCGGCGCCGCGCGCGCGGCGCGCGCCCTCGGCGTTGCTGGACACCGGCACCTTCTCCACCTTCGGCAGGTTGGCGCGCAGCCAGCCGGCGGTCTGGGCGAAGGCCTGTGGATGGGCGTAGATGCGCTCGATGTCCTCGATCCGGCCGGTGCGCGAGAGCAGGTACTGGTGCACCTTCAGCTCCACCTCGCCGCAGATCTTCAGTGGCGAGGTCAGGAACATGTCGAGGGTGACCTGGATCGTGCCCTGGCCGGAGTTCTCCACCGGCACCACGCCGAAGTCGGCGTTGCCGGCGTCGACCTCCTGGAACACCTCCTCGATGCTCGCCAGCGGCAGGCCGTGCGCCGAGCGGCCGAAGTGCTTGAGCACGGCCTGCTGGCTGAAGGTTCCTTCCGGCCCCAGGTAGCCGATCTTCAGCGGCTCCTGCTGCGCCAGGCAGGCGGACATGATCTCGCGGAACACGTGCACCAGGACCTCGTCCGGCAGCGGCCCCTGGTTGCGGTCCACCACCATGCGCAGCACCTGGGCCTCGCGCTCGGGGCGGTAGTAGTCCACCGCCGCGGCGAGCTTGCCCTTGGCCTTGCCGACCTGCAGGGCGAAGCGCGCGCGCTGCGCGATCAGCTCCTGGATCTGCCGGTCGATGCTGTCGATCTGCGCGCGCACGTCCTCCAGCACCGGCGGCGCGGTCTTCGCCGCCGCGCGGCGCGCCGGGGTCTTGCGGGTCGCGGCCTTGCGGGCGGCGGGCACGGCCTTGCTTGCGCTGGTTTTCTTGCTCGATGCCATCGAAGGGTTCCGTCGTCACTGGCGGCGGCCGCGGCCGCCGCGCAACCGGTGGGTCAGCCGTGGCGGCGCTGGAAGTCGGCCATGAAGTCGACCAGGGCCTGCGCCCCTTCCAGCGGCATGGCGTTGTACAGCGAGGCGCGCAGGCCGCCGACGGCCTTGTGGCCCTTCAGCGCCAGCAGGCCGGCCTCGCGCGATTCGGCCACGAAGCGCGCGGTCAGCGCCTCGTCGGGCAGGAAGAACGGGATGTTCATGCGCGAGCGCACCGCCGGCGCGACTTCGTTGCGGTAGAAGCCGCCGGAGGCGTCGATCGCCTGGTACACCAGCGCGGCCTTGGCCGCGTTGCGCCGCGCGAACTCCTCCACGCCGCCCTGTTCCAGCATCCAGCGCACGGTCAGGCCCAGCAGGTACCAGTTCCAGGTCGGCGGCGTGTTGAGCATCGAATCGCGCGCCGCGTGCGAGGCGTAGGTGAAGATGTCCGCGCGCGGCTGGCCGGCGCGCTCCAGCAGTTCGCGGCGCACGATCACCACCGAGATGCCGACCGGGCCCAGGTTCTTCTGCGCGCCGGCGTAGATCAGGCCGTACTTCGATACGTCGATCGGCTCGGAGGCGATCGAGGAACTGAAGTCGGCGAACAGCGGCGCCCCGCCCACGTCCGGCGCCCCGCGGTACTCCACGCCGTGGATGGTCTCGTTGGCGGTGATGTGCACGTAGGCCGCGCCGGGGCTCAGCGCCCACTGCGCGCGCGGCGGGATGTCGCGGAAGCCGCCAGCCTCGCCGTCGGCGACCACGTGCACGTCCACGTACGGCCGCGCCTGCTTGATCGCGGTCTTGCTCCAGTGGCCGGTGACCACGTAGTCGGCGCGCTGGCCCGGGGCGGCGAAGTTCAGCGCCAGCAGCGCCTGCTGGGTGGTGGCGCCACCCTGCATGAACAGCACGGCGTAGTCGTCCGGGATCGACATCAGGGCGCGTAGGTCGGCCTCGGCCTGCGCGGCCACGGCCATGAACTCGGCGCCACGGTGGCTCAGCTCGACGATCGACGCGCCCACCCCGTTCCAGTCCAGCATTTCCGCCTGCGCCTGGCGCAGGACCGCTTCCGGCAACGTCGCAGGGCCGGCACTGAAGTTGTACGCGCGCGTCATGAAGCACCCATAACGAAAGGGCTCGTAGTATGCCGCAGCGCACCAGTTGCGGGCGCAACCAAGACCGGCCCCGCGCCGCCGCGGGGAACCGCGCCGGCATGGACGCTGTCCCACTTCCGTCCGACCTCCGGAACCTGCCATGCGCCCGCCTTCCCTGCCCCGGATCCCCGCCAGCGAAATCACCGACGAGGCGGTCTACCGCGACCGCCGCCGACTGCTGGGCATGCTTGCCGCCAGCCCGGTGCTGGGCCTGGCCGGCTGCGCCGAAGCCGAGCCGCCGCCCCCGCCGCGCGCCCGGACCAGCACCGCCCAGGCGCGCGCCGGTTTCAGCACCGACGAGGAGCCGACCCGCTACGAGGACGCCACCACCTACAACAACTTCTACGAGTTCGGCACCAACAAGGACGATCCCTCGCGCGCGCCCCGCACCCTGCGCACCTCGCCCTGGTCGGTGTTGGTCGACGGCGAGTGCGCCAGGCCCGGCACCATCGGCCTGGAGGACCTGCTGCGCGGGATCGCGGTGGAGGAACGCATCTACCGCCTGCGCTGCGTGGAAGGCTGGTCGATGGTGATCCCGTGGAACGGCGTGCCGCTGGCGGACGTGCTGCGCCGCTTCGAGCCGACCTCGAAGGCCAAGTACGTGGCCTTCACCACCCTGGCCGACCCGCGGCAGATGCCCGGGATCCGCTACCGCTCGATCGACTGGCCGTACCGCGAGGGCCTGCGCATCGACGAGGCCATGCACCCGCTGGCCCTGCTGGCCACCGGCCTGTACGGCAAGCCGCTGCCGCAGCAGAACGGCGCGCCGCTGCGCCTGGTGGTGCCGTGGAAGTACGGCTTCAAGTCGATCAAGTCGATCGTGGCCATCCGCTTCACCGAGCGCATGCCGAAGACCGCCTGGAACGAACTGCAGCCGTCCGAGTACGGCTTCTTCGCCAACGTCAATCCGGCGGTGGACCATCCGCGCTGGAGCCAGAAGACCGAGCGCCGCATCGCCGGGACCAAGAGCAGGCTGTTCGCCGCCCGCATCCCGACGCAGCCGTTCAACGGCTACGCCGAACAGGTCGCCGCGCTGTACGCCGGCATGGACCTGCGCAAGTGGTACTGAGCCGCGCGCCTGCCGCTCCTGCCCGGCCGCGCCGGAGCAGCGGAGCGGGCCTGGTCGCGGCCAAGGCGGCGGCGCATGCGCTGGCCCTGGCGCCGGCCGCGTGGCTGGGCTGGCAAATGGCGCAGGTCTGGCGCACCGGTGGCGACATGCTGGGGGCAGACCCGGTGGCCGAGATCGAGCACCGCACCGGCCTGTGGGCGCTGCGCCTGCTGCTGCTGACCCTGGCCATCACCCCGTTGCGCCGGCTCAGCGGCCAGCCGGTGCTGCTGCAGTTCCGGCGCATGCTGGGGCTTTACGCGTTCTTCTACGCCTGCCTGCACCTGTGCGCGTACCTGGTGCTGGACCTGGGCGGCTACTGGACGCAACTGTTCGGGGAAATCGCCAAGCGCCCGTACATCACCGTGGGCTTCCTCGCCTGGCTGCTGCTGGTGCCGCTGGCGGTCACCTCCACCCGCGGCTGGATGCGCCGCCTGGGCCGGCGCTGGGGCCAGCTGCACCGCGCCGTCTACGCCATCGGCGTGCTGGCGGTGCTGCACTTCTGGTGGCTGGTGAAGTCCGACATCCGCGAGCCGGCGCTGTACGCCGGCATCCTCGCACTGCTGCTCGGCTGGCGCCTGGTGCTGCGGCTCAGGGCGAACCGAACCACAGCAGCGCACTGAGCGCTCCGGCCAGCAGGATCGCCGCCAGCAGCAGCCAGGGCACGCGCACGCCGCTGCGCGGCGGCGCTGCCGGCGCCGCCGCCGGCTCGGCCGTGTCGCCCGCGCCGCGGGGGGCCAGGTCGGGCAGCGCCGGGGCTTCGACCACGAAACGATGCTGGCCCTCGAACACGACCTGGTCCCCGGCCGCCAGCACCGCGTCGCGCACCGGCATGCCGTTGACCACGCTGCCCTCGGCCGAGCCCAGGTCGCGCAGCAGGACCTGCCCACCCTGGCGCTCGAGCATGGCGTGGCGCGGCGCGAATGCCGGGTCGTCGATGCGGATGTCGGCCTCGTGCACCGAACCCACCAGGCGCGGCTGGGCCAGGGTGAAGCAGCGCCCGTGGTGGGCGCCGCCAACCCCGCGCAACACCACGCAGGCCTCGTGCGCCGCCGCCTCCGCGGGTTCCTGCGCGGCCTCCGGCGCACGCGGCCCGGCCCGTACCAGCAGTTCGACGCCGTCGGCATAGACCGCGTCGCCGGCGCGCAGCAGGGCCATGCGCCGCACCGGGCGGCCGTTGACGTGGATGCCGCGCGCGCCGTTGGCCACCTGCAGCCACAGCCCGCGCCGGTCCAGGCAGAACTGCGCCAGCAGCGCGCCGGCCGCCTCGCCCAGGCCAAGGGTGCCGTTGGCCTGGCGGACCAGGCGCAACACCCCCGCGGCCAGCGGATGGTCGGGTTGCTGGCGGTTGCTGAAGTGCAGGTGCAGTGCGTGTTCTTGCATGCGTGGCAGACTATCAGCGCGCTTGCACCAGCCGCCAGTTCCGCGTGCGCACGCGCGCCCTTCCCGCAGCCAACGGAGTCCGACGCTTGTCCCGCATCGATATCGAACACGCCCATTCGCGCACGCCCGAGCAGGTCCGCCAGGCGGTGGAGGGCATCGCCGCCCGGCTGCAGGAGCGGCATGGCCTGAGCAGCCGCTGGGAAGGCGACAGCCTGGCCCTGGGCGGCCCCGGCATCGACGGGCGCATCGAGCTGCTGCCCGGCAAGGTGCGGGTGCAGGCCGAACTGGGCTTCCTGTTCTCGGCCCTGCAGGGGCTGGTGGAATCGGAGATCCGCCGGGTGCTGGCGGAAAAGCTCGGCTGAGGATCACGCCGCCTTTGCGGGCCGGCCGTGAAACTCGCGTGTGTTTCCCACGACGCGAGGACCCGGCCATGACCGTTGAAAACCGCTATCGCGAGACCCCCAGCGCCGCCGACATCCAGGCCCAGGCCGGGCGCTTCGCCCGCGAGCTGGGTGAATCGGCGCAGCAAGTGTGGCTGGCGGGCATCGGCGCGCTGGCGCGGGCCCAGGCCGAGGGCAGCCGTTTCTTCGAGCAGCTGGCCGAGGAAGGACGCGCGGTCGGCGAGGGCCAGGGCCCGGCCGGCGAGAACAGCGCCGCCGCGCGCCTGGAAGGGCTGCGCCAGGCCGTGGACGGCGCCCTGGGCCGGGCCACGGCCAAGGCCAACGAGGCCTGGGACAGCGTCGGCCGCGCCTTCGAGCACCGCGTCCAGCAGGCCCTGCGGCAGATGGACGTGCCCACCCGCGAAGACCTGGACGCGCTGGGAGCGAGGATCGACGCCCTGACCCGGGAACTGCAGCTGCGCACCACCGTGGCGCCGGAACCGTCCGTGCCGCCGACCCCGGGCCCGGCGCCGGCCGCCGGCGGCCCCGGTCCGCGCCCGGATGCCGGAACCAGCTAACGCAGCATTCCATCGGTGGTACCACTGCATTGTTGCAAAGCACAAATCGCTTCGGCAGAATCGAAACCGGCCCGCCAGTCCTCTCGCCGTTTGCTCCCCTCCCCTCTCGGCTTCTGGACTGGCGGGCCTTTTCGTGCCCGCGACCGGTGGCGTCCCGGGCCGTGTACCATCGGTCCGATGCTGTTTGGGGAGCCACGAGGAAGTTGATGTCTGCCTGGATCCTGGGGGGGAGCCTGGCCCTGCTCACGGCTGCCGTGGGCCTGCCTTATGTCTGGTTCGTACGTCGCGGCACGCACCGCGCGACCGCCGGCCTGCGCGCGATCGCGGCCCTGCGCTGGCGCGAGCTGTCGACCCTGGTCGGCCAGGCCATGCAGCAGCGCGGCCTGCGCCACGCCGGCCGCGGCCACGGCGAAGCCGCCCCTCCCGGCGACGGCAGCCGCCTGCTGATGACCGACGGCAGCCAGCGCTGGCTGCTGGCGTGCAAGCACGGCAGCGCCTACCGCCTCGGCTCCCACCACGTGACCGAGCTGGCCGCCGAGATGGAGCTGGCCGAGGCCCGCCACGGCATCCTGCTGACCGAGGGCCGGGCGCGCGCCGGCGCGCTGGCGGCGGCCGCACGCCACGACATCGAGGTGATCGACGGCCGCCGGCTGTGGACCCTGCTGCGCCCCTACGTGGGCCCGGAAACCCGCACCCAGGTGGAAGCGGCGGCCGAGGCCCGCTCGCGGACCGAGGCCTTCTGCGTGGCCGGCCTGGCACTGGCCCTGGGCGCGCTGGGGGGGGTGTCGGGGGATGCCCTCGTGGACGGCCTGGCCACGCTGCGCGCCCCGCGCGGCAACGTCGAGCCCCAGGCGCTGGCCGCCGCGGCGGCGCCGGCCGCCAGCCCCGCCGTCGCCCCGCGCGAGCCGGAACGGCTGCCGGAGGACGCGGGCATCGAGGACTTCCCCGACGAAGCCACCCTGCAGCATTACCGCAACGAGGTGGTGCGCGGGGTGTCGCTGCAGCCGGGCATCGGCCGCGTGTTCTGGCTGACCCACAACACCCTGGTGGTGGACCGCACCGGCACCATCGAGGCGATCTGGCCGCTGGTCTGCGCCGAGCTGGAGCGCTACCCGGCGCTGCGCACCGTGCGCGTGCAGCTCAATCCGCGGCCGGGCCGCGAGGAACAGGTGCGCTGGCGCCAGTGCCGCGTGCAGTAAGGCGCCACGCCGGCAGCGGATACGACGCGGGCGGCCACTGGCCGCCCTCGGCGCTTGTGCCTGGGGTGTTGCCCGCGGCCGGGCTCAGCCGGCCGGCGGGGCCTCGGCGCCGGCCGGCTCCGCCGCGGCGGGCTGCACGCCCTCCTCGGCATCGTCCAGCGAGGCGTCCACGCGCTCGACCGCCTGCAGCGACTCGCCCTCGGCCAGGCGGATCAGGGTCACGCCCTGGGTATTGCGGCCGACCTGGGAGATCTCCGCGGCGCGGGTACGCACCAGGGTGCCGGCGTCGGAGATCAGCAGCACCTCGTGCTGTTCGGACAGCTGGATCGCGCCGACCAGCCTGCCGTTGCGCTCGCTGGTCTGGATCGCGATCACGCCCTGGGTGCCGCGCCCCTTCTTCGGGTACTCCGACAGCGGGGTGCGCTTGCCGTAGCCGCGCTCGGACGCGGTGAGGATGTCGCCCTCGCCGTCCGGCACCACCAGGCTGACCACGTGCTCGCCCTCGGCCAGGCGGATGCCGCGCACGCCGGTGGCGGTGCGGCCCATGGCGCGCACCTCCGACTCGTCGAAGCGCACGGCCTTGCCGTTGGAGGCGAACAGCATGACGTCGCGGCCGCCGTCGGTGAGCGCGACGCCGACCAGGGCATCGTCCTGGTCCAGGTTGATCGCGATCTTGCCGCGCGCCAGGCGGAAGGCGAACTCGGTCAGCGGGGTCTTCTTCACCGTGCCGTTGCGGGTGGCGAAGAACACGTACTGGCCTTCGGCGTACTCGCGCACCGGCAGCACCGCCTGCACGCGCTCGCCTTCCTCCAGCGGGATCCAGTTGATGATCGGGCGGCCGCGGGCGTTGGAGCCTGCCTCCGGCAGCTGGTGCACCGGCAGCCAGAACACCTTGCCGCTGCTGGTGAAGGTCAGCAGGGTGTCGTGGGTGTTGACCAGCCACAGCCGGTCGATGAAATCCTCGTCCTTGGTCGCGGCGGCGGCGCGGCCGCGGCCGCCGCGCTTCTGCGCGCGGTAGGCCGACACCGGCTGGCGCTTGGCGTAGCCGGCGTGCGACAGGGTCACCACCACGTCCTCCGGCGCGATCAGGTCGAGGATGTCCAGGTCCTCCTCGCTGGCGCGGATCTCGCTGCGGCGGTCGTCGCCGTACTCGGCCTTCAGCTCGTTGAGCTCGGTGCGGATCACCTGGCGCAGCACTTCCGGATCCTCGAGGATCTCGATCAGGCCGCGGATGGTCTCCAGCAGCTGGCGGTATTCCTCGGTCAGCTTCTCCTGCTCCAGGCCGGTCAGGCGGTGCAGGCGCATCTCCAGGATCTGCTGGGCCTGGACCTCGGTCAGGCGGTACATGCCCTCGACCAGGCCCACGCCGGCCGGCAGGTCGTCCGGGCGCGAGGCCTCGGCGCCGGCGGCGGCCAGCAGCGCGCCGACCAGGCCCGGCTCCCAGGTGCGGCCGAGCATGCGCTCCTTGGCCACCTGCGGGTTCTCCGAGGTCTTGATCAGCTCGATCATCTCGTCGATGTTGGCCAGCGCGACGGTCAGGCCTTCCAGCACGTGGGCGCGGGCGCGCGCCTTGCGCAGCTCGAAGATGGTGCGGCGGGTCACCACCTCGCGGCGGTGGCGCAGGAAGGCCTCGAGGATCTGCTTGAGGTTGACCAGCTGCGGGCGGCCGTCGACCAGCGCCACCATGTTGATGCCGAACACCGATTCCAGCTGGGTCTGCTGGTAGAGGTTGTTGAGCACCACCTCGGCGGACTCGCCGCGCTTGACCTCGATGTAGATGCGCATGCCGTCCTTGTCGGACTCGTCGCGCAGCTCCGAGATGCCCTCGATCTTCTTTTCCTTGACCAGCTCGGCGATCTTCTCGATCAGCCGCGCCTTGTTCACCTGGTACGGGATCTCGGTGACGATGATCGACTCGCGGCCGTTGTCGGCCACCTCGATCTCGGCGCGGGCGCGGATGCGCACGCGGCCGCGGCCGGTGCGGTAGGCCAGCTGGATGCCGCCGACGCCGTTGATGATGCCGGCGGTGGGGAAGTCCGGGCCGGGGATGTGCTGCATCAGCGCGTCGACGTCCAGCTCCGGGTCGTCGATCAGCGCCAGCAGGCCGTTCACCACCTCGGTGAGGTTGTGCGGCGGGATGTTGGTGGCCATGCCCACGGCGATGCCGGCCGAACCGTTGACCAGCAGGTTCGGGAACCGGGTCGGCATGACCGACGGCTCCAGCTCCTTCTCGTCGTAGTTGGGCTGGAAGTCGACGGTTTCCTTGTCGATGTCGGCCAGCAGCTCGTGGGTGATGCGGGCCATGCGCGCCTCGGTGTAGCGCATGGCCGCGGCGGAGTCGCCGTCGACCGAACCGAAGTTGCCCTGGCCGTCCACCAGCAGGTAGCGCAGCGAGAACGGCTGGGCCATGCGCACCAGGGTGTCGTACACCGACTGGTCGCCGTGCGGGTGGTACTTACCGATGACGTCGCCGACGATGCGCGCGGACTTGTAGTACGGCTTGTTGCTGTGCGCGCCCAGTTCGTTCATCGCGTACAGCACGCGGCGATGCACCGGCTTCAGGCCATCGCGCACATCCGGCAGCGCGCGGCCGACGATCACGCTCATGGCGTAATCGAGGTAGCTGCGGCGCATTTCGTCTTCTAGGTTGACCGGAATGATTTCTTTGGCGAGATCGGTCATCGGGTGCTTTGCGTCCTGTGGTGCCGGGCTTCCCCGTGGCTGCGAGCAGCGGCCCGTAAACATGGCGGCGGAGCCAGTTGGCTCCGCCGGAATCAACCTGCGGATGGTATCACGGAAAGGCCTTGCCCGGCCAGCTTATCCAACGGAAAAACAAGGACTTGCACCATGCAGGCGGCGCTTTTCCCGCGCTTCGGGCCGGTCCGGACGCAAGCGGCCGGGTGATTGGCCGGCGTTGGGTGCGGCAGGTTGCTGCAGCGTGGCCCGTAGGGACGCGGCGGATGCGGGCGCGGTCGCCGCGGCAGGCCTGGCGGCGAGGGTCGACGCAATGGCGCCCTGCCCTTCTGCATGCCCCGTGTCATTCCGCCGGCGCTGCGGCCCGCCCGCTTGCCGGGGATGGGCGCGCCTCGCCAGCGACGGGGACGCCCCACCCGCAAAAGGTCAGCCCGCGAACAGCGCGCGCATCCCCGCCTCGGCCGGGCGCTCGACCACGCCGCGCTCGGTCACGATGGCATCGATCAGTTCCGCCGGGGTCACGTCGAACACCGGGTTCCAGGCGGCGATCCCCTCGGCCACGGTGCGCACGCCGCCGACGCCGTGCAGTTCGCCCGGGTCGCGCTGCTCGATCTCGATCGCCTCGCCGCTGGCGGTGTCCAGGTCCACGGTCGAGGACGGCGCCACGACCATGAACTTCACCCCGTGGTGGCGGGCGGCGATGGCCAGCTGGTAGGTACCGATCTTGTTGGCGGTGTCGCCGTTGGCGCAGATGCGGTCGGCGCCGACGACCACCCACTGCACCGCGCCGGTCTTCATCAGGTGGGCGGCGGCCGAGTCGGCGATCAGGGTGGCGTCGATGCCGTCCTGCTGCAGTTCCCACACGGTCAGGCGCGCGCCCTGCAGCCACGGCCGGGTCTCGCCGGCGAACACCTTGGCGATGCGGCCTTCGGCCATGCCGGCGCGGATCACGCCCAGCGCGGTGCCGAACCCGGCGGTGGCCAGCGAGCCGGTGTTGCAATGGGTCAGCACGCCGCTGCCCGGCGCGATCATGGCCGCACCCAGCGCACCCATGCGGCGGTTGGCGGCCAGGTCCTCGTCGGCGATGGCCTGCGCTTCGCGCGCGGCCACCTGGCGCCAGTCCGCGCCGGCCGTGGCCAGCACGCGGCGCATGCGCGCCAGCGCCCAGGCCAGGTTGACCGCGGTCGGGCGCGCCGCGTTGAGCCGCTGCAGCGCGGGCTCGAGCTTCTGCAGCGCCTGCGCGCCGTCGCCGGCCTCGACCATGCGCGCCGCCAGCACCACGCCCCAGGCCGCGGCGATGCCGATCGCCGGCGCGCCGCGCACCGCCAGGTCGCGGATCGCCTGGGCGACCTCGTCGCTGTCGCGGCAGGTGACGTGTTCCACCGCGAACGGCAGCTTGCGCTGGTCCAGCAGCTCCAGCGCCTCGCCGGTCCACAGGATCGGGCGGATATGGTCGTAACGGTCGAAATCGAAGGCGGTATCCATCGCGCCATTCTACCGGCGCGCGCGGCTACTCCACCGCGAACTCGGCGCGGCAGCCCTCGTCCACCCAGACCCGGCCGGCGTCCCAGCCCCAGCTGACGCCCTCCACGCAGGCGGCGGAGGACAGCTGGCGCACCAGTTCGACCCCGCGCTCGACCGTGGTGCCGCAGCTGCGGCGGCGATGGTCGCGCGAGGCGCATTCCAGCAGCCGCGGCCCCGGCGGGAAGCCGGTTTCCGGGTCGCCGATCTCGAACTCGCCCTTGCAGCCGCGCGAAACCCGGATCTCGTTGCGGCCCAGCTCCCAGCTCTCGCCGTACCGGCACGGCGCCAGCGCCAGTTCGCGCAGCAGCCGCACCGGGGCGCCGCGCAGGATCACCGGGCAGCTCTCGACCCGGCCGCGGCGCGATTCGCAGCGGACCACCCGGCGGGTGGCGACATCGGCCGCTGGAGGCGCGCGGAACTCGGCGCGGCAGCCGCGCGCCACCCACACGCCGTGCGCATCCACGCCCCAGTCCGACTCGCGGATGCAGGCGTTCTGCGACAACTGGCGCACCAGCACCACGCCGCGGGAGGTGTCCATCGGGCAATGCACGCGCCGCGCGTCGTGCGACGCGCAGCGCACCTGCTCCGGCAGCGTGGACGCCGGCGCGGGCAGCGGCGCCAGCCAGGCCGCGCCCGCGAGCAGGGCGAGGATCCAGGCGGCAACGGCACGGTTCCCCTCAACCATCGTGTTCCGATTCCCGTCCAGGCATTGCCCCGGGATTGTGGCCTTGCAGGCGAAATGCGCGGTGAACGGCATGCGCGGACGTTCAGGCTCGCGCGAAGTCGAAGGCGAGCACGTCGGCGATGCGGCCGGTGCCGGCCAATGCCATCAGCAAGCGCTCGATGCCCAGGGCCACGCCAGCGCAATCGGGCATGCCCGCCTGCAGCGCGGCCAGCAGGCGCTCGTCCAGCGGCGGCTGCGTGGCGCCGCGGCCGGCGCGCACCCGGCCGTCGCGCTGGAAACGGGCGCGTTGTTCGGCCGCGTCGGTCAACTCGTGGTAGCCGTTGGCCAGCTCCAGCGGGCCCAGGTACAGCTCGAAGCGCTCGGCCACCGGCGGGTCGCCGGGGCGGATCCTCGCCAGCGCGCACTGGCTGGCCGGCCAGTCGTGGACCACGGTGATGCGGTCGGCGGCGAACGACGGCTGGATGCGGTGGGTCATCACCAGGTCCAGCCAGTCGTCGCGGCCAAGCCCATCCGGATCGATGGCGATTCCATCCAGGCAGGCGCGCAGTTCGGCCTCGCTGGCCAGGAATGGGTCCACCCCGGCCAGGTCCAGGTACAGCTGGCGGTAGGTGGTGCTGCGCACTTGGGCATCGCGCCCGGCCAGGGCCAGGGCCGCGCGCACCAGCTCCACGGTCTCCTCGGCCAGGCGCAGGTGGTCCCAGCCCACCCGGTACCACTCCAGCATCGAGAACTCGGGATTGTGGCGGCCACCGGCCTCGCCGTTGCGGAATACCCGGCCCAGCTCGTAGCAGTCGCCGATCCCGGCCGCGAGCAGGCGCTTGAGCGGGTACTCGGGCGAGGTACGCAGCCAGCGCAGGTCGGCACCGGCCGAACGGTGGCCGCTGAAGCGGGTGGTGAAGCTCTCGATGTTCGGTTCGGTGTTGCCGGCCTCGGACAGGATCGGGGTCTCCACCTCGAGCACGCCGCGCTCGGCGAAGAACGCGCGCACCAGCGCGTACAGCCGCGCGCGCAGGCGCAGCGCCTCGATCTGCGCGCTGGGGCGCCAGTCGTCCGCGCTCATGCGTGCTCCGCCAGGAAGGCCTGCAGCCGCGCCTCGTCCCAGACCTCGATGCCCAGTTCCCCGGCCTTGGCCAGCTTGGAGCCGGCGGCCTCGCCGGCGACCACGAAGCTGGTCTTCTTCGACACGCTGCCGGCGACCTTGGCGCCCAGCGCCTCCAGCTTCTCCTTGGCCTCGTCGCGGCTCATCGCCGCCAGGGTCCCGGTCAGCACCACGGTCTTGCCCTCCAGCGGGCCCGCGCCCTGCCCGGCCTGGTGCGGCACCAGGGCCAGCAGTTCGGCCTGGGCCTGCGCGCTGCGCAGCAACAGTGCGGCATTGGCCTCCTGCTCCAGCCATGCCACCAGGGCGTTGGCGCTCTCCGCCGGCAGGCCGGCAGTGACCAGGGCGTGCACCGGGGCATCCAGCAGCGCCTGGGCGTCGGCGAAGGCGGCCGCCAGCTGAGCGGCACGCACCGCGGTGACCTTCGGGATCTCCAGGTCCACCAGCAGCGTGGCCAGGTCCAGGCCCTCGCGCAGCTTCGGCGAGGGCGGGTGCGCGTCGCCGATGCGCACGCCGCGTTCCAGCAGGCGGTCGATCACCTCCTGGTTGGCCGGCTGGTCGAGGAAGTGGCCGATCGCGCGCGCCACCTCGCCGCCGATGTCCGGCACCCGCTTGAACAGGGGCCACGGCAGGCGGCGCACCAGCTGCAGGTCGCCGAACCACTGCGCCAGCGCCTTGGCCGTGCTCTCGCCCACGTGCTGGATGCCCAGCGCGTAGAGGAACCGCGCCAAAGTGGTGTCGCGGCTGTGTTCGATGGCCGCGACCAGGTTCTCGGCCCAGCGGGTGGCGATCTTCTTCGGGTTCCAGGCAAAGGCAATCGGCAGGCCCAGGGCGCGCGTGCGCCAGCCCTCGTCGCCGCCGTCCAGGGCCAGCAGCGCCGCCAGCGCGGCGCCGCTGCCCTCGCCCGGCTGCAGGTGCGGCTGCACCGCGCCGGCCAGGGCCTCGGGCGACTCTGCGTCCAGCACCAGCTTCAGGTACAGCAGCTGGTCGCGGCCCAGGCCGTAGAGGTCGGCGATGCCGCGGATGATGCCGGCATCGACCAGGGTTTCGACGTACTTGTCGCCCAGGCCGTCGATGTCCATCGCCCGGCGCGAGGCGAAGTGGTTGATGGTTTCCTTCAGCTGCGCCGGGCAGGCGGCTTCGCCGCTGCAGCGCCATACGGCCGCGCCTTCCTCGCGCACCAGTTCCGAACCGCATACCGGGCAGTGGCTTGGCATGGTCCAGGGCTGCGTGCCGTCCGGGCGGTGCTCGGGCACCACCTGCACCACCTCGGGGATCACGTCGCCGGCGCGGCGCACGATCACGGTGTCGCCCACGCGCACGTCCAGCCGCGCCACGTGGTCGGCGTTGTGCAGGGTGGCATTGGTCACCACCACGCCGGCCACGTGCACCGGCTTCAGCCGCGCCACCGGGGTGGCGGCGCCGGTGCGGCCAATCTGGATCTCGATCGCCTCGACCGTGGTGGACTGTTCCTGCGCCGGGAACTTGTGGGCGATGGCCCAGCGCGGCGCGCGCGCGACGAAGCCCATCTCGCGCTGGCCGGCGTAGTCGTCCAGCTTGTAGACCACCCCGTCGATGTCGAACGGCAGGCCGTCGCGGGCCTCGCCAATCCCGCGGTAGTAGCCCAGCAGGCCGTCGGTGCCGCGCACCACCTGCACCAGGTCGCTGACCGGGAAGCCCCACTCGCGCAGCTTCGCCAGGGTGCCCGAATGCGTGTCCGGCAGGCTGCCACCCTCGACCTGGCCCACGCCATAGGCGTAGAAGCTCAGCGGGCGGCTGGCGGTGACCTGGGGATCGAGCTGGCGCAGCGAGCCGGCGGCGCCGTTGCGCGGGTTGGCCAGCACCTTGCCGCCGTGCAGGCGCGCCTGCTCGTTCCAGCGCTCGAACGCGGCGCGGGTCATGTACACCTCGCCGCGCACCTCGAGCACCTTCGGCCAGCCGCGGCCGGCCAGGCGCTGCGGGATGTCGGCGATGGTGCGCAGGTTGGCGGTCACGTCCTCGCCGGTGGCGCCGTCGCCGCGGGTGGCGCCGCGCACGAACGCGCCATCCTCGTAGCGCAGGCTGATCGCCAGGCCGTCCAGCTTGGGCTCGGCCGAGAACACCAGCTCGGGGCGGTCCAGCTGCTCGGCGATGCGGCGCACGAAATCCGCCACCTCCTCGTCGCTGAAGGCATTGCCCAGCGACAGCATCGGCACCGCGTGCACCACCGGGGCAAAGCGCGCCGAGGGCGCGGCACCGACCCGGCGGGTCGGCGAATCGGGCGCGGCCAGTTCCGGATGCGCGGCCTCCAGCGCTTCCAGCTCGCGCACCAGGGCGTCGTATTCGGCGTCGGTGATGCTGGGCGCATCCAGCTCGTGGTAGCGGCGGTTGGCGTCTTCGATCCTGCGCCGCAGGTCGGCGGCACGTTCGGCGGGGGCCGGGCTGGAAGTCATCTGCACGCGACGTGGTTCGGGGGCACGATCTTACCCGCCGCGCGGTGAGCGCCGACAGACGCTTGCCGCCGCGCCGGCGGCGGCGCTAGCGTGCGGGGACCGCCACTGCATCTTCCGTCGATGAGCCCACTGTCCCGTCGATCCTTCCTCCGCGGCAGCAGCCTGGCCGCCGCGGGCCTGGCCGCCGGGGCGCTCCCGGCCGCGCTGCAGGCGGCCGCGCCGGCGGCGGCCACCGCCGGTGCCGGGCCGGTGCTGCTCAACTTCAACGAATGCCCGTTGGGTCCCTCGCCCGCCGCGCAGGAGGCGGTGCGCGCGATCCTGCCCGCCAGCGGCCGCTACCTGTTCGGCCTGCGCGGGGAGCTGGCCGCCGAGTTCGCGCACCAGCACGGGTTGCCGGTCGACCACGTGGCCGTCTACGCCGGCTCCAGCGACCCGCTGGACCGCGCCGCGCTGGCCTTCACCGGCCCGCAGCGGCCGCTGGTGCTGGCCGACCCGACCTTCGAGGCAGTGGCCGACACCGCCGCCGCGCAGGGCGCGGCCGTGCACCGGGTGCGGCTGCGCGCCGACGGCAGCCACGACGTGCGCGCCATGGCCGCGGCCGCGCCGCAGGCGGGCCTGGTCTACGTGTGCAACCCGAACAACCCGACCGGCTCGGTGACCGCGCGTGCCGAGCTGGACTGGCTGCTGGCGAACAAGCCCGCCGGCAGCGTGCTGCTGGTGGACGAGGCCTACATCGAGTACAGCCAGGAGCGCTCGATGCTGGACCACGTGCGCGCCGGCGCCGACGTGGTCGTGCTGCGTACCTTCTCCAAGATCTACGGCATGGCTGGCCTGCGCCTGGGCCTGGCCCTGGGCCGCCCCGACCTGCTGGCGAAGCTGGCGGCGTTCGGCAGCAATCCGCTGCCGGCCACCGCCCTGGCCGCCGGCCTGGCCAGCCTGCGCGATCCGGGCCTGGTGCCGGAACGGCGCCGGGCCAATGCACTGGTGCGCGACCAGACCATCGCCTGGCTGCAGGCGCGCGGCTATCCCTGCCTGCCCTCGCAGGCCAACTGCTTCATGGTCGATGTCGGCACCGACGGCAGGGAGTTCGCCGCGGCGATGGCCGGACACGGGGTGCTGATCGGCCGCAGCTGGCCGGTGTGGCCCAGCCGGGTCCGGGTCACGGTGGGTACCGGGGAGGAGATGGCGCGCTTCCGCGAGGTGTTCGCCCTGCTCGCGCCGGCGCGGGCGGCGGCGGCGTAGGCGCCGGGCAGGCTGCAGGCTGCCGGGGCGCGAGGCCCGTCGTTCCGGCAGGCGTCGGAATCCATGCGCATGCACGGCTGCGGACGCGGTGCGGGCATGCGCGGGTCCGCTTCACCAGTCACGGCCACGCGACGGCCAGCGTTCCGGGGCAAAAGCATCGGGTGCGCGGGCTCCGGACGGGGCCCAGGCGCAACGACCCGGTCCCCAAACCGCCCACGCCTCGCGGGACAGGCGCCAGGTGTGCTCCAGGCAGGGGACGACGAAGGGTGGCGTGGCCCGGGCCGGGATGGCCATGGCGGCACGCCGGCGCCGCCTACCAGCGCGGCGCCTTGGTCAGCGGCGGCGCTTCGTGCTGGCGGTCGTAGGCGCGCAGCTCGTCGCGGATATGGGCGATGCGCTGGCGGCCCAGGGCGTTGCGGTTCTCGTCCAGGACCACGCCGTCCAGCAGTTCGGCCATGCGCTGCACGGTCGGCAGCATCTTCTCCCAGGCGTCCAGCGCCGGGACCGGCGCGGGCAGGGTCAGGAAGAACGCGATCGCCGGGGTCTCCAGCTCGCGGATGTTGGCCATGTCGAAGCTGCCGGGCTTGATGATGCTGGCCATGCTGAACACCGGACCGCGGTCCGGATGGCCCTCCAGCAGGCGGTGGAACACGTTCATGTGGCCGAAGACCATGCCGGTCTTCTCCGCGGCCACCACGATGTCCTCGCCACGCAGCACGCTGCCGGCACGGGCGGCCACGTACAGCGACACGATCTTGTCGAAGTCCTGGATCTCGCGCTTGCCCAGGGTGCTGGTCGACGCCGCCGCCGCCGGCTCCTCCAGGCCCAGCTCGGGCTGGCTGACCTCGCCACCCGCGGCTTCGGCGCCCTCGCCTTCCCCATCGTCGTCCAGCTGCGGCTCGCGGCGCGCGGCGGCGGCCGGCGCGGGCGATTCGCGGCGCCGGCCCTGCTGCTCCTTGCGCGGGCGGGAGCCGAAGTACCAGATCGCCAGCATCAGCAACGCGCCGGCAACGAGGATGCCGATGCGCAGCAGGTCTCTGTCGTCCATGGATTCAGTTCTCCGCCGTATGCCAGTCAGGGTGCAAGCATGTCATGCCGCCAGCGCCGGAAAAACCCCGGCGCCAGGCCTGCTCAGGCGGCGCCGGCCAGGCGCGCGGCCTCCTCCAGGTCCACGCTCACCAGGCGCGACACGCCCGGCTCGCGCATGGTCACGCCGGACAGCTGGTGCGCGGCCTCCATCGTCGCCTTGTTGTGGGTGACGAACAGGAACTGCACCTTCTCGCTCATTTCCTTGACCATCGCCGCCAGGCGGCCGACGTTGGCCTCGTCCAGCGGCGCGTCCACCTCGTCCAGCAGGCAGAACGGCGCCGGATTGAGCTGGAAGATGGCGAACACCAGGGCCACCGCGGTCATCGCCTTCTCGCCGCCGGACAGCAGCGAGATGTTGGACACGCGCTTGCCCGGCGGGCGCGCCATGATCGCCACGCCGGTATCCAGCAGGTCGTCGCCGGTCAGCTCCAGGTAGGCGTGGCCGCCGCCGAACAGGCGCGGGTACAGCGCCTGCACGCCGGCGTTGACCCGGTCGAAGGTGTCCTTGAAGCGGCCGCGGGTCTCGCGGTCGATCTTGCGGATCGCCTCCTCCAGGGTCTCCAGCGCCGCGGTCAGGTCGGCGTTTTGCGAATCCAGGTACTGCTTGCGCTGCTCGGCCTCGCCGCATTCCTGGATCGCGGCGAGGTTGACCGGCTCCAGGCGGCGCATGCGCGCGTCGATCTGCACCACCGCCTGCTCCCACTCGCGCGGGTCGGCGACCTCGGGCAGGGTGTTGAGCACGTCATCGACGGCCTGGCCGTCCTCGCCGATCGCCTGCACCAGCTGCTCGGCCTTCAGCTGCAGCGCCTGCTGCTCCAGGCGCAGCTGGGAAATGCGCTCGCGCTGGGCCAGCGACTGCTGGTCGCGCTCCTGGCGCGACTGCTCGTGGCTGCGCAGCTCGTGGTCGATCGCCTCCAGCACGGCGCGGGCCTCGCCCAGCGCGCGCTCGACCCGCACGCGTTCAGCCAGCGCCGCCTGGTGCTCGGCCTCCAGCGCCTGCACCGGCGAGTCGCCGGTCTCCAGCTGGGAGCTGATCTCGCCCAGGCGCGACTCCAGCTGCGCGCGCTGCGCCGACATGCGCTGCAGCGACTGGGTCAGCGAGGCGATCTGGGTGCGCTGCGACTCCAGGCCCAGGGCCAGGGCGTGGGTGGCGTCGCGGCTGGCGCGCGCGGCCTCGCGCGCCAGGTCGCGGGCCTCGGTGCGCTGGCGGCGCTCGGCTTCCAGGGCCTGGCGCTCGGCTTCGAGGTCGCCCATGGCCACCACCGCTTCCTCCAGCCGCGCGCGCGCCTCGCGCGCCTGCTCGCGGCTGGCCTCCAGGGTCTGGGCCAGCTGCGCCAGCTCGGCCTCGATGCGTTCGATGCGCTGGCGCGCGCTGTCCATCCGGCCCTGCTGGCTCTGCAGCTGGCCGGCCAGCTCGGACACGGCGCGGTGCGCCAGGTACAGCTGGCGCTGGGCGTCCTCGCGCGCCTGCTCGGCGGCCAGCAGGCGCCCGCGCAGGTCGGCCAGGTGGGCCTCCAGGTCGGCCTCGCGCGCCTGCAGTTCCTCGATGGTGGCGCGCAGGGCCTGGATCTCGCGCTCGCGCAGCAGCGCACCCTGCCGGGCGGCGCCCTGGCGCGAGACCCGCACCCAGCCCTCGCCCAGGCGCTCGCCGGCGCGGGTGATGACCGAGTCGCCTTCCGCCAGCTGCGGCAACAGGGCGCGCGCGGCGGCCAGGTCCTCGGCTGCGTGCAGGCGCGCCAGCAGGCGCCGGATCGCCAGCGGGCCGCGTACCTTCGCCGCCAGCGAGGTCGGCGCGAAGCCGGCCTCGCCCTCGCCGTCGGCGACCAGGGCGATGCGGCCCTCGCCGAGATCGGCCAGGGCCTCGACCAGCTGCTCCGGGGCGTCGACCAGCACGCCTTCGATCAGCTGGCCCAGGGCGCTCTCGACCGCGTTCTCCCAGCCGTCCTCCACCACCAGGCGCTCGCCGACGCGGGCCGCCGAATCCAGGCCGCGGGCCTTGAGCCAGGCCACCGCGGCGCCCTGCTCCTGGCCCAGCGCGGCCTGCTGCAGGGTCTCCAGTGAGGACAGGCGGCCGCGCGCGGCCTGGGCCTGCTTGCGCACCTCGGCCAGCTCGGCCTGGGCGGCGCGCTGCTGGTCCTGCACCGTCGCCACGTCCTGCTTGCGCGCCTCCAGCAGCTCGTTGAGCCCGTCCAGCTCGGTCTTGCGGGTCTCGTGCTCGATCTGCGCCTGCTCGAAGGCTTCGGCCAGCGATTCGACGTCCAGCCCGGCGCGTTCGGCCTGCAGGGCCTCGCGGCGGCGCTCGGCTTCCAGTGCCTGGCGGTCCAGGTAGTCGACGCGGGTGCGCTCGACCTCGCCTGCGCGCGACGCCTCGGCGGCCTGGCGGCCATGCACTTCCCAGCGCTGCTGCCAGTCGGCCAGCGCCGCCTCGGCCTCGCGCAGGGCCTCCTGGCGGAACACGTCGTCCTCGCGCAGCTGCTCCAGGCGCGGCTCGGCCTCCTCGACCGAGGCCTGCAGCGCCTCCAGCTTCTCGCGGTCGCCGCCGATGTGGCGGTCCAGCTCCTCCAGCGCGGTGGCGGTCTCGTCGCGGGCCTGGTTCAGGCGGTTGGCCAGCTCGCGCTGGTGCTGGATCTGCTGCTCGATCCGGGCCAGCACGCCGCCGACCTTGTAGACCTCGGCCTGGGCGGCGTTGAGCGCCTCGGCAGCCTCCTCGCGACGCACGCGGCCGGTCTCGATCTCGCGCTCGGCCTCGCGCTGGCCGGCGATGATCCGCTCCAGCCTGGTCTCTTCCTGCGCCAGCTTCTCGCGCAGGGCCTGCAGCTGCTGGTCCAGCAGCCGGTACTGCAGCGCCTTCCACTGCGCGTCCTTGACCTTCCGCTCCGCGGCCAAGGCCTGGTACTGCTCGGCCTGGCGCGCCTGGCGGCGCAGGTGTTCGAGCTGCTTGTCGACCTCCTCGCGCAGGTCGTTGAGGCGGTCCAGGTTCTCGCGGGTGTGGCGGATGCGGGTCTCGGTCTCCTTGCGCCGTTCCTTGTACTTGGAGATGCCGGCGGCCTCCTCCAGGTAGACGCGCAGGTCCTCGGGCCGGGCCTCGATGATCTGGCTGATCATGCCCTGCTCGATGATCGAATAGCTGCGCGGGCCCAGGCCGGTGCCGAGGAACAGGTCGGTGATGTCGCGGCGGCGGCACTTGGTGCCGTTGAGGTAGTAGCTGCTCTGGCCGTCGCGGCTGACCGTGCGCTTGACCGAGATCTCGTTGTAGGCGGCGTACTCGCCGGAGATGGTGTGGTCGGAGTTGTCGAAGATCAGCTCGACCGTGGCCTGCGACACCGGCTTGCGCGCGGCCGAGCCGGAGAAGATCACGTCGGTCAGCGAGTCGCCGCGCAGGCGGCTGGCCGAGCTCTCGCCCATCACCCAGCGCACCGCGTCGATGATGTTGGACTTGCCGCACCCGTTGGGACCGACGATGCCGGTCATGTTGGTGGGCAGGTGCAGCGTGGTCGGATCGACGAACGACTTGAATCCGGACAGCTTGATGGTGGACAGGCGCATGCGGCAGTCGCTTCCCGTGGTGGAACCGGGCGCCGCCCTGGCCCCACCGATTGATGTGGTTTATCCGGAACTTCCCCCAAATGGCTGATCCACAATGGCGGAAACGCCGGGAAACCGGCGCCGGACGGGGCAGTATAGCCGCCGCGGCCGGGATCCCTGCAGGCCCTGCGCCCGGTTTGACCAGGATCAGGGCCGGGGCCGCCGGGCCCACCTAGACTCGCGCACGGTCCCTGGCAGGAGAAGCGCATGCAGTACGACGTGGTGATCGTGGGTGCCGGCCCGGTCGGGCTGAGCCTGGCGCGGGCGTTGGCACCGCTGGGCCTGGGCGTGGCCCTGGTCGAGCGCCAGCCGCGGGCGGCGCTGGCCGAGCCGGCCATCGACGGCCGCGAGATCGCCCTGACCCACGCCTCCATGCGCCTGCTGGGCGAGCTCGGCATCTGGGAGCGGATCCCGGCCGGGCACGTCCACCCGCTGCGCCAGGCCCGGATCATGGACCGCGACCTGGCCGAAGCCATGGTGGTCGACCCCGATCCCGGCCACGACCGCCTCGGCAACCTGGTGGCCAACCACCTGATCCGGCGCGCGGCCTGGGACGCGGTCCAGGCCACGCCGGGCATCGAGCTGCACGACCAGGCCCGGATCGCCGCCCTTCACGCCGGCCCCGACGCGGCCTGGGTGCAGCTGCAGGACGGCCCGCGCCTGCATGCACGCCTGCTGGTGGCGGCCGACAGCCGCTTCTCCGAGACCCGTCGCGCGCTGGGCATCGACGCCGACCTGCACGACTTCGGCAAGAGCATGCTGGTGTGCCGGATGCGGCACGAGCACCCGCACCACCACGCTGCCTGGGAATGGTTCGGCACCGGCGCCACCCGCGCCCTGCTGCCGCTGGACGAGCACCTGGCCTCTGCCGTGCTGACCCTGCCCGGCGAGCAGGCCCGGGCCCTGGCGGCGATGGACGAGGCCGGCTTCAACGCTGCGGTGGAGCGGCTTTACGACGGCCGCCTGGGCAGGATGGAACTGGCCGGCAGCCGCCACGTCTATCCCCTGGTGGCGACCTGGGCACGGCGCTTCGTGGGCCCGCGCCTGGCCCTGGCCGGCGACGCCGCTGTGGGCATGCACCCGGTCACCGCGCACGGCTTCAACCTGGGCCTGGCCGGGGTCGAGCGCCTGGCCGGGGTGCTGCGCACCGCCGTCCGCCAGGGCCGCGACCCGGGCGACCCGGCCCTGCTGGCGTTGTACCAGCGCCGCCATCGCCAGGGCTGCTGGCCGCTGTTCCAGGCCACCCGCGCCGTGGTCGGGCTGTACACCAACGACCGCCCGGCCGCGCGCGTGCTGCGCACCGCAACCCTGCGCGCCGGCGCCGCGCTGGCGCCGTTCCGGCGCCTGGTCGCGGCCTCGCTCACCGACGCCGGCCCGGTGGACGCCAGCCCGCTGCAACGCCTGCGCTCGGGCCTGGCGCAGTTGCTGCCGGGCTGAGCCTCAGCCCTCGCGCTGGCGGTCGATCCAGGCCACGAAGCGGTCGACGAAATCCTCGAGGAACTCGCGCGTATCCGGGCTGGTGATCCGGCCATCGTCCGCGACCAGGCCTTCCTTGAACTGGATGAAGGCCTCCGGCTGCGGCAGCACCGCCATGTCCAGGTAGGACAACACGTTGCGCAGGTGCTGCTGGGCCAGGGCGGTGCCGATCGCGCCTGGCGAGGCCCCGGTCACCGCCGCCGGCAGGCCGGCGAAGGCACTGTCGCCGTAGGGGCGCGAGCCGATGTCGATCGCGTTCTTGAGCACGCCCGGGACCGAGCGGTTGTATTCCGGGGTCACGAACAGCACCGCGTCGGCGCCACGGACCTGCTGCTTGAACGCCGTGCACTCGGGCGGGTAGTCGCCGTCGAAGTCCTGGTTGTAGAGCGGCAGGTTGCCGATCTGGAGATAGTCGAACTGCAGCCGGTCCCCGCCCAGCCGCTCCAGCGCGCGCGCCAGCTGGCGGTTGATCGAGTCCTTGCGAAGGCTGCCGACGATGACCGCCACCTTGCGCCTGTTCATGGGCCTGCTCCTGGAAGGGAAGGTCCGATCCTAGGAAGCGCCATGCGTGGCCGGGGTGAAGGCCCGGCGCGGCCTGCCTCAGCCGCCGCGGCTGGCCCGCCGGCAGGCGTGCCAGGCCTGGAACATCAGCACGTTCCACAGGTGCGTGTGCCACTTGCGCTGGCCGCGGCGGAAGCCGCGCCAGATCGCGTCCACCCGCGCCGCGTCGAACAGGCCTTCGCGGCGCATCGCCACCGGATCCAGCAGGTCGCCAGCCCATTGCGCCAGGTCCCCGCGCAGCCATTGCCCGACCGGCGCGCCGAAGCCGCGCTTGGGGCGGTCGACCATGGCATCCGGCAGGTAGCCGTGCAGCACCCGCTTGAGCAGGTACTTGCTGGTGTCCCCGCGCAGCTTCATGTGCTGCGGCAGCGACCAGGCCAGCTCCACCACCCGCCAGTCCAGCAGCGGCGCGCGCGCCTCCAGGCCCACCGCCATGCTCGTGCGGTCGACCTTGCACAGCAGGTCGTCAGGCAGGTAGGCCATGAAGTCGGCCAGCATCATCGCCTCGGCCTCGCGCCCGGGCAGGCCCAGCGGATCGGCCTCGTGGTAGATGGTCTGCGGCTCGCGCGCGCCGGTCACCACCGCGGCCGGGTTGCGCCAGCGCGAGACGCGGTTGCGGTAGACGTCGCCGATGCCCTGCACGCCGGACTCGGCCAGCAGGGTCGCCACGCCGCCGGTGCGCGCCGATTCGCCGCGCGCCCCGGGGAGGCGGGCCAGGCCGTGGCGCAGCAGGCGTGGCAGGGTCCGCGCCATGCGCCAGTTGCGCAGCGCGCGCTGGTAGCGGCCATAGCCGAAGAACAGCTCGTCGCCGCCGTCGCCGGAAAGCACCACCGTCACCTCCTGGCGCGCCAGGCGGCTGACCATCGCGGTGGGGATCTGCGAGGCATCGGCGAACGGCTCGTCGAACATCGCCGGCAGCTGCGGCACCACCGCCAGCGCGTCGGCGCCGTCGACCTCGAACTCGGTGTGCGCCGTGCCCAGGTAATCGGCCACCTCGCGCGCCAGCGGCGCCTCGTCGTGGTCCGAGCCGCGGAAGCCGATGGTGAAGCTGCGCACCGGCTCCGCGCTCTGCGCCTGCATCAGCGCGGCCACGGTGGACGAATCGGTGCCGCCGGACAGGAACACGCCCACCGGCACGTCGGCGACCATGCGCAGGCCCACCGCGTCGCGCAGCACCGCATCCAGCGCCGCGGCGGCTTCGTCGTCGCCGCCGACGAACGGGGTGGCGATGGCCTTGCGCATGCGTTCGCGCGGGTCCCACCAGCGCTGCTGCGCGCGCTGCGGGTCGTGCGCGGCGGCGCCGGCGGCCGCCGCCGCCGCGTCCAGCCGCAGCAGGCTGCCGGGCATCAGCTTGAACGCGCGCTCGTGGATGCAGTAGGGCGCCGGGATGTAGTTGAAGCGCAGCAGCAGGGCCAGCGCGTCGCGGTCCACGCCGTTGTCGAAATCCGGGTGCCGCCACAACGCCTTCAGCTCGGAGCCGAACACCAGGGCGTCGCCGGCCCAGCCGTAGTACAGCGGCTTCTTGCCGACCCGGTCGCGGGCCAGCCACAGGCAGCGTTCGCGGCGGTCCCACAGGGCGATGGCGAACATGCCGTTGCAGCGCTGCAGGGCGTCCTCGATGCCCCACTCGGCCACCGCCGCCAGCAGCACCTCGGTGTCCGAGTGCCCGCGGAAGCGGTGCCCCACCGCCGCCAGCGCGGCGCGCAGCGGGGCGAAGTTGTAGACCTCGCCGTTGTAGGCCAGCACGTAGCGGCCGTCGGCCGATTCCATCGGCTGGTGGCCCAGCGGCGACAGGTCGAGGATGCTCAGGCGCTGGTGCGCCAGGGCGATGCCGGCCTGGGCATCGACCCAGGTACCGGCGTCGTCCGGTCCGCGGTGCACCAGCGCGCCGCCCATCTCCCGGGCGCGCGCGGCCAGCACGTCGCCGTGCAGCCGCGGCTGCGCCATCAGGAATCCTGCAAGTCCACACATCTCAGCTGTCCAGCTCCGCGGCCGCGGCGACGATGTCGTCCTCGCCCGGGATGACCAGGAACGCGGCGCCTGCCAGCGGAGTGTACGTGTCCGCGCCCACCACGCGGCGGAACGGGCGCGCGCCGAAGCCGCCCTCGATGATCGCGGTGACCACGCCTTCGCCCACGCCGGCGCTGCGCCGGCCCTCGTCCACGACCAGCAGGCGCCTGGCGCTGGCCGCCTGCTCGCGGATGAACTCCTCGTTCAGCGGCACCAGCCAGCGCAGGTCGACCACCCGCACCTTCCAGCCCTGGCGTTCCTCGATCCGGCGCGCGGCGCGCAGGCTCATGGGCACGCCGTTGCCGTAGGTGATGATCACCAGGTCGTCGTTGCCCTCGCCGTAGACCCTGCCCTCGCCCAGCGGCATGGCCCGGCCCTGCTCCGGGTACGGGAACAGCCACTGGCCGTCGCCGGCCTCGTGCAGGTCCTTGGCCATGTACAGCGCGATCGGCTCCAGGAACACGGCCACGCGGCCGTCGACCTTCGCCAGCGCGGCCAGGGTGCGCAGCATCTCCACCGCGTCGTCGCCGCGGCTGGGGCAGCCGACCACCAGGCCGGGGATGTCGCGCAGGGCGGTGATCGAGTTGTCGTTGTGGAAGTGGCCGCCGAAGCCGCGCTGGTAGCCCAGACCGGCGATGCGCACCAGCATCGGGTTGGCGTACTGGCCGTTGCTGAAGAACTGCAGCGAGCAGGCCTCGCCGCGGACCTGGTCGCAGGCGTTGTGGAAATACGCCAGGTACTGGATCTCCGGGATCGGCAGCATGCCCAGGTTGGCGTAGCCCTGGGCCAGGCCGAGGATCATGGTCTCGTCCAGCAGGGTGTTGAACACGCGGTTGCCGCGGAAGGCCTTGTACAGGCCCTTGGTCACCGTGTACACGCCGCCCTTCTGCGCCACGTCCTCGCCGAACAGCAGGCTTTCCGGGTACTTGGCCAGCAGCTCGTGCAGGGCCTGGTTGATCTGGACCGCCAGGTGGCGCGGCGCCTGCTTCTCCGGCAGCCTGTCGGCGCCGCCGTAGGCGGCGATGCGCGCATCTTCCGGCGCCGGGCGCGTGGCCTCGGCCGCCACCGCGTCGGGCGAGTATGGCGCCAGCGGCGCCATCACCTGCTCCAGGCTGGCGAGCTTGGGCCGGCGGTCGGCTTCCTCCGCGGCGGCGAAGCAGCGGCGGCGGATGGACTCGTACAGCTCCAGCAGTTCGTCCTTCGAGTAAAGCCCCGACTCCAGGGCGATGGCCGCGCTGCGCAGCAGCGGATCGCTGGCCTCCACCGCGCAAAGCTCTTCGATGCTGCGCCACTCGATCTCGAAGTCGGTGCCGGCGTGGCCCATGATCCGGGTGGTGCGCAGGTGCAGGAAGGTCGGCCGGCGGGTGCTGCGGCAGTGCTCCACCGCCGCCTGCACCTGGGCGTAGCCTGCGGCCAGGTCGAGGCCGTCGGCGTGGAAGTAGTCCAGGCCCGGCATGTTGCGGAAGCGGTTGCCGATCCAGCCGTCAGGGGTCTTCACCGAGATGCCGATGCCGTTGTCCTCGCACACGAACAGCACCGGCGCCGGCAGCTTCTGGTAGGCGGTCCAGGCCGCGGCGTTGAATGCGGTCTGCGCGGTGGCGTGGTTGGCCGATGCGTCGCCGAAGGAACAGATGGCGATGCTGTCGGCCGGCACCGGCAGGGCGTGGCCGATGCGCCGCGCCTGCTCGATGGCGATGGCCGTGCCCAGCGCCTTGGGCAGGTGCGAGGCGATGGTCGAGGTCTGCGGCAGCACCCACAGTGGCTTGCTGCCCCAGACCTTGTGGCGGCCGCCGGAGGCCGGGTCCTCGGCGCTGGCGGCGAAGCTCAGCGCCGAATCCATCACCGGGTCCATGCCCGGCAGCTTGCGGAAGCGCTCGGCCATGAAGCCGCCGCTGCGGTAGTGCAGGAACGCCGGATCGGTATGGCGGGCCAGCCGCGCGACCATGGCGTTGCCCTCGTGGCCGCTGGAGCCGATGGTGTAGAAGACCTTGTTCTGCACCCGCAGCACGCGCGCCATCAGGTCCAGGTGGCGGCTGACCAGCTGCGACTCGAACAGTTCGCGGAAGCCGCGCGCGTCCAGCGCGCTGCCCGGCAACACCGGTTCGTCGTCGCGCGGGCGCGGCCGCGGGCTGCCCTCCCAGGCGCGCACGGCCTCGGTGAAGTTGCGGTCGCAGATCTCGGCGCGGTTGATGCCCTTCTTCCAGGCGGGAATGGCGGCTGCGTTCATGCGTCGGCGGGTCGGTGTCCTGTGCGGGGCGGCGTGCGCCCCGGTGTTGTCGGGATCCAGCGGCGGCCAGTCCGCGCCCGCGCATGCGCGCGCCGGTGCCGGATGGCCTGGGTAGTGTGGACCGCCTGGGCGCCGGGGGCGGCATCGCGGCGGCGTTCGGGCAAGGCGCGCAAGGGATTCACCCGCGCGCGGCGCGGAACGCGCGCCATTCGTCGCGGGTCTGGCCCCAGATCTCGGCGGTGGCATCCAGCGGCGGCGGCAGCTGCCCCATGCGCAGGTAGCGCGAGCCGAGCTTGGTGGCCACCACCTTCGACCTTTCGTTGGCCGGTTCGATGGTGTGGATCACCTCCTCCCAGCCCAGCACGTCGAATACCCAGTCCATGCACGCGGCCGCCGCTTCCGGCGCATAGCCACGGCCCCAGTGGCTGCGGACGATGCTCCAGCCCACCTCCGGGCCCGGCCAGCCCTCCGGCTGCCACGGGCCGACGCGGCCGATCCACTGCCCGCTGGCCTTCTCGATCACCGAGAACATGGCATGGCCCTGCAGGTGCCAGCAGCCGAGCATCGCCGCCAGCCCGCGCCAGGCCACCGGGCGCGGCTGCACGCCGCCGATATGGCGGGTGGCTTCCTCGTCGGCCACGAACGCCGCCCAGGCCTCGAAGTCTTCCCTGCGCGGCACCCGCAGCAGCAGGCGCGGGGTTTCCAGTTGCAGCCGTTCCAGGTCCATCAGCCAGGCTCCTGTGCGATCGTTCGGGTGGCGGTCCGCGGCGGCCGGGCTCAGGCGACGGCTGCGCGCCGCGCCAGCCATTGCGCGCGGCTCTGGCCCCAGATGTCGATCCGCGCTCCGGCGAAGGGCTCGGGCAACCGGCCGGGTCCCTGGTTGCGCGAACCCAGGCGCTGGGCCACCCGCTGCGAGGGGAGGTTCTCCGGGTCGATGCAATGGATGACATGGTCCCAGCCCAGTTCCGCGAACGCCCAGTCGATCGCCGCGGTGGCCGCCTCGGTGGCGTAGCCCCGGCCCCAGGCCTGGGGATGGAAGCTCCAGCCGACCTCGTTGCCCGGCCAGCCCTCCGGCCGCCACGGGCCGGACTGGCCCAGCCACAGGCCGGTGGCCCTGTCGATCACCGAGAACATGGCGAAACCCTGCACCATCCACGCGCCGGGCATCTGCAGGAACTTGCGCCAGGCCGCGGCGCGGCTGGCGCTGCCGCCGATGAAGCGGCAGGCATGTTCGTCGGCCAGCAGCTCGGCGTAGCGCTCGAAGTCGGCCGCCTGCGGCGGACGCAGGACCAGCCGCTCGGTCTCGATGACGGGGCCCTGCGGCATGCCGGTCAGAACGCGTTGATGCCGGTCAGCTCGCGCCCGATCACCAGCTGGTGCACGGTCTCGGTACCCTCGTAGGTGATCACCGATTCCAGGTTCAGGGCGTGGCGGATCGCGGCGTGCTCGGTGGTGATGCCGGCGCCGCCCAGCAGGTCGCGGCACTCGCGGGCGATGTCGATGGCCATGCGGCAGTTGTTCCACTTGGCCAGCGAGACCTGCTGCGGCTGCATCCGGCCGGCGTCCTTCAGCCGCCCCAGCTGCAGCACCAGCAGCTGCGCCAGGGTGATGCGGCGGGCCATGTCGGCCAGCTTGATCTGCGCGCTCTGGGTCGCCGCGACCGGGCGGCCGAACAGGATGCGTTCCTTGCTGTAGTTCAGCGCCTCGTCCAGGCAGGCGATGGCGGCGCCGATCGGACCCCAGGTGATGCCGTAGCGGGCCTGGGTCAGGCAGCCCAGCGGGCCCTTGAGGCCCTTGACGTTGGGCAGGCGGTTGGCCTCCGGCACGCGCACGTTGTCGAAGAACAGCGAAGAGGTCACCGAGGCGCGCAGCGACATCTTGTGCTTGATCTCCTGAGCGGTGAAGCCGGGCATGCCCTTCTCCACGATGAAACCCTGGATGCCCTCCTCGGTCTGCGCCCAGACGATGGCGATGTCGGCCAGGTTGCCGTTGGTGATCCACATCTTCGAGCCGTTGAGCACCCAGTCGCCGCCATCCTTGCGGGCGTGGGTCTTCATGTTGGCCGGGTCGGAGCCGCCGTGCGGCTCGGTCAGGCCGAAGCAGCCGATCACCTCGCCGGCGGCCATGCGCGGCAGCCACTGCCGCCGCTGCTCCTCCGAGCCGTAGGCGTAGATCGGGTACATGCACAGCGAGGACTGCACGCTGACGAAGCTGCGCAGGCCGCTGTCGCCGCGCTCCAGCTCCTGGCAGATCAGGCCGTAGCTGACCGCGTTGAGGCCGGCGCAGCCGTATTCCTCCGGCAGCGAGGAACCGAGCAGGCCCAGCGACGCGATCTCCGGGACCAGCTCCTTCGGGAAGCGGCCCTGGTCGAAGCACTCGCCGATGATCGGCAGCACCCGCTCGTCGGTGAACCGGGCTACCGCCTCCTGCACGGCACGCTCCTCTTCGCTGAGCATGGAACGCACGTCGTACAGGTCGTAGGCGGAAAGGGCCATGGCGGATACCGGTTGGGGAAATGGTTGCGATTGTATCCACCGCCCCCGGTGCGCGGGCAATGCGCAGCGCGGCAAAAAAGAAGGCCGCCCCCGGGGGAGCGGCCTTCGGTGCTGGCAACGGGCCCGCGCTTACTGGCGGTTGGCGCCCTGCGCGCCGACGTCCACGCCGGCGGTGACGATCTTGCCGTCGACCACCGGCAGGCGGTCGGACTGCGGCTCCTGGTCCAGGCGCAGGGTGCCTTCCTGGCCCTGGTAGCGGTAGGTCACGTCGTAGCCGACCACCTTGTCCTCGGTGCCCAGGGCGATGCGCTCGCCGGGCTTCTTGTCCATGCGCTTGGTGCCGGTGGTGCCGTCCGGGTTGCGGAAGGTCACGGTGTAGCCGATCACCCGGCTGGACTCGGAGGTGGCGTACTCGGTGCGGCACTGGCGCTCGGTGCGGCTGACGACCTTGCCGCCGACGTGGCGCTTGTCGACCTGGTTGCCGATCACGCCGCCGGCCACGGCGCCGGCCGCGGTGGCGACCTTCTTGCCCTTGCCGCCGCCGACCTGGTTGCCGATCAGGCCACCGATGACCGCGCCGGCCACGGTGCCGCCGACGTTGCCGTCGCGCTCGGGCAGGCGCTCCTGCACCACCACGTCCTCGCACACTTCATGCGGGACCGACTGGGTGGTGGACTCGCGCACCGGCTCGGTGCCGATCACGGTGGCGTAGCGCTGTTCCTTCTCGGTCACCGGGGTGACGGAAAGGATCTCGGCAAACTCCAGCGCCGGGGTCTCCGGCAGCGCATCGCTGGCGGCGACATCGCCGTCCTGGGCCGGAGCGGTGATGGCAGCGACGTCGGAGCCGCCGTCACGGTTGTTCATGTAGGCGGCAGTGGCGATGCCGCCGACCAGCAGGGCACCTGCTGCGATGAGAACGGTGGTGGCTTGTTTCATGGCCGTTGGCTCCTGCGGGACCCATCCCGCTGTTTGACGGGCGCATTCCATCACGGCGAAGCTGAACAGGACCCCGAACAATTTTCCAACATCGCCACGAGCCGGCGCGGACGCGGCATGCTGGTATCCGGATCTTCCCCACGGAGCCGCCGCCATGGCCAACCCCCTGTTGCTGCCCCTGCTGGAATGGGCGCGCCGGTTGCGCTTCCCGACCCTGTTCAAGCTGACCGCCGCGGTGTTCGTGCTCAGCGTGCTGCTGCCCGATCCGGTGCCGTTCATCGACGAGGTCGCGCTGGGCCTGGGCACCCTGCTGCTGGCCAACTGGAAGCGCCGCAAGGATCCGCTGCCGGCGCGATCGCAGGTGCTGCCACCCGGACGCTGATGGACCTGGTCGACAGCCACTGCCACCTGGACGTACCCGAGTTCGACCCCGACCGCGCGCAGGTGGTCGCGCGCGCGCGCGATGCCGGCGTGCGCCGCCAGGTGGTGCCTGCGATCCATGCCGCCGGCTGGCCCGGCCTGCGCGACACCTGCCGCGCCGCGCCGGGACTGTTCCCGGCCTACGGCCTGCATCCGCTGTTCCTGGCCGAACACCAGCCCGCGCACCTGGAACGCCTGCGCGAATGGGTCGAGCGCGAGCAGCCGGTGGCGGTCGGCGAATGCGGGCTGGATTTCTTCGTCGAGGACCTGGACCGCCAGGCCCAGGCCGGCTACTTCGAGGCGCAGCTGCGCCTGGCGCGCGATGCCGGCCTGCCGGTGATCGTGCACGCGCGGCGCGCGGTGGACGCGGTGATCGCCGCGATCCGCCGCATCGGCGGCGCCAAGTCGGGCCAGCCTTCGCGCCTGCGCGGCGTGGTGCACAGCTTCACCGGCAGCCCCGAGCAGGCGCGCCAGCTGTGGGACCTGGGCTTCCTGGTCGGCCTCGGCGGCCCGGTCACCTACGAGCGCGCGCAGCGCCTGCGCCGGCTGGTGGCGGAGATGCCGCTGGAATTCCTGCTGCTGGAAACCGATGCGCCGGACCAGCCCGATGCCGCGCACCGCGGCCAGCGCAACGAACCGGCGCGGCTGCGCACGGTGCTGGACACCATCGCCATGCTGCGCGACGAGGACCCGGCCGCGATCGCCGCGGCCACCACCGCCAACGCCGAACGCCTGTTCGGCCTGCCGCCGGCCTAGCCGGCCACGGCGCAGGCGAAGCCGGCCGCATCCGCCGACGGCGCCGGCCGTCCCTTGAGCAGCATCTCCAGCGCCTTGCCGGCGGCGGCGAAGGCGAACGCGCCGGTGACATGGGTGGCCGCGCCCAGGCCGGTGCCGCAGTCCAGCTTCAGCGCTGCGTCGGCGCCCAGCTTCGGGCGTACGCCGCTGACGCTGCCGTCGAACTGCGGGTACTTCACGTTCTCCAGCGAGTACACCGCCGGCACGCCGAAGAAGCGCTGCGGATTGCGCGGGAAACCGAACTCGGCGCGCAGCTTCTTGCGCACCAGGGCAAGCATGGCGTCGTGCTCAGTGCGCGACAGGTCGCGCACCCGCACCAGGGTCGGGTCGGTGCGGCCGCCGGCCGAACCGACCGTCAGCACCGGCTGCTTGCGCCGCCGGCACCAGGCGATCGCCTCGACCTTGGTGCGGAAGCTGTCACAGGCGTCGACCACCAGGTCGAAGCCCTCGCCCAACAGGCTTTCCAGGTTGCCTGCGGTGAGGAACTGCGCCACCGGGCGCGCCTCCACCCGCGGATTGATCGCGCGGCAGCGCTCGGCCAGGACCTGGGCCTTGCCGCGGCCGTACTGGCCCTCCAGCGCCGGCAGCTGGCGGTTGGTGTTGGACACGCACAGGTCGTCGGCGTCGACCAGCACCAGGGTGCCCACCGCCGAGCGCGCCAGCGCTTCGACCAGCCACGAGCCCACCCCGCCGAGCCCGACCACCGCCACCCGGCGCCCGGCCAGCCATTGCGCCGCGCCCACGCCGTACAGCCGGTCGATGCCGGCAAACCGTTCCTGCAGGAATGCGTCCATGGGCGCGCATTCTACCGGTGCGGCTGCAAGCGTCGCCGCCGGCGCCTTATGATGTGCGCCCTTCCAACGGAGCCCGCCGCATGGCCAGCCAGCCGAACCGCCCCTCGCCCGCCGCCCGCTACCTCGTCGTGTTTGCCATCGGCCTGCTGGTGGGCGTGGTCGCCGCGGTGATGGCGCTGCGCGCGCTGAAGGAGCGGCAGGATCCGTTCCCGGACGCGCTGATGAACGTGATGGCGCGCCAGACCCAGGAACTGAAGGCCACCGCCGCGGCCAACCGCTGCGCCGTGCACGATGCATTGCCGCGCCTGCAGTCGCTGCGGGCGATGGCCAACGACCTGGAAACCGCCTTCCCGGGGCTGCGCGACGACCAGCGCTTCGCCGGTGCGGCCTCCAGCCTGCGCGCCAACCTCGACCAGGCGCTGGCCGCGCCGCCGTCGGACTGCGCGCAGATCACCGCCACGCTGGAGAAGATCGGCGGCGATTGCCGCGCCTGCCACCAGGATTTCCGCTGAACCGCGGCTGATGCCAGCCGCCGGCGTCATGCGCGGGCGGGCGCCGGGTTGCCGCGCCGTTCACGAGCATGGCGCAAGGATGCAGCCACGGAAGCGGCCCGGCCGCATCCGCCGGACCACACTTCAGGAGATGCACGATGAAGTCCCGCCTGCTCTGCGCCGCCGTCCTCGGCTCCCTGGCCCTGGCCGCCTGCAGCACCACCTCGCCCAACTACGGCTATGGCTCGTCCTATCCGTCCGGCGGCAGCTATCCGGCCCCGCAATCGTGCCTGGACTGCGGCATCGTCACCCGTATCGACGTGATCGGCTCCAACCGCAGCGCGCCCGCCGCGACCGGCGCGATCCTGGGCGGCATCGTCGGCGCGGTCGCCGGCCATGAGATCTCCGACAAGACCGGTGGCAGCAAGGGCAACCAGAACGTCTCCGCCGTGGCGGGCGCGGCCGCCGGCGCGATGGCCGGCAACGCCATCCAGGGCCGCGTCACCGGCGATACCTACAACATCCACGTGCGCATGGACGACGGCCGCACCGTGGTGATCAACCAGCGCGACCTCGGCGGCATCCGCGAGAACACCTACGTGCGCGTGGTCAACGGCAAGGTCGTGATCCGCTGATCGCCGCCACGACCGGCAAAAAGAAACGGCCCGCATCGCGGGCCGTTTCCGTTTGTAGCCGATGGCTCTGGATCAGGCGGTCTGCACCGCGTCGGCCTGCAGGCCCTTCTGGCCCTGGACGACGGTGAAGGTGACCTTCTGGCCTTCCTTCAGGCTCTTGAAGCCCTGCATCTGGATGGCGCGGAAGTGGACGAACACGTCCTCGCCATTCTCACGGCTGATGAAGCCAAAGCCCTTGGCATCGTTGAACCATTTGACGGTCCCGGTCTCGCGCTCTGCCATTACTGCTTACTCCTGGAACTTTGCTGGGTGGTGGTTACGCCGTGGCCAACGGCGGCTGGTTGCAAGGAGTACGCGAGGTGTAACGATGTAGCAGACCATCACCAAGGACCTACCGCATCAGGTCACGGTTCACGGTGACCTTGCCAAGCGCAGCGGCCCAAACTTACCGCCGGCCCATGGCGAATGCAATCATGCCCGGGCCGCCCCCAGGAGCCCCCCGCCCCCGATGGATACGACCACCCTGTGGTACCTGCTCGCCGGCCTGCTGATGCTGGTCGGCCTGGCCGGCGTGGTGCTCCCGGCCCTGCCTGGCCTGCCCCTGGTGTTCGCCGGCATGGCGCTGGCCGCCTGGGCGGATGGTTTCATCCGGATCAGTGGCTGGACCCTGGCCGCCCTCGGCCTGCTCACGCTGCTTTCCATCGCGATCGACATCATGGCCGGCGCCTTCGGTGCGCGCCGCTTCGGCGCCGGGCGGATGGCCGTGGCCGGTGCCACCCTGGGCACCATCGTCGGCCTGTTCTTCGGCCTGCCCGGACTGTTGCTGGGCCCGTTCATCGGCGCGGTGCTGGGCGAGCTGTGGCATACCCGGCACCCGCCACAAGCCGCGCGGGTCGGCGCGGCCACCTGGGTAGGCCTGCTGCTGGGCGCCGCCTTGAAGCTGGCCCTGGCTTTCGCCATGCTCGGCCTGTTCGTGCTGGCGTGGTTTTTCTGAATACGCACCGCCTCCCTGGAGCTCGACTTGAACCGGATGCCCCCCCTGCCCCTGGCGCTGTGCGCCGCGCTCGCCGCCACCGCCCCGGCGCTGGCGGCGCAGGAAATCACCGCGCGCCCGGCCAGCGCCGACGCCTGCCTGGCCATCGCCTCCAACGCCCAGCGCCTGGCCTGCTACGACGCAGCCCTGGGCTATGTCGCGCCCTCGCCGCAGGAAGCGGACCTGGCCGCCGACGTCGCCGAGCGCGCCGCGGAGGAGGCCGCGGGCGAACAGCCCGCCACCGAGCTGTTCCAGCGCGACCTGCACCCGGCCGCGCGCGCGGCGATCGCCAACGCCGGCCGCGGCTCGCTGCTGGACAACCGCTGGGAACTGGCCAAGGACTCCAAGCTGGGCATCTTCCAGCTGCGCGCCTACAAGCCGGTGTACGTGCTGCCTGGCTTCTGGACCAGCCGGACCAACACCACCCCCAGCTCGCCCAACCCCAACAACACCGTCACCACGCCCGAGCAGCTGGACAGCATCGAGGCCAAGTTCCAGCTGAGCTTCAAGACCAAGGTCGCCGAGGACCTGTTCGGCGACAACGGCGACGTCTGGGTCGGCTACACCCAGAGCTCGCGCTGGCAGGCCTACGCCTCGGAGACCTCGCGCCCGTTCCGCGAGACCAACTACGAGCCGGAGGTGATGCTGGTGTTCCGCAACAACTACAGCCTGTTCGGCTGGAAGGGGCGGATGACCGGGATCAGCCTCAACCACCAGTCCAACGGCCGCAGCGATCCGTTCTCGCGCAGCTGGAACCGGGTGATCCTCAACCTCGGCCTGGACCGCGACAACTGGGCCTTCGTGCTGCGCCCCTGGTACCGGGTCGGCGAAAGCGCGCGCGACGACAACAACCCGGACATCGAGGACTACATCGGCCGCGGCGACGCCCTGCTGGTATACAACCGCAACGGCCACGAGCTGAGCCTGACCGCGCGCCACTCGCTGCGCGGCGGCGACCGCGCGCACGGCTCGCTGCAGCTGGACTGGGGCTTCCCGATCAACAACCTGCTGCGCGGCCACGTGCAGGTGTTCGACGGCTACGGCGAGAGCATGATCGACTACAACCACAAGGCCACCTACATCGGCGTCGGCTTTGCCCTGCTGGAGTGGTTCTGATGCAGCGCGCGACGATCTGGCACAACCCGCGCTGCTCGAAGTCCCGCGCGGTGCTGGAGATCCTGCGCGAACGCGGGATCGAGCCGGTGATGTTCAACTACCTGGCCCATCCACCCGATCGCCAGAGCCTGCGCCGCGTCGCCGAGTCCTGCGGCGGCGTGCGCGTCCTGGTCCGCAGCAGCGAACCGCTCTACGCCGAACTGGGCCTGGATTCGGCCGACGACGAGGCCCTGCTGGACGCGATGCTGGCGCACCCGCAGCTGATCAACCGCCCGGTGGTGATCACCCGCCGCGGCGCGCGCCTGTGCCGGCCGCCGGAGGAAGTGGTCGCCCTGCTCGACTGAGCGGCGCCTCAGGTCCAGTCGGTGATGCCCTCGCGGCGGTAGACCTCGGCGAAGCTGGGCAGCGACTTCATCCGCCTGGCGTAGTCCTGCAGCACCGGCCAGCTGTCGGTGGGCCTGGGCATGTTGCGCGACCAGCGCATCAGCATGGTCAGGACGAAATCCACCGCCGTGCGCTGCCCGCCGAGCATGTACGGGCCGCCGTTGCGCTGCAGGTGGTCGGCCACCTGCTGCCACGCCGCCTCCAGCGCGGCGCGGGCGCGTTCCTTCACCGCCTCCACGTGCTCCGGCCCGGCCGGTTCGTCCGGGTAGAACCAGGCGCGGTACTGCGGCATCAGCGTGTACACGCAGAAGCACATCCAGCGGTAGTAGTCGCCGCGCGCCGGGGTGCCCGGCGCCGGCGCCAGCCCGGCCTGCGGATGCAGGTCGGCCAGGTGCATGGCGATGGCGGCCGATTCGGTCAGCACCTGCCCGTCGATCACCAGGGTGGGCACGCGGCCGGCGGGATTGAGCGCCAGGTACTCCGGCGACTTCTGCTCGCGCCGGTCGAAGTCCAGCTGACGCAGCTCGTGCCCGATGCCCAGCTCGATCAGCAGCCAGTGCACCACCAGCGACGCGGTGCTTTGCGAACCATAGAGGACGACAGGCATCGCGCGACTCCGTGGGATGGACGCGGCGATTATCGCCCCGCCCCGGCCCCAGGAAGAACGGGCCGGCATCGCTGCCGGCCCGCCCGTGTGCCGCGATGGCGCCTGGCTCAGGCCACCACCACCGGGATCTTGCCGATCCGGGCCTGCCACTGCTTCGGGCCGGTCCTGTGCACCGACTCGCCGGTGGAGTCCACGGCGACGGTCACCGGCATGTCCTTGACTTCGAACTCGTAGATCGCCTCCATGCCCAGGTCCTCGAACGCGACCACGCGCGAGGCCTTGATCGCCTTGGACACCAGGTAGGCCGAACCGCCGACCGCCATCAGGTACGCGGCCTTGTTGTCGCGGATGGCCTCGATCGCCGCGTCGCCGCGCTCGGCCTTGCCGACCATGCCCAGCAGGCCGGTCTGCTCCAGCATCTGCCGGGTGAACTTGTCCATGCGGGTGGCGGTGGTCGGACCGGCCGGGCCGACCACCTCGTCGCGCACCGGATCGACCGGACCGACGTAGTAGATGAAGCGGTTGGTGAAGTCCACCGGCAGCTTCTCGCCGCGGCCCAGCATGTCGACCATGCGCTTGTGCGCGGCGTCGCGGCCGGTCAGCAGCTTGCCGTTGAGCAGCAGCACCTCGCCCGGCTTCCAGCTGGCCACTTCCTCGCGGGTGACCGTGTCCAGGTCCACGCGGCGGGCGTTGTGCGGGCTGTAGGTCAGCTTCGGCCAGTCCTCCAGCGAGGGCGGGTCCAGGGCGACCGGGCCGCTGCCGTCCAGGGTGAAGTGCGCGTGGCGGGTGGCGGCGCAGTTGGGGATCATCGCCACCGGCAGGTTGGCGGCGTGGGTCGGATAGTCCTTGATCTTGATGTCCAGTACCGTGGTCAGGCCGCCCAGGCCCTGGGCGCCGATGCCCAGCGCGTTGACCTTCTCGTACAGCTCCAGGCGCAGTTCCTCGATGCGGTTGGACGGGCCGCGGGCGACCAGGTCCTGGATGTCGATCGGCTCCATCAGCGCTTCCTTGGCCAGCAGCATCGCCTTCTCGGCGGTGCCGCCGATGCCGATGCCGAGCATGCCCGGCGGGCACCAGCCGGCGCCCATGGTCGGCACGGTCTTGAGCACCCAGTCGACGATGGAGTCGGAGGGATTGAGCATCACGAACTTGCTCTTGGCCTCCGAGCCGCCGCCCTTGGCCGCGACGATCACGTCCACCTTGTTGCCCGGCACGACCTTGACGTTGACCACGGCCGGGGTGTTGTCGCGGGTGTTCAGGCGCTTGCCGGCCGGGTCGGCCAGGACCGAGGCGCGCAGCTTGTTGTCCGGGTGGTTGTAGGCGCGGCGCACGCCCTCGTTGACCATGTCCTCCACGCCCATGGTCGCGTCGTCCCAGCGTACGTTCATGCCGATCTGCAGGAACACGGTGACGATGCCGGTGTCCTGGCAGATCGGGCGGTGGCCTTCGGCGCACATGCGCGAGTTGATCAGGATCTGCGCCATCGCGTCCTTGGCCGCGGGCGATTCCTCGCGCTCCCAGGCGGCGGCGAGGTTGCGGATGTAGTCGACCGGGTGGTAGTAGCTGATGTACTGCAGCGCGTCGGCGACGGACTGGATCAGGTCCTCCTGGCGGATGGACACCGGGATGTTCGACGGGCTGGACGAAGCGGAAGCGGTCACGGCTGGCTCATGGCAGGCGGAAAACCCGCCCATTTTAGGCCAAAGTGGCGGCGCGGCCGGGGCCCCTGTCACACCGGCAAGCGCTGTTCCGTCCTGGAATCCATGGAACCTGTTGATCATTTCCATCGACACCAGCCGCGCCTGCTGGCCCTGGCCTACCGGCTGCTGGGCAGCCGCGCCGACGCCGAGGACGTGGTCCAGGACACCTGGCTGCGCTGGCACCGGGCGGACCGGGCCGCCATCGCCGACCCGGAGGCCTGGCTGGTGACCACCGCCACCCGGCTGGGCATCGACCGCCTGCGCGCCGCCCGGCGCCGGCGCGAAACCTATCCGGGGCCCTGGCTGCCGGAACCGGCCCGGGTCGATCCCGACGCCCCCACCGCGGCCGCGTCCGAGCCGGCCGACGAGGCGCCCGGACCGGCGCGGGCGCTGGAACGGGCCGAGGAAGTCTCGCTCGCGTTCCTGGCGGTGCTGGAACGGCTCGGGCCCGAGGAGCGCGCGGCGTTCCTGCTGCGGGAAGTGTTCGACCACGACTACGCCGCGATCGCCCGGCTGCTGGAACGCAGCGAGGCGGCCTGCCGGCAGATGGTGCACCGCGCCCGCACGCGCATCGCCGGGGCACGGCCGCGCTTCGGGGTCGATCCGCGCCACCACCAGATCCTGCTGGAGAAGTTCATGCACGCCGCGCGCGAGGGCGACCGCGAGGCGGTGCAAGCCCTGCTGCACGCCGATGCACAGCTGGTTTCCGACGGCGGTGGCAAGGCACTGGCGGCGATCCGCCCGTTGCACGGGGCCGAGCGCATCGCCCGCCTGTTCTGGGCGGTGGCGCGGCGGCGCGATCCGGCGGTGCGCTGGCAGCTTGGCCTGGCCAACGGCGAGCCGGCGATCCTGCGCTACCGCGACGGGCGGCTGGTGGGGGTCACCGTGGCCGCCAGCGCGGACGGCCGCATCACCGCGCTGTACACCGTCGCCAATCCGGACAAGCTGGCTGTCACGGATGCGTCGCCCGGGACGTCCTGGTGGTGAAGGCGGCCATGGTGGCCCGCCGGAGCAGACCCGCATGGACTACCGTCGCGTCGAATATCCCAGGCACGTCCCGGATGCCTTCAAGGCGCTCTACACCGCCAGCAACGCCGTGCACGACGGCGTGCTGGAGCCCCCCCTGGTCGAGCTGGTGTTCCTGCGGGTGTCGCAGATCAACGGTTGCGCGTTCTGCATGGACATGCACGCCACCGCCCTGCGCCGGGCCGGGGTCGACCCGCGCAAGCTCGACACCCTGCCCGGCTGGCGCGACAGCCGCTTCTTCGATGCCCGCGAGCGCGCCGCCCTGGACTGGGCCGAGGCCCTGGCCAGGCTGCCCTCCGGCGCCCCGGCCGACGCCACCTACGAGGCGCTGAAGGCGCACTTCGACGATGCCGGCATCGCCACCCTGACCATGGCCGTGGCCCTGATCAGCGCCTGGAACCGGCTGGGCGTGGGCCTGCAGCCGGAACTGCCCTGAGCGCCGCTCAGGCCCCGGCGTCGAAGCGCTCGCGCAGGGCCTGGCGGTAGCGCCGGCTGCACGGCAGCACGCTGCCGTCCTTCAGGTGCACGCGGGCATCGCCGCTGTCCAGCGGCTCGATCGAGGCGACCTGGGCCAGGGCGACCATGTAGCTGCGGTGGATCCGCGCGAAGGCGCGCGGGTCCAGCTGCTCCTCCACCCGCGCCAGGGTGCTGCGCAGCGGATAGTCGCGGCCGCCCACGCGCAGGTTCACGTAGTTGCCGGAGGCCTGCAGCCACTCGATCTCGCCGGTCGGGACCAGGAACTCGCGCCCCAGTTTGCGCACCAGGAAGCGCTCCGGGCGCGCGGGCTCGGCGTCCGCCGGCCCGGCGTCCGGCGCCGGCGGCGCCGCTTCCGGCAGGCTGGCCTCGCCCTGCCAGCGGCGCAGCAGGGCGCGGTAGCCCTCCATCACCACCACGATCAGGAAGAAGGCACGGACGTCCTTCAGGTACTCGTACACCAGCCCGCGCAGCCAAGGGCCGAACTGGTAGTCGCTGCCCAGGGCGCGGTAGACCAGTTCGCGCAGGGCCACCATGGCCAGCACGTGGACCACGCACAGCACCACGCTGGCGGCCGCGTACAGGGCCAGGCGCCGGCGCCACAGGTGCCAGTACAGCGGGAAGCGGCCCGTGAACCAGGCCAGCACCGGCACCAGCAGCAGCAGGACCAGCGCGCTGCTGCCTTCCCACACCAGCGGTTCCCAGGTCGAGATCCCGGCCCCCCGCCGCCACAGCTCCATCAGCTCGGTCAGGCTATTGCCTGCGAAGTTGCCCAGGATCAGGAGGGTCCACAGGCCAGCTTCGACCCAGGTCTTCCAGGGGGCGTAGCGCTGGTAGGGAAACGGTTCCGGCGGAGTCATCGACGCATTCTAGCCAACGCCACCGTCGCACCGCCCCATCCGTCCCCGCGTGCCCGCGGTTCGTCCCCGCCGGCGTGCCGGTCGTCATCCGGAGCCCCACCGGCGCGGCGTGCCGTGCCAGTTTCCCGGGCCACCGACACGTCCGGAATACGCCATGCCGCGCGACGCCAGCCTACCGCCCGCCTCCACCGCCACCCGCCGCCACGACCTGGACTGGGTCCGGGTCTGCGCCTTCGGCCTGCTGGTCCTGTACCACGTGGGCATGTATTACGTGAGCTGGGACTGGCACGTGAAAAGCCCGCACGCCGGCCCCCTGCTGGAGCCGGCGATGCTGCTCACCGGTCCCTGGCGGCTGTCGCTGCTGTTCCTGGTATCCGGTGTGGCCACCGCGTTCCTGCTGGCGCAGGCCCAGCGCCAGGCCGCGGCCGGGGACGGCCGGGTACGCTTCCTCGGCAACCGCTCCTGGCGGCTGCTGCTACCGCTGCTGTTCGGCATGGCGGTGGTGGTGCCGCCGCAGTCCTACTATGAGGTGGTCGAGCAGCTGCCCGGCGGCTACCACGACGGCTTCCTGGCTTTCTGGGCGCGCTACCTGCGCGCGGACGGTTCGTTCTGCGATGCCGGTGGCTGCCTGATCCTGCCGACCTGGAACCACCTGTGGTTCGTGGCCTACCTGTGGGTCTACACGGTGGCGCTGTGGCTGCTGTGGCGGCTGGCGCGGCCGCTCCTGGACCGCGCCGGCGGCGCGCTGGAACGCGCCCTGTGCGGCTGGGGGCTGCTGCTGTGGCCGGCGCTGGCCCTGGCCCTGGCGCGGCTGCTGCTGATCGGCCGCTACGGTTCGACCCACGCCCTGGTCGGCGACTGGTACAACCACGTCCAGTACTTCGGGGTGTTCCTGCTCGGCTTCCTGGCCGCGCGCCGCGACGGGTTCTGGGACGCGGCCGTGCGCCTGCGCTGGCCGGCCCTGCTGCTGTGGCTGGGCAGCTGGGCCGTGCTGGCCGGCTACACCGTTTCCTACGCCGGCAGCGAGCCGCCCCAGGCCCTGCGCCTGGCCATGCGCGCGGTGTGGGGCGTGGACCAGTGGTGCGCGATCATCGCCGTGCTCGGCTTTGCCCGGCGGCTGTCGCCGGGCGACGGCCCGCTGCTGCGCTACCTGGTGCCTGCGGTTTTCCCGGTCTACATCCTGCACCAGACCGTCACCGTGGTCGCCGCGCACAACCTGCAACCGCTGGACCTGCATCCGGCGCTGGAGGGGCCGCTGCTGGTGCTGCTGACCTTCGCCACCTGCTTCGCCGCCTATGAGGTGGTCCGGCGGGTGCCACTGCTGCGGCCGCTGTTCGGACTGCAGTACCGCGAGCGGTCCGCGCCGGCCGCCGCTCAGGCCGGGACGGCGTGCTCGACCACCAGCTGCACCGCCGAGCCGCCACGGTAATCGTCCGGCTGCAGGCGGTAGGCCAGGTGCAGGTGCGGGGCCGGCGCACTGCCCTGCCAGCCGCCGAAGTGGATTGCCGCCAGCGGCTCACGCCGGTCCGGGTGGCGCAGCCGCAGGCGCAGGTGGCGCTCGCCGACCGGGCGGTAGTCCAGGACCTCGAAGCAACCGTCGAACAGCGGCTCCGGGAAGCCCTGCCCCCACGGCCCGCCGTCGCGCAGCGCCTCGGCGTGGAAGCGGTCGAACTCCTGCGGCAGCAGCTCGCCGTCGCTGAGCAGTTCGGCCTGCAGCAGTGCATCGTCCAGGGTGGCGCGGGCGTGTTCCTGCCAGGCCTGCTCGAACGCCGGCAGCTTGGCCAGTTCCAGGGTCAGGCCGGCGGCCATGGCATGGCCGCCGAAGCGCTGCACCAGTCCCGGATGGCGCGCGTCCACCGCGGCCAGGGCGTCGCGGATGTGGAAGCCGGCGATCGAGCGCGCCGAGCCGCGCAACACCTGCGCGCCGGGCTCGGCCGGGGCGAAGGCCAGCACCGGCCGGTACAGGCGCTCCTTCATCTTCGAGGCCACCAGCCCGACCACGCCCGGATGCCACTCCGGGTCGAACAGGCACGGCGCCAGCGGCGGCGCGCCGTGGTCGACCTGCGCGCGCGCCAGGGCCGCCTCGGCGTCGTCGGTCATCGCCTGCTGCACGGCGCGGCGCTCGGCGTTGATCTCGTTGAGGATGCCGGCCAGTTCGCGCGCGCGCTGCGGGTCGTCGGTGAGCAGGCATTCGATGCCCAGGGCCATGTCCTCCAGGCGCCCGGCGGCGTTGAGCCGCGGGCCCACGGCAAAGCCGATGTCGGCCGCGGTCAGGCAGGCCAGGTCGCGGCCGCAGACCTCGACCAGGGCGCGCAGCCCGGCGCAGGCCTGGCCGGCGCGCAGGCGGCGCAGGCCGGCCGCGGCCAGGGCGCGGTTGTTGGCGTCCAGCGGCACCAGGTCGGCGATGGTGCCGACCGCGACCAGGTCCAGCAGGCTGGACAGGTCCGGTTCGCCGGCCGGGAACGCGCCGGACTGGCGCAGGTGCCGGCGCAGCGCGAGCAGGACGTAGAAGATTACGCCCACGCCGGCCAGGCACTTGCTCGGGAAGGCGTCGCCGGCGCAGTTCGGGTTGACGATGGCGTCGGCCGGCGGCAGCTGCTGGCCCGGCAGGTGGTGGTCGGTGACCAGTACCTGCCAGCCGCGCGCGCGCGCGGCGGCGACGCCGGCATGGCAGGCGATGCCGTGGTCCACGGTGACCAGCAGTTCCGGCTGCAGCGCCGCCAGTTCCTCCACCAGCGCAGGCGACAGGCCGTAGCCGTGGACCATGCGGTTGGGCACCGCGTGCGAGACCCTGCGCGCGCCGAGCATGCGCAGGCCGCGCACGCCCACCGCGCAGGCGGTCGCGCCGTCGCAGTCGAAGTCGCCGACCACCACGATGTGGCGGTCGTCGCGGATGGCCGAGGCCAGCAGTGCGACCGCCGCCGGCAGGCCGCCCAGCGCGTCCGGCGGCAGCAGGTCGGACAGGCGCGGCCGCGCCAGTTCGAAGCGGTCGGCGCCGCGCGCGGCGTACACCCGGCGCAGCAGCGGCGGCACGTGGCCGGGCCAGGCGCCGCCCACTACCACGGGCTCGCGGCGGCGGATCCGGGGAGCGGCGGGACTCATGCGCGCGGCGCGGGAGAGTTCATGCGTCCAGCGAACGCAGCGGGCTGCGCCAGAAGCGCCAGCGCTGGCCGCGGCGCAGGTGCAGGCGGGTGCCGTCCTCGAAGTCCAGCAGCAAGGTGTCGAACTCGTCGCGTGCCATCGAAGCCAGCAGCGGCGGCAGCACCTGGTTGCCCAGCACCTCCAGCGAACGCAGGTGGCGCAGGTCGACCAGGCTGTCGCCCACCGCGCCCGGCGGCGTGTCGGCGGCGGTAGCCGGGGTCGCGGTGGCGGCGCCGGCCTCGCCGGCCAGGGCCTGCACCAGCGGATCGGGGCTGCGCACGTTCATGTAGCTCGACTGCACGCTGTCCGGGGCCACGCCGGCGCCCCAGAACCACAGCGAGTTGACCGCGGGCCGGCCATGGTCGGTGCGCGCGCGGTTCCAGGGGTGGTGGTGCAGCGCGACCTGGACCTCGGTGATCAGCGCGCGCCAGCGCCGCGACACCGGGTCCTCGCCCAGCGGCAGCGCGTTGAACAGGTCGTCGCCGAGCGCGTCCTCGGGCGCGATGAACTCCGGCAGCGGGGTGCCGGCAGGCAGGCGCAGGTACCAGCGTGCCGGATGCGGCGCATCCAGCTGGTAGCCGGCGTCGCCGAACAGCGGCTTGAGCACCGGCAGCAGCGCCTGCGCGTCCAGGGTGTCCAGGCCCAGGCCTTCGCCCCAGCCGAGCAGGCGCGCGCCGTTGAGGTCCGGCGCCACGTGCGCCGGATCGGCGCGCAGCCACAGTGCGTCGCCGGCATCGCTGCCGGCATCGGCGCGGCGGGTGAGCGCGGCCACCGGCCAGTGGTCCGGGGTCAGGCGGAAGTGGCGGCGCAGCTGGGCGCGGCCGCCGGGCTCGAGCTGCTCGCGGTCGGCGCGCCCGAAGGCGCGCGCGGCCGCCTGCGGCAGGGGCCCGGGCAACCTGTCCCGGGCCGGCAGCAGCAGCGCGATGGCGGTCATCGCCGGCCTCTCAGCCCACGTACTCGACGCTGACGATCTCGTATTCGCGCTTGCCGGCGGGGGCCTCGATCACGATGGTGTCGCCCTCCTCCTTGCCGATCAGCGCGCGGGCCACGGGCGAGGAGATCGCGATCAGGCCCTGCTTGATGTCCGCCTCCAGGTCGCCAACGATCTGGTAGCGGACCTCCTCGTCGGTCTCCACGTCGGCCAGGGTCACGGTGGCGCCGAACACCACCTTGCTGCCTGCATTGAGCTTGGTCACGTCGATCAGGTCGGCGTGCGACAGCTCGCTCTCCAGCTGCTTGATCCGGCCTTCGATGAAGCCCTGCTGCTCGCGCGCGGCGTGGTACTCGGCGTTCTCCTTCAGGTCGCCGTGGCCGCGCGCTTCGGCTATGGCGGCGATCACTTCCGGACGCTTCACCGTCTTGAGGTGCTCCAGCTCCTCGCGCAGGCGCTGGGCGCCTTTAAGGGTCAGGGGGGCTCTCACGATTGCAGCTCCTTGTGCAGCTCCTGCAGGGACCAGACCGGGCCGGTCCCGCGGTATTCAAGCGAATGCACCAGCGCCTTGGCGCCGGCGACGGTGGTCGAGTAGGTCACGCGCTGCTGCAGCGCCTCGCGCCGGATGGAGAACGAGTCGGCGATGGCGGCGCGGCCCTCGGTGGTGTTGACGATGTAGGCGATCTCGCCGTTCTTGATCGCGTCGACGATGTGCGGGCGGCCCTCGGCGACCTTGTTGACCACGGTGCACTCCACGCCGTGGTCCTGCAACCACTGCGCGGTGCCGCGGGTGGCGACGATGCTGAAGCCGCGCTCGACCAGGGCCTTGGCCACCGGCACCACGCGCTTCTTGTCCGGGTCGCGCACCGACACGAACGCCTTGCCCGGCTGCGGCGCGCGGATGCCGCCGGCCTCCTGGGCGCGCGCCATGGCCGCGCCGAAGCTGCGGCCCACGCCCATCACCTCGCCGGTGGAGCGCATCTCCGGGCCGAGGATCGGGTCCACGCCCTGGAACTTGGCGAACGGGAAGATCGCTTCCTTGACCGAGTAGTAGCTTGGCACGACCTCGCGGGTCGCGCCCTGCTCGGCCAGGGTGCGGCCGGTCATGCAGCGGGCGGCGATCTTGGCCAGCTGCACGCCGGTGGCCTTGGACACGAACGGCACCGTGCGCGAGGCGCGCGGGTTCACCTCCAGCAGGTAGACGGTGTCGGTGCCGTCCTCGTTGGACTGGATGGCGAACTGGGTGTTCATCAGGCCGACCACCTTCAGCGCCTTCGCCAGCTCGCGCACCTGCCGGCGCAGCTCGTCCTGGGTGGCCTGCGACAGCGAGTACGGCGGCAGCGAGCAGGACGAGTCGCCGGAATGCACGCCGGCCTCCTCGATGTGCTCCATCACGCCGCCGATCAGGGTGGCGCCGGTGGCGTCGGCGATCAGGTCGACGTCGACCTCGACCGCGTTGTCCAGGAAGCGGTCCAGCAGCACCGGGGAATCGTTGGAGACCTTCACCGCGTCGCGCACGTAGCGGGCCAGGTCGGCCTCGCCGTACACGATCTCCATGGCGCGGCCGCCCAGCACGTAGCTGGGACGCACGACCAGCGGGTAGCCGATCTCGCGGGCCAGGGCCAGCGCCTCGTCGGCGGTGCGCGCGGTGCGGTTCGGCGGCTGCTTCAGGCCCAGCTTCTCGACCAGCTGCTGGAAGCGCTCGCGGTCCTCGGCCAGGTCGATGGAGTCCGGGCTGGTGCCGACCACCGGCACGCCGTTGGCCTCCAGCGCGCGCGCCAGCTTCAGCGGGGTCTGGCCGCCGTACTGCACGATCACGCCCTTGGGCTGCTCCAGCTCGACGATCTCCAGCACGTCCTCGAGGGTGAGCGGCTCGAAGTACAGGCGGTCGGAGGTGTCGTAGTCGGTGGAGACCGTCTCCGGGTTGCAGTTGACCATGATGGTCTCGTAGCCGTCCTCGCGCAGGGCAAGGGCGGCGTGGACGCAGCAGTAGTCGAACTCGATGCCCTGGCCGATGCGGTTGGGGCCGCCGCCCAGGATCATGATCTTGTCGCGGTTGCTCGGATTGGCCTCGCACTCGTCCTCGTAGGTCGAGTACAGGTAGGCGGTGCTGGTGGCGAACTCGGCGGCGCAGGAGTCCACGCGCTTGTAAACCGGGCGCACCTTGTGCGCGCGGCGCAGGGCGCGGACCGCGGCCTCGTTGGTGCCGGTCAGCTGCGCCAGGCGCGCGTCGGAGAAGCCGTCGCGCTTGAGCTTGCGCAGGCGCTTGCCGTCCAGCGAATCCAGCCCCTCGGCGGCCACCCGCTTCTCCTCGGCGATGATCTCCTCGATCTGGTCCAGGAACCACGGGTCGATGAACGACAGGGCGTGGATCTCCTCCACGCTCATGCCGGCGCGGAAGGCGTCGGCCACGTAGAACAGGCGCTCCGGGCCGGGAGCCTTGAGCTCGCGGCGCAGGGTCGCCAGGTCCTCCTCGTCCGCCAGGTCCAGGCCGGTCGGGTCGAAGCCGACCTTGCCGGTCTCCAGGCCGCGCAGGGCCTTCTGCACCGACTCGCGGAAGGTGCGGCCCATGGCCATCACCTCGCCCACCGACTTCATCTGGGTGGTCAGGCGCGAATCGGCCTGCGGGAACTTCTCGAAGGCGAAGCGCGGGATCTTGGTGACCACGTAGTCGATCGCCGGCTCGAACGAGGCCGGGGTCTTGCCGCCGGTGATCTCGTTCTTCAGCTCGTCCAGGGTGTAGCCCACCGCCAGCTTGGCCGCGACCTTGGCGATCGGGAAGCCGGTGGCCTTGGAGGCCAGCGCCGAGGAACGCGACACGCGCGGATTCATCTCGATCACCACGACGCGGCCGGTCTGGGCGTTGACGCCGAACTGCACGTTGGAGCCGCCGGTGTCCACGCCGATCTTGCGCAGCACCGCGATGGAGGCGTCGCGCAGGCGCTGGTATTCCTTGTCGGTCAGGGTCTGCGCCGGGGCCACGGTGATCGAGTCGCCGGTGTGCACGCCCATCGGGTCGAGGTTCTCGATCGAGCAGACGATGATGCAGTTGTCCGCCTTGTCGCGGACCACCTCCATCTCGAACTCCTTCCAGCCCAGCACCGACTCCTCGATCAGGACCTCGTGCACCGGCGACAGCTCCAGGCCGCGCTTGACGATCTCCTCGAACTCCTCGCGGTTGTAGGCGATGCCGCCGCCGCTGCCGCCCAGGGTGAAGGACGGGCGGATGATGGTCGGGTAGCCCACCTTGGCCTGGATCTCCACCGCCTGCTCGAAGCTCTTCGCCACCTCGGCCTTCGGGCACTCCAGGCCGATCTCCTGCATGGCCACGCGGAACAGCTCGCGGTCCTCGGCCATGCGGATGGCCTCGCGCGAGGCGCCGATCAGCTCGACGCCGTACTTCTCCAGCACGCCGTGGTCGGCCAGGTCCAGGGCGCAGTTGAGCGCGGTCTGGCCGCCCATGGTCGGCAGCAGCGCGTCCGGGCGCTCCTTGGCGATGATCTTCTCGACCGTCTGCCAGTTGATCGGCTCGATGTACACCGCGTCGGCGGTGTCCGGGTCGGTCATGATCGTGGCCGGGTTGCTGTTGACCAGCACCACCCGGTAGCCCTCCTCGCGCAGCGCCTTGCACGCCTGCGCGCCCGAGTAGTCGAACTCGCAGGCCTGGCCGATGACGATCGGGCCGGCGCCGATGATGAGGATGGTCTTGATGTCGCTGCGCTTGGGCATTTCGTTCTCTGGATTGCGGGGAGCGCGCCTTGGGCTGCGGCTCCCGGGCCGGTGGGCGTGCCGCGGCGGCCGGTCAGGCCGCCATCGAGGCCACGAAACGGTCGAACAGGGGCGCCACGTCGTGCGGGCCCGGCGAGGCTTCCGGATGGCCCTGGAACGAGAACGCCGGGGCGTCGGTCAGCTCGATGCCCTGGTTGGTGCCGTCGAACAGCGAGCGGTGTGTGACGCGCACGTTCGCCGGCAGGCTGGCCTCGTCGACCGCGAAGCCGTGGTTCTGCGAAGTGATCAGCACGCGGCCGCTGCCCAGCTCCTGCACCGGGTGGTTGGCGCCGTGGTGGCCGTTGGCCATCTTGATGGTACGCGCGCCGGCAGCCAGGGCCAGCAGCTGGTGGCCCAGGCAGATGCCGAACAGCGGCACCTTCTTGGCCAGGAACTCGCGGATCGCGGCGATGGCGTAGCCGCACGGCTCCGGGTCGCCCGGGCCATTGGACAGGAACACGCCGTCGGGATTCAGCGCCAGCACCTCGGTGGCCGGGGTCTTCGCCGGCACCACGGTGACCTCGCAGCCGCGCTCGGCGAGCATGCGCAGGATGTTGGTCTTCACGCCGAAGTCATAGGCGACGACGCGGTACTTCTTCTCCGCGCCGACGAAGGCGTTGCGGTCCAGGTCCAGCTGGCCCTCGGTCCAGGCGTAGCGCTCGGTGGTGCTGACCACCTGGGCCAGGTCCATGCCCTTCAGGCCCGGGAACTTGCGCGCCGCTTCCAGCGCGGTGTCCACGTCGATGCCCTCGCCCGCCATCAGCGCGCCGTTCTGGGCGCCGCGCTCGCGCAGCAGGCGGGTCAGCTTGCGGGTGTCGATGCCGGCGATGGCGACCACGCCGCGCACGGCCAGCCAGTCCTGCAGCGGGGCTTCGCTGCGCCAGTTGCTGGGGCGTCGCGGCACGTCGCGCACGATCAGGCCGGCCGACCAGACCTTGCCGGCCTCGTCGTCCTGGCCGGTGCAGCCGGTGTTGCCGATGTGGGGATAGGTCAGGGTGACCAGCTGCCGCGCATAGGACGGGTCGGTCACGATCTCCTGGTAGCCGGTCATGGCGGTGTTGAACACCACTTCGCCGACGGCGAGGCCACTTGCGCCTACGGATTCGCCCTCGAACACGGTGCCGTCTTCGAGGACGAGGATTGCGGGATGGGTCACGTCGTTCGCCTTCAGGTGGAGGAGCCCTGTCGCCGGCCCAGCCAGAGGCGGGCTGCAAAAAACCGCGGACTGGCATCTCTCCGGTCCGGGCATGGGGGGTAACAGGCGAGCGGGAATTGTACCGGCGACGCCCCCAAAAGGGAACGCCGCCGTTCACGCGGCGAATGGTTTCGCGCGTCGTTCAGCCCTGGCCGAAAAGCAGGTCGCGCAAGGTGTACAGGCCCGGTGGGCGGCCCGCCAGCGCGGTGGCCGCCTGCAGCGCGCCGCGGGCGAAGATGTCGCGGCTGGTGGCGCGGTGCACGAGTTCGACGCGCTCGCCCTGCCCGGCGAACTGCACCGTGTGCTCGCCGACGATGTCGCCGGCGCGCAGGCTGGCGTACCGCGGCTCGGCGCCGCCGCGGGCGGCCGCCTCGCCCAGGGTCAGGGCGGTGCCCGAGGGGGCATCCTTCTTGTGCACGTGGTGCTGTTCGACGATGTCGCAGTCCCAGCCGGCCAGCGCGCGCGCGGCCTGCTCGACCAGTTCGTTCAGCACCGCCACGCCGACACTGAAGTTGGAGGCCCAAAGCACGGGGATCGTGGCGGCGGCCTGCTCCAGCGCCTGGCGCTGCCCGGCGGAGATGCCGGTGGTGCCCGAGACCAGCGGCCGGCGCCGCTTCACGCACTGCGCCAGCACCGGCTCGAAGCCTTCCGGCAGGCTGAAGTCGATGGCCACGTCGAAATCCGGGACCCCGGACAGTTCGGCCGCGGCGAACTGCGGGATGCCGTCGACCACCCGCTGCAGCGGCGCGCGGCCGGCCACCGCGGCGACCACCTGCCAGCGTTCGGGGGCGTCGGCGGCAAGCCGCAGCAGGGCCCGGCCCATGCGCCCGGAAGCGCCGTGAATGAGGATCCGCAGGGGCTTGTCCATAGGCCTCGCAGGCTAGCCGGGCGGCGGGTCCGCCGGCAAGCGCGGAAGCGGAATGCAGGGTGCGGCGCGGCGGGTGCCGCGCGGCTCACCAGACCAGGTCGTCGGGGACCTGGTAACGCGGGTCGGCGTAGGGATCCTCCTCCGCCGTGGCGTCGGGGTCGACCTTCAGCGCGACCGCCTGCGGGAAGATCTGCTCGGCCTGGGCCAGCACCTGGGCATCCACCAGCAGGTAGCGGCCATTGAGCTGGACCACGCCCAGCTGCCCGGCGTTGAGTTCGCGCAGCTGCGCGGCGGTGACGTAGATGCGCTTGATCTTGCCGCCGTACTCGAAGTGCCGGGCGATGTCGGCCGCCTCGTCGTTGAGGACCTTGTCCTTGAGCAGCTCCTCAAGCTTCGCGCGCGCCTCGCGGCGCTGGCGCGCCTCTTCCTGGCGGCGCTGCTCGGCTTCGATCCGCTCCTGCTTTTCCTGCTGCGCGCGCAGCGCCCAGGCCTTGCCCAGGTCGATCTCGCCCTCGTGGCGGCGCTTCGGCGCGGCCTCGCCCTTGCGCTGCGGGGCACCCTTGCGCGGCGCCCCGCCCTGCGGCGGACGCGGCTTGCCGCCCCCGTCCTTGCGCGGTGGCTGGCGGCGTTCGGGCGCGGGCGCCTTGAACCCTAGGTTGAGGAGCTGGTCGCGGAGGCTGTCGGTCATGGCATCAACGGGCCGCAGGCCCATGGGATCGGTGGCGGCGCGGGAGCGCCGGCGGTCAGTAGTGCGGCGGCGGCGGTTCGCTGCCCGGATCGGCGTAGAGCGCGCCGCGCAGCCCGCGCAGGTCGGCCAGCACCGCCTGCAGGATGGCGTCGGTGCGGGCGCGCTCCAGGCGCGCCTCGGCCAGCGCCTCGCTCAGCTCCGACAGTGCCTGCTCCTGGAACGCCAGGCGCGTTTCCAGCTCGACCAGCCGCTGTTCCAGATCGTCCTGACCGTACTGCATGGTGTTTCGTTCCTTGCCGCAGGGGCGGCACGCGGCGTGGCGGGCCGCCCGCTTCCCGGACGGCGCCGCCGTGCCCTGCCCGCCTCAGCGGGCGATGTCGAGCAGCTCGACGTCGAAGGTCAGGGTCGCATCCGGACCGATCACGCCACCCGGCGCGCCGTTGGCACCGTAGGCCAGGTCGGACGGGATCCAGAAGCGGTACTTGGCGCCCACCGGCATCAGCGACACGCCCTCGGTCCAGCCGGCGATCACGCTGCCCAGCGGGAACTCGGCCGGCTGGCCGCGCTGGTAGGAGCTGTCGAACACGGTGCCGTCCAGCAGCTTGCCCTCGTAGTTGACGCGCACGGTGTCGCTGGGGGTCGGACGCGCGCCGCTGCCCTGGCGCAGGACCATGTACTGCAGGCCCGACGGGGTGGTGATCACGCCCTTCTGCTTCTTGTTCTCGGCCAGGAAGGCGGCACCCTCTGCGCGGTTCTTCTCGGCCACGGCCTGCTGCTTGCGGGCCATGTAGGACTGCAGCGCGGCGCCGGCCTCCTGCTGGTTCAGCAGCGGTGTGCCCTTGGCGAACGCGGTGCGCACGGCCTGCATCAGCACGGCCAGGTCGATGTCGTCCTTGAGCGGGGCCAGCGACGGGCCGATCATGCGGTCGCCGATCAGCAGGCCGACCTGCTCGGCCGGCGGGGCCGGCGGCTCGGCGCCGGGCGCCATGCCCGGGACGCGCTGGCCCTGGCGGGCCGCCAGCGCGGCGCGCAGGGCGGCGTCGGTGGCGCGCGCCTGCTCCTCGGACTGCAGCGGCTGGCCGCCGGCGAAGGCGTTGGCGACGGCACGCTGCATCGCGTCCAGGTCCACGTGCGGGGCCAGCGGCTCGAACGAGCTGGCCACGTCCAGGCCGATCGCGTAGCTGACCTTGTCCTTCTCCGTGGCCAGCGAGGCCTTGTCCTGGGCCATCGCCGCGCCGGTCATCACGCTCGCTCCCATCACCAGCGACGCCAGGGCGCCGCGCATGCGGTTGTTCATTCGTTACGGTTCCAATGAGGTGGATCGATCGCCGGCCCGGGGCCGGTCCGCGCGCATTGTCGCATGCGCCGCGGCGGCGGTCAGCGCGTGCCGGCGGCGCGCGGCGCCGGGCGCGCCAGCTCGCGCTCGATCGCCGCCACCAGGGCCGGGTCCAGCGGCTCGACCTTGCTTGGCCAGTTGCCGACCACCCGCCCGTCCCGGGAGACCAGGTACTTGTGGAAGTTCCAGCCCGGCTGCACCCCGGTGGCGGCGGCCAGGCGCCGGTACAGCGGCGTGGCTTCCTCGCCGATCACCTGGACCTTCTCGTACATGGGGAACTTCACTCCGTAGGTCAGGGTGCAGAACTCCTGGATCTGGGCCTCGTCGCCCGGCTCCTGGCCGCGGAAATCGTTCGAGGGGAAACCGATCACCGCGAAGCCGCGCCCGGCGTAACGCTGGTGCAGCGCCTCCAGGCCCTCGTATTGCGGGGTGAAGCCGCACTTGCTGGCGGTGTTGACCACCAGCAGGACCTGGCCGGCATGGCGTTCGGCCAGGTTCACCGGGGTGCGCGAGGCCAGCGGGCGGTACTCCAGATCCAGCAGGTCGCTGCCGGCAGCCGCGGCCGGCGCCGCGAGTCCCAGGGAAATACCGATTGCCATCAACCACTTGGATGCTTTCATCATGTTCTCCGGGATTCCGGCCGGGATAGGCCATCAGTTGGGTTGGCGGGGATTTGACATGCCGTGTGCAGGTGTTATAGTTGAATACAACACCAGTCACCCAAAGCAGGACGCCCCATGAACCGGATTACCTACGCAGGCCGCCGCTTCTGGCTGATCGCGTCGGGCCTTGGCATGGCCCTGTGCTTCGTGGCCTGGTTGCCCGCCCAGGAAGGACGCGCGGGGGATTATGGCGCCGCCGAGGCCGCGATGGAGCGGGCCGAGGCGGGCCTGGAGGCGGCGACCGAACGCCCGGCCCACCGGCTGCGGGCCTCGCTGTCCATGCCCTATTTCTCCTTTGCGCACGCGCTGCGCACCCGGAGCTGACCGAATGAGCGACATCCAGTGGAGCGACGGCGCTCCGATCTACCGTCAATTGAAGGAGCGCGTGATCGCCATGATGCTCGACGGAATCCTCAAGCCGGGCGAAGCCCTCCCCTCGGTGCGCCAGGTGGCGGCCGAGTACCAGCTGAACCCGATCACCGTCTCCCGCGCCTACCAGGAGCTGGCGGATGAAGGCCTGGTCGAGAAACGCCGCGGCCTGGGCATGTTCGTGACCGAGGAGGCCTCGCGGAAGCTGCGCAGCAGCGAGCGCGACCGCTTCCTCAACGAGGAATGGCCCGCCGTGGTCGAGCGCATCCGGCGCCTCGGCCTGTCGCTGGAGGAACTGCTGCATGCCCTTGGGAACAACTGACATGACCGCCCTCGCCCCCGAAACCGCCGCCACCCCGGTCGTCACCGCCCGCGGCCTGCGCAAGGCCTACAAGCACAAGCTCGCGGTGGCCGGCGCCGACTTCGACATCGGCCCCGGACGCATCGTCGGCCTGATCGGCCCCAACGGCGCCGGCAAGACCACCGCGCTGAAAGCCATCCTCGGCCTGACCCCGTTCGACGGCCAGCTACGGGTGCTGGGCCTGGACCCGCGCACCCAGCGCGACGAACTGATGAACCAGGTGTGCTTCATCGCCGACGTGGCGGTGCTGCCGCGCTGGATGCGGGTGCGCGAGGCGGTCGACTTCGTGGCCGGGGTGCACCCGCGCTTCGACCGCGCCAAGTGCGAGCGCTTCCTGGCCAACACCCAGCTCAACCCGAAGCTGCGGGTGCGCGAGATGTCCAAGGGCATGATCGTGCAGCTGCACCTGGCCCTGGTGATGGCGATCGATGCGCGCCTGCTGGTGCTGGACGAGCCGACCCTGGGCCTGGACATCCTCTACCGCAAGCAGTTCTACCAGCGCCTGCTGGAGGACTACTTCGACGAGGACAAGACCATCCTCGTCACCACCCACCAGGTCGAGGAGATCGAGCACATCCTCACCGACGTGCTGTTCATCCGCGACGGCCGGATCGTGCTGTCGGCGGAGATGGAGCACCTGGCCGAACGCTACTGCGAGGTGCTGGTCGGTGCCGACCGCGTCGCCGAGGCGCGCGCCCTGGCCCCGGTCGACGAACGCGCCCTGCCCTTCGGCAAGAGCGTCTTCCTGTACGACGGCCTGGCGCCGGAGCGCGCCGCCGCCCTCGGCGAGGTCCGTACCCCCGGCCTGGCCGACCTGTTCGTGGCCCTGATGAAAGGAACCTACGCATGAATGCCCTTGCCGCCAACACCGCCGGCAACCGCTGGACCCGGACCTTCGCCTGGCTGCTGCGCCGCGAGTTCTGGGAAAACCGCGGCGGCTTCCTCTGGGCCCCGGTGATCACCGGCGGCATCGCCGTGGCCATGGCCACGCTGCTGGCCCTGGCCGGCGCCGTGCAGGCCCGCCGCCAGCTCGGCGGCGGCGAAGCCGAATCCATCGACGACCTGGGCGCCTACCTGAGGATCGTCGGCGCCGCCGGCGACGGCCTGCTGATGGCCGGCTGCAGCATGCTCAGCGCGGTGCTCGCCTTCGTGGTGTTCTTCTACGCCCTGGGCAGCCTGTACGACGACCGCCGCGACCGCAGCGTGCTGTTCTGGAAGTCGCTGCCGGTGTCCGATGCGCAGACCGTGCTGTCCAAGGCCGCCTGGGCCCTGCTGCTGGCGCCGCTGCTGTCGGTGCTGGTGGGCCTGGCCGTCGGCATCGCCCTGTGGCTGGTCGCGGCCGTGGCCATGCTGGTCGGCGGCCTGCCGCATCCGGGCGCGCTGTTCACCCACAGCCATCCCTTCAGCGTCGCCGGGCGCCTGCTGGCCACCGTCCCGCTGGGCCTGCTGTGGTCGCTGCCGACCGTCGGCTGGCTGATGTTCTGCTCGGCCCTGGTGCGCAGCAAGCCGTTCCTGTGGGCCGCGCTGGTGCCGGTGCTGGGCTGCGTTATGCTCAGCGTGTTCGGCGCGGTGCCCGGCCTGGACCTGCCCTACGGCAAGATCTGGTACGTGGCGGTCTACCGCGGCCTGATGAGCGTGATGCCCGGCTCCTGGAGCGTGCACGGCATGGGCAGCCGGCTGCAGTCCGGCGAGATCCACGATCCGTCGCAGCTGGTCGCCGCGATCCTTGACCAGACCAGCAACTGGCAGCTGTACGCGAGCTGGGACCTGTGGATCGGCGCGGCCGTGGGCGCCGCCCTGGTCGCCGCCGCCATCCCCCTGCGCCGCTGGCGCGACGAAGCCTCGGCCTGAGCCGGGAGGAGCGACATGCGCAACCTGTTCCCGATCCTGCTGGTCCTGGCCGCGCTGCCGGCCGCCGCCGGCGCCGACGAGCGCCGCTGTGCGCACGAAGCCCAGCGCGCGGTGCAACTGGACCTGGACGGCGTCCGCACCGTGCGCCTGGTGACCGGCCAGCACACGGTGCGGGCCAAGGCCGCCGCCGGCGCCAGCCATCGCATCGCCGGGCGCGCCTGCGCATCCAGCGCCGCCCTGCTGCAGCAGCTGGAGCTGGTGCAGGAGAAGCAGGGCGACACCCTGGTGGTGGCCACCCGCGGTCCGGACCAGCGCGGCGGCCTGGGCATGGGCGCCTACGCCCGGCTGGACGTGGCCGGCACCGTGCCCGATGACGTCCTGGTGCAGCTGGTGGTCGGCTCCGGCGACGGCTTCGTCGAGGGCGTGGCCAGCGCCAGCGCCGACGTCGGCTCCGGCGATGCCAGCCTGCGCGGCGTGCGCGGCGCGGTCACCGCCAAGGTCGGCTCGGGCGACCTGGAGGTCGCCGGCAGCGGCCCGCTGAAGCTGCTGTCGCTCGGCTCGGGCGACGTGGTGGCGCGCGACGTGCGCGGCGAGGTCGAGGTCGGGGACATCGGTTCCGGCGACCTGGTCCTGGCCGACGTGCGCGGCGGCGTGCGCATCGACGGCATCGGTTCGGGCAACGCCCGCCTGCAGCGCGTCGGCGGCCCGGTGCGGGTCGGTTCGATCGGCTCCGGCGACCTGGACGTGCGCGGCGCCCCCGCCCTGGAGGTGCGCCACGTCGGCAGCGGCGACATCAGCCACCGCGACGTGGGGCGCGTCGAACTGCCCCGCCGCGATTGACGAAGGAGGACACCATGAACGCACCTGCTTCCCTTGCCCGCCGCACCCGTCCGCTGCTGCTGGCCGCGCTGCTGCCGCTGGCCGCGGTGGCCGCCCCCGCCGGCGGCGGGCCCGACGCCGACCTGGCCTCCGAACTGGCCGGCGCGCGCGCGGAGGTCGAGCGCGAGCTGGCCGCGGCCCGCGCCGAGCTGCAGTCCGGCAACCTCGAGCTGGGCGTCGGTGCGTACGTCGGCCCCAACAAGCACAAGGACGCGCGCAACGACCTGCCGCGCGGCGAAATCACCCCGGCCGGCGACCTGCTGGTCGACGGCAAGGCGGTGGCGATCGACGACGCCCAGCGCGCGCTGCTGCTGGCCTACCGCAGGCAGGCGATCGACGTGGCCGTGGCCGGGATCGAGGTCGGTGAGAAGGCGGCCAACGCCGCGCTGGATGTCGTCGACCGAGGCCTGCTGAGGCTGATGGCCAGTGCCATGACCGGCCGCCTGGAGCGCCAGCTGGAGTCCAGCCTGCGCTCCACCCTGGAACCGGGCATCCTGCAGCTGTGCCGCAACCTGCCCGGGCTGTACGCCTCGCAGCAGGCGCTGGCCGCGGCGGTGCCGGAGTTCCGGCCCTACGCCAGCATGACGCCGGAAGACGTCCACAACTGCGAAGCGGAAGTGCGGCGCGAATTCGCCCGACTCTGAGGAGCCCCAGCATGCGCATCCACGCCCCCATCCTCGCCCTCGCCCTGGCCGCGCTGCTGCCGCTGGCCGGTTGCAACAAGGAAGCACCCGCGCCGGCGGACGACGATCCGGCCAGCGCCGCGCCGGGCGAGTCGTTCGTCACCCGCAGCGTGCGCGCGGCGATGGACCGCGCCGCGCGCCGGCTGGAGGAGGAGAACATCAGCATCGGCGGCCGCCACCGCAACTGGGTGCAGTACGGCAAGGACACCAGCGACCTGCCGCGCGCCGAGATTACCCCGGCCGGCGACCTGCTGATCGAAGGCAAGGCGGTGGCCATCGACGAGACCCAGCGCCAGCTGCTGCTGGCGCACCGCCGGCAGCTGGTCTCCGTCGCCCAGGCCGGCCTGGCCCTGGGCTCGCGCGGCGCCGAACTGGGCGTGCGCGCCGCGACCGGCGCGGTCAAGGCCGCCCTCACCGGCAAAACCGGGGAACTGGAGAAGCGCATGGAGGCCGAGGGCAAGCGCATCGAGGCCGAAGCCAGCGCACTGGTGTGCGGGCGCCTGCCGGGCCTGCTCGCCACCCAGCAGGCGCTGGCCGCGGCGCTGCCCGAGTTCCGGCCCTATGCGCGGCTGGAGCCGGAGGACGTGGAGTCCTGCGGCCAGGACGGCCAGCGCAAGCGCAAGCTGCAGGTGCAGGCCGTGCTGGTCGGCGTCGGCGCCGAGATGAGCGCCGGCGGCGACGAACCGGCAGGCTTCGAGCTGGATGCCGTCGCCGAGGCGGACGCCGCCGCACGCGACGCCTCCTTGCGGATGTAATCCCCACGTCGCGGCCGGCGCCACGGCGATTCCAGGGCCGCCCGCGCGGCCCTCTTTTTTGGTTCTTCTCCCAACTGAGGGGAGAGAGGCGCACGGCCGACCCGGCAGAATTGTTGTTCTCGAGGCAACAAAACGGGGCCGGCCGTGGCCGAAGTGGATTGTATGTCCCAGCTGGGTGGCTGGAAGG
>Ga0180223_1000374_pt1 | contig 61911 bp, 49 predicted proteins | sample eDN5th30CKraftOP_FD_151337 | JGI IMG/M metagenome (GOLD analysis project Ga0180223, IMG submission 151337) | Enriched Organic Plus compost microbial communities from Emeryville, California, USA - eDNA 5th pass 30_C Kraft OP (version 2) (version 2) ... | reverse complement strand
GGTCGAGGGCGTCAACGTGGGCGGCAGCACCTATGTGCGCGACGCGCTGTTCAGCTGCGTGACGGAAGAAGGGCACCGGGAGGTCGCCGGCAAGGTGGGGGCGCTGCTGGGCCGGGGCGTAGACGAGGTGGCCGCCTGGCGCGGCGGAAGAGGCGGCTGGGCGGGGTGGCGCGCGGCGGCGGCCGGGCGGCTGCCGCTTGCGGGCCCCGTGGCCGGGGCGCCGGGCCTGTGGCTTGCCTGCGCATATGGATCGCGCGGATTGAGCTGGTCGGCCCTGGTGGGCGACATGCTGGCCGCCGAATTGCTGGGTGAGCCCCAGCCGCTGGAACGGGACCTGGCACGAGCCCTGACGCCCCGCTAGGCCAAGCCGGCACCGCCAAATGCGCGTATAAAGGGAAGCGATTTTATTTTATAGCGCAAATCCGTCAAAATAATATCTTTTGATGCCATATATCCATTACCAAGGATTGCGCTGTGCCGCCCAAGTCTGACTTTGCCCACGTGACGCAACTTGATACATTGCAGTTTTTGACCGCCAAGTCCACCCGGGTGGACTTCCGCGTCGAAGGCGCCGAGTTGCAGCTCCACATCGAAGCACCCGCGCCCGGCGTGTATCGCTTGCGCTGCGCGCCGGCCTCGGTCTTGCTCAACGACAAGCCCAGCGCCCGCGCGAGGGCGCATGCCGAAATGCTGCTGGCCCGCCAGGAGCCCGTCGGCGAGCTTGCCGTCAGCTCGGTGCCGGGCGGTCGGGCCTGGCGGCTCGAGCAGGGCGACGTCGTCCTCGAGGTGGGGCATTCGCCTTTGCGGCTGGCCTTGTATCGCGGCGGGCGTTGCCTGCTGCGCAGCGTCGAATCAGACGTGCTGGGCTGTGGGGGGGGCGATGCCGGGCAGCCCTGGCGCCTGCGTCTGCAGCTGGACGTGGACGACGCCTTGTATGGCCTGGGCGAAACCGCCGGCGACCTGGACCGGCGCGGCGAATACATCGTGTCCGACCTGCCGGATTCGCGCGCTCTGCCGCTGGCCTGGAGCCCGCTGGGCTGGGGCCTGTACGTCAACAGCCTGGACCGCGTCGAGCACGACTTGGGCTATGAAGACCCTGACACCTATTCCGTGCTCGTGCACGATCCCGTTTTCGACGTCTTCCTGTTTGCGGGCGAGCCGGGCGAAATCCTGAACCAATATACGGCGCTGACCGGCCGTGCCGGCCAGCCCTGCCTGTGGCCCATGGGTGTCTGGATGGACCAGGCCCCCCAGCAATCCCTGGACGCCGCGTTCGATGCCGCCTCGCAGCTGCGCGCGGACGGCTTTGCGCTGGACGCCGTGCGCCTGGCCGAGCCTGCGCTGTATGGCTTCCAGGCCGACAAGCCCGCGCTGGAATGGGACGCCTCGCGCGTGCCCGATGCGCGCGCCATGCTGTCGCGCTTCAACGAAATCCATCTGCAGGTGGCCGCGCCGTCGTTCCCCGGCGTGCTGGCCGGCACGCATCTGTTCGCCGAATGGGAAGACCGCGGCTGGCTGCTCATCGACGACGACGGCAACGCCCACGTATTCGAAGGCACGGCCGTCAGCGGCGGCAAGCCTTTCGGCCTGCTCGATCTGACCCACAAGGACGTCTACAAGCTGTGGTCCGAGCGCCAGCGGCAATTCTTCGACGAAGGGCTGGGCGCGCCCGTATGCGATGCGCAGTTCGACATCCCGGACGGCATTACTGCGCGCGGCGGCGAAAGCGGCGCGCAGTTGCGCACGGTTTATCCCCTGCTGGCGCGCCAGGCGCTGTTCGACGCCGTCGCCGGCCACAAGACCCCGCAAGAAGGCGTCATCCTCAGCACTGACCTGTTCCCCGCTGTGCAGCGCTATGCATGGCAGGCGGGGCCCCGCGTCGCGAACGACTGGCAGGGGCTGGAGCATTCCCTGCGCACCGCCCTGTCGCTGGGCGCCAGCGGCGTGACGGCGCAGACGCACACGCTGGGCTGCGCCCACGCGCCCACGGCCGGCATGACCCCCGAGCTGTATGTGCGCTGGCTGGCGGCCTGCGTGTTATCGGCCAACTTCAGCTTCCAGGGCCTGCCCGCGCTATTGCCGGGGGCGTTCGACGAGCCCACGCGCGAACTCGTCAAACATTGGCTGCAATGGCGCTATCGCCTCATTCCTTATGTGCTGGGCATTATCGAGGACGCCGTGCGCACCGGCCTGCCGGTGCTGCGCGCCATGCCGCTGGCCTTCCCGGACGATGTCGTCGCCCATGTATGGGACACCCAGTACCTGCTGGGACCGGCCCTGCTGGTGGCGCCCGTGCTGCAGCCCGGCGACACTATCCCCGTATACTTGCCCAAGGGCGATGCCTGGTGGGACCTGAGCACCGGCCAGCGCTACGAGGGCGGCACCACCCTGACCGTGCAGGCCGGGCTGGATGCCTTGCCGGTGTTCGGCCGCGAAGGCCACATGCTCTGCCTGGGGCCCGCCGCCCATCACACGGGCGAATTCAATTCCGCCCGCATCCTGGACGAGGTCTGGATGTTCGGCATGCCCGAGCACAGCCCCGTCGTCATGCGCAACAAGATCCGCGTGATGCAGATGCAGGGCTCCAGCTACATCAAGGGGCTGGAAGGCCTGCGCATCCTGCCGTCCGAAGGCCTGGAGGTCAAGCGGCGCGGTGCGGAAGTGCGTATTTCGCGGGTGCGCTAGGCGCGGCACAAAGCCGTCGGGCGCTGCACGGCGGCTTGGCGCCGCTGCTGCGGACCGCCGGTTTTATATCGCCGCAGCCCCGTGTGCCCACGGCCGTGATCAGGCCCTGCCAATTTGACAGAAGCCAGAAAACCACTCATAATCTTGTGCTTCGGTTGGGTTGGTAGCTCAGTTGGTAGAGCACCGGACTTTTAATCCGTTGGTCCCGGGTTCGAGCCCCGGCCAACCCACCAATTACCTGGGGACGGCCCCCTGTGTGCCGTGAATTCTACCCCGTATCTCCCCGGAATTGTGATCGGAAGTGTGATCGCATTTCGCGCCTGCTGTAATCCCCCGGCCCCATTTTCGCTGCGATTATTTGCGGTACCTGCGCCCCACGCGCCCGTCCCGGTTTCCCCCGTAGGGGGCCTGGCAAGGGGTGGGGGTGGTTGATTGTGCCTGCCTGATCCGGCCTGCTTGCTAGTCCCTGGCTGGCTTGCACAACTGGACGCACCTGTTTTAACTTCGGCGTGCCCCGGTCTGTTGCTGCAAGCGGTGCGCGGCGGACGCAGATGGGGCCGACAACCGCCGGGCGACCCTTGCAGCGGAGGAGGGAGGGATAGCTACGCGCGCTGTATAAACGGTTCCTCGTCTACCCTTTGAACAATCCGATGAGGGACGCGACGGTGGCGAGCGCTGTTAGGACTAGAAGCAGCTCCGGGCTGCAGCGACGAATAAAGCTCTCTTCCTTAGTCATGTGAAGCTTGCCGAACGGAAATACCCTTGACTGGAACACCGACAACGACAGGAGGGCAACGAGAGTGATCAACCATCCCACCGAACTCGCCGTAGCGTCTATAAACCCCGCGCCGGGAAATATTAGCTTTAGAAGGAACGGTGCGGCAGAAAGAATGAAGACGATCAGCATCAAGGGTGCTGAGGCTAGCCGGTAATACCAAGCCCGGTGCGATTGAAAGAACGAATACACAACATCCACCACACCGGCACACCAGGCTGCGTCTTCCCCCGTAGCGTGAATTGTAGAGGGCCTTGACGGGCTATACATGCTGAAATAGATGATCCGGCTACCAGAATGCAGGTATAGCGAAAACTTCGATACCGTCCCCTTGAGCCCGGCGTACTCTTTCAGCTCCTCCACACTATCAAAACGTAGTATCTCGTTGGGTAAGTGAATCTCAACAGAGGTGTGCGGAGGATGCCGCGCCCCCGCATTCGACGGGGCTATCAATGACGCCAAGCGTCCCCATAGAACTTCGAGTTCTGACACATCGATAGCGAACGCCGGTATTGTCTTTTCGCGTTCTACTTTTCTTTCCATTAATGCCCACTCCCCGTGTATCCGGTTTTCTTGTTTTGCCACGACGCATACCTATGCTGTCTGCCCAGCAGATAAGGGATAGCATGGCGTCCGTAAATTGTACCTTCCGGACAGTCTGAAATTTGCCCCGCATAGGTGTCCGTAAATTATGTTTGACACATTACGGACTGTCCGTTATTATTCTTATACCTTACGGACTTCATGAGGGGCCACATGGAACACATCGCCTATTACCGAGTATCAACTACAGATCAATCCATAGCCGCGCAACGCCACGCTATGCAGCAGGACGGGGTAGTGTTCGACCGAGAGTTTGCCGACGAAGGTATATCGGGCGCTACCCCGGCTAAGGACAGGCCGGAGTTCGCCAAGCTTTTGGAGTACATACGCAAGGGCGACGTGCTGCATGTATATGCGGTTGATCGGCTGGGCCGCGATGCCTTGGATGTACAGGCGACTGTCCGCTATCTGCTGGACAAGAAAGAGGCACAGGTAAACGTGCGTGGCCTTGGCTTGATAGGCCGGGGTGTCGGGGAGTTAATCATTGCGGTGCTCGCTCAGATAGCCGACATGGAACGGAACCGAATCATAGAACGCACGTCGGCTGGCAGGGCCAAAGCTAAGGCAGAGGGTAAGCACTTAGGGCGACCTGCAAGCATCAGCGGAGAACGCGCTGTAGAGGCCCTACAGGCGCTTGAAAAGGGCACCCCTGTTGCTCATGTGGCTGAACAGTTCGGAGTCTCTAGGCAGGCGGTTTTGCGGCTTAGAGACGGTGGCGGGAAGCACGCTATAGAAGCCCGGGCGGCGCTCGATAAACAGCGCAAGAAACGCACGTAATACAGAATTTATAGGCCGCTGTACGGGGCCGACTCTACGGGCAGCGCAGGCTGTTCATTTTCGACTGGACCCGCTGCAACGGGCCGCAATCAATCACAGTAAGGAAATGACAAAATGACCAGCATCTACCGCACCGCCAAGAAACGCGCCGTACAGCGGAACCAATACGTTAACCCGTGGGACGGCCTCGTGTACAGCCGTGCCGCGTCCGCCCCCAGGAGAAACGATTACACAGTAGCGGAGTTGCGGGAGGACAAACTGATCGAAGCCGCACAGGCCCGCAAGCACCGGGAACACGACCAGCTATCCCGCAAAACCGAGCGCCCGGTATATGGGAAAGCCTCCTTACGCGGGTCCCCCCGGGAGTGCTATTGGGTGGCCCGAAAGACGCCCGACAGGTCGATACGGCATCGCAAGCAGATCAATTATGTTGCTTATTGGGGAGGGGCGATCCGATTTATTGGGCCTCACAATAATAAGCTGGAACAAACAGCTTAAATTCAGGAAGGGGGTTGACTAGTAGCCTACAATCCTCTCTCTATTGGTACGGGGTACTCTAATGGGCCTGAAGGTTACATTTAAGATACAATTCAAGCGAGTAAATCAAGTCCTTAGCCCACGTGGAAGCTTTGGGGTGGCTCTTATCAGCGCATGAGCCATGGCCGAAGTGTAAGCCGCAAATAAAATAAGAGGAAAGCGCGTGTATAGTTGGCCCAGCCATTACCCTGACCAATGCCCACCAGAAAGCGCAGAGGCGCTTTCTGGTCGGGTTTTTCGCTTTGTCAATAAACGAGAGCCAGCCGTAAAGGATTTTGTTTCCCACTACGAGCGAAATCCTAATGGTAATTTCCATGATCCCTGTCAAGCACGGGGCCTTTCTGTCGTTCGAACTTACGGTGATTGCTTACGCATGCGTGAAGGAGTACCAGCACTACGTAAGAAGCAGATAGCACGGGCGGACATACATGGCCCTGTGGGATTAGTTGCGTCTACTCCATCGCGCACCTGTGCGGGGCACTGTACATGGTGGCTTGCTCCGGACGTGGCCACCCATGTTTATTCATTGTTTAGTGTAGAAGACGAAGCTACGGAGGCATCCAATGATTGAGCTTCCGAAGGCTACCCAGCTAGGGGAGCTGACTTTACAGAAAACCCTAGAGTATTTTGATTTTCCGAGAATTTTTACATGCAAAAATAATAGCGGGCAGACTTTCTTAGTCCTGTCCACTTATGATGACGAGTGGGCGTATCATTGGCTCTACTTACCGCTTTCCTTGCTGAGGTTACAGGCTGTGCTGGATGGGCAGCTAAGCCTTCATTATGCATTCCGAAACCCCGAAGACGGGTACCTTTTTAGGGTAAATACGTTTGTCTCCAAGCCTTGCGAAGTGGCTTACATATTGCCTGAGCAAGTGCCCGGAGATGACTTGCCTTCTCCGGAGTACCGCCTATCCCTAAGTAACGATGAAGACGGTAGTGACGAGGAGGTTAAAAACGCGCAGGTGGTAGCTACAGCGACCCGCAGAGAAACGTTCAATTACCATATATTCCCGAATGATCCCCGCGCACATGAGATAGCGTCTAGGAAGCTGGGCGGCATCTTAACCTCAACTCAGGAGTTGCTAGACGCACTGGGACAGACGAAAGAAGTAGAGGAGCCAACGGTTCGTGGGCCTTTACCCGCAGAGCTTCTACAGCAGACCCGGGTAAATGTTAGTCATGTATTCAAAGGTTCTTTTGGTGTGCAATTCCGGGCCGCACAGAATAGTGACCTATTGAACGACTCAAAAGTATCGGGTGCCATTTCAGAGTTTGGAAGCTTGTTATCTGCGGGGGACTCCGAGGACTTATTGAGTAATAAACTACACGCGCTAAAGGGTCGCGTGGCCTCAAAATATAGGCGACTCTTGAAGGAGTTAACCGATATAAATTCCGGTCTGATTCTCGACTGGGGGTCGGTTAAGCGGGAGCAGAGCGGCAAGTTCTCTTTAACCCGGCAACAGGTGAAAAATGCTTACGCGATTGTTGATCGTATTGATATTGCTATGGCAGAGGAATTGCTCGTAGATGGGCAGCTCGTCGGGTTTAATTCACGGACGCAGCGGTATGAAATTCGGTCAACAGACGACAACAAAAACTATTCGGGAAAAGTAGACAGTGGGGCGAATATCAATGTGATAAAGCCGGCGATCGGCGAGTTTTACACTGCGCGTCTGAGGATGCTCGTCGAGACGCAATCAACATCGGGGGACGAGCTAATCCGCTGGGTTCTGGTGGGTCTTGAGTACCGCAATCGTCAGGGAAGTGCATAGAGTGTAGTAGTACCTAATTTTGACATGTGGGTACGGAGTGCGTATACTTCCTCCCGTCGCATTTAGGTGCGGCTGTTCGTGAGACAGAGCGGACAGAATGAAGTGCTGTATTGCGGTTTCGGCGTTAGCCGTCAAATTGCAGTGGCGCAGCGCGAACCAGGGTAGGGCGATAGTCCCCTATCAACTGGATACGAGGCCACACATCAGAGGTTATCCGTGTATCGGGTCGCTTATGGTGTGTGGCCTTTTTGCGTTCTAGTCGTTCTGTTTCTCGGGCATTGCTCTTTAACAACCTGGAGGTTGTCCCCGGCGCAGTGAACCGAGGGCAAGCCGTAAACAGACTCGGCACACTTCATCACTGGCATGTCAACGTCGACAGGGCGGAGCTTTGCGCTCATACCCCTGCTATCCCGAGTGCAGTCATAAGCGCGGTATTTGCATGGGTGAAATTACTGTGTTGGTTACGTAGGCCGCCGTCCCATTTGGCCCCGTGAAAAGGTTATTGCGGAGGCGGTAAACCACGATCAGTAAAGCAGCGACGACATCCGCCGCATTATCGTTTGCTCCGGCGAGAACTGTACGGACCATATCCCGGCTGTCGTTCGCGCGAAGGTTTAATCCGGCAAATCGCGGGGTTGACTCGCCATTGTCGAAATAGCGGCTCCGGAAGTAATGCAGCTCGCCTGCGAATTTGTTCGCCTGTAGTTTCCCCTTGAGCGGCCTACTCGTGGACTGTGGAGAGAATACGCGAGGCGGACGCACTATTACCGAGCGATTTATGTTCGTACAAGCTCCATAGCATTAAGAAGTGGAATAGTGCTTGCCGATTTGCATCGGGCCACCTTTTAAAACCGGGGGCGCGTTGTTCCAGCCAAATGATCGGGTCCATGGGGCTTAAAACTTGAGTGTGGGTTATAGGGAGCGCAAGGTAGACCCGGCGGGGCTTGCTTACGAGAAGAGACTATACCGCGCCGGCAAATCAATTCGGTTAATGAAACAGGAGAACCACATAGGGACACATAACTACGAAGCGGGGTGCGGCCCGGGCCTGGGCAATTTTGAATCGCCCGATATTAATTCGGCACCCACCATGACACAACGCGTACTCACGAGGAGAACATGACTACACACCCCCTGGAATTGAATCAGCAGCAGCGCGAATATTTCGAACGGCTAAAGACGAACACTCGTGGCGGTGCTGCTGCATACCGCAGGGCCGTAGCCGCCCTTACTGGGTCGCTGCCTTCCTGGGCGGTGCCCAAAAAGCCGGGCAGGCCTAAGCGGGCGCAACAATGAGCAGTAACAGCAGGTGGGATGGGTCGTATAGCTCTTACGAGCTGGCTTGCTGGGTATCGGAGCAATCCTACATCTACGGGGCGATTATTCGGGGATTGCCCCTAAAGGTGCTGGTCGTAGCATACCGGGAGTTCATCAGATACACAGAAGAGCGCTGGGATGGCTGGGCACACCGGGAGCGTTGCATGGTGGTACAGGCAGGCTCTACGCTCCATGCCGCCCTTAATCGGGCTATAGACGCTGCGAGAGCCGCACGGGGCAAGAGTCCACAGGTTCAATGGATAGCGCCGAAATGCAGCACCAAGTTAGGGGCGGCCCTAGCTAATCGGGGCGATTATCGGATGCCTAATCCTCTGGTGCTGTGGGGAGGAGGGCACATACCGGATCGGCGAACAGGTCCGGTTAAGCCCGTAACCGTATTCGAGGACGAGTAAGTACGTATGCGGGCATGTGCGCCTGTGCGGTCCCCCCGTATCCACCGATAAGCAAACCGGCTTTTTCCTAGAAGTGGACGATTCATCCACTTTGCCTACCCGAAAAGCCGCATGAATAAACGTCTTGCGTGTTTTCTCTATTATTTAAAAAGGACCACTAAACAATGGTACGTACAGCCCCTGGGGAACAGGAGGGCGCACTTGATAATTATGCTGTTTATTCCTTTGACCTGGACAGGCGGGGGAGCGTGAAAAAGGTAACTGCCTACGTTGACTTAGAGACGGGCGAGATAATTCCCGCTGGAAATGTACGAATTCCTAAAGTCGATGTAGCAAAGCGGATCAAGGAAAAAGAGGCTGCTCTGAAAAGCATGCGACCAGAGGTGCGGAAGTTCGCCTTGTTTGTACTTAGATTTCGCAATCGCCGAAGGGGCCTTACACCAGACCTGGACACTATAGGCCGCTGGTATTCAGAACTGTGTGGCAAGCAAGTATCACATGTACGTAGGTATTACCCGGCCCTAAGAAGAGCGGGCATTCTTGCCGGAAGCAATGTACTGTCCCCAGCCTGGCAAATGCATACTACTCGTTCCAAAGAACACGTAGCGGAAGACGGGCACGCCACGATCGAATACATGCTGGCTTGTGTAGAGCAGGGGGACCGCGCCCCCGCTTGGTTTCGTCGTATGTTCCGTTCGGTTTCAGTGGGCAGCGACTACAACCCTACCTGGACGCACAACGCGGAACCGACACCGCTCGTACTGTCTTATCAGGCTTACGCTGAGGTGATTACAAAGATTGCAGGTACGCCCCCTACAGTTGATCCGCACGAATTCGCGGTAAGGCAGGGAGCCGTTTTTTCCCGCCGCAGTTACCAGGAGCGAGACTGGGAGTATCTGAACTGGCGGGACCTATGGCGATTTCGTGCATGGTGGGCAGGTAGGTTCTATGGGCCGCTGCGCCCTGGGAAGCATGACGGCTATTTCACGGAAGCCTGACCCCCGCTTCGTGCTGCACAGTGTTCAACCCCGGGGCAAGTATCTAGATAGGCAGCAGCGGAAACTGTGCAAAGTGGACAAGGCATTCATGTTGGCCTTGCGGGATCGTGTTTCAAACCCCGACCGCTGGCGGGCCTTTATGGCGAATAGTCCGTACTTCATGGGGCGGGAATGCGTGCGCTGTCAGAGCAGGCGCAGGCGGGTCTACAGCGGGGCCTGTTATGACTGCATGCTGACCCGCAACCAGGCGGACTTCAAGCATATACGGAGCGGCATTCATCCCCCGGCTAAGCAATCCCGCGAGGGGTGGCTGGATCGGCATGAACGCCAACGGCGGGATAGGTTCGGCGAGTTCGTTGAGTACCGGGTAGGCCAGTACACGGCCCGCCAATACCCCACAGGTCGAGTATCCCTCGACGCCCCCCATCTACACATCAGTACGCAAGACATGCAAAAGAGCATGGACCCGGCACGGATATATCAACTAGGTATGACCGACCCGGATTTTCTACAGCTACTACAGCGGCTTGGCTGGGCGTAGCAACAATCAAGGAGAAAGATGGTGAAATTCAGCCAGTATCGTTTGTGTGCCAGCGTGGACCTTAACGGGCGTCACGGCTAAGTATGGATTACAACGCATTCAAGAAGTTGCCGGCGGACCTCGCCATTGCAGAAGCCGCCAAGTACTCGGGCTTTTCCCCGGAGGAAATATCCGGCGTGTGGAACACCGAGTCGGCCATGGGCCTCAACAAGGGGCCATCCAAGGCGGGAGCACTGGGCGACTTCCAGATCATGCCGGACACTCAGGCTAGCCTGGAGGGCCGATTCGGTGTCAAGTTCGACCCGATGGATTTCCACGACTCCCTGTTCATGGGGGCCGAGGTGCTGCGGGAGAACCTGGCGCACTTCAAGAACAAACCCGACGCCTTGCGGGCGTATAACGGGGGGTGGGACCCTGCGAAGTGGGATAACCCGGAGACCGCTGCATACCCCGGCAAGGTGCTAGGCCAGGAGCATCCCGATTTGGTGGACGTGTACACGGCGACGGACAAGCTACCCGCGTTTACGCAATCCACGGCCCGCTTGGCCGCGCTGAACGAGAGCGGCATCGTGGACACGAGTGGGGCTGCTGTGCCTCTGGAACTGCCTGAGGTGGAGTTCGAGCCGCTGTACCCCGAGACTGCCCGCCGCCTTGCGCTGGAGCAGCAACGGGCCGGCTTCTCGGAGACGGCCTTGGACTCCATGGTCTACAACACGGTCACTGGCAAGCTGGTCGAAATAGCACAGCGCGGCGAACTAGACCCCGAGTTCAACGCCATGTCGGACGAGAACAAACAGCGTATCCAGGATGCCGGACTGTACGGCAACGACATGATGATGGACTACGTGACAGGTGCACGCAACGCGGACGACTTCGCGGAGCGCCTGACCGTGGCCCAGGAGCGTGTGGACCTGTTCCGGCGTGCAGCGAATAACCCCGGCTGGGGAGCAACAGCGGGCACGCTGCTGGGTAGCATGGCCGACCCCGTGGGCATCCTAGCTTCGGTAGGCACGGGTGCTGCGGCAACCGCATTGCGTAGCGGCGCTCAGGCATCCCGAGCCGCCACGGTAGCCCGAGCCGCTATGGCGGGTGCCGCCGAGAATGCAGCCTTTGGCGAGGTCCTGAATGCGGCAGACAGCCAGCGGTTCAGCTGGACCACTCTGGTGCAGGACGCCACGCTGGGCGCTGCAATGGGCACGCTTGGTGGGTTGATAGTCCGCAACGACGGGCGATTCTACAACGACCCCGAAGTTGAAATTCCAGACGACTTCCGCCCGGTGCTGAGTGCTGCTGCCCGAGCAGTGAAAGAAGCCACGGACAACGTTACACAGCGCATATGGGATTCCAGCTTGACAGGGCTGGACACCGCCCCTAAATGGGACGGTACCGTGTCCACCAACATTGCGGACCTGGGCGGCGAGGAGCTGCGCCTGGTGGGATACAAACCGATTCAACGAACGGTGTCCGAAACGGGTGAGGTAACGTTCTCCGGCATCCCCGAGGAGCCGCGCCTGGCCCCGGCCAACACGTTCAATGCACGCCTGGGCTACAAGCCTGAGCCTACCCTGGCAAGCCGCGACTATCACCAGCTGCACAACCAGGGCGTTATTACGGAGTTGCGCAACGCGGACGACCTGCCAGCAGCTTCCGAGTACGCACGCCGGTATGGGGCGGATGTGCCCGCCGACGCGAAGGCCGTCTATCTCCCGCAGGACGACCGTGTGTACGTGTTCCGGGATCGGTTAACCCCGGACGAAATCAAGAACCCTATGGGTCTCGTGATGCACGAAGTGGGCGTCCACTATGGCCTGGAGCGGACCGTGGGCACCGAGTCCTACAATCGCATCCTGCAATCCCTGGTGGACTCCAACGATGCACGCATCCAGTCCGCCCTCAAGGCCGTGCCGGGCGACACGCCGGAGCACCTCCGGCTGGAGGAGGCCCTGGGCTACCTGGTCGAGAAGCATCCTGATCTACCCATGGTCAAGCAGATCATTGCCCAGGTGCGTAACTGGCTGCGGGAGAACGTTCGCATATTCAGGGGCCTTGCGGTTAGCGTCGAGGACGCCGTTGCTTATGTGCGCGGCTCAGTGGAGCATGTCCGCCGGGAAGGCAAGCTATCCTCGGACCTCACGTTCCCCTACGTATGGCACGGTTCCCCAACCCGGGGCATCGAGGCCCTGGCCCTCAAGTACGCCGGTACAGGCGAGGGGCAGTCCGCCTTCGGCTACGGCCACTACGTTACGTCCGAGAAGGGGACGGCCATTGACTACCGGAACAAGGAATCAACGCGGCGGGGACTGCGGCCTGAGGACGGCGGGCTGTACCGCCTGCGTGTCAACGCCGACCCCGGACGCATGCTGGACTGGGAAGGGGCCTTGCCCGTCAACCTGCACGAAGCATTCCCAGGCACTGAGTTGGGCAGTACAGGCGAGTCCGCGTATAAGGCCCTTACCGAGGCACTGGGAAGCCAGAAGGCAGCATCCGAGGCCCTGCTGGCCCAGGGCGTGCCGGGCATCCGGTACACCACGGGAAGGACCCGAGGCGGGGATGTGCGTAACAGCAACTATGTCCTGTTCTCGAATGATGCCCTATCCATGGAGGCCCGGTACTCGCGCAGCCCTGGCAGCGTAAGCAGCATCCCCCTGAGCGAACGGGAGAAGGTAATCAAGGCCGGCCTGGAAAAGGTGAACGCCAGGATCGACCCGAACCACGCCAAGCAGATAGCTGCGACTCAGAAGTTCCTGCAGGCCCGGCCGGACTTCATGAAGAACTGGGATAACTGGGCGGCATCCCCCGGCGTTGCCATGTCCACCAGCCCGAATGAACTGGCCCGCAAGACTGGGGCGATGTTCTTCGAGAATGCGCTGGGCAGCGCTGGCCGGCCCGAAGAGGGTTCCGTGGCTATCCATTACGACCTGCTATATAGGTCGTACCGGGACGCTACGCTGGAACAAGTCAAGCGGCTGATGACCCCGCTCATGACGCCCAAGGAAAAGGCATCCCACCTCTTGGGCGGCACGGAAGGCCTGCGCCGTATATCTACGGAAGTGGCCGAGGAACGCCTGCGCCACCGCATGGCAATTCAGCAGGGGCGCAAGTACGTGCCCAGCGCACCAGAAGGTATCCGCAATCTGGCGAAAGTACTGGACGACCAGATGTTTAAGATGGTCGATGACGGACGCGCCTACGGCTCCACCTACGCTGACAAGGTATTCGGTTCCGGTGTCGTCGGGTTCATGCCCCAAGCATGGGACTGGAGGAAGTTCCACGCGGCGCAGACCACGGACCCCAAGACCTGGGAAGCCTTGCGCAAGAACTTTACCCAGCAGTACATCGAGAAACAGATAGACCCCGTGATGGCCGAGCTGGAGGCGAAGGGCACGGACCCCGCCGAGGTGGACGCTGTGCGGGTGCGGCTCATGGAGCAGGTCGAGCACCAGGTAAACATGCGTATGCAGGAATCCGTGCGTGACCCCAACAGCCGCACGGGCATGGATACGGGCAAGTTCGAGACCATGGCGGCGGATTTGATGTACGAGAACTTCCAGGGCCAGAATGTGACCCGTGATGTCGTCCAGCAGTTCCGGGAAATCCTGGCAGACCACATCAATGACAGGTCCCGTACCGAGTTCGACCTGCTGCGAGAAGTGGACGGCGTGCGCCTCTTGGACTACACGGAGCACGACCTGGTTACCACGGTGTCCCACACGGCTCACAGGTTCGCCGGCCAGAACGCGATGGCGAAGCGCGGGTTCCGGGACTACGCGGACTTCGAGGCGCTTATTACTCTGCTTACCAAAACCGGAGCCCGACCGTTGGACGTGGAGCTTACCCAGTTCGCAGGCCGGGCATTTGGATTCCAGCCTATGGTAATCGGGGACAGCCCAGTTCTGGCTACCCTGCGCAACTTCACCTATGCCTCAATGCTGGGTAAGCTGGGTATCGCACAGCTTGCGGACCTTTCCGCCGTGATAACGGCTACGGGCATGGGTAGTCTCCCCCGCATTCTCGGACGCGCCCTGAGCAAGGAAACCCCTCTGGTTCAACAGCTGGGGCGGCTGTATGGTCCTGGCATGATAGGGGCCGACTACCGGATACAGTCCTACGTCGCGGATGTACAACCCAATGGTCGCGTGCTGGGCGGTATGGGAAGCCGGATGCTCAAACTGTCGCAGCGTGCCGCGCAGCTTGTCTCGTGGGTAAACGGGTCCAACGTCATCACGCGGGCGCTGCATAAGGCGTTCCTGCCAGTTGTGGCCGAGGACGTAGTGCGTGCGGCGCAGGGCCTAGACGGTGGCATGTCCCCGGCCCGGCTGGCAGACATCGGCCTCAGCCAGGAAACCCTGGACCGTATCCGAGCGCAAATCCAGAAGCACGAGCCTAACCGGAAAGAGGGGCATGCCTTCAACTGGGATCGCTGGGATGACCAGTACGCTGCTGACAAGCTGGTCGAAGCCATACACCGGGCCACAAGCCAGGTGTTCCAGCGGACCCTTATCGGGGAGGCGGCGATGTGGCGTACTGAATCCGCGTTAGGCTCTATTTCCGCACAGTTCCATAACTATGGGCTGACGGCGATGGGCAAGCAATTAGGGCGTAATCTCGCCATCGGGGACCTCAACGCCTACGCCGCGATGGCTATCGGAATTCCCTGGGCGACCCTCCTGTACTACTCCCGTATCCAGCTTAATGCGGCGGGCATGAGTCCCGTCGATGCGCGGGAATACATCGAACGCAACACTACACCGGCCCGCCTGGCTAACGGCATGCTGACTTACTTCAATATGTCCGGCATTGGGGCGGAGCTGTTCAGCATGGGCGAGGTCCTGTTCGGCGGAAACTCGTACCGATTCGGGTCTGGCCCAGTCGCAGCGATGGGTTTCGTTAGCAACGCGGCCCGTTCCCTCAACGGTATCGGGAGCATCATCACCGGGCAAACTGAGGATGCGGGGGCGGATGCCTCCAAGGTCCTGAGAATCCTGCCCGGGGGCAACTCGATTCCCGGCACATGGATGATAAACCGGCTGCGAGACGACTAAATGCGGCAGCGTAGTAATAACCATGAGAAAGATATGAAGACTCTTAAACAGGGCCGCTTTAGGCCATGACCGCTCGAGTATCACGGGGGCCGCTTGGTCCCCCGCGTGCGTGGGGCGCAGAAGAACGACACGCTCTCAGCGCCCTTACGTCCGCGACCCTCTACTACGAGGGATGCGCGGCACTGGAGCGGCATGCGCGTATGGACCTACTCGACATGAGGGCAACTGCGAAGCGGGCATACGGTATCGATAGGCTTGACGCGCTCACACCGCATAGCATTACGTGGTACCTCGTGCGCGTAGGCAGCAGCGCAGCGCGTAAAGAGTGGGTGCGGGCGCGGGATGCATCGAAATACGCTAAGGCGACTCTGGAATACAAAGAGGCGTGGCATCGAGAACGTACGCCCGCTGTTGTTGAATATTTGAGGAGAATAAATGGCAGGTGACTATGGCCTGGATTCAAACGGCAAGGTAATCATTCAAGAACCCGCGAACACAGGCACAGGCCCACAAACCCGCCTCACAGGGGGAGGGGCCTCTTTCAGTGGGTTCGCGCAGGCTTCGCAGGCCCCCGGATCGAACTTCGGGGCGATGTCGGAGCAGTCCACAAAGGCACTGGAGGCGCTTAACAAGCTGACTTCCGGGGCGCTCCAGCCCATGATCGACGCTGAGCAGAGAAAGCTATATTTGAATGGTATGGCCCAAGTTGCTCAGGGCAAGGCCCTGGTCGAGATACAGAAGGATCAGCCCTGGTACACGCGCATCTTCGGCCCGTCGGCCTCGGTGCAGGGTGCCCAGGCCATGACTCTTATGGGGGCGATGAACCAGGCGGAGACGCAGTTCTACCAGGAGCTGCCGCAACTGGCGTCCCAGCCCCCGGATATAGCGCGGGCCTTCCTGGTGCAGCAGGCAGCAGACCTGAGCAACACGGGCGATCCGACGATGGACGCCATGCTCCAGGCTAAGCTGGCGGAGCAGTTCGGTCCCATGATGAACGCTCACATGAAGCAGCACTACAAGTACATCCAGGACCAGAACAACCTGGCGTTCGGGAACAACCTCATGACTGCCGGCGATGCCTATCAGCAGAAGCTAGGGCAGAGTGGGTTCTTCACGCCGGACCAGCTGGAGCTGGAGAAGCTACGGGCTGTAGAAGCCTTTACGCCACTACCCGGCATGGAGCCGGATGCGTGGCAGAAGTCAGCGGCCCAGGCCCTGACCGCAAATATGATGAAGGGGAACTTCGGAATCGTGGAAGCGTTCCAGGAGACCGAGGACTACCAGCGGCTCCCCCTCAATGTCCGCACGCAGCTGGAGACTCAGGTGCAGCCCTACGCAGCCCAGTGGGTGCAGCGGAACCTTCCGGCATTCCGGCAAGGCGCGTATGACCTGGCTGGACTGGAGCTGGCCCTATCGCAGGGTACAGGCCCCCAGACCTTGACGGCACTGGATGCCTGGATCGACATGGCGAATGAGCAGTGGAAGGTGGAGTCCGGGTCCAGCGAGGACAAGTTCAACAACAATCAGAGTGCAGCCCTCGTTGGGGCGTGGGGTAAGGGACAAATGTTCAGGCAGCGACAGGAAGCTGCGGCCCGTGCCCACGGCGACAAGATGCAGGCCGAATATCAGGACGCAGCAGCGCAGCAATCCGCTGCCATGTTCGCGGCCAACAATGGCGGGGCATTGCCGCCGAATCATAGCAAGATAGCCCCCGAGAACGTCCAGTCCATCTACCGCAAGGTGCGCGAGGACCTGGAGCAGGGCGGCGACCAGGCCGGCTTGAACAACTGGCTGGGCAAGCTGGCCGTGGTGTCCAACAACGGCAGCAAGTGGCTGGACCAGGACCTGTCCATGCGCATGACTACCTCGGCCAACAACTTCTTGCAGCAGGGGATGCCAGTGTCGGATGAAATGATGCAGGACCTCCAGTATATGCGCGTCATGGCTCAGAGTTCTAACGGGCTCACTGGGCTGGCGAACTACATAGGCGCAACCAATGCCGAAAAGATGACGGCCCTTATTAAGTCCGGCGTGGGCCTCACAGACCGGGATGCCCTGGACACGATGCGGACTTCCATCATGCGGGGATGGGACGCGAGCCCCACAAGTAAGGACACTAGGGAAGTTCTGAACTTCCTGGAGAATCAGGACACGTTCATGCAGCGCAATCTACCCATCCTTAGCACGGGGGAGCTGGCGAGCTATAACTTGAACGCGGCCAACAAGAAGCGCATGGCGGACCTTCTCGCCCCCGATGTGGCCCGGATGGTTAAGGGAAACGGCCTGTCCATGGAGGAGGCGATGCCCCTCGCATTCAGCCGGATGTTCGGGAACTCATCCAAGATCGACTACGTGGATGGTTCGTTCGCGGAACCTAACCCGGCGTCTGAATTCAAAAGCATGTTCGCTGTCGTGTCCGAGCGGGCTAACGTACAAAGCCAGGCGTCCGAGGATTACCAACTGGCCCTTACAAACGTCATTGATAAGGCAATGGGGGAAACAATAGGCAAGGTGCCTATCGACCCGGCCAAGGACCTGACCGGGGCGGACAGGCTGGGTAACCGTATCGCCGGTACGTTCAACGACGCTACAGCCCTGCTGTCTCCGTGGTCCCCGATTGACTTAGCGGACCCCACAGGCAGCATGCAGGGCGACCCGGACAAGTTTGACCCGTCCGAGTACTACACCGCTACCGTGATTCCCATCGGCAGCGGTGTCCTACAGGTGCATCGCCTACCGCGTAATCCCAGCCCGGGTATGAAGGCTGTCACTGTGGTCATCACTGCCGATCAGGTCATTGCTGAATTCGACAAGGTTTACGCGGACCGCGTGACGCGGGAGCAAGAGGTGCGCAGGGAGTACCTGCGAGTCAAGCCCACGCTTCCCAACCAATACAACATGCAGTAGGTAACTCAGGCAGGGTTCTTCGGAGCCTTGCCGCAGGTGCCTATTGCCTAACCGGTATGCGTAATTTAAGGTATGCGCTAGGGAGGATGCAAGAAATGTTGTGCTGGATGCGGTGGTTACTACAAGGAAAATAAATGGACCTTAACGGCGAGGGGTTTAAAGAGGGTGCTAAGGCAGTACAGGAAGTTGCCAAGGCTACCGGAAAAGGGGTGGATGCGGGAAGGGAACTAGGTGGTTTCATCGCCCGCTTTGTGTCGGGGTCTCTTGAGCAAGGTATGGGCATTGTCGAAGACAAGCTCGCGTACATGCGGTGGGAGCGGCGACAGCGGTTAATGGTACGAGCGGTGACAGTTCAACGGGAGCTTGGACTGGGTGACCCAGACCGGGCCGTACCATTGAAAGTTGCTATCCCTCTATTCCAAGGCGCGTCCCTAGAAGATGACGATAGCCTACAAGACCGTTGGGTGAACTTGCTTATCAATGCCGCGTATTCTGAAAGCAGTGTAGAGGTTGAGCGGGCGTATGTCGAAATTCTCAGCCAGTTGAACCCGTTAGAAGCTCAGATACTCGACGCGATTTATACGCTCCCCTTTGATAATACCCAGTACGGCGGGATTTTTACGAGCGACCTCCCGCATTCCGCTGTTGCGGCTACAGGAGCCGGGGACGACTTGCCGGAGCCAAGCGAAGCGGTCCAAGTGGCCCTATCCAACCTGCACAGGATAGGTTGTCTACGTTTGGGGATGTCATGGGGAGGAGGGGAGTACTTCCGCAGAATTACCCCTACGGTGCTAGGCAGAAATTTTGTAAGAGCCTGCCGTCTCCGAGCGGAACCACCCTCTAATAAATGACAAGAACGCCGGACGGACTGCGCAGCCCTAGTTGTAGCGAAGGCGGGCTTCTATCCGGCGGCCATAACAGGCGAGAATAAATAACATGAGCCGAATGCCCACGCACTATGAAACCCTAAGCGTCATGCCGGATGCGCAGACTGCGGTCATCCGGGCCGCTTATAAAGCTCTCGCCCAGCAGTACCATCCGGACAAGAACCAAGGTAGTGTAGACGCCGCCGATAAGATGCAGGCATTAAATGCTGCGTACGAAGTGCTGGCGGACGTGGGCGAACGACGCCGCTATGACTTATGGCTACAGCATGAGGGGAGAGGCTATAGCACCCGCCCACGCACGCCAGATGGTAAAGGGGCCGGACACCCGAAGGATGGGCGCGCTGAACCCGTTCAGAAGTCTGCTCAAAAAAGCGTGACAGCGCCCTTCTTCATACACTTAGGTTTCTGTTCAGCTATAGCCCTCGGTCTGTGGCTGCTGGTGTTGAGCGTTATTAACAACTAACTAACAACTAGCCCGCACGCCCCAGCCCCGGCTGATCGAACCAACGGTGCCCTGGCGGACTACGCCAGCCGGGAGCGGAAGGCCCTGGACGCCTGCAACGCTGACAAGGCCGCGCTCCGGGAGTTCTATAAGCCGTAGGCCCTTCAGGCCCTAGGCCGCATCCTCCAGTTCTTGCATCTTTTCCAGGATACCGTTCACGTCCAGGTGGGTATACCTGAGTAGTTGCGATAGGGTCTTGTGGCCCGTGATCTGGATTACCTCCATGATACCGTACCCCTGCTCGAACAACCGGCTGATCCCCTCGTGTCGGGTGTCGTGGAACCGGAGGTGACGGTACCCGGCCTGTCGAACTGCGCGGCAGAACCCCCGTGACAGGCTCTGCGGCTTTATCGGGAACAGTGGGTCCATTCCGACCTCTACCCGGGGGCGTAGAATTTCCACCGCCCGGGCCGTCAAGGGCACGGTCCTGGATTCCCCGTTCTTGGTGTTGACCAGAGTAGCCCGCCTGCTGTCCAGGGACACGTCATACGGCCCCAGGGCCAGGATTTCACCCCGCCGCATGCAGGACTCTACGGCGAACTCTGCCGCATCCCCAACATCACGGCTTCCGGTCGCCAGCCGGATCGACTTCAGTTCAGAATCTTTTATCCGGAACTTCCGACCAGGCGGTAACTTCGGGCGTCTGGTCTTGGGAACGGGTCCCTTCAAGTCCAGGCCCCAATCTTCTATGGCGATCCTGTAGGCGTGCCGGACCAGAACCAACTCATGCAGGACCGTCTGCGCTGCCGCCTTTTCCTCTAGGCGCTCCCGTTTGTACTGGGTGAGCTGCCGGGACGTGAGGCGGTGCACGGACCACCGCCCCAGGCGCTTCTGTAGCCGCTTTATCCGGGCCTCGTCCGCATCCCCCTCCCTGGCCTTTGTCGGAGACACTTCCTCCCAGTACCGCTGGAGCATACAGTGGATGGTTTCCGGGGGCGGGGTAGCGGGGCCGGGATCGTATGTTCCGTCCCGCATTTGTTCCTCTATCCCGTCTCCCCACTCGGCCGCTGCATCCTCTGTGTCGAATACCTTGGACAGGTGCGGGTACCCTTTCCTCCGGACCAAGCATTGCCATTTACCCCGTAGCGGTCTGACGGTCGCCATAGCGTTCTCCTGTGATCGTTTGTGTGATCACAGGGGGCCTGCTCAGTTGGTACAGCGGCTGCGCCGTAGGCGTGGACGCGCCTAGAGCACCGGACTTTTAATCCGTTGGTCCCGGGTTCGAGCCCCGGCCAACCCACCATTAAAGGCTAATAATGGCCCGTAGGCTTGAGCCCCATGGATACCATGGATATAGGCTTGGGCCCAGCGCCACAGCCTATATCAAGAATTCTGGTCAAGCACTATAAAGCCGCGTCCTTTGCGCGGCTTTTGTTTTGTACGCGCCAGCAAACTGCCAACGGACGCCTCCACTCGGTGGAAGGCGTCCAGTATCCGGCTTTTGCCCAGTCTGTTTTTTTATTTCGCCGCCGGCGCGGCGCCACCCTGCGCAGGCGTGGCGGCACCGGGTTCCTGTGGCATCGCGCCTTCTTGGTCATTGCCACGCTCATGCCGCATCGAGGCTTTGTCGTCCCCATGCCGCATCCGCGCCTTGCCGTCCTTGCTGCGGTCGTCGCGCTCCGAGGTGGGCCCGCGATGCGTGCCGCCGCTGCTGTGGCGGTCGGACTGGCTGTCGGCGCCGCTCGATCCGGCCTTGGAGCCGTCGTTGCCGGTCACGCCGGTTCCCGCGGCATTCGACGGCGATGATTGCGGGGCGCCGCTTTCCGGCGCGGGAGACTGCGGGCTGGCGTTTTCGGGGGCGGACGACGGGCTGCCGGATGAGGTCTGGGCATACGCCAGCGGCGCAAGAGACCAGCACAGCACAATCATCATTGCAAGAGGCTTCTTCATGACGTTCTCCTGGAAGGGGGCGCAAAGGCGCGCGCCCTATCCCAGCATTTAACGTGCCTTCAGAAGCGTGAAAAGCGGGTTGCCGCCGCCGGGCGGCCTTAGCGTGCGCGGATGATGCGCATGGCGCTGAGCCGGGCGCTGTCGCCCTCGGTGACGCGGATGGTGACCAGCCGCGCCTTCAACCCGTCCGGCAGGGGCAGGCTGCCCTGGACGTAGTTGTAGCGGCCCACATTGAACTCGACCGGGGGCAGGCTGACGGTATTGCTGCGCCCGTTGGGGTAGGTGCCTTCCACGACCAGCGTCATCTTGCCGTCGAAGATGGGGCTGTCGGCATTGTCCTGCATGACCAGGACGCGGTAATCGAGCTGGCCGGCGTCGTTGCGGAACTCGGCGGCGCGGATGCCGGGGGACGTGCCGCGCGGATCGGGAGGGATGTCGCTGGCCAGCAGCTGGATGTCCTGCTGCTGTTTCGCCACCTGCTCCTGCGCCTGCCTGAGCTGGCTCGCCTGGGTTTCGATGGTGGCCTTGGCTTCGGCCAGGTCTTGCGTGTGCTGGGCAAGTTCAGACTGCAGGCGCTGCTTGTCGATGTTGGCGCTGTTCAGGTCGTGATGCAGCTGTTCGGACTGTTCGACCGTAAGGCGCTTGGGGCCATAGCTTTTCTGAAGGAACAGCACGCCGCCGGCGCCCAGCACCACGCCGGTCAGGATCAGCATCAACCAGCGCGGCACCCCGCGCCGGCGGCGGCTGCTGCCATAGGCCGTGGGCTGGAAGACTACACGCTTGTTCGATGAAAAAAGTGCCATGGTCCGTGATTCTGAAAAGTTGTAAACAATAGCGCGTAAACGCGGCCCTGGGGAGAGCGTGGAGCGCCTGGTTGCGCATTGGCAGGTTTGGTCACAAATTGCCTGACTGTGTTTGGCCGTCGGGCAGCCCAGGCTGCCGGCGGCGCAGCGATGCATCCAGTTCGGCCAGGCGCGCGGGGGTGCCCACGTCAACCCAGCGGCCATTGTAATGCGAGCCTATGGCGCGTCCCGCGCCGATGGCCTGGCGCAGCAGGGGCGCCAGGCGTGCCGGCTGGCCGGGGGCCAGGGCTTCGAACAAAGAGGGATGGTACACGCCGATGCCGGTGAATGTGAAGCGGGGGCCGGCTTCCTGGAGCAGGCCTGCTTCGTCCAGCGCGAAGTCGCCTTCGGGATGGTGCGCGGGGTTGTCCGCCAGCAGCAGCCAGGCCAGGGCGCCGCGGCTTCGCATGTCGTCGGCGGCCTGGCATGCATGGGCGGGGTCCCAGTCGCACCACACGTCGCCGTTGACGACCAGAAAAGGCTGGCCGCCCAGATGCGGCAGCGCCTGGGCGATGCCGCCCGCGGTTTCCAGCGCCCGGGGCTCGGGGGAATAGACGATGCGCACGCCGTATTGCGCGCCGTCGCCCAGCGCCTGTTCGATTTTTTCGCCCAGCCATGCGTGGTTGACGACCACTTGCGTCAGGCCGGCTTGCGCCAGGCGGCGCAGATGCCAGGCGATGAGCGGCTGGCCGCCGACGGGCAGCAGGGGCTTGGGCGTGGTGTCGGTGAGCGGGCGCATGCGTTCGCCGCGTCCCGCGGCCAGGATCATGGCGCGCATCAGAATGTGTACCCTGTCTGGACCTGGCGGTTTTCCAGCTTGTCCAGCAGGCGCAGCAGGGGCTTGAAGACGCCGTAGCGGGACGCCACCTGGCGGACGTAGGCGCTTACCCGGGGCATGTGGTCCAGGTAATGGTGCTTGCCGTCGCGGTGCGACAGCCTGGCGAACACCCCCAGGATGCGCAGGTTGCGCTGCAGGCTCATCCATTCGTAGGCGCGATGGAAGTCGGCAAAGTCGCCCGGAACGGGAAGGCAGGCCGCGCGCGCGGCCTCCCAGTAGCGGATGGCCCAGTCCAGTTGCTGGGGCTCTTCCCAGGTGGTGCGGGCGTCCATGACCAGCGAGGCCAGATCATAGGTGATCGGGCCGGCCAGGGCGTCCTGGTAGTCCAGCACGCCGGGGTTGGCGCCGTGTTCGGGACGCAGGCAGACCATCAGGTTGGGTGAGTGGAAGTCGCGGTGCACCAGCACGGCGGGCTGGGCGGCATTGTCGCGCGCCAGCGCGGCGAAGGTGGACTGCAGCATGGCCTGCTCGGCGTCATCCAGCCCGGCGTTGCAGTGGCGCAGGGCATACCATTGGGGGAACAACTGCAGTTCGTCCATGAGGCGCTGTTCGTCGTAGGCGGGCAGCCCCTGGACGCTTGCCTGCTGCATGCGCGCCAGCGTGTCGATGGCGTCGCGGTACAGGGCCTGCAGCGACGCGTCGTCCAGGCCCTGGCCGATGGCCTGGTAGTAGGTCTGCGGCCCCAGGTCCGACAGCAGCAGAAAGCCCTGGTCGAGGTCTTGCGCCAGGATGCGCGGCACGTTGATGCCGGTTTTCCGCAGCAGGCCGGTGACATGCACGAAAGGCCGGCAGTCTTCATTGGGAGGGGGGGCGTCCATGGCGACGACGGTGCCGCCGGCGGCGTCGAGCCTGAAATAGCGCCGGAAACTGGCGTCGCTGGAGGCCGCCCGCAGCGAGCCGGGTACGAGGCCATGGCTGTCGGCGATGCCGGCCAGCCATGTCTGGAGTGCAGTGAGACGGGAGTCGACGGGGGTATTCAAGATGGAGGTTCCGTGCGTTCAGAAAAGGCCATGCGCGGCAAGGCCGGACGAACGCCGCATCGGCGTCCGGCGCACTGGCCGCGCGCCGGCCTGCTTCTCTCTATAATACTGGGTTGCTGGCCATTCCGTTTCGGCAACTGTGCCAAAATATAGTCTGTTTTCAGGGGACACAATACTCGTGCGTTTGGTCTGGTGGGCAATTTTCTCGATGTTCGGCTACGTGTCGGCGGCGCAGGCCCAGCAGGCCGTCCCCGACGCGGCCGCGCATGAGGCAGGAACGCCCACTGCCGCCACGGGGCGCGCGGCGTCCGCCGGCGCGGCGGGCCAGCCGGAGCAAGCCGGGCCGCAGCTCATCGTGTCGCCCAAGCTGCAGCTGCATGCCAAGGTGGACGACGATGAAATGCCCGCCTTCATGGCCGCCGACAAAATGGAAACCGACGAGGACGGCAAGGTCATCCTGACCGGCTCGGCCGAGGTGCGGCGCATCGACTCCGTGGTCAAGGGCGACCACATCGACTACCAGCGGGACACGGGCCAGGTCCATGTGCGCGGCAACGGCCTCATCATGCGCGAAGGCAATATCGTGCGCGGCCCCGAGCTCAGTTACAACGTCGACAGCGAAACCGGCGAAGTCTACGACCCCAATTTCTGGCTGGGCGCGGACGGCGGCCGCGGCAAGGCCGGGAAGGCCGACATCTTCAGCCGCAGCCGCATGCGGCTGTCGGACGTCGATTACGCGGGCTGCCCCTGCCCCGAGCCCGCCTGGCACATCACCTCGCCCAAGGTGGACTTCTACTTCGACGAGAACGAGGGCGTGGCCCGCAACGGCGTGCTGTACTTCAAGGGCGTGCCCATCCTGGCCTCGCCCTATTTGTCGTTTCCGCTGCGCAAAGAGCGCAAGAGCGGTTTCCTGCTGCCCACCTACGGCGGCTCCAGCAACAGCGGCTTCGAGTTCTCGCTGCCTTACTACATCAACCTGGCGCCCAACTACGATGCGACGGTGACGCCGCGTTTCATGGCCAAGCGGGGCGTGCAGCTGGGCGGCGAGTTCCGCTACCTGGGGCGCGGCTACAGCGGGCAGCTTACGGGCACATATCTCAACAAGGACAAGCTTACCCAGGACAAGCGCTGGATGTACTGGTGGCAGCACCGGCACCAGCTGGCGCCCGGGCTCAGCGCCTATTTCAGCGTGCGACGGGTGTCCGACGACGACTACTACCGCGACTTCACCACCTTCGGGCTGAACGAGGCCACCACCGACGTGGTGCCCAGCATTGCCCGGCTGGACTGGCGGCCCAACACATACTGGCGCGCGCACTTGCAGACCTATACCTACCAGACTCTGCAGGACAGCACCTCGGCCAGCCACCGCCGGCCGCCTTTCGACAAAGTGCCCGAGCTGTACGTGCGCGGGGCGCACTACAACTGGGGCGGCTTCGACGTGGCCACCGACAACTACGCTGTCAAGTTCGCCATGCCGGACTACAGGGATGCATGGCATGCCTACCCCTATGGCACGTCGTATCCCTACGAATGGTACGACGGTACGCGCCTGTCGTCGTACAACACCATTTCCTACCCCATCGTGCGGGCCGGCTGGTACGTCACCCCCAAGGCGGGCCTGCATCTTAGCCAGTACACGACCGACTGGAACGGCTTTACGCTGGCGAAAGACCCCATCAGCGGCGTCACGCCCGGCACGCCCAAGACGCAGTCGCGCGCGGTGCCCATCTTCTCGGTGGACTCGGGCATGACCTTCGAGCGCCAGACCACGCTGTTCGGCAACGATTCCATCCAGACGCTGGAGCCGCGCGTCTATTACCTGTACGTGCCTTACCGCGACCAGTCCGAGATTCCCGTCTTCGACACCAGCGTGGCCTCGTTCAACTTTTCCCAGGCTTTTGACGAAAATCTGTTCAGCGGCGGCTGGGACCGCATCGCCAACGCCAACCAGGTCACGCTGGGCCTGACCAGCCGCTGGCTGGACGAGGACAGCGGTTTCGAGCGCCTTTCGCTGTCCGCCGCGCAGCGCGTCTACTTCGAGGACCAGAAGGTCGTGCTGCCGGGCGGGCGCCCCCGCACCAACACCAAGTCCGATTATCTGGTGGGCGTGAACGCGGCGCTGACGGACAAGCTGAACGTGCGCTTTGACGCGCAGTTCAACCCCGAGTCGCGCGACCGCAACCGCATGACGGCGGGCGTGCGCTGGCAGCCCAAGCGGTTGGCCATGCTGTCGGCCTCTTACCGCTACGAGCGTGATCCACAGCAGATCATCAACCCGTCCATCGTCAACAACCTGAACTACGTCGACGATAGCAAAGAGCAGGTCATGCTGGCCGGACAATGGCCGCTTACCGGCAGGGTGTATGCGCTGGGGCGCCTGGACTATTCCCTGCAGGAAAAGCGCTCTACCCAGTCTGTGCTGGGCTTCGAGTACAAGGGCGACTGCTGCTGGGCCGCGCGCGTGGTGTACCAGCGCTACGCCGTCTCCGAAAAAGACACCAACACGGCAGTCTTCTTCCAGCTGGAGTTGGCGGGCCTGGGCTCGCTGGGCACCGACCCGATGAACATGCTGGCCAGGACGATCAACGGCTATCAGTCGATCACTCCTCCCATCCCCGACAAAACCACCTTCGAGAGGTATGAATAATGCGTAGTCCGCAAACCAGGCGCTGGCTGGCGTCCGTCCTGATTCCCCTGCTGGGCGCGGGGACGGCCGTGGCGCAGCCTGGCGCGCCGGCGCGCCAGGCGCCGCCCTCGACACAGCCTCAAGGCGCGCAGGCCCAACAGGCGCAACCGCAGCAGTTCGTGGACGGCATCGCCGCCGTGGTCAACAAGCGCGTCATCACGCTGGGGCAGCTCAACCAAGAGGCGCAGCAGGCCCAGGCCCAGCTGCGCCAGCAGAACATTGCCGTGCCCGATGCCGACACGCTGCGCCGGCAGGTATTGCAGCGCATGATCACCGATGAACTCATCCGCCAGGAGGCCGAGCGCCTGAATATCCGGATCACGGATGCCCAGCTCCAGCAGGCCGTGCAGACCATCGCGCAGCGCAACCGCATCTCTGTCGAACAGTTGCGCCAAGAGGTCGAGAAATCCGGCGTTTCGTGGGACGACTACCTCAAGAACCTGCGCAGCGAAGTGCGCACCGACCAGCTGCGCCAGCGGACGGTGGACAGCAATATTTTCATTTCCGACGCCGACGTGGATGCTTTCCTGAAGAACCAGTCGCGCCAGGGTCTGCAAGGTCTGTCCCAGGGACAGCAGCCGGCGCCCGCGCAGGCTGCCGCGCCCAGCACGCTGCACCTGGCCCAGATTCTCGTCGCCGTGCCCGAGGGCGCCGCGTCCGACCAGGTGCGCCAACTGCGCCAGAAAGCCGAGAATATCCTGTCGCGGCTGCGCGGGGGCGCCGACTTCGCCAGCCTGGCGGCTTCGTCTTCCGACGCGCCGGAGGCGCTGCAGGGCGGCGACCTGGGCGAGCGTCCGGCCGAAGGCTGGCCCGACCTGTTCCTGCAAGCCACGCAGAATGTGCAGGCGGGCGGCATCAGCGACATCGTCCAAAGCGGCAATGGCTTCCACATCCTTAAAGTGGTGACCCGCGGCCAGGCCCAGGCTCAGCCCAGCCCCGGGCCTCAGGCGCAGCAAGAGCCCCCCGGTCCCCAGGGGCCCATGATGGTGACGCAGACCCATGCCCGCCATATCCTCATCAAGACCTCTCCGGCCATGAGCGAGGCGCGCGCGCTGGAACGGCTGCGCCAGTTGCGCCAGCGCATACAGATGGGCGAAAGCTTCGAAGACCTGGCGCGGCGCTATTCTGAGGATGCTTCCGCGCCGCAGGGAGGCGACCTGGGCTGGCTTAACCCCGGCGAAACCGTGCCGGCCTTCGAGCGGGCCATGAACGCGCTGCAGCCCGGTCAGGTCAGCGAGCCCGTGCAGTCGCAGTTCGGCTGGCACCTGATCAAGGTCGAGGAACGCCGCAGCAAGGATATGGAAGACGAATACCGCCGCATGCAGGCGCGCCAGACCCTGTTCCAGCGCCGTGCGGAGCCCGCCTTCGAAGACTGGCTGAACCAGCTGCACGGCCAGGCCTACATCGACAACAGGTTGGACCCGCAGTCCAGCAGCCGGCCGCGTTAGGCTCAATGTGACCCGGCACCAGGCCCGCAAGCGGTTCGGCCAGCATTTTCTGGTGGACGAGGGCGTCATTGAGGCCATCGTGCGGGCCATCGCCCCCAAGGCCGGGGACGCCGTCGTCGAGATCGGGCCCGGCCTGTCCGCGCTGACGGGGCCGCTGCTGCGCGCGCTGGACCGCCTTACCGTGGTGGAAATAGACCGGGACCTCGCCCAGCGCCTGCGCAGCCAGCATCCGCCCGAGCGGCTGACCGTCGTGCAGGGCGACGCCCTGGAGGTGGATTTCGCCGCCCTGGGCCAGCGCCTGCGCATCGTGGGCAACCTGCCCTACAACATATCCAGCCCCCTGCTGTTCCATCTTGCCCGCTATGCCGGCCAGGTGCGCGACCAGCATTTCATGCTTCAGCGCGAGGTGATCGACCGCATGGTGGCCGAACCGTCCTCGCCGGACTACGGGCGCCTGTCGGTGATGCTGCAGCTGCGGTATCGCATGGAGAAACTGTTCGACGTCGCGCCCGAGGCCTTCGACCCGCCGCCGCGTGTGGTGTCGGCGGTAGTGCGCATGATGCCTTTGCCGCCGGGCGGACCATGGCCCAAAGACCTGGCTGCCTTCGAGCAGGTGGTGGCGCGGGCCTTCGCGCAGCGCCGCAAAATGCTGAGGCGAGGTCTGGGCGACTGGTCGGCGCTGGTGGACTGGGATGCCGTCGGCATCGCCGAAACGGCGCGGGCCGAGGCTTTATCCGTGGCGCAATTCATCGCCCTGGCCGACCATCTGTATGACAAGGGCGCGACGCGCGGCGCCGCGCCTTCGGCACGGGGCGATCAGCCGAAGAACCAGTAGCACACGCCGATGGAGGCCAGTACGCCGGCCAGGTCGGCCAGCAGGGCGCATCCCACCGCATGCCGCGCGCGCTGCACGCCCACGGCGCCGAAATACACCGCCAGTACATAGAAAGTGGTTTCGGTGCTGCCCTGCATTGTGGCTGACAGCAGGGCGGGGAAGCTGTCCACCCCGAAGTGCTGCATGGTTTCTATCATCAGCGCGCGCGCCGCGCTGCCCGAGAAGGGCTTGACCAGCGCGGTGGGCAGCGCGTCGACGAAGCGGGTGTCCAGGCCGGCGATGCCGACGGCCCAGCGGATGGCGTCCAGCGCGGCATCCAGCGCGCCCGATGCGCGCAGCGCCCCGATGGCGCACAGCATGGCGACCAGATAGGGCAGCAGGTCTTTGGATATGCCGAAGCCTTCCTTGGCCCCTTCGATGAACGACTCGTAGACCGGCACTTTCTTGATGGCCCCGGCCACCAGGAAGAAGATGATGATGCCGAACAACGCCAGATTGCCCATCAGCGAGGAAAGGGCGCTGATGGCCGCGGTGGACAGTGTGGCCAGCAAGGCCATGAAGCCGCCCAGCGCCAGTATCATCCCCCCCAGCCAAGCCAGCACCACGGGATCGTGCAGCCTGAGCCTTTGCACCGCCGCCACGACCAGCAGGCCGACCAGCGACGAGACGGTGGTGGCCAGCAGGATGGGCAGGAACACCATGGCCGGATCGGGCGCGCCCTGCTGGGCGCGGTACATGAAGATGGTGACGGGCAGCAGCGTCAGCGACGAGGAGTTCAGCACCAGGAACAGTATCTGCGCATTGGTGGCGGTGCGCGGCTCGGGATTCAGTGTCTGCAGGGCGCGCATGGCGCGCAGGCCGATGGGGGTGGCGGCGTTGTCCAGCCCCAGGCCGTTGGCGGCGAAGTTCAGCGTGATGAGGCCTATCGATTCATGTCCAGCCGGCACGCCGGGCATCAGGCGGCGGAATAAGGGGGTCAGCAGCGTGGACAGCCGCTGTATCAGCCCGGCGGATTCGGCGATGCGCAGAAAGCCCAGCCACAGGGTCAGGGTGCCGAACAGCAGCACCATCAGCTTGACGGACAGTTCGGCCATGTCGAACAGGCTGAGCACGATGCGGGAGAACACTTCGGCATCGCTCAGGGCTATCCATTGATACAGGCCGGTGACGGCGGCGATGAGGAAGAAGGCGAGCCAAAGGGTGTTGAGCATGGTGCGCGTGGCGGGCTGCTTGTCGTTTGCGGTAGATGTGGGACATCGCGATTGTCGCAGACTATGGCGGGGCTGGCACGCGGTTCGGGTCGGGGCGCGTTACATGTCATTCATTTCTAACTCGGCCGCGGGAAGCGGGCGGGCGTTACGTATCGCTCGTTCCCGACACGGCCACGGGGTGTGCCGGGCGTTATGCTCGTTCGTTCTGGCATGGCCACAGGGTATGGGTGCGTTGCGTGCATGCGTATCGCCCCTGGGGCGGGTGGCGTGCTTGGCCTGCTTGGCCGCGTAACGTGTTGGGGGCCAAGATCTCTGGCGCTCGCTGCGGCCGGCCCCTACGGCGGGCCGGCCTCGCATCGGGCCCGGGATTGCCACGGGGTGGCGGTTGGGCTTTGGGCTGCCGCTTCCTCGCACGGATCCAGGAAACAAGCCGATCGAAGACATAATGGCGGCGATGTGTCCAGCCTTACCCTCTAATGAGTGATAATGCGGATAAACACCTATTTGCAAGGAAGGGCCATGAACTGGAGAATCTGGCGCCGCCAGCGGCTGGCGGAACCTTTGTATCGCATGGCGCGCGGCGCCATGCCGCGCCTGTCCGACACCGAACAGCAGGCCATCGACGCCGGCGATGTCTGGTGGGACGCGCAGCTGTTTTCGGGCCAGCCCGATTGGCAACAGTTCCTGGCCATCGAGCCCGCCGCCCTTTCGCCTGCCGAGCAGGACTTTCTGGACGGTCCCGTCGCGCAACTGTGCGGCATGCTCGACGACTGGGACATCTCCTGGAAACGCTACGACCTGCCGCCCGAAGTGTGGGCCTTCCTCAAGGAGCACGGCTTCTTCGGCATGATCATCCCCCAGGAATACGGCGGACTGGGCTTTTCCGCCTATGCGCACTCCGAAGTCGTGCGCCGCATATCGGTCAAGTCCGTCACCGCGGCTGTCACCGTCATGGTGCCCAATTCCCTGGGGCCCGGCGAGCTGCTGCTGCAGTTCGGCACCCAGGAACAGCGCGAATATTGGCTGCCGCGCCTGGCCAAGGGGCAGGAGATCCCCAGCTTCGGGCTGACCAGCCCCGAGGCCGGCTCGGACGCGGCCTCCATGGTCGATACCGGCGTCATCTGCCGTCAGGTCATAGACGGGGTCGAGCAGGTGGGCATCCTGCTCAACTGGCGCAAGCGCTACATCACGCTCAGCCCCGTGGCCACCGTGCTGGGCCTGGCCTTCAAGCTGTACGACCCGGACCACCTCGTCGGCGGCGAGACCGACCTGGGCATTTCGGTGGCGCTGGTGCCCACCGACCTGCCGGGCATCACCATAGGCCGGCGCCACCTGCCCAGCCTGCAGGCCTTCCAGAATGGGCCCAACGAAGGCCGTGACGTATTCGTGCCGCTGGACGCGCTGATCGGCGGGGTGGAAAGGGCCGGCCAGGGCTGGTCCATGCTGATGAGCGCGCTGGCGGCGGGGCGCGGCATTTCCCTGCCTTCCCTGTCGGCGGCGGCCTGCGTGTTCGCGGCGCATACGGCGGGGGCCTATGCCAGGGTACGGCACCAGTTCGGCATCCCCATAGGCAAGTTCGAGGGCGTGCAGGAAAAGCTGGGCCGCATGGCCGCCAATGCCTACTTGGTAGAGGCGGCGCGGCGCTTCACTTGCGCCGGCCTGCACCTGGGCCACAAGCCTTCGGTGATCTCGGCCATCATGAAGCTGCACGCCACCGAGCGCATGCGCCAGTCCGTCAATGACGCCATGGACGTGCATGCCGGCAAGGCCGTCATCGACGGCCCCTCCAATTACCTGGGCGGCCTGTACCGCGCGCTGCCCGTGGGCATCACGGTCGAGGGCGCCAATATCCTGACGCGCAACCTCATCGTGTTCGGGCAGGGCGCCATTCGCGCCCATCCCTACCTGATGCAGGAACTGCGCGCCCTGGCCGACAGCGACCAGGAGGCCGGCGAGGCGGCTTTCGACGCGGTCATCTGGAAGCACCTGGGCCATAGCGCCAAGACGGGCCTGCGCGCCATGGCCCTGGCCTGGACCGGCGCGCGCTTTGCGGCGGCGCCCCGGGATGCGGGGCGGACGGCGCCGTTCTATCGCCGTGTCGGCCGCTACGCGGCGGCGTTTTCCGTACTGTCCGAACTGACGCTGCTGACGCTGGGCGGTTCCCTGAAGCGCCGCGAAATGCTGTCGGCGCGGTTGGGCGACATCCTGGCCGAGCTGTATCTGCTGTCGGCCATGCTCAAGCGATGGCACGACGAAGGCCAGCACGAGGCCGACCTGCCGCTGGTCAAGTATTGCGCCTTCCAGGGGTTTGCCACCATAGAAAAGCGTTTCGACGAGGTGTTGCACAATTTTCCGTCGCGTGCAACGGCGGCCGTGCTGCGCCTGTTGCTGCTGCCCGGCTTTGCGCGTGTGCGGCCGCCCACCGACGCGGCCACGGCCGCCTGCGCCCAGATATTGCTGGAGCCCTCCGAGACGCGCGCCCGCCTGGTCGGCGCGGTATGGAATACTTGCAACAGCCCGGCCGTCGAGCAGCTGGAGCAGGCCTTCGATCTGGTGATCAAGGCCCAGCCGCTGCTGGACCGTATCCGCGAGGGCGGCCTGAAGGACTGGCGCGTGGCCCATGCCAAGGGAGCCATCAGCGACCAGCAGGCCCAGACCCTGGAGGCTGCCGAGGCGGCGGTGGCGAAGGTCATCGCGGTCGACGACTTTGCGCCTGACGCCTTCGCGCGCGTGCTGCGTGAGCAGGCCGATCAATAATAAATAAAGGGACAGCCGCAACGGCTGTCCTTGCGCAGGCCTGCGCAGCCGTGTTTCTGTTGCGCGGGTGTGCCGCGTCGCCCGACTGTCCGAAGCGCGAAAGGCTGGTCAGCGAACCGTGGTCAGTCCGCGCGCGTATTGGCCTGGATCAGCTCCACCTTGTAGCCGTCGGGGTCTTCGACGAAGGCGATGACGGTCTGCCCATGCTTCATGGGCCCGGCTTCGCGCGTGACGCGGCCGCCTTTCTGCCTGATTTTTTCACAGGCCTCGTAGGCGTCGTCGACCTCCAGGGCGATGTGGCCGTAGCCGTTGCCCAGGTCGTACGATGGCGTGTCCCAGTTGTGGGTCAGTTCGATGACGGCTCCCTGGCTTTCGTCCTGGTAGCCGACGAAGGCCAGCGTGAACTTGCCGTCGGGGTAGTCTTTGCGGCGCAGCAGTTTCATGCCCAGCACGTCGGTGTAGAAAGCCAGCGAACGGTCCAGGTCGCCGACGCGCAGCATGGTGTGTAACAGTCGCATGGGAATCTCCTTGGTCAGATAAGCGGAAGCGAGGCAGGGTCGTGCTGGCGCAATGCGTCGCGGGCACGCTCGAAGCCAGGCAGGATGCGGCCCACTTCGCGCCAGAAGTCCTTGCTGTGGTTCATCTGGCGCAGGTGGGCGATTTCATGCGCGATGACGTAATCGATTATGTCATGGTCGAAATGAATCAGCCGCCAGTTCAGCATGATGTTGCCGTCGCTGTTGCACGAGCCCCAGCGTGTGGCGGCCGACGACAGCCGCCAGCGGTTGATGGCCAGGCCATTGGCCTCCAGGAAATGGCGCAGGCGCTGGTCGAACCATTCCTTGGCCATGGCCTGCAGCCAGGCCTGCACGCTGTCGCGCACGCGGTGCCGCTCGGCGTCGCGGGGCAGGGCCAGCCGCAGCGCGTCGCCCGCGGCGGGCGCGAACAGTTCGCCTTCAAAGCGGTGGCCGTGGCCCGCATGGCCCAGGCTCAGCGTGATGCGTTGGCCGAAATAGGGAATCTGCCCGCCGTCCGTCCAAAGCGTGTCGGCCATGGCCAACTGCTGCTGGCGGGCCTGCCGCTGGCGAAGCTTTTCCAGGATCCAGCGCGATTTCTCGATAACGGCGGCGTCTATCTGGCCCAGCGTCACCCAGGAAGGGGCGGTGATCTGCAGCCCGTCGTCGCCCACCACCAGGCCGATGCTTTTGCGGCGCGACCGCTGCAGCACGAAGCCTATGGCCTGGGCGCCGGCATGCACCTGCCGCCAGCGCGCGCCGGGTGGCAGCGAAGGCGGACAGGGGGTGGGGACGGGCTCGGCTGCCGGCGGCGCCTTGGACGCCGGCGGCGCGGCGCGGTCCGGCGAGGCCGGCGGGACGGCCGCGGGTATGTCGCTGTCGTCGAACAGGCTCAACTGCCTACTCGCCGGCCGCGTAGCGTTCCGGGTTGAGTCGGCGCATTTCATTTTCTATCCAATCCTGGACTTTGCGGTTGACCGCCTCGGCGTCCAGCCCTGTCGTGTCGATGACGGGGCCTATCGAGACGGTGATCAGGCCGGGCTTCTTGATGAAGCTGTTGCGGGGCCAGCATTCGCCGGCATTGTGCGCCACGGGCAGGACGCACGCGCCCGTGCGCGTGGCCAGCAGGGCGCCGCCCAGCTTGTAGCGCCCGGCCTTGCCGGGCGGGATGCGCGTGCCCTCGGGAAACAGCAGGGGCCAGCGGCCTTGCCGCAGGCGCTGGCCGCCCACCCGCACGACTTGCTCGAAGGCGTCGCGCCCGCGCGAGCGGTCGATGGGAATCATGCGCAGCAGCGCCAGGCCCCAGCCGAAAAAAGGGATGGCGTGCAGTTCTTTTTTGTAGACGAAGCAGATCTCGCGCGGCATATGGGCGGGCAGGAACAGGGTTTCCCATGCCGACTGGTGCTTGGAGAGCACGACGACCGGGAAGTCGGGCAGGTTTTCGGCGCCCTTGATCCGCCAGCGTATGCCCGTAATGGCCTTGGCGCCCCAGATGGCCAGCCGGGGCCAGCCTATGGTCAGCCTGTAGCGCCAGCGCAGCGGAAGCGGCGCCCATACGAGGCAGGCCAGCGCGTAAGGGATGACTGTGACGATCAGGAAAACGAGATACAGGGCGGAACGCAAGGCGGCCATGGTCAGTTTTCCGGCGCTTCGAGGAGGACGTCGGCGACCTGCGCCAGGTCGGCGGCCACCCGGGTGCCGGCGGGCAGTTCGCCGCTGTCCCAGGTTTTCTGGCCATTGCCGCTAAGCACCAGCCAGGGAGAGCACCCCGCGGCCGAGGCGGCCTGCAGGTCGCGCAGCGAGTCGCCGATGGCGGGCACGTCGCGCAGGTCGATGTCGTAACGCCGGCCGATGTCCAGATACATGCCCGGCTTGGGCTTGCGGCATTCGCAGTTGTCGTCGGGTCCGTGCGGGCAGATGAAGATGGCGTCGATGTGGCCGCCAAGCTGGGCCAGCTCGTGACGCATCTTGGCATGCATGGCATTGAGGGTTTCCATGCTGAACAGGCCGCGCGCCAGGCCGGACTGGTTGCTGGCGACCACGACGCGCCACCCCGCCTGGGACAGGCGGGCGATCGCCTCCAGGCTGCCGGGCAGGGCGACCCATTCGGCCGGGCTTTTGACGAAGCTCGGGCTGTCGTGGTTGATGACCCCGTCGCGGTCCACGATGACCAGCTTCACGACGCCAGCCTCGAAATGTCGGCCACGCGGTTCATGATGGCATGCAGGGCGTTCAGCAGGGCGAGCCGGTTGGCGCGCAGCGCGGGGTCTTCGGCCATGACCATTACGTCGTTGAAAAAAGCGTCGACGGCGTCGCGCGCCTGCGCCAGCGTGGCCAGGCTGGCGGTGAAGTCGCCCTGGCGGAACTGCGCGTCGGCCTGGGGTTCGAGGCGGGCCACCTGCTCGGCCAGCGCGCGCTCGGCCGGTTCGGCCAGCAGGGCCGGATCGGGCCGGCCGATGGCGCCTTCGGCCTTCTTCAGCAGATTGCCGATGCGCTTGTTGGCAGCGGCCAGGCTGGCCGCCTCGGGCCGCTGCGCGAAGCTGGCGCAGGCCTGGATGCGGGCATGCACCTCTTGCAGGGGCGGCCGCAGCGCCAGCACGGCGTCGACGACGCTACGGTCGTAGTCATTGAGCTGGTTGCGATAGCGCTCGTAGACGAAGTCCAGCACCTGGGCGGTCGTCTCGGGGGCGATGGCGCCGTCGTCGAACGTGGCCATGGCGCTTTCAAGCAGGCCGGCCAGGGTCAGGCCCGACGCGTCCGGGATGGCCAGGTAGCCGCCCGCGGCCAGCTGCTCGAAGGCGCTGATCAGGCCCAGCGCGGCGCGGCGCAGGCCGTAGGGGTCGCGTTCGCCGCTGGGCACCAGGCCGATGCCCCAGATGCCGACGAGCGTTTCGGCCCGCTCTGCCATGAACAGGATGGCGCCGGTCAGCGTGTCGGCGGCGATCGGGGTGTCCAGCCGGATGCGGTATTGCTGGCGCAGGGCCTGTACGACGTCCTGCGGTTCGCCGTCCGCCTGGGCGTAGTAGGCGCCCATGATGCCCTGCAGCTCGGGAAACTCGGACACCATGCTGGAGGTGAGGTCCGCCTTGGCCAGCAGGGCGGCGCGGTCGGCGCGGTCGGCGTCGGCGCCCAGCTGGGCAGCGAGGCCGCGCGCGATGCGGCGCACCCGCTCGACCCGCAGCAGCTGTGAGCCCAGCTTGTTGTGGTAGACGCTGTCGGCCAGCGCGGCGACGCGCTCGGCCAGGGGCGTCTTGCGGTCCATCTCGAAGAAGAACTGGGCATCGGCCAGGCGCGGGCGCACGACGCGCTGATTGCCCTCGATGATGTTGCCAGGGTCCTGAACCTGCATATTGCTGACGATCAGGAAGCGGTGCGTCAGCTTGCCGGTGGCGGGCTCGAACAGCGGGAAGTACTTCTGGTTGAGCCGCATGGTCAGGATGAGGCACTCGGGCGGCACCAGCAGGAATTGCGGGTCGAACTCGCCCACGTAGACGGTGGGGTGCTCGACCAGCGCCGTGACCTCGTCCAGCAGGGCTTCCACTTCGGGGTCGTCGCCCAGCGTGGCGCCCAGGCGGTCGGCATGCTGTTGCAGCTGTTCGGCAATGAGTCGGCGGCGCTGCGCGAAGCCCGGCACCACCTTGCCTTCGGCCTGCAGCTGCGCGGCGTAGCCGTCGGCGTTCGCGACCGTGATGGCCTGGCTGGCCATGAAGCGGTGGCCCGAGGTGACGCGGTCGGCAGGCAGGCCCAGCGCCTGGACGGGCAGGACTTCGTCGCCCCACAGGGCAAGCAGCCGATGCGCCGGCCGCACGAACTTGACGGTGGTATGGCCGTCGGCCAGTTGATAGCGCATGACTTTGGGGATGGGCAGGCTGGCGATGGCATGCTCCAGCGCCTGCTGCAGGCCGTCGGCCAGCGAGGCGCCCGGCGCCACGCCTTCGGCGTACAGGTATTCCTGCTTGCCGTCCGATTCGCGCCGCAGATCGGACGGCTGCAAGTGCTGCAGGCCTTTGCCGGCCAGTTTTTTAAGCAGCGCCGGCGTGGCGTCGCCCTGGGGCGTCAGCCCGACCTTGGCGGGCATGAGTTTCTCGGTGTAAGCCTGTTCGGGCGCCCGCCCTTGCACTTTGTCCAGGTATATGGCCAGGCGGCGCGGCGTGGCGTAGTCGGTGACGGCGCAGCCGGGCGCCAGCAGGCGCAGCTTGTCCAGCGTTTCGCGGATGCCTTGGGCGAAGGCCTGGCCCAGCCTGGGCAGCGCCTTGGGAGGCAGTTCTTCGGTCAGCAGTTCGACCAGCAGGGCGCGGGTGGAGGAAGACTGGCTCATTGCGCGGCCTCCGGGCTGCGCTGGCCGTCCAGCATGGGAAAGCCCAGCTTTTCGCGCGATTCGTAATAGGCCTGGGCGACCGAGCGCGACAGGTTGCGGATGCGGCCGATGTACGCCGCCCTTTCGGTGACGCTGATGGCGCCGCGGGCGTCGAGCATGTTGAAGGTGTGGGCCGCCTTCAGGGCGGCCTCGTAGGCGGGCAGCGCCAGCGGGACCTGGATGAGCCGGGCGGCTTCCGCCTCGTAGTCGTTGAAGTGTGCAAACAGCATGGTGGCGGAAGCGTGTTCGAAGTTGTAGGTGGACTGCTCGACCTCGTTCTGGTGGAAGACATCGCGGTACATGACCCGCCGCCCGTTGGCGCCTTCGGTCCACACCAGGTCGTAGACGCTTTCCACGCCCTGCAGATACATGGCCAGCCGCTCCAGGCCGTAGGTGATTTCGCCGGTGGTGGGTGTGCAGTCCAGGCCGCCCACTTGCTGGAAATAGGTGAACTGCGTGACTTCCATGCCGTTCAGCCAGACTTCCCACCCCAGGCCCCAGGCGCCCAGGGTGGGGTTTTCCCAGTCGTCCTCGACGAAGCGGATGTCGTGCTCGCGCGGGTCTATGCCCAGCGCCTTGAGCGAGTCGATGTAAAGGTCGAGGATTTCGGGCGGGGCCGGCTTGAGCACGACCTGGTATTGATAATAGTGCTGCAGCCTGTTGGGGTTTTCGCCGTAGCGCCCGTCCTTGGGCCGGCGCGACGGCTGCACATAGGCGGCGCGCCACGGCTCGGGGCCGATGGCCCGCAGGAACGTGGCCGTATGGGACGTGCCCGCGCCCACCTCCATGTCGTAGGGCTGCAGAAGGGCGCAGCCCTGTTTGTCCCAGTACTGCTGAAGAGTCAGGATGATTTGTTGGAAGGTGAGCATGAGCAAAAGCCAGTGAAGCGACGAGCCGCAAAGTCCTCAATTTTAGCGTGGTTCGGCAGGGGGGCGCCGGGCCGGCCGCCCGAGGGCGATTTTCGCGGCGGATGCGATTGGTCGTATGATACTGGGCTATCGCTTACCTGGAGGCTCAGCCCATGTCGGATCTCGTCAGGACGGAAGTCGTCGACCGAATTCTCGTCATCACCATCAACCGCCCCGAGGCGCGCAATGCCATCAACTACGAGACAGCCTGCGCCATGGCGGACGTCTTCGAGCGGCTGGACGGCGACGACCAGCTCGTGCTTGGCGTGCTGACCGGCGCGGGCGGCACGTTCTCGTCGGGCATGGACCTGAAGGCCTTTGCAGCCACCGGCCAGAGGCCGCTGGTCGAGGGCCGCGGCTTCGGCGGCCTGTGCGAGAAAGCGCCCCGCAAGCCGCTGATCGCGGCGGTGGAGGGCTATGCGCTGGCCGGAGGCTGTGAGCTGGCCCTGGCCTGCGACCTGATCGTCGCCGCCGACAACGCCAACTTCGGCCTGCCCGAAACCAAGCGCGGGCTGGTGCCCAGCTCGGGCGGCATGCTGCGGCTGCCGCAGCGCATTCCGCATCACATCGCGCTGGAAGTCATACTTACGGGCGAGATGCTGCCCGCCCAGCGCGCCCACCACTTCGGGCTGGTCAACCGCCTGGTGCAGCCCGGCCAGGCCGTGCGGGGCGCGCTGGAGCTGGGCCGCGTCATCGCCGAGAACGGCCCCCTGGCCGTGCAGACCGCCAAGAAGATCATTGCCGAGTCCAAGGACTGGCGCCAGGCCGACATGTTCGACCTGCAGCGTCCGCGCGTGGCGCATATTTTCGCCTCGGCCGACGCCAAAGAAGGGGCCACCGCGTTCGCCGAGAAGCGCAAGCCGGTCTGGAAGGGCAAGTAAAGGCATTCATCGTTTCCATTCATCCATACACAGATAGCGCCATGACCACTGTTATCAAAGAGGATGACCTGATCCAGTCCATTGCGGACGCGGTGCAGTTCATCAGTTTCTATCATCCCGCCGACTACATCCAGCATCTGGCCCGCGCCTACGAGCGCGAGCAAAGCCCCGCCGCCAAGGACGCCATCGCGCAGATACTGACCAATTCCCGCATGTGCGCCGAAGGGCGGCGCCCCATCTGCCAGGACACAGGCATCGTCAACGTCTTCCTGAAGATAGGCATGGACGTGCGCCTGGACAGCCGGCGCGGCCTGCAGGAGCTATGCGACGAGGGCGTGCGCCAGGGCTATCTGAACCCGGAAAACCCCTTGCGCGCCTCGGTGCTGTCCGATCCGCTGTTCACGCGCAAGAACACGCGCGACAACACGCCCTGTATTGTGAACGTCGAACTCGTGCCCGGCGACACGGTCGACGTTCAGGTGGCGGCAAAAGGCGGCGGCTCGGAAAACAAGTCCAAGTTCGTCATGCTGAACCCAAGCGATTCGCTGGTCGACTGGGTGCTCAAGACCGTGCCGCAGATGGGCGCCGGCTGGTGTCCGCCGGGCATGCTGGGCATAGGCGTGGGCGGCACGGCCGAGAAAGCCATGCTGATGGCCAAGCAGGCCCTGATGGACGACATCGACATGTACGAGCTGCTGGCGCGCGGCCCGCAGAACAAACTGGAAGAGCTGCGCATCGAACTCTATGAAAAAGTCAACGCCCTGGGCATAGGCGCCCAGGGCCTGGGCGGGCTGACCACGGTGCTGGACGTCAAGATCAACACCTTCCCCACTCACGCGGCCTCCAAGCCGGTGGCCATGATCCCCAACTGCGCCGCCACGCGCCACGTGCATTTCGTGCTGGACGGCAGCGGCCCGGCCCGGCTGACGCCGCCCGCGCTGTCCGACTGGCCCGATGTGAACTGGGCGCCCGACTACAACAAGTCGCTGCAGGTGGACCTGAACACGCTGACCAAAGAGCAGGTCGCCAGCTGGAAGCCCGGCCAGACCCTGCTGCTGTCTGGCAAGATGCTGACGGGCCGCGACGCGGCGCACAAGCGCATCCAGGACATGCTCGAGCGCGGCGAGCCCCTGCCGGTGGACTTCCGCAACCGCGTCATCTATTACGTGGGCCCGGTCGACCCCGTGCGCGATGAAGTGGTGGGCCCCGCCGGTCCCACGACGGCAACCCGCATGGACAAGTTCACCGACATGATGCTGGAAAAGACGGGCCTGATCTCCATGATAGGCAAGGCCGAGCGCGGCCCCGTGGCCGTCGAGGCCATCCGCAGGCACGGCTCTGCCTACCTGATGGCGGTGGGCGGCTCGGCCTATCTGGTGTCCAAGGCCATCCGCGGCGCCAAGGTGGTGGGTTTCGAAGACCTGGGCATGGAAGCCATCTATGAGTTCGACGTCAAGGACATGCCGGTGACGGTGGCGGTGGATGCCAGCGGCACCTCGGTCCACGAGACCGGACCCAGGCAGTGGCAGATCCGCATCGAGCAGATGGCCACGCCCGCCTGAGGCTTGCGCCGGCGGCGCAGCCCGGCCGCGCCGCCCCGTCCGCGCCCCGTCGGGGCGCGGCTTCAGGGAAATCCAGAATAGGCCGTGAAACGCCGTGGCGGTATCGTGGGTCCAGGGCATCCGTCTGCCTGCGCGCCTGTCCCGCGCCTTTTCGGCACGGCGTCCCCGCATCATGCAACTTCCCCCTCCAACCGCTTGAATGCCGCTCCCGGCGGCACGGCAAGCTTTCAGAAGGACACCGCCATGAGTACCACTGACCGCCCGATACTCAGTTCACTGAGCGAAATCGCCGACCCTCGCCATTCGGCCCTGGTCATCATCGACGCCCAGCACGATTTCTGCTCGGAAAAAGGCGCCATGGCGCAGCGCTTCGGCCTGGACATGAAAGACATCCGCGCGGCCGTGCCGCGGCTGAACAAGCTGATCGAAGCCTGCCGCAAGGCCGGCGTGTTCGTCGTCTGGGTGCGCGAGATATTTTCAGACAAGCGCATGCATTCCAACCAGAAGGCCTTATGGGGCGCGGGCGACGACATATGGCTGATCCGCGAGGACGGCAAGGGCATAGACTGGTACGAGGGCATGACTCCACCCCTGAAGGACGAGCCCGTGGTGACCAAGTGGCAGTACGACGCCTTCCAGGGCACCGACCTGGAGCGCCTGCTCCAGGCGCGCGGCATCCGCACTTTGCTGATGACCGGCTTCACCACCAATGTGTGCGTAGAGTCCACGGCCCGGCACGGCTATGAAAAAGGGTATTACATCGTCCTGGCGTCCGACTGCTCGGGCACGCCGACACCGGCCGAGCACGAAGCCGCAGTGTTCAATATCAAGACCTACTACGGGCAGGCGGTGACCAGCGACGAACTGATGCGCCTGTGGCAGAAAGAGGCCGTGGCGGCCTGAGCGGGCCACGGTTTCCCCGGGTTGGCGCGTGTGTCCGAGGTGGTCAAGGCAGCGGGTGCAGCGCCTGCCCGGCGCAGCGCGCGAGCAGTTCTTCCAGGGTGCCTTGCGCCAGGCGCATGCCGGGCGCAAGGTCGAGCAGCGGCCGCAGCACGAAGGCGCGCTCATGCATGCGCGGGTGCGGCAGCGTCAGGCGCGGCGTGTCCATGGCGGCGTCGCCGTAAAGCAGCAGATCCAGATCCAGCGTGCGCGGCGCGTTCCGATAGGGCCGCTGGCGTCCGTGCGCATGCTCAATGCGCTGCAGTTCGTCCAGCAAGGCCGGGGCGTCCAGCGTGGTGTCCAGCACGGCCACCGCATTGACGTAGTCCGGGCCGCCCGCATCGACGGGGGTGCTGCGGTACAGCGGCGAGAGGCGCAGGTTCGATACGCCGCGCACCGCGGCCAGTTCGCGCGCGGCCCCAAGCACAGAGCCGCGGGCGTTGCCCAGGTTGGCTCCCAGGCCCACATAGGCCGTGGCCGGGCCGGGCCGGCCGGCCGTTGCGGTGCTGCCATGGCGCGGGGGCGCGGGCATGGCGCCGGATCAGGCGGCTTCGCCGCCCTGCGCCTGGGCGGGCTTGCGGCGCGGCCGCCGGCGCCGGCGCGCCTTGGCAGGCGCGGGGCCGGCGTCCTCGCGCTGGTAGTTTTCGATCATGTGGGCGCGTTGGGCGCTGTCGGCATTGGCCAGGTCCATCCACCACTGGGCCTTGACGCTGTCCACTTCGTGGGCCTCGGCGCGCAGTTGCAGGAAGTCGACCGCGGCCCGGAAGCGCGGATGCTCCAGCATGCGCCAGATGCCGCGCGGCGTGGCGCGCTCGAAGCGCGGCTGCATGAACCAGATTTCGCGCATGTCGGCCTGGAAACGGCGCTGGATGGCCAGGGTGCGGGTCTGGCCGTCGATGACTTCATCGGCCGCCTGCATCAGGCCCTGCATGGGGTGTTCCCCCGCGGCGACGATTTCGTGCCAGCGCTTGTCGACCAGCTTCCAGAGCAGGGCGGCGAAAAGAAAGCTGGGGCTGACCGTCTTGCCGGCGCGCACGCGCGTGTCGGTGCGCTCCAGCGCCAGCCCGACGAACTGCTCGCCGCCGGACTCCTCGAAGATGACGTCGATCAGGGGCAGCAGGCCCTGGTGCAGGCCGACCTCGCGCAGTTGGCGCAGACAGTCCATGGCGTGGCCGCAGGTCAGCAGCTTGAGCATTTCGTCGAACAGCCGCGACGAGGGCACGTTTTGTATCAGCGGCGCCATGGCGCGGATGGGCGCCAGGGTGGCCGGGTCCACCGTGCCGTTCAGCTTGGCCGCGAAGCGCACCGCGCGCAGCATGCGCACCGGGTCTTCGCGGTAGCGGGTTTCGGCGTCGCCGATGATGCGCACCACGTGCTTTTTCAGGTCGGCCACGCCGCGGTGGTAGTCGATGACCTCTTCCTTGATGGGATCGTAGTACAGGGCATTGAGCGTGAAATCGCGTCGCGCCGCGTCCTGTTCGTGGGTGCCGAAAAGATTGTCGCGCAGGATGCGGCCGTGTTCGTCGGTTTCCTGGTCGCCGGCCGCCGGAGCCCGGAAGGTGGAGGTCTCGATGATTTCCTGGCCGAACACCACGTGCACCAGCTGGAAGCGCCGGCCGATGATGCGGGCGCGGCGGAACAGCGGCCGGATCTGCTCGGGCGTGGCGTTGGTGGCCACGTCGAAATCCTTGGGCTCGAGCCCCACGATGAGGTCGCGCACGGCGCCCCCCACGATATAGGCGTCGTAGCCATGCTGGTGCAGCACTTCGCAAACCTTGATGGCGTGGCGCGAGACATTGCGCCGGTCGATGCCGTGCTTGTCGCGCGCGAAGCGTTCGGGGCCGCGCGCCGGCGCCGAGAACAGGCGGCCAACAAAATTCTTTATTGTTTCTGTAAGCATGGGCGGTATTTTAGGACTTTGCGTCCTGCATGTCCTTGAAAATCTCCAGAATCGGCCATCCCCGGGCCTGGGCGACCTGGCGCAGGGTGGGGCTGGGGTTCGTCGCCACAGGGTCGGTGACGGCCTCCAGCAAGGGCAGGTCGTTGGGGGAATCGCTGTAGAAATAAGACCGTTCGAAGTCGGACAGTGCCAGCCCCTGTTCGGCCAGCCAGGCGGCCACGCGGGTCACCTTGCCCTCTTTGAAGCTGGGCACGCCGTGTATGGCGCCGGTGTAGCGCCCGCCGCGCAGCTCGGGCACGGTGGCGATGAGGTGGGGAATGCCGAAGGCTTGCGCAATGGGCGTGGTGACGAACTGGTTGGTGGCAGTGACGATGGCGCACAGGTCGCCGCGGTCCTGGTGGCGCCGCACCAGGTCCAGGGCCACCGGCAGGATGTTGGGGCGGACGACTTCGCGCATGAAGTCGTCATGCCACAGGGTCAGGTCGGCGGGCTCGGCGGCCGCCAGCAGGCCCAGCATGAACTCGGCGGCCTGCTCGGCCGTGAGGTCGCCCGCGTTGTAGCGCTCCATCAGGTCGTTGTTGCGCCGCTGGGCTTCGACGGGATCGCCCGCCCGGCCGGTGCGGGCCAGGAAATCGGCCCATTGGTAGTCGCTGTCGAGCGGAAGCAGCGTATGGTCCAGGTCGAACAGGGCGAGATGTTTGGCGGTCATACAGGGTTGGTGTCGTCCGGCGGCGTTTGCGCCGCCAGAAGGTCCTTCAAAAGGGGCAGTGTGATGGCCCGGTGTTTTTCCAGCGAATAACGGTCCAGCGCGGCCAGCAGGGCGCTGAGCTGGCTCATGTTGCGGGTGTGGTGCGTCAGCACCCAGCCGATGACTTCCGGCGCCAGCTGCAGGCCGCGCTCGGCCGCCTGGGCCTGCAGGGCCTGGGCCCGCTCGTCGTCGGACAGCAGTTCCAGTCGGTAGACCAGGTCCCAGCCGAGGCGGGTGCGCAGGTCTTCGCGCAGCGGCATGGCCAGCGGCGCGCGGTCGCCGGCCAGCACCAGCGCGAAAGCCTGGTCTGCGGCCGCAGTCTCGCGCCAGCGATTGTACAGGGCAAACAAGGCGGCCTGTCCCTCGTCGTCCAGCAACTCGACATTGTCGACCGCCACCAGCCCGAAAGGCATGCGTTCGGCGCTGGCGGCTTCGCGCAGCGGGGCGGGCGAATCGCCCGGTCCGGCGTACAGCGCGCGTGGGGCGGCGGCCATGGCCCGCAGCAAATGGGTGCGCCCCGCGCCGGGCGGCCCCCACAGGTAGATGGCGCGGCCCGGGCGGCACTGCCGCAGCGCGTCCAGGGCGGCGCCGTTCCCGCCGGCAACGAAGTTGTCCAGCGTGGGCGGCGGCGCGGGCAATAAATCGAGAATCAGCTGCTGGGTCATCGCATAGGAAGGCGGCAATACGCGGGTCATGACATGCGGCCCGCATCCAGATCTGCAATCCGGGGACTGCATCCGGAGTCTGTATCCAGGCTATGCATCCGTGGTCTGCAATCCGGACTGCGCCCCGGCCTGCATCCGATGACGGCGCGGCCGCGGCATGTTCAAAAAGCGTAAAATGCGCCTTGACGTTTCAGTTCAACACGCAATTCTTGCATATCCCACGGCTTTTCTCATGACGACCAAACATTCCGCCTCCCTGACCTACCGCGATGCCGGGGTCGACATCGACGCCGGCGACGCGCTGGTCGACCGTATCAAACCCCTGGCGGCCAGGACCATGCGGGCGGGCGTCATGGCGGGCATAGGCGGTTTCGGCGCGCTTTTCGAGCTGCCCAAGCGCTTTGCCGAGCCCGTGCTGGTGTCGGGCACCGACGGCGTGGGCACCAAGCTGCGCCTGGCCTTCGAATGGCAGCGTCACGACACCGTGGGCATCGACCTGGTCGCCATGAGCGTCAATGACATCCTGGTGCAGGGGGCCGAGCCGCTTTTCTTCCTGGACTACTTCGCCTGCGGCAAGCTGTCGGTGGACACTGCGGCCAGCGTGGTGGGCGGCATCGCGCGCGGCTGTGAACTGGCCGGCTGCGCCCTCATCGGCGGCGAGACGGCCGAAATGCCCGGCATGTATCCGGAAGGCGAATACGACCTGGCCGGCTTTGCGGTGGGCGCCGTCGAAAAATCCCTCATCATCGACGGCAAGGGCATCGAGCCGGGCGACGCGGTGCTGGGCCTGGCGTCCAGCGGCGCGCATTCCAACGGGTTTTCGCTGCTGCGCAAAATTCTCGAGCATGCCGGCGCCACGCCGGCGCAAGACCTTGGCGGCCGTCCGCTGGGCGACGTCGTCATGGAGCCCACCCGCATCTACGTCAAGCCGGTGCTGGCGGCGCTGTCGCGCCATGGCGCGGCCATCAAGGGGCTGGCGCACATCACCGGCGGCGGACTGCTGGACAATGTGCCGCGCATCCTGCGGCCCGGCCTGGCCGCGCAGTTGCATCGGGACGCCTGGGCCATGCCCGAGCTGTTTTCTTGGCTGCAGCGCGAGGGCGGCGTGGCCGACGCCGAAATGCACCGTGTCTTCAATTGCGGCATAGGCATGGTCATCGTGGTGCCGGCCGAGCACGCCGACGCCGTCGCGGCCACCCTGGCCGAGCAGGGCGAGCAGGTCAGCCGCCTGGGCAGCATCGTAGAGCAGGCGCCCGGCCAGCCCCAGACAGTCGTTGTCTAGCGTCAACAGGTTCTAGCCCGACCTCGGGATTCGTCGCCCGGGCCAGCCCGGGCTTTACTGTCCGGGCTGACTCCCCGCCTTCACCGACGGCCATATTTTCGCTATCCGGTCGACCACCTGGCTGGCGGCGTCATCCGCCAGGCAGTCGACGACGATGCGCTGCGGCTGGGCGCGCAGCCAGGTCAGCTGGCGCTTGGCAAGCTGGCGGGTGGCCGCGATGGCCTGCTCGATGGCGGTCTGCCGGTCGGCCTGGCCTTCCAGGTGCCGCCATATCTGCCGATAGCCCACGCAGCGGATGGACGGCAGCCCCTCATGCAGGTCGGTCCGCCCATGCAGGGCGCGCACTTCGTCCACCAGGCCTGCTTCCACCATTTGCAGATAGCGGCGGCGTATGCGTTCATGCAGCGCCTTGCGGTCCGAAGGCTCCAGGCTGATGGTCACATAGTCCGGCCGCGAGCCGGGCGGATCGCGCCTGGCCTTCAGCAGCCGCGACATGGGCTGGCCGGTCAGGTGGTAGATCTCGATGGCGCGCTGCAGGCGCTGGCTGTCGTTGGGCGCCAGGCGGGCGGCGGTCTCGGGGTCGAAGCCGGCCAGGTCCCGATGCAGGGCGGGCCAGCCGCGCCGCGCGGCCTGCGCGTCGATGCGGGCGCGCAGCGCCGGGTCGGCCGGCGGCAGGTCGTTCAGGCCTTCGCGCAGCGCCTTGTAGTACAGCATGGTGCCGCCGCAGAGCAGGGGGATGCGTCCTCGCGCCTGTATCTGGCCTATCAGGGCGGTGGCATCGCGCTGGAACTCGGCGGCCGAATAGCTTTGCGCGGGGTCGCGGATGTCCAGCAGATGCTGGGGCGCCAGCCGGCGTTCGGCCGCCGAGGGCTTGGCCGTGCCGATGTCCATGCCCCGATAGATGGTGGCCGAATCGACATTGATGATTTCCACCGGCCAGCGCCGCGCCAGGGCCAGCGTGGCGGCGCTCTTGCCGGCCGCGGTGGGCCCGGCGAGGCAGACGACGGGCATGCTCATTGGCCGCGCAGAAACAGTCTGTCGAGTTCGCCCAGCTTCCATTGGACCCAGGTGGGGCGCCCGTGGTTGCACTGGTCGGCGCGTTCGGTCTGTTCCATCTTGCGCAGCAGGCCGTTCATTTCGTCCAGCGTCAGGCGCCGGTTGGCGCGCACCGAGCCATGGCAGGCCATGGTGGACAGCAGTTCGTTGCGCTGCTCGGTCAGGCGCGGCGAGCTGCCCACCTGGCTCAGGTCGCGCAGCACCCCGCGCGCCAGGGCCTCGATGTCGCCGCCGGCCAGCAGGGCCGGCACCGCGCGCACCATCAGCGCCGTGGGCCCGGCCGGACGCAGGATCAGGCCCAGTTCGGCCAGCGCATCCTCGTGCTCTTCGGCCAGGCCGAGTTCTTTGGCCGAGGCGTTGAACACCACGGGCACCAGTAGTTCCTGGCGCGGCAGTTCGCGCGCGTCCATGGCCTGCTTGAGCTGTTCGTAAACCACCCGTTCGTGGGCCGCGTGCATGTCGACCAGGACTAGGCCGTGGCGGTTCTGCGCAAGAATATAGATGCCATGCAGCTGCCCCAGGGCCATGCCCAGCGGGAATTCCTCGTCCTGGCCGTCAGGCCCGCGGCCTGCGGGCGCCGGCGGCGCATCGGCCTGCAGCGGCCGGTACAGTGTGCGCCAGTCCGCGGCGGCGCCTGCATGGCCTTCGCGCAAGGGCAGGGGGGCCTGGCTTTGCGGCGCCGGGTAAGAGGCCGGCCTGGCAAACCCCACCGCGGGGAAGGCGCCGCCGGCGGCCGGGCTGTCGGGTCTGCCGGCGGAGAAACCCGGGGCAGCCAAGCCGCCTGTGCCGATGTGGGCGCCGCCGGCGTCCGCCGCAGAGGAAAAACCCGCCGCTGCGCCATGCGGCATGCCTGGCGCAGGCGCGGCCTCGGGCGCCAACGGCGAGGCCGCCCCGGCTGCGCCGTCCATGCCCGGAACATGGGCCAGGGCCTGGCCCAGCGCCTGGGCGACGAAGCGGTGGACGGCGCCGCTGTCGCGGAAACGGACCTCGTGCTTGGCGGGATGGACATTGACGTCGACCATGGCCGGCTCGACGGAAAGAAACAGCACATAGGCGGGCTGGCGGTCGCCGTGCAGCACGTCGGCATAGGCCTGCCGGACCGCATGCGAGACCACGCGGTCTTTTACATAGCGTCCGTTGACGTAAAGGTACTGGCGGTCGGCGCGCGCCCTGGCGTGCGTGGGGCGTCCCGTCATGCCGCGCAGGGCGATCAGGCCGTGCTCGAGGCTTACCTCCAGCGCCTGCTGGACGAATTCGCGCCCCAGCACGTCGTGGATGCGCTGGGCGATGTCGCCCGCGCGCCAATGGCGCTGCGGTTTGTCGTTGTGGAATAGGCGGAAGCTGATGTGCGGGTGCGCCAGCGCGATGCGCTCCAGCGCATCGACGCAATGGCCGTATTCGGTCGCCTCGGCGCGCAGGAATTTGCGCCTTGCGGGGATCTCGCTGAAGATCTGCCGGATGTCGACTGTGGTGCCCAACGGCCCCGAGGCCGCTTCGGGCGTGGCGTCCGCGCGGCCGGACAACTGCCAGGCATGGGGAGCGTCGGCCGTGCGCGAGGTGATGGTCACTTGCGCGACCGAGGCGATGGAGGCCAGCGCCTCGCCCCGGAAACCCATGGAAGCCACGGATTCCAGTTCGTCCAGGGTGTGTATCTTGCTGGTGGCGTGGCGCGTCAGGGCCAGGCCCAGTTCGCCCGCCGGGATGCCGCCGCCGTCGTCGGTGACTGCGATGCGCCGTATGCCGCCGCCGTCCAGTCGCACTTCGATGGCGCGGGCGCCCGCATCGATGGCGTTTTCCAGGATTTCTTTAAGGACCGAGGCAGGGCGCTCGATGACCTCGCCAGCGGCGATCTGGCTGATCAGCAGGTCGGGAAGGGGGGCGATGGATCGGCGTTCGGGCATGCGGTTTCTTTCGTTCGTGTCGCGGCCGTCGGAACGGCGCGGCGTGCAGGTAGGGCCATTTTAGCCGCTTGCGTCGGCCGCTGGATCGGCCGGGCCACGACAGGCGGGGGTACGACAGGCCAGGCTGCGGCAGGCCGAACCGCGAGTACGTTATATTGCAGTTTCCCCTTTCACGACTTGCGACTATGCCCGATTTATTGAACATGATCCTCCACATCGACCACTATCTGGGCGCCTGGGTGGCCCAGTACGGCGAGTGGATATACCTGGTTCTTTTCCTGATCGTATTCGGGGAAACCGGCCTGGTGGTGCTGCCTTTCCTGCCGGGCGATTCCCTGCTGTTCATCGCCGGCGCCATGGGGGCCACGGGGGTGCTGGACCCGGTGCTGCTGGCCGGCCTGCTGGTCGTTGCGGCCGTGCTGGGCAATACGGTCAATTATGCGGTGGGGCGGTATATCGGGCCGCGGGTGTTCACCAGCCATTCACGCTTCCTGGACCGCAACGCCCTGATCAAGACGCACGCCTTCTATGAAAAGCACGGCGGCAAAACCATTGTGCTGTCGCGCTTTCTGCCCATTTTCCGCACCTTCGCGCCTTTCGTCGCGGGCGTGGCGGCCATGAATTTCTTCCGCTTCCAGGTGTTCAATATCTCTGGCGCGGTGCTGTGGGTGGCCGGCCTCATCACCCTGGGCTATTTTTTCGGCAATGTGCCCGTTATCAAAGACCACCTGAACACCATTGCCCTTGTCGGCGTCTGCGCGGCCGTGGTGCCGGTGGCGCTGGGAGGGCTGTGGAAGCTGCTGCGCAAGGCCGGCTAAGGCCCTCTTGCCGCGCCGGCGGCGCGGTGGCATGTCCATGCCCGGCTCGCTGTCGCCGCCCGGAGGCGCGAGGCCAGACGGAACCTGCCAGGCGAGACTGCCTGGAACGAGCCGGCTAAGCGCGGCGCGCCAGCCCGGGGCTGGAGGCGAAATAATCGTTGATGCCGCTGAGCATGGCGTGCGCGATGCGGTCCTGGTGCGCGCTGCTGCGCAGCAGGCGCTCTTCTTCGGGGTTGCTGATGAAAGCCGTTTCCACCAGTATGGAGGGGATGTCCGGCGCCTTCAGCACGGCAAAGCCCGCCCGTTCGACGTGTTTCTTGTGCAGCCGGTTGATCTTGCCGATTTCGGCCAGCACGCGGCCGCCCACCTTCAAGGCGTCGCTGATCTGGGCCCCGGTAGACAGGTCCAGCAGCACCTTGGCCACCTGCTTGTTGTGCGAGCCCAGGTTCACGCCGCCGATGAGGTCGGCTTCGTTTTCCTTTTGCGCCAGCCAGCGCGCCGCCGAACTGCTGGCGCCGTTCTGCGAAAGGGCGAACACGGACGAACCGCGTGCGCTGGGCTTGATCCAGGCGTCGGCGTGTATGGAGACGAACAGGTCGGCCTTGACGCGGCGCGCCTTCTGCACGCGCACGTGCAGCGGCACGAAGTAGTCGTTGTCTCGCGTCAGATAGGCGCGCGTGTTGGGCTGGGCGTCGATCAGTTTCTTGAGCCGGCGGGCGATGCTGAGCACGATGTCTTTCTCGCGTGTGCCGCGGCGGCCGACGGCGCCCGAATCTTCGCCCCCATGCCCGGGGTCCAGCGCGATCAGCACGGGACGGTTGCCGGGCGGCGAACTGGCCACGGAGGGCGGTTTGGGCACGGGTTGTCTGGCCGGCGCGGGCGGCATTTTCTGGCCATCCACCGAGGGGATGGGCGCTTCGCCGGGCGAGTTCTGGGCCAGGCCTTCCAGCACCGAGGCAAGCGGGTCTTCGTCCTGCGCCGAATTGGCGATGGCCATCAGCGGATCCTGGGCCACCTGCGGGTACAGGTCCAGCACCAGCCGGTATTTGTATTTGCCGACAGGCTTCAGCGTGAAGACCTGCGGGGCGATGGGCTGCTTCAGGTCGAACACCAGGCGCAGGACCTCGGGACGGTTCTGCGCTACGCGCACCGAAGCGATATAGGGGTCATTGGGACGGATCTTCGACACCAGGTCGTTGATCTTGGCGCTCATGGTCAGGCCGTCTATGTCGACGACCAGCCGGTCGGGATTGTCCAGCGTGAAGTGCTCGGCCTTCAGTTCCGTGTCCAGTTCCAGGGTGACGCGGGTGTATTCGTCGGCCGGCCAGGTACGCACCGCCAGAATGGTTCCCGCCATCGCCAGGCGGGGTATCACGGGAAGCACCAGCAGCGTGGTCGCCGTGGCCATCAGTCTGCGCCGGGAGAGCCCTCCGGGCGAGATCCCCTCTGGGGGGGCACCAGTGATGTCAGCCATAATTTTCCTTTGTTGCTATAGGCGGCAAGACGTGCTTGACGCCCTGTCCCGGCATAATCCAGCGCAATTTCAAGGTCTGGCGCGCCAAGCAGTGCGCCGGCCTGTTCCGGCCACTCTATCAAGACAACTGCTTGTTTTTGCAGGAGATCTCGGAACCCCGCATCTATCCATTCTTGTGGATCGCTAAATCTATAAAAATCAAGATGATAGAAGTATAAGTTAGAAACTTTATAGGTTTCAAGCAGGGCATAGCTGGGACTTTTGATGCGGCCGGCCACGCCGCAGGCGCGCAGCAGGGCCCGGGCGAAGCTGGTCTTGCCCGCGCCCAGGTCGCCGCGCAGGTGGATGCGCCCGCCTGCGGGACCCGCCGGCGAGGCTTCGCATACCAGGGGGGCAAGCTGGCGGGCCAGTGCGCAAGTTTTCTCTTCATCTGCCAAATAGAGTTCAATTTCTTCTAAAGGGTGTTCATTTTTCATGGCGGAGGGTTTTTCTGGAAGGCTCGGAGGCATGGCCGGGGCGGAAGGATGGCTGCCCGTCCGCAGCCGTCATTATCCTCGACTCGCGGCTTGGGCGGGACGCGAAGGGCGGGGCGGGAAAAGCGGGCGGGCGGCTGCAATATGTTTTGCGTAAAGACAACACTCTGCGCGGCCGGAGCGCAAAAGGGCGCGCCGGGGCTTATGGGCGGTGCGGCGCCTGGCCTACCTGCGGGCCGCGGCTTTCTGTCCGGCGGCGCGGGACGCCGCGCCGGCTTTGGGAGCAGACGCGGGGGCGGGCGCGACCGCCCGCAGCACAATGTCGTGAAAGGTTTCGGCTGTTTCCCGGACCATGGCGGGGCTGTCTGAACGGATCCAGATATAGCTGTAGTAATGCATGCCCAGCAGGCCTTTCAGGCGGTGCTTTGAATAAGGCCGGAACCGTCCCGCGGCATGGCCTTTTTTCAGCACCTGCATCCATACGTTTTCGTAGGCTGCATGAAGGCCCAGGACTCTTTCGCGGCGCTCTCCCGTCAGCGATTGTATTTCACGAAAGCAGACCGTCAGTTCGGGCTTGTGCCGCGCGACGATGTCGATCAGGTCGTGCCCCAGCTTGCGCAGCTGGACTTCGGGGTCGCATTCCTGTTCGACGGTGCGCCGCGCAAGATCGCCCAGCTTGGCCATATAGCTGCTGCAGATTTCGTCGAGTATGGCTTCTTTGCTGTGGATATGGTGGTAGAGCGCGCCGCGGCTGAGGCCGACCGCCTTGCACAGGTCATTGACGCCCACCGCATGGTAGCCCCGCTCGGCAAACATCAAGGCCGCGACGCGAATGATGCGCTCTTTGGAAGCGAGATCTGACAGAGTCGTATGGGTCACAGGCGCGGATCCGGCGGAGGAATGAGGAAAAGGAATGGTTTTGCAGAAGAATCAACATTTTACCGCCACCGCTTCGGAGGCGGCCGGATCGGCGTTAGAATGTACCGACCGATCGGTCTGTCCGCCGGTCAATACCAATAAAGGAGCCTGCAATGACCAACCGCCGAGGCGTGGTGGCGCCACCAGCGCCGGAAAATAACCAAGTGTCCCGACTGCAGGACGCGCCGGCTGCGGATCGCCGGCAGTTCCTGGCCAGGGGAGGCGCCATCGCGGGGGCTTTGGCGACTATGGGGCTGGCCGACCGCGGCATGGCGCAGGATGCGCCGGCTGCCGCCGAAACGTCCAGCCTGCCGCCCAACGTGCCGCAGTGGTCCAGGCAATTGGGCGAGCCCACGGCCAAGCCCTATGGCATGCCCTCCAAGTTCGAGACGCGCGCCATACGCAATCTGTATCCCGGCCTGACCGAGCCCATGTCGGCATACAGCACCACGCCGTTGCAGGAGCTGGACGGCATCATCACGCCCAACGGCCTGTTCTACGAGCGCCACCATGCGGGCGTGCCGCAGGTGGACCCCGCCCAGCACCGCCTGATGATCCACGGCCTGGTGAAAAAGCCGCTGATCTTCACCGTGGACGAACTGCGCCAGTTTCCGTCCGAATCGCACATTTACTTCATGGAGTGTTCGGGCAATCCTTCTTTCCTGCCGCCCTACGGCAAGACCGCGGCCGAGGTGGCGGGGCTGGTCAGCTGTGCGGAATGGACGGGCGTGCCGCTGAAGACAGTTCTGCGCGAGGTCGGCGTGGACCCGGCGGCCACATGGATCATCGCCGAAGGCGCCGACGGCGCGTCCATGACGCGCAGCATCCCCATGGAAAAATGCCTGGACGACGTATTGCTGGCCTACAGCCAGAACGGCGAGCGGCTGCGGCCCGAGCAGGGCTATCCCTTGCGCCTGTTTGTTCCCGGCTATGAAGGCAACACCCACATCAAGTGGTTGCGCCGGCTCCATGTTACCTCGCAGCCAGGCTACACCCGTGAAGAAACCGCCAAGTACACCGACCTGATGGCCGACGGCCGCGCGCGCAAGTTCTCGTTCATCATGGAGTGCAAGTCGCTCATCACCAGCCCGTCGGGCACTCACAAGCTTGCGCGCAAGGGCATGCACGAGATGCGCGGCATTGCCTGGAGCGGCCGCGGACGCATCACGCACGTGGACGTATCCGTGGACGGCGGCGACACCTGGACGCCGGCGCAGCTGCAGCAGCCCGTATTGAGCAAGGCGCTGACCGCCTTCCGGGCGCCTTTCGAATGGACGGGGCGGGAGATGGTGCTGATGAGCCGCGCGGTGGACGAAACCGGCTATGTGCAGCCCACCATCGAGCAATTGATCGCCGCACGCGGCAAAGTGTCGTTCTACCACAATAACGCCATCCAGCCATGGAAGGTGAATGCAAACGGGGAGGTGACGAATGGACGCGCTTAAACTCGCCTGTATCTCGGGGCTGGCCGCATTGTCGGCATGGACGGCCGCGGCGGCCCAGGACGGCTACGGGCTGGGCACGCCGGCGACCCCCGAGCAGATCGCGGGCTGGCATATCGACGTGCTGCCTGACGGCGACGGCTTGCCGCCGGGTTCGGGAACGGTGATGCAGGGCCGCAAGCTGTATCAGTCCACTTGCCAGGCGTGCCACGGCGCCAAGCTGGAGGGAGGGATAGGCCCCGCGCTGATGGGCGGGCAGGGCAGCCTGGCGACGGAAAAACCGCTGAAGACCGTCGGCAGCTATTGGCCCTACGCCACCACGCTGTACGACTATATTCGCCGCTCCATGCCTTTCCAGTCGCCGCAAAGCCTCAGCAATGACCAGGTCTACCAGGTCACCGCCTACATCCTGCACATGAACGGGCTGCTGGACGAGAACGCGACGCTGGACGCGAAAAGCCTGGTAAAAGTGAAGATGCCCAACCGCGATGGCTTCTACGTGGACGACAGGCCGGACGCAAAGAATACCCGCTGCATGACCGACTGCCTGAAAAAAGGCGCGGACTCGACCGGGGCAAAATGACTATCAAAGAACGGCGCGGTACGCGCCGTTCTTTATGCTTTACTATTAGCCATAAGCGGCGGCCGTCCCTCTGTTTGAGTTACAGCGCACGCTCTTTTCCATTCACGCCAGGTGGTTATATGCTGACAGAGCAGGAAATCGAATGCCGCCGGCGCGACTTGGCGAACATCATTCTCCGCGAAGTGGCGTCCCCGGCAGGAATCGAACCTGCAATCTTCCCTTCATACCACTACGGCTTTCGCCGCCCCGGAGACGGGTTTGCGGTCTGGACTCTATCTTGACCATGCAATGGGATTGCTTCAGGCCGCGCCTGTCGAGTCTCTACACGTTCCTGCAAGGCAGGCTTCGCTCGGTATTGCCTCGTGCCGCGCACAGGGGGTTCACCGAAGTTAAGCGCATTCACGCTGGCCCTTTCGATGCCAGGTGCCCAATTTTTCAGGAGGGGAAAGTTATATCCATTTAACTACAGGGACTACGCAGCGGCAGTATAGCAGGAACAAGCTGCTGGAGGCCCGCCAATGAGCCCGCCGGCTGGCGAGCTTGCGCAAGGCGCAGGCATTGCTTTCAAGAAATGGATTGCTCGCCGGCCATGGCGCGAACTCCCCAAGGCTCACTGCCCATTTCACCGGATGACGTTTGACAGCTTGCCCAGGCCCGGAATGGCGATGTCGACGCGGTCGCCGGTCTTCAGGAAGCGGGGCGGGTCGAAGCCTATGCCCACGCCCACGGGCGTGCCAGTGGCGATGACGTCGCCGGGCAGCAGCTGCATGCCCCGCGACAGGGTTTCGATAAGCGTGGGGATGTCGAAGATCAGGTCGCGCGTGTTGGCGTCCTGCCGCAGTTCATCGTTGACCCAGCACTTGACGTCCAGGTTTGAGCCGTCGACCTCGTCGGCGGTGGCTATCCATGGCCCCATGGGGCAGGACGCTTCGAACGACTTGCCCAGAAACCATTGCTTGTGCCGGGCCTGCAGGTCGCGCGCAGTCAGGTCATTGATGATGACATAGCCGAAGATGTGGCCCATGGCGTCTTCCTTCTTGATGCCCCGGCCCGGCTTGCCGATGATGACGCCCAGTTCGGCTTCGTAGTCGAGCTGGGTGCACGAGGCGTCGGGATAGCCGACGGCGGCGCCGGTGGGCACGACCGACTCGGGCATTTTCGTGAAGATGATGGGCGCCTTGGGAATGGCGTCGGCCGCCGAGGCGGCGCTGCTGTCGAAGCCGCTGCGGGTGAATTCGCGGGCGTGCTCGAAATAGTTTTTGCCCACGCACATGACATTGCGGCGGGGCCGGGGAATGGGCGCGAGGATGGTAGCGTCCGCCAGGGGCGCAGAGGCGCCGCGCGCCAGCGCGGCCTTGGCGGTATCGAAGTTTTCTATCAGCCAGGCCATGTCGGCGACCGGCTTGCCGCCGGACTGCAGTGGCTGGAAAATCTGCTGGGCTTCGTCGATGGCCGCGACAAATGGGGCGCCGTCGCAGGACAGGGTGGCAAGTTTCACGGTGTCTCCTTAGGACTCGGATGGATCGGATGGCGGCAGGCGCGCCAGCAGGCGTCCCCGCGTGTGTTCTGAGTGTTCGCGCGTAAGCGTGACGAATTTCGCGGCATCCCCCATGACGAAGGCCTGGGCCAGCTGGATGTGCTCTTGCTGGGCTTCTATGAGGTCGCCGGTCAGGCTGGTTTCAGTGCGGATATAGGATTCGATCAGATTGCGCGAATGGTCGAGCGCGCGCAGATGATGCGGGCAGTCCGCCGGAGTAAGCAATACGGTATGGAAGCGCATGTTCAGGTCGAACCACCTGGCCAGGCTTTCGGGGTCGCTTTCCGGGTCGGCGCGTTCGGCCAGCGCGGCCATTTCCGAGGCAATGCCGTAGACGACGGCGATGTCGGCCTCGGTGCGCCGGACGATGGAGCGGCGCGCCAGCTCGGTTTCCAGCAGGCAGCGCAGGTCGAAGACTTCGGTGATCTGCTTGGGGTCAAGGCTGGCCACCGCATAGCCGCGGCGCGGGTGCAGCACCACGATGCCGTCGGCCTCGAGCCGGGGCAGGGCCTCGCGCAGGGGACTGCGGCTGACCCCCAGCCTGGCGGCGACTTCGTCCTGGCGCAGCATTTGTCCGGGGCGGAAGATGCCGTTCAGAATCGCATCGCGAAGCTTCTGGTAGACCATGCCGGGCAGGGTCTGGCTGGGCGGGGATCCGGAGAGCTGGTGCGGGGTCATGGGCGTAAGCGAGGGGGCATCCATCTATTGTCGATAAATTGTATAAAAAATAAAATTGGCCGTCAACGCTTTGTAAAGCTGCCTCCACTGCCATCTCCGTCGCCATGTTTCCATAAAATTACTATGATAAATATGAAGTTTTCAGGGGTTATGAGGGTTAGCACCTATTCATACTTTTTATAGAACTCCTAGACTGCATCCTGCTGGATTTTATTTTTTATACAATTTTGGCATAAGGCGGGCGAGGCTTTATGGGTGCGGCAACCCTTGCCAGGCCAGTGTCCGCCGCGGCAGTTTTGCGGCCGCGCGCCGCGTCATCTTTCATCTTTCAGGAGATCCAATGAGCAGCCAAGTAAAGTACCTGAACCCCGAAGGGGCCTGCCCGGCACAGGGCCTGTATTCGCACATCGGCACGCACGACGGCAAACTGCTGTTCGTGGCGGGGCAGCTTTCGGTGGGGGCGGACGGCAGCGTGGTCGGCAAGCACGACTTCGAGGCCCAGTTCAAGCAAGTGTTCAGCAACCTGGGCGACGTCCTGAAGGGCATGGGCGGCGATTTCAACAATGTGGTCAAGTTCACGACCTACATGGTGCATTCGCAGGACATCGAAAAATTCATGAAGCTGCGCGCCGAGCTTTTCCCCAAGATATTCAAGGGCCCCGACTTTCCGCCCAATACCCTGCTGGTCATCGATCGGCTGGTCAAGGAAGAGTTCGAGCTCGAGGTCGAGGCCGTCGTGCACATCGGCTGAGGGCGCGGTGGCCCGGCGCCAGGCGGTAGTCCACGGGCACGATGGCGCAGTGTGCCGCAAGCGCCAGCCGGGGCCGGCGGCGCATCGAAGTCTTTGGGGTCGCCAAGGCGGGGCCGCCGGCATGGGGCTGGCGTCACAGCATAGCCAAGTTTTCAGTGTTTGGGCAGCCCGGCCTGCACCGGCCGCGCGCCGAGCAGATCGACGATGGCCGAGGGCGCCAGGCTGATCAGGTAGCCGCGCCGCCCGCCGTTCAGGTAGATGACCGGGTAGTCCAGCAGTGTGGATTCTATCCAGACGGGCATTTTGCGGCGCGTGGCGAAGGGCGAGGTGCCTCCCACCAAGTAACCGGAATGCTTCTGCGCGGTTTCGGGCGCGCAAGGGGAGATTTTCTTGGCGCCGGTCTGGCGCGCCAGGTTCTTGGTGGAAACCTCGCAGTCGCCGTGCATCAGCACCACCAGCGGCCGCGCATGCTCGTCCTCCATGATGAGGGTCTTGGCGACCTGATGCGGGTCCACTCCCAACTGGCGCGAGGATTCCATCGCGCCGCCGTGCGCGACATAGTCGTAGGGGTGTTCGCCGAAGTCGACCTTGTGCCGCTTCAGCATCTGCGTGGCGGGGGTTTCCGAAACATGCCTGTCTTTGGCCATGGCGGCGGTCCTGTTCAATGTCGCGGGCTGTGGGCAGCCGGGTTGCGGGGGGCGGCTCGGGGCGGCCGGCCAGCCGCTGCCGGCCCGGTGTCCCTTGCGCGCCCTGGCGCCGCCAGGCCCGGCGCATGACTGAGCATGCCTGGCCGGCTTCGCCTAGCCGCGCGGGTGATGTTTGGCATGCAGCGTCTTGAGGCGTTCACGGGCGACGTGGGTGTAAATCTGGGTGGTGGAAATGTCGGCGTGCCCCAGCAGCATCTGCACCACGCGCAGGTCGGCGCCGTGGTTCAACAGATGGGTGGCGAAGGCATGGCGCACCACGTGCGGCGACAGCGGCGTATGGATGTCGGCCAGCGCGGCGTATTTCTTGACGATGAGCCAGAACGATTGGCGCGTCATGGCCGCGGCGCGCGAGGTGGCGAACAGCGCATTGCAGCGCCGCGGCCCCAGCAGTTGGGGCCGGGCGTCGGCCAGGTATTGCTCTATCCAGTGCGCGGCCTCGGCGCCCAGGGGTACCAGGCGGTCCTTGCCTCCCTTGCCCATATTGACTCGCAGCACGCCCTGGTCCAGGTTGACGTCCAGCACGTTCAGGCCGACCAGTTCGGAGACGCGCAGGCCGGTGGCGTAAAGCGTCTCGAGCATGGCGCGGTCGCGCAGCCCGCGCGGCGTGCGGGTGTCGGGCGCGGCCAGCAGGGCGTCTACCTGATCTTCGGACAGGGTCTTGGGAAAGCGCGCGGCCTGCTTGGCGGCACGCAGCGTCAGGCAGGGGTCTTCTTGCACGCGGCCCTGCCGCAGGGCCCACAGGTAATAGCGCTTGAGCGCGGCCAGGCGGCGGTTGGCCGTGGTGGCCTTGGACGTGGCGTGCCGCGCCACGAACCAGTCCTGGATGTCGGCGGCCTGGGCCTGGTCTATGTGCTTGCCCGCGGCGGCCCGCAGCCATTGGGCGAATGCCGCCAGGTCGCGCCGATAGGCCGCCAGCGTATTTTCGGCCAGGCCGTCTTCCAGCCAGACGGCGTCCAGAAAGGCATCGATGGAGGGCGGCGGGGCGGCGTCCAAGGCAGGGTCCGAAGTCCAAAGCCTGATTTTACCCATAGCGCCGGGGTACACTGCGCAGCATGAAAACGATGCCGGCCAATTTGACGCTGCGGCAGCTGTCGGAACTGGACAGCGGCCAGACTCTGGTGCTGACGGTCAACAACCGCTACGCACGCCGCATCCTGGCCGATCTTTCCGCCGGCCTGGATGCGCAGCGGCGGGTCATGGCGCTGCCGGACATCGTGCCGCTGGCGGCCTGGCTGCTGCAGGCGGGCGACCAACTCTCGTTCGAGCCCGATGCGAGCCTGGCCTCGCACCTGCTGGACGGCTTCGGGGCCCGGTGGCTGTGGCAGCAGGTCATAGACGAAATAGAGTCCGAGCATGTGCTGCTGGACGTGGCCCAGGCGGCGCGGCTGGCCATGGAGGCCGACCGCCTGATGTCCGAATGGCGGCTGTCCGTGCCACCGGGCAGTGAAACCAGCGACTACCAGCGCTTCCGGCTGTGGCGCGAGGCCTATCGCCGCCGGCTCGAGGCGCTGGACGCCGAAGACGCCACGCTGGGCTTCGAGCGCGTGTGCCTCGCCATCGAAGAAGGGCGGCTGGATTTCCCGTTCCGGACGCTGGTGCTGGCCGGGTTCAATGAGTTTTCGCCCTTGCTGGAAGGCCTGCTCGGCGCGCTGCGGGACCGCGGCGTGTCGATCTGCGCCCTGAACGCCGACCAGCCGCGCGCCGAATCCATGCAGCGGGTGCTGGCCCCGGATCCCGACTCGGAGTGGCGGCTGGCGGCCCAATGGGCGCGCGACTGCCTGTCGCGCGATCCGCAGGGCCGCTACGCCATCGTCGCGGCGCAGCTCGAAGGCGACGTCGCCCTGGCCCATCGCGTGCTGCGCGAGGCCCTGGGCGCGCAAGGCGCCCAGCCCGTGCTTCCCTACAACATCGCGGTGGCGCGGCCGCTTGCCGAATGGCCCGCCGCGCGCGCCGCCATCGCATGGCTGACGCTGCTGGCCGCGCTGGCGTCGCGCCGCCACTGCGAGCCCGCCGAAGCCGGGGCGGCCCTGCTGGCGGGCCATTGCGTGGCCCACGAAGCCGAGGCCGGGGCGCGCGCCCACATCGATGCGCTATGGCGCAGATACGCCGCGTTGCGCGTCTCGGCGGGCGAGTTCGCGCAGAAGCTGGCGCAGTTCGCGCCCCTGCTGGGCCAGGCATGGACCGACTGCCACGAGCAGGCCCTCGCGCAAGGCGGCAAGGCCCCCATCGACGAATGGGTGGGGCGCTTCAAGCAGTGGCTGCAGAAGCTGGGGTTTCCGGGGCCGTCGGTGCTGGACAGCCACGCCTATCAGGCCGTGGAGGCGTTCGAGCGCCTGCTGGACAGGCTGGCCCGCCAGGCCATCGTGCTGGGCGAACTGGGCATGGGCCAGGCCGTTGCCATGCTGGCCCGGCTGGCCGCCCAGACGCCATTCCAGCCGCAGCGCGACCCCGCGGCCCGGCTGGACGTGCAAGGCTTTCTGGAGGCCGAGGGCGGCCGCTGGGACGGCGTGTGGATACTGGGACTGACCGACGAGACGCTGCCCGCTGCGCCGAGGCCCAATCCCCTT
>Ga0180223_1000371_pt1 | contig 62452 bp, 62 predicted proteins | sample eDN5th30CKraftOP_FD_151337 | JGI IMG/M metagenome (GOLD analysis project Ga0180223, IMG submission 151337) | Enriched Organic Plus compost microbial communities from Emeryville, California, USA - eDNA 5th pass 30_C Kraft OP (version 2) (version 2) ... | reverse complement strand
GCCGGAACCCAACCGGTACGGGAGTAAGGCACCCGAAATCGGACGGCCGCGCCACTCTGCGCCACGGGGCGTGAAAGCGCCGCCACTAAAATAAAATGACGCGGTGCCTTTACGCCCCGTCTCCCCCAGCTCTTTGAACACCTCGGAGCCAACGGCTCGCGAGGACATGAAACTGTGCGTCATCTCGCGCGCCTAGAAACAGACGTCTTGGGCACGCGGATGTATCGGGCAGGCGCGCGCGAACACCTCGCGCGTAGACTTGCGTAGATCCGGGCCTGCGCCGGGATGACGTGGCATATGTGGCGGTCCCGCCGCGCCGTCGCGGCGATGAGATCACCATCTGCGCCAGTCACCGCGGCAGCGTGCCAAGCCCGGCAATCGCTGGCCGCCCGGCAAAGAAAAAGGGGCCCGATCGGGCGATCGGGCCCCGGCGCTTCACGCATTACTGGAGGGGCTGAGGGGAAGAGGGGTACGCGTACGCCACTCAACAGGCTTCGGCGAGGGCGAGCGGCAGCTCCTGCTGATCGTCCTCGAGTGGCTGGGGCATCGGAAAGGCGATCACGTTGGTATCGCCGCCCATCTCGATGCCGGCGCGCCGCTGGCGGAACCAGCGCAGCGCCGTGTTGGTCATCACGGCCTCGTCCTTCGTCGCCTGGATCAATAGGCCATCCTCAGGATCGAGCAGGCCGCGAAGCTGGGCTTCGATCTGCTCCTCGCGCGCGTCGGTCCGCACGTACCAAGTCTGCTCCAGGGGGCGTGCCCAGGACTGACCAAGGGTCATGATCTGCTGGGCGAGGACGTGCTTGTTGCGGTGCGGCTGGGCGAGGTCATAGGAAATGATAAGGGTGCGCATGGCGTTTCTCATGGCTATCGATTTTCACGGGGGGATGACGCGAAAACTAGACCCAGATTACGCTGCATTTGCGGCTGCGAACGTAGGGAGAACATCGCGCGATTCATCGTTTTTGTCCAGCGTTTGTTCTCGTGTCGTTCCCGCGCGTTCCACGCTGTTAGCGTTACCGCAGCATGTTCAAGCGGTTACTCGAACATGGAGAGCTGGCCGGGATGGGCGGTGCGCGGCAGACGCCGGTGCGGTCCGAAATCTACGCGGTCGAGGAGGCCCGGATAGCGCGCGGCGAACACGTCGAGTGCTTTGTCGCGGGCGCCGGCGAAGCGCTCCTCCTGCCAGATCTCATAGAGGCGGCGGGGATCGCAGCCGTAGCGGTCGATAAGATCCTTGCGGCGGATGCGCAGCCAGCGCGCGATCCAGATATCGACGGCATCCGCTTCGGTGAGCGGGCGGCGCGCGGCGGCGGGAACGCTATTCAGGAACGCGAGGGCCATCTTGGTCGAACTCGTAGAACTCCAGCATGGCGGCCTTGACTTCTCGGGCCGCAAAATCTCTATCGCGCACGATAGCAGCGATCTGATGGCCGCCGCCACGGCCGAGGATGCGCAAAAATTGCGAGAGGCGCCCCCCCGTGATCCTTTTTCCCGCCATCGACCTCAAAGACGGCAAGTGCGTGCGCCTAAAACTCGGCGAGATGGACGCCGCGACCGTCTTCAACGACGATCCGGCGGCCCAGGCGCGCATCTTCGAAGCCCAGGGCTTCAAGTATCTGCACATCGTCGATCTCAATGGCGCGTTCGCCGGCAAGCCGGTGAACCGCGACGCCGTCGATGCGATCCTGAAAGCGATCACCATTCCCGCACAGCTCGGCGGCGGCATCCGCGACATGGAAACGATCGAGGAGTGGATCGACAGCGGCATCGACCGGGTGATCCTCGGCACCGTCGCCGTGCGTGATCCCGAGCTCGTGCGCCGCGCGTGCGCGGAATATCCGGGGCGCATCGCGGTCGGCATCGACGCGAAGGGCGGGAAAGTGGCGGTGGAAGGCTGGGCCGAGACGTCGGAGCTGACGGCGGAGGAGCTCGCGAGGCGCTTCGAGGACGCGGGCGTCTCCGCCATCATCTATACGGACATCGAGCGCGACGGAATTCTGAAGGGCCTCAACCTAGAGGCCACGGCGAAGCTTGCGCGCGCCACGGGAATCCCCGTGATCGCGTCGGGCGGGCTGGCTTCGATTGAGGACGTGAAGGCGCTGCTGAAGCCCGAGTATGCTATGCTCGAAGGCGCAATCAGCGGCCGTGCACTGTATGACGGCCGCCTCGATCCCACCGAAGCGCTCGCGCTTCTTTCCAACCGGCGCTGACGGGCTACCCATGCTGAAAGCACGCATCATTCCATGCCTCGACGTGAAGGACGGCCGCGTCGTCAAGGGCGTCAACTTCGTCGATCTCATCGATGCCGGCGATCCGGTGGAGGCCGCCGCCGCCTATGACGCGGCGGGCGCGGACGAGCTGTGCTTCCTCGACATCACGGCGAGCCAGGAGAACCGCGACACGATCTTCGACATCGTGGAGCGTACGGCCGAGCGCTGCTTCATGCCGCTTACGGTTGGCGGCGGCGTGCGTACTGTTGAGGACATCGGGCGGTTGCTCAAGGCGGGCGCCGACAAAGTCTCGATCAACACTGCGGCGGTGAAGAACCCGCAGTTCGTCAAAGAAGCATCGGAGAAGTTCGGCGCGCAGTGCATCGTCGTCGCCATCGATGCCAAGCGCGTGTCGCAGCCCGGCGAGCCGCTGCGGTGGGAGATCTTCACGCACGGCGGGCGCACACCGACCGGCATCGACGCGATCGCCTTTGCAAAGGAAGTGACGGCCCTCGGTGCCGGGGAGATTCTCCTCACGTCGATGGATCGCGACGGCACGAAGTCCGGCTTCGATCTGGCGCTGACGCGCGCGGTTGCCGATGCGGTGAGCATCCCCGTTATTGCGTCCGGCGGCGTCGGCACGCTGGATCACCTCGTCGAAGGCGTTACCGAAGGCCACGCGAGCGCCGTGCTCGCGGCCTCGATCTTCCATTTCGGTACGTACACGATCGAGGAAGCGAAACGGCACATGGCGGCGGCGGGCATCGCCATGCGTCAGGCTAGCTAAATTGACCGACTGGATCGGCCGGCAAAAGCGCCGGCCGAGGCCTACGTATTTGCAGCGTATGCGCTGCGCTCAAGCCGCAAATGAGTGGCGCATGGCGCACTCCGATAGCATCGCGTCGAGCTCGCTCATCGGAACCGGGCGGCCGATGAAGTAGCCTTGCGCCCTGTTGCAGCCAGCAAGCGCAACGGTGTTGAGCTCATCCAGTGTCTCGACGCCTTCGGCCACGGTGCCCATGCCGAATGTTTCAGCGAGCATGGTGACGGCGCGCACAATGGCTGCGTTCTCGTTGCTGCTGGCAATCTCACGCACGAGACTGCCGTCGATCTTCACCTTATTGAAGGGGAACGAACGCAGCGAGCTGAGCGAACCGCAGGCGCGGCCAAAATTATCGAGCGTGATCCCGACGCCCAGCGCCTGCAGCTCCTCGAGCGTTGCAAGGATCTTCCCCTTATCACGGCCGAGCAGGCACTCGCTGATTTCAAGCTCCAGCCGTGAGGCGGGCAGCTTAGCGTTGGCGAGCGCTTCCCGCACGACGTTGGCGAGATCACCGCTCTCGAACTCGAGTAGCGAGAGATTCACCGTTACCGTCAACTCATCCGCCCAGCGGGTCGCATCACGGCAAGCCTGGCCGAGAACCCAACGGCCCATATCGACGATAGCGCCAGTCTTTTCCGCCAGGGGAAGGAACTCCGACGCCGGGACGAGGCCGTTGGTGGGGTGCCGCCAGCGCAACAGTGCTTCGCAGCTCGTCACGTGGTGGGTGCGCAGGCTGAGGATCGGCTGATAGTGCAGCTCGAGCTGCCTGTTGCAAACCGCACACAGAACGTCAGCCTCAAGGCGTCGGTACGCCTCGGCCTCACGCGCACAGCCGGGACGATAGATTTCATAGCCGCAGCGACCCGCGGATTTGACGTTGTAGAGCGCGACGTCGGCGTTCTTCAGCAGTTCATCCGGGCAGCCACCGTGCAACGGTGCGCGCACGATGCCGAGACTCGCGCTGATGCTGATTGCGTGGCCGAGAATATTATACGGACGGCAGATCGAGGTGAGCACGCGCTTTGCAAGCTTCTCGCATTGCTCCCCATCCACATCCAACATCTGAATGATCGCGAACTCGTCGCCGCCGAGACGCGCGACAAAATCCGACTTACGAATGCTCGCGCGCACGCGCTCTGCAACGGCCTTCAAAAGGGCGTCACCGATCGGATGGCCGTAGGTATCGTTGACCTCCTTGAACTCGTCGAGATCGAGCCAGTGCAGCGCCAGCGATTGGCCCTTGCCCAATTTCTTGAGAGCGGTTTCGAACGTCTCGCGGAAGTGGAAGCGGTTCGCGACGCCGGTCAGCGCATCATGGTGGGCCAGCCATTCGATTTTCTCGTCCGTGCGCCGCTTCTCAGTGATGTCTTCCTGAATGTCGACCCAACCGCCATCGGCGAGCGGCTGATAGGTAACGAGCAGCGTCCGCCCTGAGCGAAGATGCTGGATCTGGGAGAATGAGCGACCTTCGGCGATTTTTGCGAGATGCTCGTCGAGCCACTCGGAAAAGCGCACTTCTTCGCCCGTGTTTTCACGCCCCGTCTCTTGACGGACATGATAGCGAACGATGTCCGTCAGCATCGTCCCAGGCTGCGTCAGCTCCTCCGGCAGCGAATAGATCTGCCGATAGCTCCTGTTGCAAACGACGAGGCGTTGGCTGCTGTCGAACATCGACAGCCCACGCACCATGTTGTTCAGTGCAACTTCGAACCAGGTATTGATCTGCTCGAGCGAACGCTTCTGCTCGTTGAGCAAATCGCTCGAAGCCTTTGTGTTCCCGAACGATGTTGTATCGATCGTTCCAGTCTCGCAGCTGGCAATATCGGATGCGGGTTTCGTACCCATAGAAAAGAATGCCCCTCCACAAAATGTCTGTGGCCCATCCACAAAACGATACGCTTCATCCGTATTCGGCAGCTTAAGTAGACAGAGGGGGTTTCGCTAAAATGCGCCGCACCTCAGTAACTTTTGGCGACGAGTGCTTTTCAGGAAAATCAACATATGCGGGCGTTCTGGGCAAGTATCTCACCGTAAAGGTTAAGCGCTCTTACCTCCTTCAACGTTCGTAGCAATCACAATTTATGTCAGCGAACTTTCCTCAATCAGCTCACGGTGTTTTGGGCTCAAAAAGGCAGATATCGCGCAAGATGCAACGTGGGCACTCGGGCCTTCGCGCCTTGCAAACGTAGCGCCCGTGGAGGATCAGCCAATGGTGCGCGTGGAGGGCATAGTCGGGCGGCACGGCCCGCAGCAGATCCTCCTCCACCTCCAGCGGGGTGCGTCCGCTCGAAAGCCCCGTCCGGTTCGCGACGCGGAAGATGTGCGTATCGACGGCCATGGTCGGCTCGCCAAAGGCAACGTTCAAAACAACGTTCGCCGTTTTGCGGCCAACACCCGGAAGCGCTTCCAATGCCGCACGGTCACGGGGAACGTCACCGCCGTGATTGGCTATGAGCTGGCGCGAGAGTTCCAGCACGTTCCTGGCCTTGTTGCGGTAGAGGCCAATGGTCTTGATGTAACCCCGGATGCCCTCTTCGTTGAGGCGCACCATCTTCTCCGGGGTGTCGGCAACTTTGAACAGAGCACGCGTGGCCTTATTCACGCCAGCGTCGGTCGCCTGCGCCGATAGCACCACCGCAACGAGGAGCGTGAATGGATTGACGTATTCAAGCTCGGTCTTCGGATCCGGATCGGCCTCCCGTAATCGACGGAACATCTCCGCGATGGCGGCCTTGCTGAGGCGCGTGCGTGTCCCACCAGCAGCCTTCCCTGCCGGCTTGGTCCTGGTGAGGGACGCGCGCTTCGCGGGCCTACGATCTGGTCCGTTCTTTGCCGGATTCGCCTTTAACGCTCTGCTGGAGGCCTCCGATCGGCCGGAACCGCCCGGTTTACCCGGCTGCGCTTTGCCCGCCTTGAGCTTCCCTGCCACCCGCTCGTGGCTCTTCATAACTTCCGTCCCCCGCGCTAAGTTTGTGACATGAGCGAAAAATCCGAGCTGACACAAGCTCCAATCTCGGGTGAAAGCGAAACCGCCGGGCACAAGGGAGTGGACGGCGATAACGCCTTCCGGGCGGTGCTCTATCCGCACCGCTCGCTTGGGCCGAGGGGCTTCCTCCTACTCATGATCGGCATCGGCAGCGTCAGCTTCACCATGGGCGTGTCGTTTCTGCTCATGGGTGCGTGGCCGGTGTTCGGCTTCTTCGGCCTTGATGTCGCTCTCATCTACTTCGCGTTCCGTCTCAACTACCGTGCAGCGCGCCTCTACGAGACCGTGGAAATCACGCCACTCCTTCTCACTCTCACGCGGGTGCAGCCCTCCGGCGAGCGAGAGAGCTTCGAGTTCAATCCGTACTGGGCGCGCGTGCGCCTAGAGGAAACTCCGCAGGGCAGAACAGACTTGCGCATCGCTTCGCACGGGCAGGAGTTCGCCTTCGCACGCTTCCTAACTGACGATGAACGGCGCGAGCTGTGTAGCGCTCTCTTGAGCGCGCTTGCCGAAGCGCGCGCTTCCCGCGCCTAATTTCGGCACCGGCCGCAGCTTAATCATCCATTGCAAATTCCGCGCGCCTTTGCACCAAACCTTCGCGTCGCTCCGAGCGTGAAAACAATCTTGCCTGCGTATGCTCGTTTCTGCCGTCTTCTCGGCAAGCTTTCATGGGTTGGAGAGTTTGATGCGAACTTTGATTGCCAGCGTGCTAGCGCTCGGTCTCGCCGTCACCCTCGGCGCCCCGGGTGCCTATGCCGGGCGAGAATATCGTTCCTATCGCGGTGCTGATTGCAAACCCTACAACGGTCCGTTCGGCTTTTACGGCAACATCTGGTGTCAACCGAGCGAGGGGTCATACATGCGCAATCTCGGCGCACAGTGGCCGCAGAAGACCCCGCCGAGCCTGCGAAATCCGCCACCGCGCTATGGATATGGATACGGCTCCGACTGGTAGAGGCGTAGCAGGTTTATGGACCTGCTCTGCAGCCTCAATGCAAAAAAAGTGAAGCATCTCTGCTTCGCCTTGGTCGTTTCATGCCTGAAGCGGTCAGCTGAAGCGACCGCCGCGTTGCAGAACTTCGATCTTATAGCCGTCGGGATCTTCGATGAAGAAGAACTGGCCGAACGGCTTTCCTTCGTGAGTCATCTGCCGGATGTCTTTCGGGGCGAGGCCGGCGGAATGCATGCGCGCATGCTCGGCGGCGAGATCATCGACAGCAAACGCGAGGTGGCCGTAGCCATCGCCCAGCGCGTACGGCTCGGTGCGGCCTTTATTGACCGTCAGCTCCACCTCGAAGGGTGACTGCTCGCCCTTCATGTAAATCAGCGTGAAGTCCGGGAAGTCGGCACGCTGGGAAATCTCAAGGCCGAACGCCTTGCGGTAGAAGTCGACGCTGCGCGCCTCGTCGAGCACCCGTACCATCATGTGGATCGGCTTTGACATCGGCATCTCCCCGCTGTTGTCTTATGCGCACGCGCGCTCCTTCACAGGCTACTCGATTGCCACCGGTCTTACAGCCATGGGCGCTGTGCGGCCGTCACCTCCTCGAACTTCTCAATCGCCAGCTTTTTCTCGAGCGTCAGGCCGATAGCATCCAGGCCGTTCAACAGGCAGTGCTTGCGGAACGGATCGATGTCGAACTTGATGACGCCGCCATCGGGGCCCCGGATTTCCTGGGTTTCGAGGTCGATGGTGAGCGTTGCGTTCGCGCCGCGGCTTGCATCGTCCATGAGCTTGTCAACGTCCGACTGCGGTAGTTTGATCGGCAGAATGCCGTTCTGGAAGCAGTTGTTGTAGAAAATGTCGGCAAAGTCCGGCGCAATGATGCAACGGATGCCGAAGTCCAGAAGCGACCACGGCGCGTGCTCGCGCGAGGAGCCGCAGCCGAAATTCTCGCCGGTGACGAGGATCGTCGCCGTGCGATAAGCTGGCTGGTTGAGCACGAAGTCCGGGATCTCCTTGCCTTCCTGATCGTAGCGCATCTCATAAAAGAGGCTCTTGCCAAGCCCGGTACGCTTGATCGTTTTCAGGAACTGCTTGGGGATGATCATGTCCGTGTCGATGTTGCGCAGCGGCAGCGGCGCGGCGACACCGGTCAGGGTGGTGAACTTCTCCATGCTGGCCCTTCAGCGCCTTTCACATTCTAAGGCCGTCGGCGAGGGCGCGGAAGTAGCCCTCGGCAGAGGCGAGGCGGTCAATATCGATGGGCTTGCGGCCGGCGACCACGCTTTTGTGCAGCTCTCCGGGCCGAAGCGTCTCAAGCCGCCTTTTAACCCCTGCGAGCTTGCGCCCGTCAAGCTGATGCTCCAGCGCCTCGACCATGGTCTCAATATAGCCGCTGATGCGGCCGAGCTCGCGCACCGCCCGCGAACGGGACGTGCGGTCGCCAGGGGCAGCCTCTAGTCGGCGCAATGCCTCCCCGGCATGCTCCAGCGTCGTAGCGATCTTTTCCGCGTAGCTGGCGAGACGAAGGCGACGGGTCTCATCGAGTCCGGAAAGGGCTGAGAGCCAGCAATGCACCGTTTCGGCGATGGCGAGGAGACAGCGGGCGTAATCGACGATGGGCAAGGCTCAGGCTCCAGGGATCAGCGGGAGCATAGGCACAGCTCGAGGGGGCGGGGATTTCCCGGCGCTGGCCGTCGCCACCGGCATTCCGGCCGTTTGGCCCGTCGGCCGGTTCCTCTGACACGCCCAACGCGGCTTGTCAGCGTCCCCACCGAAGTGGTTGCGCAATGCGAGTCGCCCTCAACCGCGCGCCCGTCCACGAATTTTTAACCAGTTTTATTACCTTCCGAGGCAACGCCTGTGCCTGTCCCCTTCGTGCCGCGGAGAAGCGTAAATGTACCGAGTTCTTGCTGCCGTCCTGCTAGCCGCCGTCGCTGTTCAGCTATCCGCCTGCACCGGCTCGCTGCGCCTCGGAAGCAGCGTTCCCGTCGTCGAGAATGACGTGACCACGGCGAACGTCTGAGCCAGCGGCGCACTCGCGCGACATCCCTAGCGGCTCACGAAGGCCACCTACCCCGTAGACGCTTGAGCTTGCCGTCGTTATTGGCAGCGGGCTGCTCTCTTGCGTCCGCACGCCTTTCGGTAGATCGCCATGACCTTGCCATCCGGCCTTTCCGCGCTCGCCAACGGCGCCGTGCTTTCCCCTTTTACGCAGCTGCGCCGGCTGCTCGGCGATGCTCCGCCCGGCCTTCCCGATACCATCGACTTGACAATCGGCGAACCGCAGGAGCCGATGCCGGCGTTCGTCGTTGAAAAGCTTCTGGAAGCGGCATCGAGCTACGGGCAGTATCCACCCATCCGCGGCACGGCAGCATTGCGCGGAGCGATCTCGGCATGGGCCGCGCGCCGGTTCGGCCCCGATGCGGCACCCGATCCCGAGACGGAAATCCTTCCACTCAACGGCTCGCGCGAGGGCCTGTTTTTAGCGGCTTTTCCGGCTGTCGGGCGGCGGGCAGACATTTCTCGCCCGGCTGTGCTGATGTGCAATCCGTACTACAGCGCCTATGTCGGGGGCGCACTCGCCACCAATGCCGAACCGGTCTATCTCAATGCCACAGCCGAGACCGGCCACCTGCCGGACCTCGAGGCTCTGGCCGTAGATCGCGAGCTGCTGCAGCGTACTGCTGCGCTCTACTTGTGCTCGCCCGCCAATCCGCAGGGCGCTGTCGCCAGCGCCGCCTACATCTCTCGGGCGCTGGAGCTGGCTCGCGCGCACAATTTCATGCTGCTGTTCGACGAGTGCTATTCGGAGATCTACGCGGACACGCCGCCGACGGGCGCACTGGAAGTGGCCAGCAAGACACCAGAGCGGTTCGCCAACCTCGTCGTCTTCAACTCGCTATCGAAGCGCTCGAACTTGCCGGGACTGCGCTCGGCCTTCTGCGCGGGCGATGCGCGCTTCATTGAAAGCTTTGCTGAGATCCGGAACATGGTCGCGCCGCAGATGCCCGGGCCGACGCAGCACGTTTCGGCGGCCGTGTGGGCCGATGAAGCGCACGTCGAGGCGAACCGTGCCGCCTACCGTCAGAAGTACGATGCCTGCGACCGCATTCTCGACGGCCGCTACGGTTACCGCCGGCCCGCGGGCGGGTTCTTCCTCTGGCTCGATGTCGACAAATTCGGCAGCGCCAGTCAGGCAACAGTAACCTTATGGCAACGGGCTGGTGTCAAGGTGCTACCCGGTGCCTTCCTGGCGCAAGCCGGACGCGATGGGACCAATCCAGGGGCGAACTACCTGCGCCTGGCTTTGGTCCGCGACGTAGCGACCGTCAGCGAGGCACTCGAACGATTAGTAGTAGTTCTTGCGTAACAGAGTACGTTCGAAATGTCGCTCGAGTCGCATGACCCGAGACGCCTGCTTCCGCCTGAGGTGGAGGACAGGCTGATCGGTTGGATGATCCGCGCTGCAGGGCTGCTCACCCTCATAGGCGTCGCTGCTGCATGGGCAAGCCTGCTCACCTGGTCGCAAGCCGACCCGAGCCTGACCCACGCGGCAGACGGTGAACCAACGAACGCACTCGGTGCGGTTGGCGCCATCTTCGCCGACGTTCTTCTCAATACTCTCGGATTTGCCGGTGTCTTTCTGCTCCTCGCCCCCATGTTCTGGGGCATCGAGCTGACGCTCGCCGAGCGCATCTCCGCCAATCGTAAAAAGACAAGCCTCTTCCCGCTTGCCGTACTGCTGCTCGCGGCCGGCTTTGCCGCGCTTCCGCTCTCTGCCACCTGGCCGTTCGGCCATAGCTTCGGCGGCATCGTGGGCGATTGGGTCTATAAGCTCACGGCGACCGCCTTCGATCTCGTCGGCGCCGGCAGCGCCATGCCCATCGCTGGCCTTGTCTACTTCCTCACCGGATTTGCGCTGCTTGGTTACAGCGTCGGTCTCGAGCGCGACGACATCAACCGCCTTCTGGAACGCAGCCGGCGCATTTCGCGCAGCCGCGGCGCGCTCATGCCCGAGTGGCTCGGCCAATATTTCTCGCGCGCTCCCATCGTGTTCGAACCTGCAACCGGAACGCCACTGCGCCCGCGTTATGCAACTGACGTCGGCACCGAATTCGCCGATCGCCGCGAGCCGTTCCTGCCGGGCCCCGCCGCGTTCGACCACTCTGTCTCGCCGGTCGCTTCCGCGTCGCGCGCGCCACAGCGCGGCCGCGCCCCAGCCGATGAGATCGTTGGCGGCCGCGAACCGGAATTCGACGACAGCACGGACGCTGAGAGCCGCGCCATCGCACGCCGCTTTGCTCCGGCCAATGCCGCACGCCTGCCAGATGATTCGCAGGTTGTAGAGGTTGCACCTGAAGCCCCGCAGCGCCCTGCAAAGTCGAAGCGGTCCTCGCTGCTCGGCGGCATCGCTTCCACGCGTACATCGGGGGCCTATCGTCCGCCGGCTCTCAACCTGCTCCGCCGTCCATCAGGCGGAAAGCAGGGCCCCACATTCACGCAGTCGGTTCTGCGCGGCACCGCGCGCCTCCTCGAAGAGGTGCTCGCCGATTTCTCCATCAAGGGCGAAGTGCGCGAGATCAAGCCGGGCCCGGTCGTCACGCTGTTCGAGCTTGAGCCCGCGCGCGGCACCAAATCTTCGCGCGTCGTTGCACTGGCTGAAGACATCGCTCGCTCGCTGAGCGTCACCTCGGCGCGCGCCGCGATCGTGCCCGGCCGCAACGTCATCGGTATCGAATTACCGAACGTGCGCCGCGAAACAGTCTACCTGCGCGACATCCTCGAAGCGGAAGCGTTCACAGCATCCGACGCTGCGCTCCCGATGGCGCTCGGCAAGTCCATCGGTGGCGAGCCGATCGTTGCCGACCTTGCGCGCATGCCGCATCTGCTCGTCGCCGGCACCACCGGCTCGGGTAAGTCGGTGGGCGTCAATGCGATGATCCTGTCGCTGCTCTATCGCCGCGCGCCGGAAGAGTGCCGGCTGCTGATGATCGATCCGAAGATGCTGGAATTGTCGGTCTACAACGGCATTCCGCACCTCCTGACGCCGGTCGTCACCGATCCCCACAAGGCGGTCTCGGCGCTCAACTGGGTCGTCGGCGAGATGGAGGAGCGCTACAAGCGCATGGCTGCGCTTTCGGTTCGTAACATCGAAGCGTTCAATGCCCGCGTGAAGAAGGCACAGAGCCGCGGCGAGCAGCTGACGCGCACCGTGCAGACCGGATTCAACGAGGCAACCGGGGAAGCGGAATACGCGCAGCAGGAAATGCCTGCTGAAACGATGCCATACATCGTCGTGGTGGTGGATGAGTTCGCCGATCTCATGATCGTCGCAGGCAAGGAAATCGAGGCTGCCATCCAGCGCCTCGCCCAGATGGCGCGCGCGGCCGGCATCCATCTGATCATGGCGACGCAGCGCCCTTCGGTGGACATCGTCACGGGCACGATCAAAGCCAACTTCCCTGCGCGCATCAGCTTCAAGGTGGCGTCCAAGATCGACAGTCGCACGATCCTCAACGAGCAGGGGGCCGAACAGCTCCTCGGCCAGGGCGACATGCTCTATTCACTCGGCATGGGTCAGATCATCCGCGCCCACGGCCCCTTCGTTTCCGATGAGGAAGTGGAGGCTATCGCCGAGGCGCTGCGGCGCCAGGGCACACCCGATTACATCGACGGCATCACCGATGCGCCGCCGAACGCCGGCGATGGCGGCCCCGACGCGCGCGAAACGAGCGAGGACGACATCTATGACATGGCCGTTGCCATCGTCATGCGCGACCGGAAAGCTTCGACGAGCTACATCCAGCGTAGGCTGTCAATCGGCTACAATCGGGCGGCTGATCTCATCGAACGGATGGAAAGCGAAGGGCTGATCAGTCCGGCCAGCAGCACCGGCAAACGGGAAATCCTGATGACCGGGCGGGAGAGCCGCCCGTCGTCGGCCTGATGGCGTACGGCCCCCGTCAACATCTAGACTTAATGTTCGGCAACGAGTGCTGGCTGGGAGTTCCCGGGCGCGCAGGGATATCCTATCTAGAGTATAAATTCGGGGCGATTCGGGAGACGTTGGGGGCCCATGCAGGAGCTGAGAACAGTCGCGATCGCGACAGTGGCGTTGCTTGGCCTTTTCACCGCACCCCTGAGTGCCGTCGCAGAGGATGCCGCTCCGCCGGTTGCGGTTCCTGCCCCCATGCCGGCGGCTCCTCCCAAGGCTGGAGAGCCGGTGGCCGGCTCCAGCTCGGCGTGGAGCGCGCAGGTTGCCCCCAACAAGCCTGGGGAAGGCCTCATCCTCAACGACCACCAGACCGAACTCGTGCACAAGGTCTCGGGGTATTTCAGCGAAATCAGCACGCTACAGGGCAATTTCGTCCAGACCAGCGCCGACAATAAGCGCATGCGCGGCAAATTCTATGTGAAGCGCCCGGGCCGCTTCCGCTTCGACTACGCGCGCCCTTCGCGTCAGGTGGTGGTCTCCGATGGCCGCTATCTCGCAATCCAGGATCTCGACCTCAACAACGAGGACCGGGTTGCACTGGACGATACGCCATTTCGCCTGCTGCTTCGCAGCGACGTCGACCTCGTGCGGGACGCGCGCATCATGGAAGTCCAGGAATCAGAGGATCTGCTGGTTGTCGGCATCGTCGACAAAAACCCGGACACCCCCGGTCAGATCAAGCTATTCATGTCGACAAAGCCCACACTCGAGCTCAAGGAATGGGTGACCAAGGACGCCCAAGGCCTCGATACTCGCGTCCAGGTGTCCGACCTCACCAAGAGCGCCGAGCTCGACGCTGCGTTGTTCAAGATTCAGTCCATGGGCAGGCCACTGGGCACGCCCTGAACATCGGCCAGTGTGGCTGTTCGGACTCTTGGCAAGAGCCTGCTGGGGAAAACTCCCGAGCAGCCGGTAACATTTTTGTGATGCCGGGGGCCCGCCACTATTGAAGTTCCCGGCTTTGCGCTTAACTCAAAGCAGTCAGGTGGTGTCACCCTGTATCGGTAGTGCCCCCCGTCTAGCCGACAGACATCACCTGGGGTGCCGGCTTCCCTCCCGGCACCACGCGCGAAAGCGCTCTCGACGCCCAGCCCCTCCCCCCGGGGTTGGGCGTTTTTTTGGCAGGAGCGCATGTTGCGCTTTTAGCCGGCGGCCTGTAGCGGCTCGGGCTCTTTTGTGATCCCCGGTGCATCCGGAAGGGCGGTGGCTCCTGGCTTCTCGGCCTGGGCCAGGAATTCATCGGCGCGCCGCAGAATGGCCGCCGTTTGAGCCAATCGATCCGCCAGATTCTGCATCAAGCGGTCGGCCAAACTCGGGTCGTTCAGTATCAACTCATGCAAGCTTTCGCGCGCAATGTGCACGGCCCGGACGCGGGTGCGCGCAACGACGGTCGAGCCATAGGTGGTCTCGACGAGCATCGCGGCTTCGCCCAACAGCGAACCCGGCGCAACCGTTTCCGCATGGGTAACCAATTCTGGACCGCTCACGCGCACTGCGGCTCCCGCCACGATCAAAATCGCGGCGTCGGCCAGCTCATCTTCTTCGATGATGGTGGCGCCGGGCGTGTAGGAGACACGGTCGGCGCGGCGCGCGATTGCTGCGAGCTGTAGCGGTGTCAAACCGCGGAATAGCGGCAGCACAGCCAATTGTCCTGCAAAGAGTTCCAATGCATTCCACTCATGTTGTCGGCGGCTTCGTTGCGCTTACGAATTACCACCAGACATTCCACATGCCGCCCGGCGGCGCCGGATCATGCAACCCTCGATAATTTCGTTTGATTCGCCGTCCAGGGCTATTGCGGGCGCACAACAAGCGCCCGCTGCATCCACATGATTCGCACACGCCTTGTGGAAAAAGGCGTTAGGGGACGAGGCGATAGCCACCCGTCTCGGTCACGAGCAGCTCGGCACTGGAAGGATCCTTCTCAATCTTCTGCCGCAACCGATAGATATGGGTTTCGAGCGTATGCGTCGTCACGCCAGCGTTGTAGCCCCATACTTCATGCAGCAGCGTATCCCGCGAAACGACCTTGTCGCCCGAGCGGTAAAGATACTTGAGGATCGAAGTTTCCTTCTCGGTGAGGCGGATCTTCGTGCCCTTGTCGGTAATCAGAAGCTTAGAGGCGGGCTTGAAGGTATAGGGGCCAATCGCGAAGACGGCGTCCTCGCTCTGCTCGTGTTGGCGCAACTGCGCCCTTATGCGCGCCAGCAGCACCGCAAACTTGAACGGCTTGGTGATGTAGTCGTTTGCGCCCGCATCGAGTCCGAGAATCTGATCTGCGTCAGAAACGTTGCCGGTCAACATTACGATGGGCATCTTGAAGCCGGACTTGCGCAACAGGCGCACCGCCTCGCGACCATCCATGTCGGGTAACGATACGTCGAACACGACAAGATCGAAGTGATCTGACTTTGCCGTTTCCATGCCTTTTGCGGCAGTCCCGGCGGTCTGCACTTCAAATTCGTCGTGGAGGATGAGTTGGTCCTTCAGTGTTTCGCGCAGGTCCTCGTCATCATCGACGATGAGGATGCGTCGGGCCGTGCTCATTGTGGTTTCTTTCGCTCCCGCAAACGATCAAGTTGCCCTATGCCGCAAATACCTTGGCCGCGGCCCATACCCGCTTTATCTGATGGATGCGATAGCACGTGCGCCGGGAAGCTCCAATGAAGACACTAGGCAGGAAATCGCGACGGGCACCTAAAATCGTCGTGAGAACGCTGTCGGCGCGAAAAACAAGAGGTGTCCTGACCTACGGCAACCTGCGCTTTCCCTGCGCCCTCGGGAAGAGGGGAATGCGCGTCGGTAAGCGAGAGGGCGACAACGCGAGCCCCGTCGGCGAGTTTCCCCTGCGCTCCGCCTTCTACCGACCCGACCGGGTCATGCGGCCGTGCACCTCCCTTTCGCTCGCACCAGTACGCCGGAACGATGGATGGTGCGATGCACCTACAGACCGCAATTACAATCGCCCCGTTCGCCACCCCTATTCAGCCAGCGCCGAGCGCATGTGGCGCAGCGATGGCCAATATGACCTCATCGTCATTCTCGGTCATAACGATTGCCCGCGTATCAGGGGCCGGGGCAGCGCGGTGTTTCTGCACGTCGCCCGTCCGGGCCTGACGCCAACCGAAGGCTGCATCGCACTCGAGCGAGAGCACCTCCGACGTCTCCTCGCCGCCGTCCGCCGGCGCACGTTGATCCGCATCGCGCCGTGAAAAAAACGGCCCGGACTGCCGAAGCGCCGGGCCGAGTTTGAGTGCGCCAAGGGGAGAGCGCACGCGCGGGAGAGAACATCTGGCCGCGATCCAATGTGGACCGCGGCCGATAGTGGGCCGTTACTGCACCGACTCGCCGTGCAGCGCGACGTCGAGGCCTTCGACCTCGGCTGCCGGACTGACGCGGATGCCGACGGTGACCTTCAACAGCATGAGGATCACGAAGGTGGCGACCGCGCACCACGCAATAGTGGCGAGCACGCCGTATACCTGGATCGGCACCTGCGCGAAGTTGCCTTCGAGGAGGCCGGACTTACCGCCGATCGCCTCGACCGCGAAGACGCCGGTCAGCACGGCGCCGATAATGCCGCCAACCGCGTGAACGCCGAAGACATCGAGACTGTCGTCGTAGCGGAGGGCCTTCTTCACCCCGGTCGACATGACGTAGCAACCGACGCCGGCGGCAGCACCAATGATGAGAGCGCCTTTCACGTCAACGAAGCCGCAAGCCGGGGTAATGGCAACGAGGCCAGCAACCGCGCCCGACGTGATGCCGAGGACGCTCGGCTTACCGTGCACCAGCCATTCGGAGAACATCCAGGCGAGGGCCGCGGTGGCGGTGGCGACCTGCGTGGCAGCCATGGCCGCGCCGGCGGTGCCGTTCGCGGCAAGGGCGGAACCTGCGTTGAAGCCGAACCAGCCAACCCACAGCAGCGAAGCGCCGATCACCGTCAGGACGAGGTTGAACGGAGCCATGTTTTCGGTGCCGTAGCCGGAGCGGCGGCCGAGGACGAGGCACGCCACGAGACCGGCGATACCGGCGTTGATATGGACGACCGTGCCCCCGGCGAAGTCGAGTACGCCATCATTGCCCAGGAAGCCGCCGCCCCAAACCCAATGGCAGACCGGGACGTAGACCACGAACAGCCACAGCGCCATGAAGATCAGCAGTGAAGAGAACTTCATGCGGTCGACGATGGAGCCGATGATGAGCGCGGGCGTGATGGCGGCGAAAGTCATCTGGAAGGTGGCGAAGACCAGCTCTGGGATGGTGCCCTGGAGGCTGTCTTTTCCGATACCGGCAAACATCGCCTTGCTGAGACCGCCTATATAATGCTGGTAGGCGCCGCCGTCGCTGAAGGCCAGCGAATAGCCTGCGATCACCCAGAGCACGGACATCAGGCATACGGTGGCGAAGGTCGCCATCAGAACTGAGAGCACGTTCTTCTTGCGCACCATGCCGCCGTAGAAGAGCGCCAGTCCCGGGATCGACATCATGAGCACGATGGCGGTCGAAATCAGCATCCAGGCGGTGTCGCCGGTGTCCAGTGTCGGGGCCGCATCCTGGGCGAACGCGGGCAGGGCCGAACCGGCATAAAGAGTGGCCGCCAAACAGGCGGAAACTGTCAATTTCCTAATCGTGTTGAGGTGCATTTCCAAAACTCCCCATCCCTTCCTGTATTTGTGTGAAGCGCGTGCGCACGAGGCCCACTCAAAGTGCATTTTCATCTGCCTCGCCGGTGCGGATGCGTACGGTGTGTTCAACCGGGGAGACGAAGATCTTTCCGTCACCGATTTGGCCGGTTTTCGCGGCCTTCTGAATCGCATCGAGGGCTTTGTCGACCTCGTCGGAAGGGACGACGACCTCGACCTTGATCTTCGGCAGGAAGTTCACGGCGTACTCGGAGCCGCGGTAGATCTCCGTGTGCCCCTTCTGCCGGCCGTAGCCTTTGACTTCCGTGACGGTCATGCCCTGCAGCCCGTGGTCGGTCAGCGCAGAGCGCACCTCCTCGAGTTTGAAGGGCTTTATGATTGCGGTGATCAACTTCATGCGGATCCCAATCTCCCCTGACGCAGCGGCCCCACAGAGAGCAACCGACGCGCCTTCGTTTCGACCTGCGGCGCACGCGTGGGCGCGACCGCGATCTCAAGCGGAGTCAAGAGCCGTGCCAATCCAAGTCGACACGCGTAACTATATGTTTTCGCTTGTTAAATTTTGCTGCCGCACTGCGCAACAGCTGCGTTGACCGGCATTTTCTGCCTGTTTTGTCGGCACAGAAAAATGAATGCCTATCAGCTAGGCACGAATGCTGACGTGCGCTGGCGCATCAGTCCTTCCTGCACCACCGAAGCGATCAACGTGCCCTCGCGGGAGTAGATGCTGCCGCGACAAAAGCCCCGGGCGCCGAACGCGCTCGGGCTATCCTGGACGTAGAGCATCCACTCATCGGCGCGGAAGGGCCGGTGGAACCAGAGCCCATGATCGAGGCTGGCCAGCTGCACGTCGGCATCGAACAGAAGCTTGCCGTGGGCGATGAGCGCCGTGTCGAGGAGGGTGAAGTCGGAAGCGTACGCGAGCACCGCTTGGTGCACGACCGGATCGTCGGGCAGCTGGCCTGCGGCCTTGATCCAGATATTCTGGATCGGGGCTTTCTTCTCGCGGGTGAGGTAACGGGAGAGATCCGGCACGCGCATGTCGATAGGACGCTCGCGGCTCCAGTAGCTGCGCATGGCGGCGGGCAGCGCATCAAGGTGCCCGGCGATCGCATCCTTCGGGTTCGGCAGCGCCTCGGGAAGGGGCACGTCCGGCATGCTGGACTGGTGCTCGAAGCCCGCTTCGGCCCTGTGGAATGAGCTGCTCATCGAGAAGATCGGCCGGCCGTGCTGGATGGCCTTTACGCGGCGCGTCGTGAAGCTGCCGCCGTCGCGGATGCGCTCGACGTCGTAGACAATGGCCCGCGAAGGATCGCCAGCCAGCAGGAAGTAGCCGTGCAGCGAATGTACGGGGCGTTCCGGCTCGACGGTGCGCGCCGCAGCGACGAGCGCCTGACCCAGCACCTGGCCGCCGAATACCCGCTGCCAGCCCTCGATGCCGCGGGGACCGCGGAAGAGGTTGTCCTCCAGCGGCTCCAGGTCGAGGGTGGCGAGCAACGCGTCGAGGGCGCTCTGCGGCGTATGTTGGGTGGACATGGGGCCTCTGTGCGGGGTGTGCGGCTGGCGGGCGCGGTGACCCTGGCGTAGGTTAGCTCCGGAGGGGGAGATTGCCCCGCAACATAGAGGCGTTCTGCCCTTCGTTGAATTGCAGAACGCTTCTAACTTTTTGTTGGATCGTGCTTCCTATCGGAAAAACGGTGCCCACTTTTCGGGAAGCACTCTAGCCCAGATGATCGGTCAGGACATGCCGCAAGAGGCCGCCCGCTTCGATGTCGCAATCTCCGGCGCCAGCTATGCGGGTCTTGCACTCGCCTGCAGCCTTGCTGACGCCCTGGGCGAGGCTTTCCGCATCGCGGTGATCGATCGCGCCGCTATGGCATCTCCTGCGCCAGATGCCCGCGCCTTCGCATTGTCGGCGGCCTCGCGGCATTTGCTTTCGGTCATTGGCGTGTGGGACGCGGTTGCGGCCGGGGCGCAGCCGGTCACCGCCATCGACATCACCGATTCAGCGCTCGATGCGGGCGTGCGCCCGGTGCTGCTGAGCTACGACAATACGACATCCGAGGGCGAGACCGCGACGCACATTGTTCCGGCGGCCCTGCTCGGAGCGGCCTTGCGGGCGCGGGCTGCGTCGCATGGCTCGATCAGTTTGCTGGCGCCCGCAACGGCAACGGGCTTCGCAATCGAAGATGCGGGCGCGCGGCTGCAGTTCGACGACGGGCGCGAGTTGCCCGCGGGTCTCATCGTCGCCGCGGACGGGCGCAAATCGGCTCTGCGCGAAGCGGCCGGCATCAAGCTCATCGGATGGGACTATCCGCAGACCGGCATCGTCACCACGGTGCTCCACGAGCGGGACCATCGCGGCCGCGCGGTGCAGCACTTCCTGCCGGCGGGGCCGTTCGCCATTCTTCCGCTCACCGGCAACCGTGCCTGCATCACGTGGAGCGAGGATGCGGGCGAGGCCGCGCGCATCCTGGCGCTCGACGATGCCGCTTTCCTCGCCGAAGTCGAAAAGCGCTTCGGCGGCAGGCTGGGCGCGCTTGCGCTGGAGGGGCCGCGGCAATCATGGCCGCTCGCGATGCACCTGGCGCGCCGATACGTCGGCGAACGCTTCGCACTCATGGGAGATGCCGCCCACGGCGTGCATCCCATCGCCGGGCAGGGGCTCAATCTCGGTTTGCGGGACGTTGCGGCACTTAGCGAGGTGATCGCGGACAGCGTGCGGCTCGGCTTCGATGCGGGCGATGCGCAGGGGCTGCGCCGCTATGAGCGGTGGCGCCGTTTCGACTCGGCGGTTTCGACTGCCGCGTTCGACGGCATCAACCGGCTGTTCGCCAGCGATCAGCCGCTGCTGCGCTCGGTGCGGGAGGTGGGTCTCGGATTGGTGGACCGCGCGCCGGCTCTCAAGCGCTTCTTCGTCAACGAGGCGGCGGGGCTCACGGGTGATATTCCGCGGCTGCTGAGGGGCGAGCGGGTTTAGCGTTCATCGCGAGAAGCATCGGCGGCCGACCGGGCGTCGGAGGCAGATCGACGTAGGTAGGCCAGCGCTGCAGTGGACACCTCCGAAAAGAGCCCGGCGGCGCAGCGGCATCACGCTTGGACTTTGGGGCGCGGCCGGTGCTTCTTATGGGGATGCTTGGATGCAGGCTTGTGCCCGCTGCTCGCGCTGTTCGCGCCGGCTGGAGGTTTTGAACCTTTGCGATGACGTCTAGGCTCTTCACCTTTGGGATGGATAAAGCCCCCGGGCTTACCTTTCTTGCGGTCGCGCCACGGCGCCTTGGCGCGTCCACCCGGAGCTGAACCAGGCGAGCCGTTTGTCTTGGCACCTCCACTTTTGCGCGCCGGTGCCGCGTGGGCAGAATGGCTCACCGAATGGCTCGCCGTGCCCGCATCATCCCCCATGGTTGCACCAACCCGAGCGATGCGTCCCTCGTTGGGCTTCATGGAGCGTGCGGCCTGCTCAAACTTGTCGGCAAATTCGGCAGCAATCTGGAAGCGCGTGTCTCGATCAAAGATCCTGATGGCACCGACTTCTGCCTTCGTCACATCGCCAGCCCGGCAAAGGAGCGGCAGCAGCCAGCGGGGGTCGGCATTGCGTTCGCGGCCGATGTCGACCTGGAACCAAACCATTTCGCGGCCATGATCGTGCACCGGACGCGAACGGCGACGATGGTCATCCGTGCTTGCACCGTTGTCGCGATCCTTCGGCGCATATTCGCGATCCCGGCGATGCTGAACACGCTCGCGCGGTCCACGCCCGCTTTCATCCCGGCGCGGAGGACCGGTATCCTCGGCGAGGTCTTCCGGTGCAGGAATTTGGGCTCGATGCATGCGCACCAGCGCAAGGGCGATCTCGTCGGGCGTGCGCTCCGCTTTGAGGGTATCGGCGAGCTTGGCATCCTCTTCGCTCGCAGGACCACTGAAGATGGCGTTGGCGAGAAATCGCTCCTGGTCGCGCGCGCGGATTTCATCGGCAGTAGGTGCGGCGTCCCAGGTGACCTTGAGCTTTGCAGCCGCCAGCAGGACATCGGCCTTACGCCGCCGGTTGAACGGCACGATCAACGTGCACAGACCTTTGTTGCCCGCCCGACCAGTGCGCCCCGAGCGGTGCAGCAGCGTCTCAGCATCGTTGGGAAGATCGGCGTGTATGACGAGGGCGAGCTCGGGCAGATCAAGTCCGCGCGCCGCCACATCCGTCGCCACCAGAACCTTGGCACGCCCGTCACGCAAGGCCTGCAGCGCGTGCGTGCGCTCACTCTGGGTCAATTCTCCGGAAAGGGCGACCGCAGAAAAACCGCGCTCGACGAGCCGCATATGAAGGCGTTTGACCGAGTCTCGCGTGGCGCAGAACACCAGGGTCGCGCGTGCCTCGTGCAGCCGTATGACGTTGACAACTGCATGCTCGATATCCTTGGGCGCGACGCGTATTGCCCGGTAGTCGATGTCGGCATGCTGCTCGTTCCGCCGCAGGGTCTCGATGCGCGCAGCCTCGCGCTGGTATCGACGCGCCAGCGCTTCTATTTCGCGCGGCATGGTCGCCGAGAAGAGGAGGGTCTGGCGGCTCTCCGGCGTCGCGTCGAGAATGCGTTCCAGATCTTCGCGGAAACCGAGGTCGAGCATCTCGTCGGCCTCATCGAGCACGACCGCGGCGAGCTTACCCAGATCGAGCCGTTGGCGTTCCAGGTGATCGCGCAAACGCCCTGGCGTACCAACGACGATATGCGCGCCGAGGCTGAGCTGCCGAGCCTCCGCACGCACGTCCATGCCACCGACACAGGTCACAACCCGCGCGCCGGTGTCCTTGTAGAGCCAGTCGAGCTCACGCTGCACTTGCATGGCGAGTTCACGCGTCGGGGCGATGATCAATGCCATCGGCTCTGCCGCCGGCGGTAGATGCTCCGCCTCCCCGAGCAAGGTCGGAGCAATCGCCAGCCCGAAGGCCACCGTTTTCCCGGACCCGGTCTGAGCGGAGACGAGCAAGTCCCGTCCCGCGTTATCAGCTTCGAGCACCGCGAGCTGCACGGCTGTGGGAATAGAATATCCGCGCGCGGCAAGGGCACGCCCGAGGGCAGGATGGGCTGTCGGGAAAGTCATGAGGGGATGCTTTTCGAATGGAGGCAGGCTCGCGGCTCCGGAAGCGCAGTCGCCGCAGCAAGAGGTCTTATGATTCCGGGTGCTAGCCGGTTCTCGCTATTCCCGCCAGCAGCACGTTGTCCCGGTGCTTCCCGCCAGGCAACATACGGCCCCTAGCCTCTATGAATGGTTGCCGCACCAAACGCGGCGACCCTCGGGTGGATTCGGCCTTCAGGTGCTATTGTTCGCAGGTCCTCAGTCTGCTGCGGGTCTGCTAAGTGGCAGCCGCGCTCAAGAGCGATACGTGAGCGCGAGGATAGCTGGCGCGGGCTAAACCGGTTCGCCGTCGCCGGTGTCGCCTTTGTCGCGCTCTTGCCCTTCGCTATCCTCAGGCGAGGCCTCGGGCAGCACGACACATACGCGGCCGCCAGCGATGTCGACGACCGGTACGAAGGCATCGGTGAAGGGGATGAGCTCGGTCACCGCGACACCGTCGAGCCGCAGTTCCAGCAGATCGCCCGCCCCGTAATTGTGCACCCCCGCGACGGTTCCGATGCGGTTGCCTTCCACATCGTCCGCACGCAACCCGACGAGGTCGGCGTAGTAATATTCACCCGCCTCCGCTTCAGGCAGATCGGCGCGCAAGGCGTAGAGCGGGGTTCCGCGCAGGGCTTCGGCGGCATTGCGATCGGTTATGCCGGCAACACGTGCGATGACGCCTCGCGGTGTCACCCGCACGACCTTCACATCGAAGCGCTTTGCACCGTCCTCCGACTGCAGCGGGCCGTAGGCGCTAATATCCTCGGGCGCGGCGGTGTAGCTTTCGATGACGACATCGCCGCGAATACCGTGCGCCGTGGTGATGCGGCCGAGCAGGACACGGGGGGCTTTTTCGCTCATCGTCTCCGTCTAGTCAGCGGAATTGAAAATCAGTTCGGCAGTGGACCAAGATACCTGATCTCGACGCCCATAGGGGCGCCGGCAATCTGCAGAAACGCCGTCGTATCGAGGGAAGCGCCCGGAAAGGCCCCCGCCACGTGCAGTGTGGCGCCGTGCGGCCCCGCGGCGAAGCCGGTCAACAGCACGCCATCGGGCGGAACATCGAGGCGCAGACGCACCCGGTTGAGCTGGCGCTTGGCGTCGAACTCGTACGTGCCGGTGAAGACGGCGCCCAGCGGATCGGAGCCGAGAACGTTGCCTTTGCGGAGCACCGCAAGTCCGCCGCCCTGGCCCTCTTCGTCGCCGTGGGCCGCCACGAAACGCAGGCCGTAGATACCGTCTTCAAGCATACCGTCCCCCGTCCCAGGTCGCGCACCCAAACGCGCGACCCTCCCGGAGCCCGTTGTGACACGGCATGATTGAACGATGAGTTATCGGCACGCATCAGTTGCGCGCCGATAACTGCGCAGTTCTTACGCAGCGGATTCCGCGGAGGCGGCAGCGGCAGCCTCAGCGGCCTTTGCAGCCTTCTCGGCCTCGGCAGCCTCACGCTCAAGACGCTTCTTGCCGGGCTTGGCTTTGTTCGGGTTGTTGGAAGGGGTGCGCTTATAAAGGCCGGCGGCGTCCAGGAAGCGGGCCACGCGGTCCGTCGGCTGCGCGCCAACCGAGAGCCAGTACTTGCAGCGGTCCTCGTTGAGGCGCACGCGCTGCTCGTCGTCCTTCTTGAGCATCGGGTTGAAAGTGCCGACCTGCTCGATGTAGCGGCCATCGCGCGGTGACGTCGTCTGGGCAACCACGATGTAATAGTAGGGACGCTTCTTGGCGCCACCACGCGCCAGACGGATCTTAACGGACATAGCTTCGTTCCTTCGTTGTGTGGTTCGTGTTGGCTACTTTTTCTTTCCCGGCAGGCCGGGGAATCTGGGAAGGCCGCCACCGAGGCCGGGCAATCCGCCGCCGAGGCCTGGGAGCTTCGGCACCATGCCGCCGGCGAGGCCCGGGAGGCCTTTGCCTGCTGCACCGCCGAGCCCCTTCGGCAAGGCATCCTTCAATTCGGCAGGCAGTTGTTCGAGCGCTTTCGGGTCGAGCTTCGACAGCTCTTGCTGCATTGCCGCCATCTCGTCCTCGCTCGGCGCAGCGGCACCGCGGCCGCCACCGACGAGACGATTGAGCATGCCCTTGTTGCGGCCGAGGGATTTCATCATGTCCGCCATCTGGCGGTGCATTTTGACGAGGCGGTTGACCTCCTCGACCTTCGTGCCGGAGCCGGCCGCTATGCGGCGCTTGCGGCGCGCGTCGAGCACCTTCGGGTTGCGCCGCTCATAGGGCGTCATCGACGTGATGATCGCATGCTGGCGCTTCAGAATTGAATCATCGAGGTTCGCTTCGGCGATCTGGGATTTGATCTTGCCCATGCCGGGCATCATTCCGAGCACGCCCGACATTCCGCCGATACGCTGCATCTGCTTCAGCTGCTCGGCCATATCGTCGAGATCGAAGATGCCCTTCTTCATCTTCTCGGCGATCTTCGTCGCCTTCTCGGCGTCGATGGTCTGCGCCGCCTTCTCGACGAGCGTGACGACGTCGCCCATGCCGAGGATGCGGGAAGCGACGCGGGCCGGATGGAAATCTTCCAGCGCGTCCCACTTCTCGCCGACGCCGAGCAGCTTGATCGGCTTACCGGTGACCGCGCGCATAGAGAGCGCCGCGCCACCGCGGGCGTCGCCATCGGCACGCGTCAGCACAATACCGGTAATGCCGATGCGCTCGTCGAACGACTTTGCGACGTTGACTGCGTCCTGGCCGGTGAGGCTGTCGGCGACGAGCAGCGTCTCGTGCGGACGCGCGATGTCGCGCACCTCCGCCGATTCCTGCATCAGCTCTTCGTCGATGTGGATGCGGCCAGCGGTGTCGAGAAGCACGACATCGTAGCCGCCGAGCTTTGCCGCTTCGAGGGCGCGGCGCGCAATCTGCTGCGGGTTCTGGCCGGCAACGATTGGCAGCGTATCGACGCCCGTCTGCTCGCCGAGCACGCGAAGCTGCTCTTGCGCCGCGGGGCGGCGAACGTCGAGCGAAGCCATCAGGACTTTTTTCTTGTCCCGGTCGGTGAGGCGCTTGGCAATTTTAGCGGTTGTCGTCGTCTTACCGGAGCCCTGCAGACCCACCATCATGATGGCGACGGGCGGGCTCGCATGGAGATCGATGGTCGAGGTGTCCGACCCGAGCATGGCGACAAGCTCGTCGTTGACGATCTTGATAACCATCTGGCCGGGGGTGATGGAGCGCAGAACTTCCTGGCCAACCGCCTTCGCCTTCACCTTCTCGATGAAGTCGCGCACGACATCGAGCGCCACGTCAGCCTCGAGCAGAGCCCGGCGGACCTCGCGCATCGCCTCGCCGACATCGCTCTCGGTGAGCGCGCCGCGCCGCGTCAGCTTGTCGAGAATGCCTGAAAGGCGATCTGACAGCGATTGGAACATGCCCGTCCTTCACCCAGTCGCAGCGGAAAGTCCGCTTGCGGCAAACGAAAATCGCATCCGCGGGCGCAACGCGCTGGCGGATGTTGACCCCCCTGCCTCACCCGCCGACCCCTGTTGCGGGCTACTCGGCGAACGGACAGGGCGGCGGCTCTGGCTTCAGAACCGTCGAGATTGAGGCGACAATGCCGTTGTAGGGCCCGCCTGTCAACTTGCCCCTAGATTGCGAGCCTCGGCCCTCATTCGCGCGGCCTCCCGCGCGTGCCGACGCACTTGGCGCCGCCATTGACGGGCAATCCGGGTGACCCGGCGCAGGGCCCGTCTTTCGGCTCGCGTTAGGCAAATGCACCCACCACAGCAGCGGCAGGCACGGGGCGTGACGAACGAAAGTTGCAGCAGCCGCCGGCTGGCTCGGGAAATCGGGGGTTGATCGGTCGAGGCATCGGTCATGGGAGGCTCATCGTAAGGCGCGGCCTAGGCCGCGATTATCGTCAAGTCGCAAACATCCGCCAGAGTTCCCTCGACATTGTATCTAAGTGAATGGCCCGCCACTCGTGCGCCAGCCGATCTATTCTCCTGTCGCTATGCAGCCGTAGAAGACAGGGCGGGAGCGTGCATAATGCGCCTCACCACGCCCAGGAGCCAGTATCTAGCCAAGGACCTGCGGAGACAGACGGTGCGGAAAGCCAAAGACATCCTGGACATTCCGTGTGGAGGCTCGACGCGCCGGCTGAAGACCGCGCGCGCGGTGGTCGGCAAGACGCTTGCGGCCGCTGCAACCGTACTGGCGCTTGCGGGGATCGCCAGCCCAAGTGAGGCCGCAGAACTTACGGCGCGCGATGTGGTCAGCGCCCTCTTCAAGGCCGCGCCGGGCTCAAAGCCGAATTTCGCCGGCAGCGCACTCGAGCGGCTCGATCTTGCCGGTCTCGATTTCAAGGAAGCCAATCTCGCCGAGGCTAAGCTCTTTGGCGCTGATCTTTCCGGCTCCAATCTTTCGAAGGCCAATCTGGCTGGAGCCAATCTCGACCGAGCCACCCTCACGCGCACCAACTTCGACGGGGCCGACATGACCGGCGCGACGATCCTGCGGCCGACCATCTATGCCACGCTTGACGCCTCGCGCGCCGATGTCCCGAGCTTTGTCGGCACCAAGATGACGGGGGCGCACCTCGGCGGCCGCTTCGATCTCACCAGTTTCCGCAATGCGGAGCTGACAGGCGCCCGCTTCGGACCGAAGGATCACCGCAACGAGGTACTTATCACCGGGCGCGCCGAGATCGTGTCATGCGATTTCTCGGATGCCATTATGCGAAAGGCCAATCTCAGCCGCACATGGGCGCAATACGCGAAATTCAGTCGAGCTAATCTCCAGGGTGCCAACCTCGCGTACGCGAACCTCAAGGGCGCTGATTTCACGGGAGCAGAACTCGCCGGCGCCGACTTTACGGGATCGGTACTCGACGGGGCGATCTTCGCCAATGCCAAGGGCCTCGACCGCGTGCGCGGCCTGCAGGAGGGCCTGCACCGCGGGGAAGGCACCGCGCCCGTTAATCGTTGAGGCGCGGCGCCAGTTTTCGCTGTCCTACTCGTGCTTTGCAGCCTGAGGTGCGGGCGTGACGCGCAGCACCTCGCCCGTATCGTCGGTGAGCAGCCAAAGGGCGCCGTCTGGGCCTTGGCGCACGTCGCGGATGCGCTTGCCCTGGTCCTCCAGCAGCACCTCCGCGGTGACGACGTCATCGCCATCCATCACGAGACGCTCCACGCGCGTGCCGGCAAGGCCTCCTACGAGGGCATTGCCCTTCCACTCGGGGAACAGGTTGCCGTTGTAGAAGGCGAGGCTCGAGGTGGCGATGGAGGGAACCCAATAATAAACTGGCGGCTCCATGCCCTCCTTCTTGGTGCCCTCGCCGATCTTACCGCCGGCATACTCCTCACCGTAGGTCACCACGGCCCAGCCGTAGTTCTTACCCGCCTGCGGGTGGTTCAGCTCATCGCCGCCGCGCGGACCGTGCTCCAACGTATAGAGCTGACCGGTCTCGGGACGGATCGCTGCACCCTGGACGCTGCGGTGGCCGATGGACCAGACCTCGGGGGCCCAGCCCGGCAGTTTGGGATTGTCGGCGGGGATGGAGCCATCGGGGTTGATGCGCACGATTTTGCCGACTGTATTCGCGGGATTCTGCGCCTCCTTGCGCAGCTTGTTGCGGTCGCCGGTGGTGATGAACAGCTTGCCGTCCTTGTCCCATACGAGGCGGGAGCCGAAATGGTGACCGCTGACGGCGGCGGGCGTCTGACGGAAGATCACTTGCAGATCTTCCAGATGTCCGGTCTCGCCATCCGGCACCAGCTTGGCCCGCGCAACAGTGGTTGCATTGGCGCCGTTCTCCCGAGGCTCACCGTAGGAGAAATAAATCATGCCGCTATCGGCGAAGTCGGGGGCGAGAAGCACATCGAGCAGACCGCCCTGGTCGATGGCAGCCACCTCCGGAACGCCCGCGATGGGGGAGGAAAGACGGCCATCCTTGGTAACATAGCGCATGCGGCCGGGCCGCTCCGTCACGAGCAGCCGCCCATCGGGCAGGAACTGCATGCCCCAAGGGTGCTCGAGCCCCGACGCGTAGGTCTCCACCTTGATTTTGCTGGAATTGGCGGGAGCGGGCGCATCGGTGTCAACGGCCCATACGGGGAAAGCGGCGGCCGAAGTAAGGATTACCGATCCGATAGCGAGTTGGCGTAGGGTCTTGCGCATCGTCAAGCTCGTCTCCACTCGATTGCATTATCGTCCCTGCCGGCCATATATGCGCTCATGACGGACGCTGCCAGCATCCCCTTTCGCAAAATGAACGGCCTCGGGAACGACTTCGTCGTTCTCGACGCGCGTAAGCACAAGGTCAACCTCGGTTCAGAGGACGCCCAGCGTCTCGGTGACCGGAAGGGTGAGCTTGGCCTTGGCTGCGATCAGGTCATCGTCATGGAGCCGTCCCAAAAAGGCGACGTCTTCATGCGAATCTTCAACGCCGATGGATCCGAGGTCAGTGCCTGTGGCAACGCGACCCGCTGCGTCGCACTCATCGCCGCGGAAGAGACCGGCCGCGGGCAGGTGAGCATCGAGACGCGCGCGGGGCTACTCACGGCTAACGTCGAGGATCGGGATACGATCACCATAGACATGGGCAAGCCGCGCTTTCAGTGGGACGAGATTCCACTCGCGGAGCCCTTTTATGACACCACCGGCATCGAACTCCAGATCGGCCCTGTCGATGCGCCCGTGCTTCACACACCATCGGTGGTGAACGTCGGCAACCCGCATGCAATTTTCTGGGTGAACAACGTCGACGCCCATGATTTGGGCCGTTTCGGTCCGCTGCTCGAAAATCACCCCATCTTTCCGGAGCGGGCAAACATCTCGCTGGCCCAGATCACCTCGCGCGGAAGCCTGAAACTGCGCGTATGGGAGCGGGGCGCCGGCCTCACCCGTGCATGTGGGACCGCGGCCTGCGCCGCTGCCGTCGCCGCGGCGCGCAAGGATCTCACCGATCGTAAGGTGAACGTCGCGTTGCCTGGTGGCACGCTGGTTATCGAATGGGCATCGAACGACCATATCCTCATGACTGGACCAGCGGAGCTGGAGTTCGAGGGTGCCCTGGCCGCGGATACTCTGTCGCGTGTCCTTGTCTAGCGAGCGACAAAGTTGTTGTTTATGACCGCAGCAGAGTTAACTGGCCGGATATCCCGTTTACCCCACGCTTCGAACGTGCGGATCGGCTTGTCCCTCTCCCGCACGACCGTCACCCTTCGAGGCTGAGCGAATTCATGGCCGATCCTTTGATCATAACGCTCGGCTGCCGGCTCAACGCCTACGAGTCCGAGGTGATGCGACGGAACGCAATCGCCGCCAACCTCGACAACGCCATCATCGTGAACACGTGCGCCGTTACCGGTGAGGCCGTTCGCCAGGCGATGCAGACCATTCGGCGGTTGCGCCGCGAGCATCCAACCTCGCGCATCATCGTCACCGGCTGTGCCGCGCAAATCGAGCCCGAGCGCTTTGCCGATCTCGACGAGGTCGATCACGTCATCGGTAATGCTGAAAAGATGAAGCCGGAAACGTTTGCGGGCCTTTCGACGGGCCTATCCGAACGGGTTCAGGTCGACGATATCATGAGCGTGCGCGAAACCGCGGGCCATCTGATCGATGGCTTCGGCACGCGCACTCGTGCGTACGTGCAGGTGCAGAACGGCTGCGATCACCGCTGCACGTTCTGCATTATCCCTTACGGCCGCGGGCCGTCCCGTTCGGTGCCTGCGGGAGAGATCGTCGCGCAGATCCGTCGCCTCGTCGAAGGCGGTTGCCGCGAGGTGGTGCTGACCGGTGTCGACATCACCTCTTACGGAGGTGACCTGCCTGGCACGCCGAGCCTCGGGATCCTAGTCCGTCAGATCCTGAAGCTGGTGCCGGAGCTGGAGCGGCTGCGGCTTTCCTCCATCGATCAAGTAGAAGCCGATCCACCGCTGATGCACGCCATCGCCGAAGAAGAGCGGCTGATGCCACATCTGCATCTTTCTTTGCAGGCAGGCGACGACATGATCCTGAAACGCATGAAGCGCCGCCACTGCCGTGCGGATGCGGTGAAGTTCTGCACGGAAGTGCGCCGCTTGCGGCCCGATACTGTGTTCGGCGCGGATATTATCGCGGGCTTTCCCACCGAGACAGAAAACATGTTCGCCAACTCTCTGCACATCGTGGACGATTGCGAGCTGACGTATCTCCACGTCTTTCCCTTCTCGCCACGCAAGGGAACTCCCGCTGCGCGGATGCCCCAGGTTGCGCGTGAGGATGTGAAAGAGCGCGCTGCACGGCTGCGGGCCAAGGGCAGCGCCGCGCTATCACGCTTCCTGAACAGTCAGGCCGGCGCCGAGGTTGAGCTGCTCATCGAAAAGGACGGAATTGGGCGTACGCGCCACTTCGCCGAGATGAGCGTGTCTACTGTCGTTTCTGCGGGGGCGATGGTGCGCGCGCGCGTGATGGGCAACGATGGTCAAAGGCTTTCCGGCGAGGTGGTGGCGTGAGCGGCAAAGCGCGAGGCGTTTTCGGACGGTTGTGGGGCGGCAAGCGTGCGGGCGAGCCTGAACCGAGGGCCGATGCAAGCGAGGATCATTCCCGCGAGGCGGAGACGGAAGCGCGCAATGCGGACACGGCAGAGAGGCACCCAGAGTACGCGGTAGACCGCGCGGCGCCTGCCGTTTCCGCACCACCGGCGGGTGGGCGCGATGAAGCTACCGCTGGGACACAATCCGACGGAGCCATGGCTCAGTCCACCGAGGTGCCTGCCAAGGGCGGATGGTTCAGCCGCCTCAAGCAGGGTCTCGGCAAAACCTCCGCCAAGCTTTCCGACGGCATCACCGGCATCTTCACGCGCAAGAAGCTCGAGGCGGCGACCCTAGAGGAGCTGGAAGACGTGCTCATCGAAGCCGACCTCGGTGTCGGCACCGCGGAGAGCATCATCACCACGCTGCGCAAAGGCCGCTACGAAAAGGACATCGACGCCGACAACGTGCGCTCCGTGCTGAAGGCGGAGGTGGAGCGGGTACTCGCTCCTGTCGCCAAGCCGCTCGTCATAGACCGTTCTCACAAGCCGCACGTCGTTCTCATGGTGGGCGTCAATGGCACCGGCAAGACGACCACGATTGGCAAGCTCGCCTCACAGTTCCGCGCCGAGGGCAAGAAGGTGATGCTCGCGGCGGCGGATACGTTCCGTGCGGCTGCGATCGACCAACTCGGCATCTGGGGCGAGCGCACCGGCGCAACGGTCATTTCCGGCGCGGTCGGCGGCGACGCTGCCGGCCTCGTCTACGACGCCTTGGCACGCGCTCGGGAGGAAGGTGCGGACGTGCTGCTGGTCGATACCGCAGGCCGACTGCAGAACAAGGAAGGGCTGATGGAGGAGCTGGCGAAGATCGTTCGCGTGCTCCGCAAGCTCGACGCAAGCGCCCCCCACGACGTTCTGCTTATACTCGATGCCACAACCGGGCAGAACGCAATGTCGCAGGTCGACGTATTCCGCGAGCGCGCAGGCGTGACGGGGCTGGTGATGACCAAGCTGGATGGCACGGCGCGGGGCGGGATTCTCGTCGCCATCTCGGCCAAACATGCCCTTCCGGTCCATGCCATCGGCGTGGGCGAGGGCCTCGACGATCTCCAGCCCTTCGATGCCGGCGAATTCGCCCAGGCCATCGCGGGGAGCTAGCCTTGGTAGTTTCGGCAACCTAAATACGCTGCGGCGACAGACACCAAGCAGAGGACGATCCCAGCTAAATGAGCGCGCTGAAGCGATTGATGCCTTTCAACGCCGAGCAAACGGTGAACATCCTCAGCGAGTTCGGGCCGCTGGTGCTGATGTTCATCGTGAATGCCATGTACGGCATTACCGCTGGCACCTGGGCGCTGATCATTTCCACCGTCGTCGCCATCTTCGCCATGCTGGTGGTGCTGCGGCGGCTACCGATCTTTCCGCTGATCGCTTCGACCGTCACCATGGTGTTCGGCGCGCTCACGATCATTACCGGCGATGCGATGTGGGTGCAGATCAAGGTCACGATCTTCAACCTGATGTTCGCCATTTTCCTATTTGGCGGACTGTGGCTGAACCGGAATTTCTTCAAATATGTCTTCGAGAAGACATTCCACTACACGGACGAAGGCTGGAACCGCTTCACCTGGAGCTTCGCATGGTTCTTCGTCTTCACCGCCATTGCGAACGAGTTCGTGCGGCTTTCATTCAAGGACGAGCAGGTCTACCACTTCCTCGGCCTGCAAATGGACGGCGTGGGCATCTGGATCGCTTTCAAGGTAGCGATCATCATGCCACTTTCAGGCATCTATGCCTGGTACCTGACGCGCGTCATGCAGCGCTTCCGTATCCCGGAGGCTGAAGTGGAACGGATAGCCGCGGAAGCAGCACTGGGGGGGCGTGCTGAGGAGGTCCCTGATTTCGGCGCGGCGGCCGGTAGGAACAGAGCACCGCGCAGTGCGGGCACCACCAACGACCGGAAGACCAATCTGGGTTGAGCAGGCTCGAACAAATCAGGATCGGCGAAGGTCGACGCGGTCGATTTTCCAGGGAGAGGAACGCATGGCCGACGAGGCTACGACCAAGACTGAGGAGACCGCCGCCGGAGCGCGCGCGCAGCTTCTAAAGCTAGCCGTCGAAGTCGGACCGCTGGTGCTGTTCTTCATCATCAACGCCCGTGCTGGCATCTTCTGGGGCACCGGCGTGCTGATGGTGGGCACTATCATCGCGCTCATTGCCTCCCGTTTCATGTTCGACCGTATTCCAGTGATGCCGCTCATCTCCGGGGCATGCGTCCTCGTGTTTGGAGGACTGACGATCTGGCTGCAAGACGATCACTTCATCAAACTCAAGCCGACAATCGTCAACGGCCTGTTCGCGGCCGCTCTCTTCGGCGGCCTTCTGATGGGGCATTCGCTGCTGAAGGTGGTTTTCGGCGAGGTGTTTCGGCTCAACGAGGACGGATGGCGCAAGCTGACGTTGCGATGGGCATGCTTCTTCACCTTTCTGGCGGTGCTGAATGAAGTTGTGTGGCGCACTTTTTCTACGGATACGTGGGTGAGCTTCAAAGTCTTCGCGATCATGCCGCTCACGATGATCTTTGCATTGTCGCAAATGGGCCTTCTAAAAGCACACGAAATACCGGCGGATTAAACTTGGCGCCTCGCTATCCTCCTTGCGCTGATCTTCCGATGTCTGCTTTTTAACTTGAATATTCCTGCGGTTTGTCAACGGCGTCGAGGCTTTTGCTCTGGACGCGCGGACGTTTCTGGTATTTTCTCCAAATCGAACCGCAACCTATTCCTCACAGGCAAAGGTGGGGCGAGGGGATCGAGGCAGCTGCCGCAGAGCGGCGCTTCGATTAGCACCCAGCTTTTTGCCAATCACAACATGACACGTTATGGGGCACGCGACATGGCCGTGGGAAGACTGGAGCGATCTCCAATTCATTTGCTGCATCGCGCCGGTCAATGCGCCAGCGACATCTTTCAGGGGGAAGTCGGAGAAGGCGATCTGACGCCGCGCCAGTACGCGGTGCTCGTCGCCGTGTCCCAGAACGAGGGTGTCAGTCAGACACTGCTTGTCGAGAAGACTGGCGTGGACCGCTCTACGCTCGCCGACATCGTCCGGCGTATGCTCAAGAAGGGGCTGCTGCAACGCCGCCGCACCAAGGAGGATGCGCGCGCGTATGCGGTCAAGCTGACCGAGGACGGCTGGCGGGTGTTGAGGGCCACGGATCCGCTTGCAAGGCGCGTCGATGATAAGATCCTCGGCGTCCTCCCCAATGCTCAGCGGGAGCGTTTCCTGCAGGATCTCAGCCAGATCGTGAAGGCGCTTGGCAAACTGCAAACGAACGGTAAGGCCGCCGAATGAGACGCTTCGGCCGAGGTCATTGAGTTGGTCGCCGAACCTGTTGAGCGCTGACACTGGCGCCAACGGGCGGACGCTCAGTGTCTAACACCCTTCTTTCAGGCCTTGCTTTGGCGTTCTCGAGCTAAGCCATTTCCGACCCGATCGCCGCCGTCTTCCAACAACCTCCTAGAAATACAAAAGCCCCGCCCGTTCCCGGGCGGAGCTTTGAATTCTGTGAAACGAAATACGATCAGGCCGCGTTCGGCAGCAACTTGCGGCTGATGAGTGTCTCGGCGATCTGCACCGTATTGAGGGCAGCGCCCTTCAGCAGGTTGTCGGAAACGACCCAAAGCTGCAGGCCGTTCTCAACCGTTGCGTCTTCGCGGATGCGCGAGACGTAGGTTGCGAATTCACCTGCGGCCTCGACGGGCGTGACATAACCACCAGGTTCGCGCTTATCGACGACCATGATGCCGGGCGCCTCGCGCAGGATCGCCCGCGCCTCCTCCGGAGTGATCGGGTTTTCAAACTCGATCGTCACGGCCTCTGAGTGGCCGACGAACACTGGTACGCGCACGCAGGTCGCGGTGAGCTTGATCTTGGGGTCGAGGATCTTCTTCGTCTCGGCCACCATCTTCCATTCCTCCTTCGTGTAGCCGTCTTCCATGAAGACGTCGATGTGAGGAATGCAATTGAAGGCGATCTGCTTGGGAAACTTCGCCGGCTCGACATCCTGCCCGGGCACGTACTTACTCTTGGTCTGCTGCCAGAGCTCGTCCATGGCGTCCTTGCCGGCGCCCGAAACCGACTGATAGGTCGAGACGACAACCCGCTTGATCTTCGCTGCGTCATGCAGCGGCTTCAGCGCGACGACGAGCTGCGCCGTCGAGCAGTTCGGATTGGCGATGATATTCTTTTTAGTGTAGCCCGCCACCGCATCGGCATTCACCTCGGGAACGATAAGCGGCACGTCCTGGTCGTAGCGCCAGCACGAGGAGTTATCGATCACGATGCAGCCCTGCGCGCCGATCTTGGGGGCCCATTCCTTCGCGACGGTCGAGCCTGCGGACATGAGGCAGAAGTCGACCTTTGAAAAGTCGAACTGCTCGATGTCATGGCATTTGAGGGTGCGGTCGCCGAACAGAACCTCGGTGCCGAGCGAACGGCGCGAGGCCACGGCGTACACTTCGTCCGCCGGAAACTGGCGTTCAGCGAGCACCTTCATCATTTCGCGGCCCACGTTACCCGTGGCACCGACTACGGCGACCTTATAGCCCATCATAAGACCCGATTTTCAGCAGCTCGCGGATCATGCCGCGTCTGCGGGCTCACTTACGCGCGCAGGCCCTCGGGCGCAAGGGGTACTCCCGTCGGAGTACGCGGACGGCGCCCGGATTGAAACAACAAACGGGCAGCCGCGCCGCTATGCTGCGAGCTTCTTCAGCTCGTCGAGAATGGCGCTACCCATCTCCGCGGTGCCGACCTTCGTCATACCGGGCTGCATGATGTCGCCGGTACGCAGACCGGAGGCGAGAACGCCGGCGATCGCCTTGTCGAGCATATCGGCCTCGGCGCCCATATCGAACGAATAACGCAGCGCCATTCCGAACGAGGCGATGGTGGCAATGGGATTGGCGAGATTCTTGCCGGCAATGTCGGGGGCCGAGCCGTGCACCGGCTCGTAGAGTGCCTTGCGCTTGCCAGTCTTGGCATCGGCTGCGCCCAGGGAAGCGGACGGCAGCATGCCGAGCGAGCCCGTGGCCATGGCCGCTTCGTCAGAAAGCACATCGCCGAAGAGGTTGTCGGTCACGATGACGTCGAACTGCTTCGGGTTGCGCACGAGCTGCATGGCGCAGTTGTCGGCGAGGATGTGCTCTAGCTTCACGTCCGGCGCGTAGGTCTTGTGCACCTCAGTGACGACTTCCTTCCAGAGAACGCCGGTGCGCATTACGTTGTGCTTCTCGGCGGAATGCACCTTATTGCTGCGTTTGCGCGCCAAGTCGAAGGCGGCCTTGGCGATACGCTCGATCTCGCCGGTCGTGTAGATCTGAGTGTCGATTGCGCGCTTCTCGCCGTTCTCCAGAGTCACGATCTCCTTTGGCTCGCCGAAGTATACGCCGCCGGTCAGCTCGCGCACGATCATGATGTCGAGCCCCTCGACCAGCTCACGCTTCAACGAGGAAGCGTCGGCCAGCGCTGGGTAACATATCGCAGGACGCAGGTTGGCGAAGAGGCCAAGGTCCTTGCGCAACCGCAAAAGACCCGCTTCCGGCCGTACCGCATAGGGAACATCTGCCCACTTGGGTCCACCGACTGCGCCGAATATCACCGCATCGGCCTTCTGCGCCTTCTCCATCGCGGCATCGGTGATCGCGACGCCATGCTTGTCGTAGGCGGAGCCGCCGACAAGGTCGGTATCGGTGACGAACGTCACCTTCCCGGAAGCGTTGAAGAAACTGACGATGCGCTCGACCTCGGCAATGGTCTCGATGCCGATGCCGTCACCGGGAAGCAGAAGCAGATTGTAGGTGGTCATGGGGCGAAGGACCCGACAGAGGTGGGAAGAAAATGTGCCGTAGTGCTATCGCCTCGGACACCCGGCGGCAAGGGTGAGGATAAGGGCGCGTCGGCGCACCTTCTCGTATGCGAAGAAACTTGAAGGTATCTAGCCCGCGAGGGGCACCCAGAGCAGGAAAAAGCCGTTGAGCGTCGACGCCGTGCCTAGCGCTCCCAGCAGAACGCTCAGGATCAGCAGCGAATTACCGCCGGCGATGATGGCCACGGACGCGAGCACGATGGCGATCTGTAGTAGCGCCTGGCCATAGTCGAAGTAGGGATCCTTCAACATCGCCGTGTCGCGCTCCTGTTCGAGCGCCTTGCCCTTCGCCTGCAGCTCCTGGAGCCCCTCGCCTGTGTCCGGCTCAGAGCTGAGCCTCGCCTCGTCGCGCCGGTAAGCTGCGGTCTTCTCTTCGATCAGCTTGCGCGCGGCTTCAGGAAGTGCGGGTTGGGCGGCGAGCATCACCTCGAATTCTGCCATCTGCAGGCGCAACTCGTGGCGGCGGATGTTCTTTGCCTGGAAGAAAGCCCACGTGTTCGAAGCTTCGATGTTCCGCGCTGTGGCGTCCTTCATGGCGTTGCCGGCGCCGACGCCGCAAATGGCGAGCAGCACGGCCAGGACGCCAATGTAGACAGCAATGAGCCTATCGCGGTGCTTCTTGCTGCTTTCCTCGATCGCGTCGGCAACGTCCTGCAGAGCCATGCATCACCTTTAGACGTCATCTTCCGGTGGCGCGTCCCTGCTGCGCGAGGGGAGCAGGTCATGGCGGTCTACCGGGACACCGTCCTGGCCGAGCCGATAGACGATCGGGGCACCGGTCGCGAGCTCACGGCTGAGGATTTCCTCACCGGTGAGGTTCTCCAGATTCATGATGAGCGCTCGCAGCGAGTTGCCGTGCGCAACGACAAGCACCGTCTTTCCCGACTTGAGATCCGGCCAGATATGGTTGCGGTAGTAAGGCATCACCCGGTCTTCGGTGTCCTTGAGGCTTTCGCCTCCCGGCGGGGGAATATCGTAGCTGCGGCGCCAGACGCGCACCTGCTCCTCGCCCCAGCGGTCGCGTGCCTCATCCTTGTTGAGGCCGCACAGGTCGCCGTAATGGCGCTCGTTCAGGGCTTCCTCGAAGTAGATGGGCAGCCTCGTCTGGCACAGCTCGGAAAGGATGATGTCGAGCGTACGCTGCGCCCGCTTTAGCTTGCTCGTGTAGGCGACGTCGAAAATGATGCCTTCTGTGCGCAGCATGCGAGCGGCGACCAGCGCTTCGATGAGGCCCTTTTCCGTCAGGTCTGGATTGCACCAGCCGGTGAAGAGGTTGCGACGGTTCCACTCGCTTTCCCCGTGCCGAACGAGCACGAGCGTGTGAGTGCGCTGATCTTTGGCTGCCACTGGACGGACTTCCACGTTCACAGCCCCAGCACGTCGGACATTGAATAAAGGCCGGGCGCCTTGCCGTGGCCCCAGCGCAGCGCCCTCACCGCACCTCGTGCGAAAATGGAACGGTCGGTTGCAACGTGCGCAAGCTCGATGCGCTCGTCTGGGCCGGCAAAAATCACCCGATGCTCGCCAATGACGTTGCCGCCGCGCAGTGTCGCGAAGCCAATGTCACCGCTGCGCCGGGGCCCGGTGTGCCCATCGCGCACCCGCACGCCGCGTTCCCCCAGGTCGATGCCACGGCCTTCGGCAGCAGCCTTGCCGAGCATCAGCGCAGTGCCTGAGGGCGCATCCACCTTATGGCGGTGATGCATTTCCACGATCTCGATGTCGAAGTCCTCATCCAGGGCCTCCGCGACGCGCCGGGTAAGGGCGACGAGGAGGTTCACCCCTAAACTCATATTGCCCGCCTTGATGATCGGCGCATGGCGCGCGGCGGCGGCGATCTGCGCCTCCTCGTCCGCGTTGAAGCCCGTCGTGCCGATCACATGCACGGCGCGGGCATTGGCGGCGAGGCCGGCGAACTCGACGGTGGCCTTCGGCGAGGTGAAGTCGAGAATGCCCTCGCAACGGGAGATTGCATCGAGTGCGTCGGAGGTGACTGGAACGCCCAGCGGTGCCAGTCCGGCGATGGTCCCGACATCCGCTCCGATGGCCGGCGAGCCTTCCCGCTCCAAACCGGCGACGATGGTGCAGCCGGCGGCATGGGCCGCGCGCACAAGCTCCTGGCCCATGCGTCCCGCAACGCCCATAACGGCGACTTTCATCTGAAGACCTCGAGTGTCGATCAAAGGGAAGTGCGCCGCGGTATAGCAACACACACGCGAATGAGGAAGGCTAAGGCGCCATTTAGCGGATGCCGCATCGCCGCGCGGGGCTATATGCCCGTCGCGAGGCCCGAAGTCGGCACGTTTTGCCAGCTTCGATGCGTTTGCCGAGGCTGCACAAGGGGCATGAGCCCCTAAGATCAGTTGGATTTTTCAACGTGGGCCGATTGCGTAGCGCATCAGCCCCCACGCCCACCCCCGGGGTGGGCGCACTACTCCCATGCGAAGGCGATCTTCTGCAATTTGGTGCGCCCGAAGCGTTCGAGCGCGGTGCCCACCGGACGGCCGCCACGGCGCCAATAGAAGTCCGACGCGTTTGTATTGTCGGCCAATGCCCAGACAATCAGTCCGTTCAGACGTCGCGCATCGAGATGGTAGCGGCAGGCTTCGAACAGATGCTCGCCGAAGCCCAAACCTTGATAGGTCGGCGAAATGTAAAGCTCGTAGATCTCGCCTTCGTAGGCGCCCTGTGCGCGAGCAGGGCCGAGGGTTGCATAGCCTGCCACCGTGTCGGCCACCTGCAGCACCAGCATTTCGCCGCCCGACCGTATCGTCTTCTTCCACCAATCCTGCGTGCGACGCCGGATCATGCCGTCGAGATGGAAATGGGGAATGATGCCGAGGTACGCATTGCTCCAACTGGAGCGGAACACCTCGCACAGTGCCTTCGCATCGGAAGGCGCGCCGGGCCTTACTCTACAATCTGAACTCTCACCCAACATCGCGTTCTTTTTCGTTCCCGCACGCAAGTTTACAACAAAGCGGCGATCCTGCGTAGACGTTTTGCCAAAAGTGAGGCCACGAAAAACTAAAAGGCCGCGGGGGCGCCCCGCGGCCTCGCAATTTCGATCTCGTAGCGTGCGCCGATCGTTGCCGCTTTAGCCAACCTTTTTGAACTGCTCGAATGACTTGCTGGCGGCGGAGTTCATCGTCTCGAGCGTCTGGCGGCTGATCTTGTTCGACAGCTCGAAGAACTCTTTTGTCTGCGAGGAGGCCGCGGCAAACTGCTGCTTCAGGAAGTCCGCCTGGACGCGAGCAACTTCCGGCAGGGTCTTGGCGCGGGCGATGGCCTCGGCAGCATCGAAAACGGCCTCGGCATTCACCGCGGCGGCCTGCATCACCTTCTCACCGAACGTGCGCGCACCGGCCTGGGCCGTAAGAACGATCTCCTCAACCGCCTTCACACTGTCCTGCGTGGCAGCGTTGATCTTGGTATAGGCGTCGCGGGTCTTGGCAACGCTCTCCTCGGCAAATGCCTTCACGTTATCAGGAATGCGGGCCTCCTTAGCGGCCGCGAGCATGTCTTGCGCCTGCCGGGCGAACTGGTCGTTCATGGATATCTCCGTAATCGTTTGGGGCTGCCCGGCCGACCGGGCGCTCATGTTCCTGGGGTCTTGAAAGAATGCATTGGCTGTGAAGCCCTAACCGCAGCTTCACAGTAGCCGATCGTTTTGTGCAGCGCAACATATTTCTTTTTGCGCTGCACCATGGAGGGTCACGAGGGGCTTAATCGGGCATTAACCATCCAGCCCGCGTGCGGTTTCCCAAAGTCCGATCACAATCGCGCGAACCGGTCCCGGTATCCCATGGCCGCATTGTCGAACATGACGTCCGAGGGGCGGAGCGGCCGGGCCAGTGCCAGCCCTTCAAGCGAGCGGCACCGTGAAAGGGCTACATACGCCTGGCCGTGGGCAAAGGTACCCCGACCAAGGTCGATGTAGACCTTGTCGAGGGTCAGGCCCTGCGACTTGTGAATGGTGAGCGCCCAGGCGAGCCGCAGTGGAAACTGGCGGAAAGTGCCGGTGACGTTCTCGACGATTTTCTCCGCGCCCTGGTCGTATGCGTAGCGGCGAGCCTCCCACGACACTTGCTCGATCTCATGAGTCTTGCCGTCCAACTCGATCCAGACGCGCTTGTCCTCGAGCCGGGCTACGCGGGCGATCGTGCCGTTGACCCAGCGGCGATCGGGATCGTTGCGGAGCAGGATGACCTTCGCGCCTTCCTTCAACAGCAGGTTGGCGTCCGTGGGATGGGCGCTGTCGGAGTACTCGCCCGTGATGCCGGCTGCGTAGATGCGCTCCGGCGTCGGCAACGCATTGAGATAGGCCATGTTGATGCGCTGCGCGGCGGCATTCGTCGGGGTCAGGATCACGAAGGCATCGCCTTCGCCCAGGGTGCGGATCGGATGCGTACGCTCGTTGAGCACCTCCAAGTCATCTTCGGTCACCTCGCCGTCCCGGATGCGATTGAGAACAGTGAGGAAAGTTTCGTCGCTCTGGCGAAAAACCTGATCCAGCTCCAGCAGCGTGACGCCTGCGCCCTCTGTCAAAGCAGGAACCTGAAAGAAAAACGGGCCGCCAAACTCGCTTTCGAGGTGCTGGACGACATCGCCCTGCACCACGGGCGGAAGCTGATGCAAATCGCCGAAAAGCATCAGGCGCACACCGCCGAATGATTCGCGCGGGCGCCCACGGTTGATCCGAAGTGACTGGTCGATCGCCCACATGAGGTCGGAGCGCACCATCGACACCTCGTCGATGATGATGACCTTCAACTTCCGCATCAGCCGGCCGTTACGACTGCGGCGGATGTCATCCGGCCGGATGAGGCGTGGCGGGAATCCGAAGAACGAGTGGATGGTCTGGCCGCCGACGTTCACCGCCGCGAGCCCTGTCGGCGCCAGCACGATATTCTCATCGACGATGTGATCGCGCATCGCACGCAACAATGTCGACTTTCCGGTCCCCGCTCGGCCGGTGACGAAAAGGTGCCCATCGTCGTGCCGGGCGAAGTCGACCGCTCGCAGGAATTCCGCAGGCGGCGTTACACCCGCCGGCCAGTTGATCGGCGCAACGTCCGTTGCGTCTCGCATTTGGGGAAATTTGCCGCTTGCCACGTCGCCTCGCTGAGCTCGGCGTTTCCATAGCAGGCCAGGCGCAATGCCGGAAACATTTACGCCGGCCGATAGAAATCGGCCGGCGCTTGAACGTGCTTAAAACGCCGCGCGGTATTTCTGTATTTTGGAGTGCTTAGTCGCGGGTGATCGAAATCACCTTGAAGCTGCCGTCGAGCTTGACGTCGTACTGGCTGCCGTCTTTGCACTTGACGTCATCGGCCTCGAAAATGCTCGAAGCTTCCGTCTCTTTCTCGTAGGTGCCGCCCTCACAGCCCCAGTCGCTGAGCGTCTGCTTGATCTTACCCACTTCGTCTTCTGCCGGCTTGGAATCGGCAAACGCCGCTCCGCCGCACAGAGAAACGGCAAGCGCAATGCATGCGAGCTTCTTCATTGAGAAGTCCTCCATCGTTGAGTGGCCACGCTTTAACAACGCGGACCGCTATAACATGGCAATTTTGCATTGCACAAAGAGAAATTAACTATGCCACATCGCGGTCGCGGGCACGTTCCATTTTCTTGCGCTCGTGGGGATCGAGCCAGCGCTTACGCAGCCGGATGGATTTCGGAGTGATTTCAACCAGCTCGTCGTCGTTGATGTAGCTGAGTGCTTTTTCCAGCGGGAGCTTCATCGGCGGCGTCAGAAGAACGTTATCGTCCTTGCCGGACGCGCGCACGTTCGTCAGCTTCTTGCCTTTGACAACATTCACTTCCAGATCGTTGTCGCGCGTGTGCTCGCCGACGATCATACCTTCATAAACGCGCGTTTGCGCCCCGATCATGAACGGGCCGCGATCCTGCAGGTTGAAGATGGCGTAGGCCGCCGCTTCGCCTTGGCTATTGGAGATCAGCACCCCCGTACGCCGCCCGGTGATCTCACCCTTGAAGGGCACGTAGCTGTGGAACAGCTTGTTCATGACCGCTGTGCCGCGTGTGTCGGAGAGCAGTTCGTTCTGGTAGCCGATGAGGCCGCGCGTGGGGACGTGGAACACCATGCGCTGACGCCCGCCCCCGGAGGGGCGCATCTCGAGAAGCTCGCCTTTACGCTCGGATAGCTTCTGAACGACGACGCCACTGAATTCCTCATCGACGTCGATGATGACTTCCTCGACCGGCTCGAGGCGCTCTCCGGTTTCGGGATCGGTCTGGAAGACGACCTTGGGGCGCGAGACGGTCAGCTCGAAGCCTTCGCGGCGCATGTTCTCGATGAGGATTCCGAGCTGCAACTCGCCGCGGCCGGCAACGTCGAACGCGTCCTTGTCATCCGACACTGTTACGCGGATGGCGATGTTGCTCTCCGCTTCCTTGCGCAGACGGTCGAGGATGACGCGGCTCTGTACTTTGTCGCCCTCCTGGCCCGCGAATGGCCCGTCGTTGATGCGGAAGGTCATGGAGAGCGTCGGCGGGTCGACTGGCTGCGCGGGTAGCGGCTCCTGCACCGAAGGATCACAGAGTGTGTCGGCAACGGTCGCATCGGTCATGCCGGCGATGGAGACGATCTCGCCCGCTTCGGCCTGATCGACGGGCACGCGGTCGAGGCCCCGGAAGGCGAGCACTTTCTGCACGCGGAAGTTCTCGACGACTTCGCCTTCGTGGTTGAGCGCTTTCAGCGCCGCGCCCGGCTTCAACACGCCGGAGGTGATGCGGCCGGTGAGGATGCGGCCGAGAAACGGATCGGCTTCGAGCGTCGTCGCAAGGACGCGCACGGGACCTTCTTCCACCGTCGGCGGCGGCACATGCGCCACGACGAGATCGAACATCGGCGCAAGGCTTTCCTGGGGGCCGCTGGGATCGAGGGCCATCCAACCGTTGCGGCCGGAGCCGAAGAGCACGGGGAAGTCGAGCTGCTCGTCGGTAGCATCGAGGTTGGCGAAGAGGTCGAACACCTCGTTGAGCACGTCCTGATGGCGCTCGTCCGGGCGGTCGATCTTGTTGATCGCCACGATGGGACGCAGGCCGCGCTTCAGCGCCTTGGAGACGACGAATTTCGTCTGCGGGAGCGGGCCCTCGGAGGCGTCGACCAGCACCACGACGCCGTCGACCATATTCATGATGCGCTCCACCTCGCCGCCGAAGTCGGCGTGGCCGGGCGTATCGACGATGTTGATGCGCACGTCCTTCCACACGACCGAGGTGCACTTGGCGAGGATGGTGATACCTCGCTCACGCTCGATGTCATTGGAGTCCATTGCTCGTTCGGCGACCCGCTGACCTTCGCGGAAGGAACCGGACTGCTTCAGCAGTCCATCGACGAGGGTGGTCTTGCCGTGGTCAACGTGAGCGATAATCGCAATGTTTCTAAGGTTCATCTGGGCTTTGTGCGCTGCAATAGGTGCGCGCCAAGTAGCATATCGCGGCTCCGGCCGCCAGCGATGTAGCAGCGACGCCTAATTCTCTGGCAGCGGACGGCCGCCGCTGAGGGAAGGGTGCGGCATTCTGGCCGCGTTCTGAACGGTGTCCGCACTTCAGACGGAAATGCCTAAACGTGCCGGTGCATGGCCGAATGATCGCGCGTGTCGCGCATCAGCGCATAGACCAAGAGCGACACCCCGATGCAGGCTGTGACATACCAGTAGAACGCCGCCTCATGGCCGATGCTCTTGAGATAGAGCGCCACATACTCCGCCGTGCCACCGAACAACGCCACGGTGACCGCGTAGGGAAAGCCCACCCCCATGGCGCGCACGCTGGTGGGAAACAGCTCCGCCTTAACGACGGCGTTGATGGCCGTGTAGCCGCTCACGATGAGCAACGCCCCCATGATGAGGAGGAATGCCGTCCACGCGTTGTGGGTATTCTCCAGGGCGGTGAGGATCGGCACGGTAAGAAGCGTGCCGAGAGCGCCGAAGGTGAGCAACACGGGACGCCGGCCGACGATGTCGGAGAGCGCACCGACGACGGGCTGCAGACACATGTAGAAGAACAGCGTCGATGCGGCGATGACAGTGGATGTATCCTTGGAGAGTCCAGCGGAGTTGACGAGGAACTTCTGCATGTACGTCGTATAGGTATAGAAGGCGACCGTGCCTCCGAGCGTCAATCCGACGACAATGGCGACCTCGCGCGGATGGCGCATCAGCCGCTTCAGCGGGCTCTCTGTTACGCCCTGCATTCGTGCTTCAACGAATGCATCGCTTTCGTGCATGTCGCGGCGCATGAAGTAGACGACGACCGCGAGCAGCGCGCCAACGAAAAACGGAATGCGCCATCCCCATGCTTCGAGCTGCTCCGGTGTCAGCAGCAGCTTCTGCAGGACGAGTAGCAACACCATTGCGAGGAGCTGCCCGCCGATCAGCGTCACGTACTGGAAGCTGGAATAAAATCCGCGGTGATCGGGATGCGCCACCTCCGAAAGGTAGGTAGCGCTGGTTCCATATTCCCCACCGAGACTCAATCCCTGGATCAACCGCGCCAGCAGCAAGATCGCCGGCGCCGCGATGCCGATGGCGGCATAGGTGGGTGTCACGGCAATGATGAGGGAGCCAAAGCACATCATCATGACGGACACAGTGAGCGCCATGCGCCGTCCATGGCGATCGGCCATGTGCCCGAAGAGCCAGCCGCCGACTGGGCGCATGAGAAAGCCTACAGCGAATATGGCGGCGGCATTGAGCAGCTGCGCGGTCTGGCTTTCGGCTGGGAAGAAGGACTTCGCGAAATAAAGCGCGAACGCGGAATAGGCATAGAAGTCGAACCACTCGACGAGATTTCCGGCTGAGCCGACGAAGATCGCCTTCAGCCGGCGCGCCGTATCGGCAACGCCTGTTTCGCACCCACGCGGCGAAGTGTTCATTCCGGGCGGCCCTCAGCTTCGGTGCGCGACGCTGGCCGCCGATGCATTCCGTTCATCCCTGCTTAGCTCTGCGCGGTGCCTGCGCGGTGGACGGCGAAAGGACAAAGGCCGCGCCACACTTTTAGAAGTCCTACGTACGCTTCAGCATCGCGCGCAACTCGTCGAGACGCTGGCGCGTCTGCATGTCGATGGCATCCTTGACAGTAAGCATCTGCTTTTCGATCACCGCGGTCAGCTCGCCCGCCATGCTCTCGCGCGCAGCCGCATTCATCGATGCGAGCGTTTCGCGAATATGCGCGAGCCCAAGGTCACGCTCGATGTGCTGGCTGATCTTCTCAAGGAACTCGCGCGCGAAGTTCGGCACCTCAAGGCGCGCCATGGCCGCAAGCGCGCGGCGGCGCACGGCTGTGTCCGGATGGGTCAGCGCCGATTTCATCAACCGGCTATTGAGTGTCGTCGGCACGCGCACGAGACGCTTCTTCACGCTGTCGGGGCTGACCGTTCCGTTCTCGAGCGCGTGCGCCATCGAAACCTGATGGCTCCACTGCTGAAAGCGGAGCAGTAGCGCGCGCACGACGATGATCGAAAGCGTGATGACGACGACGAGGCGCACCGCGTTGCCGGTCACTCCATTGTATATGATCTGCGCGCTGAGATTTTCGGATAGCTCGGCGACGTTCGCCCACGCGTTGACGAGCGAGTTGACGATCGGGATCTCGTTCAAAACGCAGGTAAGATATTCGGCGTACTCGCTCGGAAGCTTTGGCCGGCTCCGCAGGATCTGGGCCAAGCCGCTGCGCTCTACGATCTGGATGAGGGCGGCGAGCCCGAAGATATAGAACAGCGTCGATGAGGCGAGGATCGGTACGTTGTTGACGGCGTCGAGCGCGGAGAACGTCATCTTATCGGCAGCGAGCGCGCCTTCCATCACGCGCTTTTCCTCATACATGATGCGCAGGCTGGAGGCGATGATGAGAATGTGAATCAACAGGAAGCCGAGCAGCGTCCAAAAGAGCGGGCGCTCGGTGAGGTCGACCACGGCGATATAGAGAATTACGCCGTTCGCGCCGAGCCACAGCGCGACCTTCCATAATGCGACGTCGCCAGTCTGGGGATCGGGCCGGAACACCAAGTTGAGCAAGCCGATCAGCGGCCAGCACAGGCCGGTCCAAATGCGGTCGATCAGGCCGAATACAGCCTTCGACACCTTCCCCCATAGCTCCGACATCACGCCTACCCTGTGCTGAGCATCCCCGGTATTGCTAGCGTAGCACGGTACGGGGCGACAACAGCCGCGCGCTGGCTCCCGCTCCAACGGCACGCCCCCTGTCCCTTCGGCCGCCACGCCGATGCCAGGTCAGCCCTGCCTTGCGATGCGATTCATAGGCCCCCGCGCGCCGTGCCGGCGCTGCGGCTTTGCGCATTGACCTTCACCCTTGCAGGGGTCTAACTGCGGCCCAATCTATTGGACCCCGGAGGCGATTGCCGGCCGGTCAGGAGGGCATGATGGCCAACGCCAGGCACACAAAGGTGCTGATCCTCGGTTCGGGACCTGCCGGCTACACGGCGGCGATCTACGCATCCCGCGCCATGCTGAAACCGCTGCTGATCGAAGGCTCGCAGCCGGGCGGTCAGCTCACCATCACGACCGACGTCGAGAACTATCCGGGCTTCGCCGACGTGATCCAGGGACCCTGGCTCATGGAGCAGATGCGTGCCCAGGCCGAGCACGTCGGCACCGAGATCATCATGGATCAGATCTCACAGGTGAACCTCAAGACGCGCCCCTTCGAGCTCACGGGGGATTCCGGCGACAGCTATACTTGCGATGTGCTGATCATCTGCACGGGCGCCCAGGCGCGCTGGCTCGGTATTGAATCCGAAGGGCTGTTCCAGGGTCACGGCGTTTCCGCATGCGCCACGTGCGATGGGTTTTTCTATCGCGACAAAGAGGTCGTGGTCGTCGGCGGCGGCAACACCGCGGTCGAAGAGGCGATTTTCCTCACCAACTTCGCCAAGCGGGTGACGGTGGTGCACCGGCGCGATCATTTCCGCGCTGAGAAGATCCTGCAGGACCGCCTCTTCAAGAATCCCAAGATCGAGGTGGTGTGGGATCACGCGGTGGAGGAAGTGGTCGGCACCGCTGATCCGAAATCGGTCACGGGCGTGAGGCTGCGGAACGTGCACACCGGCGCGATCACGGAGCGGCCGGCGGATGGCGTCTTCATCGCCATCGGACACGCGCCGGCAACGGAGCTGTTCAAGGGGCAGCTCGATCTCACGCCGTCGGGCTACATCATCACCCGTCCCGATTCGACCGCGACCAGCATCCCCGGTGTGTTCGCTGCCGGTGACGTGAAGGATGAAGTCTACCGCCAGGCGGTGACGGCGGCGGCCATGGGCTGCATGGCGGCTCTCGAAACCGAACGCTATCTCGCCACGCTGGAGATCGAGGCCGAAAGCGAAGCCGCCGAATAGGCGGCTTCGGGCGCCGGTCATACGATGGGCTAGTGAAGAATGGCATCTTCGATGCCGAAACGATGCATTGCGCCGAGCCGTCCGAGGGTGCCGCAGCGGCTGATCCGATCGTCGGGCCGCTGCTGCGCGGTGCGGCCTCCAATACGCAGGACGCGCAATAGGTGCGCAGAACCGACCGCATCATTCAGCGTGCGACACTGCAAACGAAAAGGCGCGGCACCGGGGATCGGGCCGCGCCTTTCCTTTAACTCTGCTTACGGAAGCTTACTGCACCTTGTAGGCGCGAAGCTTGTTGTCCTTCATAAGCGGCACCAGCATCGTCTTGCTTGCGGGATCGTAGCCGATGTCGGCCGTTCCCTGGCCGAGCTCGAGCAGCAGCTCCGCCTTTCCGGACTTGCCGATGCGATATACCTTGCCAGCTACCCAATCGGAGACGAGGTAATCGTTGCCATCGGGCTCGATGCCGTCGAGGTTGCCTACTGGGGTGCCATCGCCGAGGTTGCTGACCTTCTTATCTGCCAGCGAAACCTGTAGCAGGTTTGCAGCCTGGGGGGACTGCCCGGAGGTACCGGGCGCGCCCCATGCCGCGATGATCAGCTTGTCGCCCTCGACATAGAGGCCGTTCGGATACTTCAGGTCCTCGCCCTCAGCCCACTTCTCCAATTTGCCGTCGGCGAAGCGCCAGATCGTGCTGGTGCTGGAATCGGAAACGTAGACGTGGCCCTTGCCGTCGGCAGCGACGTCATTGAGGAACACCGAGCCGGGAGCTTCGTGGGACGCAATGATCTTGCCGCTCTTGGGGTCGATCTCGACGAGCTTGTCGATATCGGAGACGTAGAGCTTGTCACCCGAGAGGGCCATGCCCTTCGGCGCATTGAGCCCCTTCGCCCACTCCCGATCGGTGATCTTTCCATCGGCGAGCGACACCTTGGAGATGAAGCCGTTGCCGTCTTTCTCGAGCGGGCTGCCAGCGACGTTGCTCACGTATGCAAAGCCTTCCGCGGGGACCGGCAACGCCGACTCGGGAGTCGCAAAGCCTTCCGTTTCCCAAAGCAAGGCTGGCTCAGCATGTGCGCCGGTGAGGGCGGCTGCGGTCACCATAGAGGCCAACAGAGTTGCGCCGAACTTCATCGCGTATCTCCCAAATTTGCAATGTCTAGCGTTGCCGCTGCTTATATAGGCTGCGCTGGCGCGTCGCCCTATTCATCCACCGGCCGCTAGTCTAAGTTGCATCGCAACAATCACATTCCGGTGCGCTCAAGCGATGTGGAATGCTTGAGGCGCCGTCTCGGCGGAATAGCGCATCACACGGGGCCTGATCCATGGACTGGGACAAGCTCAGAATCTTTCACGCGGCGGCTGAAGCAGGCAGCTTCACGCACGCTGGCGATGCGCTGCACATGAGCCAGTCGGCCGTAAGCCGTCAAGTCTCTGCGCTCGAGCGCGACCTGAAGGTGACGCTCTTTCATCGCCATGCGCGCGGCCTAGTGCTCACCGAGCAGGGCGAACTGCTCCACCGTACAACTTCCGATGTCATCAACCGGCTACACACGGCCGAGACGCTTCTGTCGGACACGACGTCGAAACCATCGGGCGAGTTGCGCATCACGGCTCCCGTGGGGTTCGGCACCATGTGGCTGACCCAGCGGTTGCGGGAATTCCAGGACCTTTACCCTGAGATCCGCATCGAGCTGCAGCTCAACGACGATCAGGTCGACATCGGCATGCGCGCAGCGGACGTTGCCATCTGGACCCGTGAGCCGCCGCAGTCAGATCTCATCCGTCGCGTGCTGTTCACGAGCCGCGTGCGCGCTTTCGCATCGACGCAATACGTTCGCCGCTTTGGTGCGCCTAAGACGCTGGACGAGCTCGAGGGGCATAGCATCGTCTCCTACAGCGGACAGCCGGCCCAGCACCTCACCGCCATCACGTGGATCGAAACTGCGGGGCGGGACGGGCGCGGTCCGCGCGAGCCTGCGTTCCGCGCCAACAGCGTGGTGGCGCTTCGCTATGCGATCCGCGCCGGTATCGGCATCGGCATGATCCCCGATTATATGACTGACGATGAGGGGGACCTCGTCCCGGTTCTCACGGAGATCGCTCCGCCGACGCTGCCAATCCTTTTCGTCTATCCCGAGGAGCTGAAGGCCTCGAAGAAGGTGCAGGTGCTACGCGATTTTCTGGTCGCCCAGGCCCGCCAGTGGAAGTTCTGAATGGGTTCGCTTCATCTGCTCCGAGGTCCTTAATGGCCGAGAAGTGCCGCGTCGTCGCGGCAATTGCGGTTCTGTGGACTAGAAGCTATCTAAACGGGACGGTTTCTTGAGCATCGGCGGCTAAGAAGCACCCATCCGCCTGCGCGCCCGGATCTTCGGGGGTGTGAGGTGGTTTTTGGCGCCGCGAGCTGCCTTGCGCAGCCGCCCAGACACGACGAGAGACGGCATGGCTAAGACACTCTACGACAAGATCTTCGACGATCACGTGGTCGAGCGCCAGGATGATGGCACGTGCCTTCTCTACATTGACCGCCATCTCGTGCACGAGGTAACGAGCCCGCAGGCCTTCGAAGGGCTGCGTATGTCGGGCCGCAAGGTGCGCGCGCCGGAGAAGACCCTCGCGGTCGTCGACCATAACGTGCCGACCTCCGACCGCACCAAGGGCATCGACGACGACGACAGCCGCATCCAGGTGGAGACGCTGGCCGCCAACGCGCGCGACTTCGGCGTCGAGTACTACAATGAGCTCGACGTGCGGCAGGGCATCGTGCACGTCGTCGGCCCCGAGCAGGGTTTCACGCTCCCCGGCACTACCATCGTGTGCGGCGATAGCCATACCTCCACGCACGGCGCCTTCGGCGCACTCGCGCACGGCATCGGCACGTCCGAGGTCGAGCACGTGCTGGCGACGCAGACGCTGATCCAGCGCAAGGCGAAGAACATGCGCGTGTCCGTCGACGGGCAGCTCCCCGCCGGCGTCACCGCCAAGGACATCATTCTCGCCATCATCGGCGAGATCGGCACCGCCGGGGGCACCGGCCACGTCATCGAATACGCTGGCGAAGCCATTCGCTCGCTGTCGATGGAAGGCCGCATGACGATCTGCAACATGTCGATCGAGGGCGGCGCGCGCGCCGGCATGATCGCGCCGGACGAGAAGACCTACGCCTTCATCAAGGGCCGCCCGAAGGCGCCCAAGGGCGCGGCCTGGGACATGGCCATGCGCTACTGGGAGACGCTGCATTCGGACGAGGGCGCACACTTCGATGCCGAGGTGAAGCTCGACGCCAACAAGCTGCCGCCGATCGTCACCTGGGGCACGAGCCCGGAAGATGTCGTCTCCGTCGCGGGCGTCGTGCCCGATCCGGCGAAGGTGGAGAACGAGAACAAGCGCGCCTCGATGCAGCGCGCCCTGGACTATATGGGCCTCCAACCCGGAACCCGGATGACCGACATCCCGCTCGATGTCGTTTGGATCGGCTCGTGCACGAACGGACGCATCGAGGATTTGCGCTCCGTTGCCAAGGTTGTCGAAGGCAAGAAGATCTCAGAGCGCCTCGCCTACGCGATGATCGTGCCAGGCTCCGGCTTGGTGAAGGCGCAGGCGGAAGCCGAAGGCCTCGACAGGATCTTCAAGGACGCGGGCTTTGAGTGGCGTGAGCCGGGCTGCTCCATGTGCCTCGGTATGAACCCGGACCAGTTGAAGCCGGGTCAGCGCTGCGCCTCGACCTCGAACCGCAACTTCGAAGGCCGCCAGGGCCGGCTCGGCCGTACGCATTTGCTGTCGCCCATCATGGCGGCGGCCGCGGCTATCGAGGGCCACTTCGTCGACGTGCGCGAGTGGGGCAGCGCCTGACACACAAAAGCGGCTTCGGGCTATAGGGCTCGAAGCCGCTTGATCAATCATGGCCGCGCGATTGGGATCGGGGGTTGCCCTTAAAATCAGGCGGCCTCGCGGTCTCGCTCCGAGGCTGGAAGATCCCACCAGAGCTTTCCGCCCTCGTTCAGGGCATCGGCGCGCGACGCGCCAAAATCCTTAAGGGCACTATCGTCGAGCCGCATCAGAGCTCGACGCTCGCGAGCCACCCGATTGGCGCGTTCGATAAACGCGAACAGCTTGGCAAAACCCGAGCCGGTTCGGCGTGAAACGATCTGCGGACCCGCTGAGCTATTGCCTGTCAGTTCCTTGGCTCCTCCGCTCATATTCGATTTCCTCCCAAAGAGCCCAAGTGCATCTGAGCCCAATGTAGGAATTCGCCTGACATAAACAAATCGAATGTTTATGATGGCGCTCATTACGGTTTCTTATGAGGCTCCCGTGTCGCGCAATATTGATATCGGTCTGCTCCGCGCCTTCGTCGTGGTGGTGGAGACGGGCAGCGTCACCCGCGCCGCGCATCTGCTGAACCTCACCCAGGCGGCCGTCAGCCAGCAGCTCAAACGGCTCGAGGAGCTGTTCGACGTTGCTCTTTTCGATCGCTCCAACCGAACATTGCGCCCGACGGCCGCCGGCGAGCGGCTCCTCGCCCACGCGCAATCGATGATGACCATGAATGACGCCCTGTGGGGGATGATGAGCACGCCGCACTACGAGGGCGAGGTGCGCGTCGGCGTTCCCCACGATGTTGTCGAGCCGAATCTGCCGGCGGTTCTACGCCGCTTCGACCGAGCCTGGCCGCGGGTTCGCGTCACGCTCATTTCGGGCATTACTGCCGAGCTTCTTGCCAATCTTTGCCGAAATGATCTCGACATCGCGATCTCGACGGAGCCCGAAGTCCCCGCCAACGCTGAGCTTTTGCTGCGTGATCCGCTTGTCTGGGTGGGCGCGGCAGGCGGCCAAGCCCACCTGCGGGCGCCTTTGCCGATCTCGTTCGGAAGCCCCAATTGTGCCTTCCGCGCTTCCGCCATCCACGCGCTCGCCGGGGTGGGCCGCGACTGGCGGCCGGTGTGCGAAGCGAGCGTTCTCGATGCCGTCAAGGCAACGCTTTATGCCGATGTCGCGATCGCGCCCATGCTGCTCTCGGCCGTCCCGGCCGATCTGTCGGTCATCGATGCAGCCGAGGGTCTCCCCCCGCTGCCGCCGTTCTGCATCAACATGCATATGCGCCGGGCCGGACGTTCTGCCGTCGCGGAAGAGTTTGCAGCGTTCGTTCGCCAGGAGTTTGCCTCCCGGTACGGTGAGCGGCGTCAGATCGTCACCGCGGCGCTCCAATCGGAAGCATCGCGTGCCTCGACGGGCCCCTAAAGGGGGTGCTAGGTCAGTCCGGCCAACATGGAAGCGGGCATGGACAGAACACTCGTCGAAAAACAATTCGGCGCCGCCGCAGCGGACTATGCCGCCTCGGCGGTGCACGCCAGCGGCCCGAGCCTCGGCCGTCTCGTCGCGCTTGTGTCGCCGAAGCCCGACTGGCGCGTGCTGGACGTCGCCACCGGGGCGGGCCACACGGCCCTCGCCTTCGCCCCACTCGTTACCCAGGTGTTCGCCTCGGACATCACGCCTGCCATGCTCGCCGAGGCGCAGCGGCTCGCCAGCGCCCGCGGGCTCGTGAATGTCGCGACTGCGGAAGCTGAAGCGGGCGCGCTGCCCTTCGCCGACGGCGAGTTCGACCTCGTGACGTGCCGCCTCGCTGCGCATCACTTTCCCGATCAGGCGGCGTTCGTATCGGAGGCATGGCGCGTCCTGAGGCCCGGCGGCACAATCGCGATCGTCGATAATGTCGGTCCAGATCGCATGTTGCTGCCCGGTATGGCTGAGAATGACATCAAGGCTCTCGGGGAGGCTTACGAAGCCTATGAGCGGCTTCGTGACCCTAGTCATGTTCGCTGCCCGGGCCTCAACGAATGGCTGGCGATCCTCGCTCGCGCGGCCTTTGAGGATGTGCGCCGCGAGCTTCTCGATCAGGATATCCAGTTCGTACCATGGCTGAAGCGCATGCGCTGCGATGTCGATACTGCCGAGCAGCTCGAGGCCATGCTGGAGGATGAACCATTGCGCAGCTTCCTGCGCCCGCGCGAAGAGGCCGGCGAGCGGCTTTTCACGCTGCGGGAAGCCATCATCGTCGCGCGCAAGCCGGACTGATCATGACCAATACGATGGACTGGCGGGATGTCGCCGCGCCCGGGCTCGTCGAATTCGAGGACATGGCGGCAACCGCCTGGGAGCGGCTGCCGGAAGCTTTCCGCTCCCGCGCCGGAGATCTCCTCATCCGCATCGAGGACTATCCGACGGAAGAAGTTCTCGATGCTTTGGACATCGACGACCCGCTGGGGTTACTCGGCCTTTACCATGGCGTCAGCCTCGACAAAAAAAGCTCGCTGGACGTTCCCCAGGAGCCCGACATGGTGTTCCTCTACCGTCGGCCACTGCTCGACGAATGGGCAGAATCCGGGGAGACGCTCGGCGATCTCATCACCCACGTTCTGGTGCACGAGGTGGGCCACCACTTCGGCTTTTCCGATGACGATATGGCACGCATCGAGGCAGCTGCCGGGGGCTCCTAAACTACCTCGCGGCAGCGACATAGCCGCGTTTGCGACTGCACCCAGCGGCGCACTTGTCTCACAACCTAAACAACGCCATGTTGGGGAAGCTGAAGCTGGGAAAATCCAAGAGCTGCCGATGTCGATCCGCCGCGGCGCGCGCCGTCTGGCCTGGGGCCTGATCGCACTTCTCGCGGTGCCATCGCTGGCGGCTGCGCAGGATCCCAAGACGCCGACGCCGGAGGAATACGTCGCCCATACGGGCGGGCAGGCGACGATCGTCCCGGCTGGTGAGTTCAAGCTCGACGGGGTCAAGCTCTACTGCGGCACCCGGCCGACGGTGATCGACAATAACCTCGACGACTACGGCGCGGCCTACCCGGGCTTCCTGATCATGAATATGCGGCTGCTCGAACGTGTGTCGACGCCGGTAAAGCTTTGGATCTACTCGCACGAGTGCGGACACCAGTTCCGCGGCCCCGACGAGGAGACCGCCGACTGCTTCGCCGTGCAGCGCGGTCGTCGGCAGGGCTGGCTATCTCCTGGTGGCGTTGAGGAAATCTGCACCTTCATTTCTCCGGCAAAGGGCGATGCCATGCACTTTTCCGGCTCGCACCGCTGCGAATACATGCGCCAGTGCTTCTCGGAGTTCGGCATCCGCTGAGCGGAGCGCGTTATTTCCGGACCGGCGTGCCGCTTGATCGCTCAGCTCGGCACCGACACTTGACCGGCCATTGGCTAATTGGGCCAGCCATCCCTACGCTTCAACTCGCGCCTTTCTCCCGTCGCGCAATACGTTACAGCCTCCGCAGGATCAGATTGCATGGTGACTATCCTTGGCCTCATGGCGGCGACTCTTACCACCATCGCCTTCGTGCCCCAGGTGGTGAAGACGTGGCGCACGCGTTCGACGCACGACATCTCTTTCGGGATGTTCTCGCTGCTCGTGGCCGGTGTGTTTACGTGGCTGGTCTACGGCCTGCTGATCGGCGATCTGCCCCTGGTGCTGGCCAACGGCGTGACGTTCGTCCTCGCCGGCACCGTCCTCTATTTCAAGATCCGCAACGGCTAGGCAGCTTCCGCACCGATGTTCCCGTGCGCGCACATCGGGCGCCATCTAGGCTCTTTGCGGGGCGATTGTTCCCGATCGGTAACTTTCCGCCGCTGATGCCCTTCCAGATATGGAAATGTTCCTGATCGGGAACTTTTGGGCTTGAAGAGGCGAAGAGGGGTGCATATGTTCCCGTTCGGGAACAACGGGTCGTGCGGAGCCGCGAATCCCATCATAACTTCCCGATCGGGAACATTCGCGGAGCTAGCCATGGCGAGGACCACACAGCAAAGGCGTGCGCCGCAGCGGGCAGAGCCCGGCTTGGAGGAAGCCCCGCAGACCTTCGAGCGTGCGCGGTCTGAGATCGAGAGCGCCGCCGGTGAGCAGGCCCGGCACTTCGGGGCCCTGGTGCGCGAACGGCGCGAAGCCTTGAGGATGCGCCAGGACGATCTCGCCCTCGCCACCGGCGTAGGGCGGCGCTTCATCCTCGAACTCGAAGCCGGAAAGGCATCGTGTCAGCTCGGCCGGGCGCTCGTCGTCGCTGCTGCCGTCGGGCTGCGCCCGTTCGACCTCATGGGCGCCAACCGCGACGATGACGACGCGCTGCCGCCGCTCCTGCCCGACGACGGGGTCGACCTTCCCGAACTCGAGGATGACGAGCGTGGATGAGCTCAACGTCTATTACGAGAGCCGGACCGTCGGCACGGTTGTCGTGCACGCGGACGGACCGAGCTTCACCTATTCACCGGAATGGCTATCGACGCGCGGCGCTTTTCCCGTCTCGCTGCTGATGCCGCTATCGCCGCGGCGCGTGCCGCCGCGGCTGTTCCTGCCGTGGGCAGCGAACCTATTGCCGGAATCCTCGCAGCTCCGCGCCATCGGTCTGCAGCTCGGCGCGGCTCCGGAGGATGTCATCGGCATCCTCTCCGAGCTGGGTCGCGATACTGCCGGCGCGCTTTCCATCGGCAAGCCCGGCACGACATCGACCGCCGACTGGAAACCCATCCGAAGCGAAGCCGACCTCGAAAAGATACTCGCGGAGCTGCCATCCAAGCCGTTCCTCGTCGGAGAGGACGGGGTTTCAATGTCTCTCGCTGGCGTACAATCAAAGCTCGGTGTCGCCGTCGACGCCAAGGGTCGCATATGCGTGCCTGTCAACGGCGCGCCTTCGACGTGGATCTTGAAGCCCGATTCCGAACGGCTCTACGGCGGGGTGCAGAACGAGGCGCTGTGTCTGGCGCTTGCAAAGCGTCTCGGCCTCAACGCGCCTGACGTGACGACCGGGACTGCGGGCAAGCGCACCTATCTCATGGTGAAGCGCTACGACCGCGTCGAGCAGCAGGGCCGCTGGCGGCGCCTGCACCAGGAGGATTTCTGCCAGGCGCTCGGCAAACCTCCCTCGGCGAAGTACGAATCGAACCAGACCGGCATCCGGGGGCCGACGCTCGCGGAGATGTTTGCGGTGACGCGCAACGCGATGCAGGCGCCAGATATCCTCAATCTGCTCGACTACGTGATCTTCAACGTCATCTCGTGCAACACGGATGCGCATGCGAAGAACTATTCGATGATGATCTCGGGCCGCGGATTCAGGCTCGCGCCGATCTACGACGTGATGTGCGCGCTCGCGTGGGATCACGTCACACGCAACATGGCACAGAAGATTGCCGGCAAGAGCCGTGGCGAACACCTGAAGCGGCGCCACTGGCAGCGGTTTGCCGCCGATGTGGGCCTCAATGCGCCGCGTCTGCTCGCGCGCGTCGAAGCCCTGGCTAAAGGCGCGCTAGCGGAAACGAGGAACGCTGCGGCCGATGTTGCGGCTATGCCGGCCGGTCCGCATCCGCTGATGGCGCAAGTGACGGAAGCGATCGAAGGCCGGGCGCGCGCGCTTCTCTCTGGCCTCGCCGACGAAACCGGTGCCGAGGCCGCGTTGCGGGAAACATCCCCGTCGCCCGCCCGCAAGAAGCGAACGTCAGCGCCCAAGCGGACGCGCAAGGCCGGTACGGCTTAGCGCACAGTCCTTAACTCAGCGGATGCGGCGGGGGTTCTTATAGAGGTCGAGCTCCTGGGCATCGAGCGTGACAGCGGTGCGCCCCTTGCGTACGTCCCGCCACATACGGCGCAGATAGCGGCGGCACTCGCTGTTGAAGATCTGCATGGCGCTGAAGAGCTGAAGCACTGTCAGCAGACGGCGGTCTGCATGCTCGATGCGCACGCGGCCCTTCCACTTGCCGCCGATCGAGAACACTTTGCCGTCGATATGACCGACGTTGCGGCCGTGCTCGTCGTAAAGGGTGTAGTCGCCACCGAGGTTGATGAAGTCGCGCTGCAGCCGATAGAACACGGGCCGATTGTTGGGCCCGGGAATGAAGAAGCCGAAGTTCTCCGGCATCAGCGGCCACTTGTTGGCAGAGCGCTCGAGATAGACGACGAAGTCGTCCTGGTCGGTGTTGATGGAGTAGACCATCACCGGCATGCCGCGCGACGCGATCGTCTGCTGCATCGAACGTCCGAGCATCAGGTCCATGGTCGCGCGCCAGTTCAGCGAATCGTTGAACAGCTTGAAGACGAGGCGCTTGTCCTTCGTCTGCACCTTCTTCCAGGTGTCCTCGCGGTAGCCGATGAGGCCGGTGCGCTGGCCGCCCTCGATCACCTCGGCAAAGATGTCCATGTCGGAAGTAAACTGGCGTGACTTCGCGCGGTTACGCGTGCGCTTGTAGATGCCGAACTCGATCGCGTTGAAGTTGGTGATCCAGATGTCGACGATGAAGTGATAGTAGCCATTGCGCGTGGCTTTAGCAGCGGTGGCCTTCGTCACGCCGGGGATTTTCGTCACGACTTCGGTGCGGGCGTCAGCGCGGGCATCGGCGGCCGCGTCGGCTGCGGCGGCGTTGGCTCGGGCGTCTGCCGCCCGTGCTGCGGCTGCGGTCATCGTCTGCCTCCGGCTTCGAGCGAATCAATGTTGCTGAAGCCTAGCATTGGATATGCACGCCCAAGCCGCGGGCGCTGAGATCACACTGGAAAACTCCAGCTGCCTTAGATGCGGCGGCCGAAGATCGCGCTGCCGACGCGCACGTGCGTTGCCCCAAAAGCAACGGCGGTGGCGAAATCGTCGCTCATGCCCATGCTGAGACCGGAAAGACCGTTTGCGGCGGCGAGCTTGGCGAGGAAAGCAAAGTGGATCGCGGGCTCCTCATCGACCGGCGGAATGCACATGAGGCCCTGGATCTTTAGCCCGAGCTCATCGCGGCAGTGGGCCAGCAGCCCTGACAGCTCGCCAGGCAGAACGCCCGCCTTCTGCGGCTCCTCGCCGGTATTCACCTGCACGAAGAGCTGCAACTGCCTGCCCTGCTTTGTCATTTCATCGGCGATGGCGCGGGCGATCTTCGGCCGGTCGATGGAATGGATCGCATCGAACAGCTCGACCGCCTCCTTCGTCTTGTTCGATTGCAGCGGGCCGATAAGATGCAGCGCGATCTCGGGATAGCGCTTTTTCAGCTCCGGCCACTTGCCCTTCGCCTCCTGCACGCGGTTTTCGCCAAACTGGCGGTGGCCGGCCGCCAGCACCGGCGCGATGTCCTCCGGGCCGAAGGTCTTGGAGACGGCAATGAGGTGCACATCGGCTGGATTGCGACCGGCCTCGGCCGCCGCCGCGGCGATCTCCGCCTCGATTTCCGCCAGCCGCGCGGCCGGTCCGTCCGTCTTTTCAGCCTCAGGTGTCATCCGACCGCCTTGACCCCAATGGTGCTTTAAGGCTCATTACGCCGCTCAAAGCCGCTAAATCCCGAAAGTTTGACGCCGTATGGCCAATCAAAGCTACGACGCGCCCGCACGCGAGAAACACTGGCAGGAAGCCTGGGACAAGGGGGGCATCTTCCGCGCCTCCACCAAGCAGGGCCAGCCCAAGTGCTACGTCCTCGAGATGTTTCCCTATCCTTCAGGGCGCATCCACGTCGGCCACTCGCGCAACTACACCATGGGCGACGTCTTCGCGCGCTACAAGCGGGCGAAGGGCTTCAATGTGCTGCACCCCATGGGCTGGGACGCGTTCGGCATGCCGGCGGAGAACGCCGCCATGGAACGCAAGGTCCATCCCGCGGAGTGGACGTACGAAAACATCGCCACGATGCGGCGGCAGCTCAAGTCGATGGGCTTTTCTCTCGACTGGTCGCGGGAGATTGCCACCTGCTCGCCGGACTACTACCGGCATCAGCAGAAGCTGTTTCTGGATTTCCTGAAGAAGGGCCTCGCCTACCGCAAATCCTCTAAGGTCAATTGGGATCCGGTCGACCACACGGTGCTCGCCAACGAGCAGGTGATCGACGGCCGCGGCTGGCGCTCGGGTGCGCTGGTGGAACAGCGCGAGCTGACGCAGTGGTTCTTCAAGATCACCGAATACGCCGACGAGCTGTTGGAAGCACTGCAGGCGCTCGATAAGTGGCCCGAGAAGGTGCGCCTGATGCAGGCGAACTGGATCGGCCGCTCGCAGGGCATGCTGGTGCGTTTCGGGCTCGACAAGAAGACCGCGCCGGAAGGGCAGGGCGAAGTCGAGGTCTATACGACGCGGCCGGACACGCTGTTCGGCGCCTCCTTCGTTGCGCTTTCGCCGGATCATCCGCTCGCCAAGGCAGCGGCAGCCAAAAACCCGGATCTCGCGGCCTTCTGCGACGAGTGCCGGCACATGGGCACCTCCGTCGCCGATCTCGAAACGGCGGAGAAACAGGGCTTCGATACCGGCATTCGCGCCGTCCATCCGTTCGATCCGAACTGGACGCTGCCGGTCTACGTCGCGAACTTCATTCTGATGGACTACGGAACCGGCGCCATCTTCGGTTGCCCGTCCGGCGACCAACGCGACCTTGATTTCGCACGCAAATACGAGCTGCCGTTCACGCCCGTCATTCTGCCCCCAGGCGAGGATGCAGCCACATTCACCATCACCGACAAGGCCTATGACGGCGACGGCACGATGATCAACTCGTCGTTCCTCGACGGGCTCGATACCGAAGCCGCCTTCGAGGAGGTGGCGCAACGCCTGGAAAAGGCGACGCTCGGCAACAAGCCCGTCGGCGCGAGGAAGGTGAACTACCGCCTGCGCGATTGGGGTGTCTCGCGCCAGCGCTACTGGGGCTGTCCAATCCCCGTCATTCACTGCGAGACGTGCGGGATCGTTCCGGTGCCGGACAAGGATCTGCCCGTCGAGTTGCCGAAAGACGCCACCTTCGACAAGCCCGGGAACCCGCTCGACCGCCATCCCACGTGGAAGCACGTCGATTGTCCGAGCTGCGGCGGCAAGGCGCGGCGCGAAACCGATACGATGGATACGTTCGTCGACTCGTCGTGGTATTTCGTGCGCTTCACGGCTCCGCACGCGAAGACCCCCGTCGACAAGGACGCGGCGGCCTACTGGCTGGCCGTCGACCAGTACATCGGCGGTATCGAGCACGCGATCCTGCACCTGCTCTATTCGCGCTTCTTCACCCGCGCGATGTGCGACACCGGCCATCTGGCGATGGCGCAGAACGCGCGCGAGCCGTTCGCGGCCCTTTTCACCCAGGGCATGGTCACGCACGAGACCTACAAATCACGGCACGGCGGCTGGCTGCATCCGAACCAGGTGCGTATCGACGGCGAGGGCGCCTCGCGGCATGCCGTCGAAATCGCGACGGGCGAGCCGGCCGTGATCGGCGCGATCGAGAAGATGTCGAAGTCGCGCAAGAACACCGTCGATCTCGACGACTTCGTCTCCCGCTATGGGGCGGACGTTGCCCGCTGGTTCGTGCTCTCCGACAGCCCGCCCGAGCGTGATGTCACCTATACGGATGTCGGCGTCGAAGGTGCCCGCCGCTTCGTGCAGCGCGTCTGGCGTCTCGTTGACCAGGGCGCGGACAAGGCTGCCGAAAAGGGCGCGGCCAAGCCGGCACAGTTCGGTGCCGACGCGCTGGCCGTGCGCCGCGCCGCCCATAAGGCGCTCGATCAGGTTGCGCATTCGATCGAAGCCCTGCGTTTCAACGTAGCTGTGGCACAGATCTATGAATTCGCGAACGTTCTGGGCTCGGCGCTCGGGAAATCCGGCCCCGACATGGCCTGGGCACAGCGCGAGGCCCTGGAATTTCTGGTGCACATGATCGGGCCGATGATGCCGCATCTGGCCGAGGAATCCTGGGCGCGGCTCGGATACAACACACTTTTGGCCAATGAGGCCTGGCCGGAAGCCGATCCGGCGTTGCTCGTTGACGATATGATCGTCATTGCCGTACAGGTGAATGGCAAGCGGCGGGACGAATTGACGATTGCCCGAACGGCCGACAAGGCTGAGATCGAGGCTGCGGCGCTCCAGTTGGAGACGGTGCAGCGCGCGCTCGAAGGCCGGCCGGTCAAAAAGGTCATCGTTGTGCCGCAGAGGATTGTGAATGTCGTCGGCTGAA
>Ga0180223_1000369_pt1 | contig 62527 bp, 68 predicted proteins | sample eDN5th30CKraftOP_FD_151337 | JGI IMG/M metagenome (GOLD analysis project Ga0180223, IMG submission 151337) | Enriched Organic Plus compost microbial communities from Emeryville, California, USA - eDNA 5th pass 30_C Kraft OP (version 2) (version 2) ... | reverse complement strand
TCCTCACACCCGACGGACACAATATCGAGCTGCTGACGCGCGTGTGAGTGGGATGCCGCGCGCTGACGCCCCCACGCCGATCACGCAATTCACCCGCGTAAACCGAACGTGAATCCGCGCGAAAAAGCTGGTGCGTTCGGCGAAGGCGTGCGCGGCCGGTACAAGCCAGCCCGCGACGAGATGGGATAGCGCGCGATGCTCGCGGCACACCAGACGTAGGCTTTCCGACTGCCATCCTTCTTGGCGTGATTGGTTTTACCCGCGGCTGTCCATGACAAAGCCCCGCATCACGTCCCGCCATGCACATTCTAGATAAATGCGAGAAGGATCGAAGGTCGGTCGTAAGCTTCACTCCCTCAATCCTCCGGAACTTGCCGCGGAACCGGCGCTGTACCGCAGCGTTGCCGCCGTGCGATTGCGCGCGAAGGCCCGACCACCGCATTCCCGAGGCAGCCGAACTCTGGAGAGTTGAGGAGCGTGCACCATGGCACATCAATCGAAAGGAGATGGGCTCATCCTTCAGTCGCGGTCCGACCGCTTCGACGCTGGCAAACAACGTCGTTCCAGGACGTCCCGGGAGAGCCTTGCCGATTATAAGGTCACGCATGAGCGCGACCCTATAGCCATTCTCTCCGAGGCGGACGCCACACGCATACCGGAGCTGCTTCCGATCCGCTATCAGCGCATGGCCGCTTCACCTTTCGCCTTCCTGCGCGGGGCTGCGGCCGTCATGGCGCACGACTTGGCAACCATGCCCGGCGTCGGCATTCCCGTCCAAGCCTGCGGCGACTGTCACCTTATGAACTTCGGCGCCTTCTCGACACCCGAGGATGAGGTTCTTTTCGATATCAACGACTTCGACGAAACGCTGCCGGGCGTCGACTTCGATGTTGACGTCAAGCGGTTGGTCGCAAGCGTTGCCGTCGCTGCGCTCGATGCGGGACTGAGCGACAAAACGGCAAGGTCGATCGCCCGATCCACAGCTCGCGTCTATCGCGAGTTCACGATCAAACTCGCCAAGCTCGATCCGTTGAAAGTCTGGCATACCCGCATGGTACTCGAGCGCGAGGCCAAGTTGATCGACGATGCCAAGCTTCGCAACAGGATCCTCGCTGGGCTGTCAAAGGCCGAGAAGGATTTGGCCGCCGACGATAACTTCCCCCATTTAGCGACCGTCAAGGGCGGCGATCTCCGGATTGAGGATCGCCCGCCCACGATCTATCATTTGAATGGGGCGACGGACCCACAGCATACGATCCGTACCCGTTCGGTGTTTGCGGCCTATAGCAAGACACTCCCTCCCGAGCGGCGTGTCCTCATCGATCGCTACAGCCTTCGCGATCTCGCCTTCAAGGTGGTGGGCGTTGGCAGCGTCGGGACCTTCTGTGCCGTCGGACTTTTCGCGACCGGAGACGGCGAACCGCTTTTCCTGCAGATCAAGGAGGCGCAGACGTCGGCTCTCGAACGCATCGCGCACGCCCCGCCAGCTGCCCATCAAGGACAACGAGTGGTGGAGGGCCAGCGGGTTATGCAGGCGGCCAGCGATATTTTCCTGGGCTGGACCGACGAGCAAAAGACACAGCGCTTCTTCTATGTCCGCCACCTCAAGAACCGGCGGCTAGGATGGATGGGGGAAGCCATCGAAGAAGACGCGCTTACAGCCTATGCGACGTTGTGCGGACGCACTTTAGGGCGGGCCCATGCTCGCTCGGGTGATCCCGCTACGCTCGCGGGCTATATGGGGAAGTCCCAGGTATTCGACGATGCGCTGGCGAGCTTCGCGATGGCGTATGCCAAGCAAACCAAGCAGGATCATGCCACCCTCACGGCTTGGCTTAAGAAGAGCGACAGCCTGAAACCGAAAGAGCGGCAGCGCGAGTCCCCCGGGGAAGCCCGCCACGCTGCACATTAGCACCAGCTCATTTGCGCGCGGACGCAACCGCAATATGCTTACGCAGCGATTCCTCAGCCGTGAGCAGACGTGAGTGCACCGGCCAATCGATAGAGCGAGCACATGAGCCGCATCGGGCGCATATTCATCACCGGCCTTATCGCCGCGCTGCCGCTGTTGCTCACGATTTTCATCACCGCCTGGTTGCTGTCGCTGCTCAACCAGTATCTCGGTCCGAGCAGTGGCTTCGGCCGTTTCCTCGGATCGCTCGGCTTGGGCCCCGGCACCTCCGAGCTTGCCTCCTACCTGATCGGCCTCGGAGTCGTCATCGCCGCGATTTATGCGCTCGGCCTCGCCGTGCAGTCCCGGCTCGGCGGCTGGATCGCAACAATCTTCGACCGCCTCATCCGGCGTATTCCACTGGTCTCCAACCTCTACGATCTATCGAGCCGCTTCGTCTCGATCGTCGACACCAAGAATGGCGACAGCCTGAAAGGCATGAGCCCCGCCTGGTGTTACTTCGGCGGCAAGCCGGGCGCGGCGGTCCTCGCACTGCTACCGTCGAAAGCACCCATCCAACTTGGCGGCGAAAGCTATCTCGCCGTGCTCATTCCTTCCGCTCCGGTGCCCTTCGGTGGTGCCTTGGTCTACGTGCCGGCCGCCTGGGTCGAGCCGGCCGATGGCGGCATCGACGAGTTGATGAGCGTCTACGTGTCCATGGGCATCACGCCGCCAGGAACCCAGGCGAAGGGCGCGATCTCCACCTGACCGGATTAGCCATTTGAGAGATTCACCACACGCGGGCCGCTATGGCGAAGAAGCGTCGGTCGATCCGGTAAGGCCGGCGAACGACGACGGCTCCGGCAGGATGTCGTACATGCGGTCGAGCGTCGCCTGATCCGATGAGGTGCGCCGAAGCGACATGAGGTAGGTGTCTTCGAACGGCAGTGGCATTCCCTGCGGCCCGGTTCCCCGCGCATCCGCCTTCGCACGCATGTCCGCAAGACCCGCAGAAAGATTTCCCATACAGGTGACGCGCGAGAAAATCATCGCCTTGATGTCGCTGCGCGGCCGGCATACCTCGCCGTAGCCGTCTTGCACTTTACCGCCTGCACGCGCGGGATAGTAAAGCGGCTCCGTCCGTCCCCGCCTTTTCTTGCGCTGCTTCTGACTTCCCCAGAAGCAGACCATATCGCGGCCGTCCATCTTGCGACGCCCCAGGTAAACCACCTGATGCCCCTGCTCGGACTTCCCGACGCTGCCGTTCCAGAACAACTTCAAGAAATCACCGGGACGCGCATAGGCGAGCTTGTCGTCTCGAAAGCTCATACCCGTGCCGGTGTGCTTCAGCAGCGCCGCGGCCCCGGCACCGTTGGAGTTGAAGATCCACCATGGACCCTGGCCGTCAACGAGCCGACTGCCGTCCGGCATCTCCCATTTCACCTCGAGCATGCGCAGCTGCTCAGGGCTGAGAGTGATCTTGCCGCCGTTGTGCAGTAGCGCGACGAGATGGGCGAAAAGCGCGTACGTCGCGCTCGTGCAGTGGGACGGAAAGCCATCATAAACGCGCAGCTCCCACCTACCCCCGCCGATGTTGTGCGTCTGCAGCTTTGGCGAGACGAAGGACGACCCGAGGCTGTAACCGCCACCTGTTGGCAGGGTGCGGATGATGTCTAGAATCTTCGCATTGTAATCGATGCCTGCACACGGGCTCGGCTCGGCGGAAGCACGCGGCGTAGAAACCACGACCGTGAGCACGAGCGCGACGATACCGGCGCCCAGGCGGCGTACCGGCGAGGATCGGTTCCTCATTTTCGCATCGTCCCCCTAACTGACTGTCCGTACACACCGTGACATCCGGACGGGGCACGATAACGGCCATGGGGCGTGGCGTGTCGTCTCGCTTGTGCTCATACTGACATTCCGCGCCGCGGTGTGGCGCAGAAGCGTCAGAAAATCGACGCGAATACGCGAAGATGGGCACGAAGCGGGGTGATATGGGCGAAGGAATTCTGGCAGGATTTCTAGGTCGGCTGCGGCGCCGCAACGGTGCGCAGCACCGTAGTCTCTTCGTGCACGAGGACGACTGGGGCCAGATCGAAGTGCTCCCCGCAGCCTGCGCCGGCTGGTGCACCCACGAAATGGCGCGCATCCGCGCTTTCTCCGCCGCGCAAGTCGTGCCCGATGGCGGCGGTTGGAGGGAAATCTACGTGCGCGAGACACCCCCGCTAGGGCTGGCGGATCTGGCGCTTCCGCTCGCCACCATCACATCCGGGCTCGAGCAGCGTCTCCCGGCCTTCGACGAAATCACGAGCGGCACCTTCTCGAAGGCGCGCCGCGTGTCACGAGTGAAGGCATTCGGCCTCGGCCAGGGCGCAGCCATCGTCATAACGCCCGATGATGGAGCCACTCAAGTTGCGACGGTCCATCTGCTGCTCGACGGGGCGCCCCAGGCGCGAAAGGAAATTCTCAGCGCCGCAGCCGCGCTCCCTACCGAAGAGCCGTTGGTTCTGGTCGACTGGCCGCGCGCGCGACTGTTCGCTCTTTCCGATCCATACGCCCTGGAACGCTACGTCCGGAGCTGAGGCAGTTGACGTCTAGCGCTTCAGTCAATGGGGAACTGTGGCTCGTCAGTTGGCATGTCGACGATGCGAGAGTTCCACAGCGCGACATCGAAGCCTAGGCCATCCTCCACCAGATAGACCTCGATGAAGTGCGCGGCCTCCAGTGCGGCAGTTCGGGTCCAGATCACACCGCCCACGCGCACCTCCGCGTTCTCGCGATAGCACGCAACGCCGAAGCTGACGGGCGCACCCGCAGCAAGTCTGCCGCCCTCATCCTTGAAGGTTTTCACCACCTTGCCCGCGACGAGGCAGCTTCCGATTTCGCTGTCAGGCAACGTCACTTTGTCGATGGCGACCTGCACGTGATACGGCGCCTCCGCCCGCGCTTGACGGTAGTATTCCGGCGCCATCAAAGCGCTCGCCGCACTGGCCAGCAGGCCCAGCCAAAGAAAGATGCCCGCGATGTGGCGCATGATCCTCCCCCCATCGAAAGCCGCGCATGACTTTCACACGAATTGGAGGGTTACGTCACTGCCCCCGCTTGGCAAGCCATTCGCACATGAATGCGAACTCCCCCTCCTGTGCGTGGATCAGCTCCTCGGCGATCTTGTGCACTTGCAGGTCTTGACCGTGCTTCAGCACCACTTTGGCCATGTCGATCGCACCCTGGTGATGGGGAATCATGCTGCGCACGAAGTCGACGTCGGCATCTCCGCCAAGTGCGATGTCCATATCCTGATGCATCCTCGCATTGACGGCTCGATAGGCGGTCGTGGATGCGCCAACAGCCTCTATATCAACGACGGGATTATGATGGGCATCGGGGTCCTCGGCGCGGACGGCGGGCCAAAGACGGTCAGCGCAAGTGTAGCGGGCTTCATTCTCGAATTCTCCATTCGGCGGCGTGAAGAGCAAAAAATCGCGCGCTTGGCATTGATTGGGCGTAAGAACGACGAGGCGCGGGAGAACGTGTGCAGCCCGCACTCTCGACTTGCCGGCGATTTCGCAGACAAAGATCGCGCATCGCGCTGCCTCCCCCATATGCACTGGCGCTCCACGTGTGACACATTGACTTGCATCGCGCGCCCTACGGGCCTACGCTCGAAGTGCATTGCTTACGGTGATTGCCATGACTGTAACCGCGATACCGGAAAGCCCGACTGGCGCGACAACGCGGGACATCTGCAAGGCCGATGTAGAGCGCTTTCTATTCGGCAAGCACATAACCGCCTGCCCCGCATGTGGGCGGTTCCGCTCAAAGTGCGATCTCGACGTGCACACCATCACCTGCCAGAAATCACCTTCCTGCGGCGCAGAGAAGACCGCCGTCGATGTGCTGATGCTGGTCTGCCAAAATTGCGGGGCGATCCAGTTCCACGACCGCTCCATCGTCGCCAAATGGCTCGATTGCCACGAGCTCGGGGCGCGCAGCCGCTAAGCCACCAGCACCGGCGTACGCAGATAACCCGAGCCAAGCATTCCGTAACGCTGTACTCCGGCGCGCGATGGCCGTCGGCCACCAAACGGGGTAGACAGGCGGTGGAACCAAGATCCCAGGGAGAGAAGCATGTGTGGAATTTCGCGCCGGGGCGCCGTCATGGCCCTCGCGCTTGCCGTCTCGGTCGGTGCCTTCGCCGGTACCGTCTCCACTCCAGCTCTCGCGCAGCAAGGAAGCACCATGACCACACCATCCGGCCTGACCATCATCGACACCCAGCCGGGCTCCGGCGCTGAGGCCCAGCCGGGTAACCGATGCGTGATGCACTACACCGGCTGGCTTTATGAGAATGGCGCGAAGGGAAAGAAGTTTGATTCCTCCCACGACCGCGGCGAGCCTTTCGAGTTCGGCCTCGGCCAGGGGCAAGTCATCAAGGGCTGGGACGAAGGCGTTGCTGGCATGAAGGTTGGTGGCAAGCGCACGCTGATCATCCCGCCGAGCCTCGGGTACGGCGCACGGGGTGCAGGTGGCGTGATCCCCCCGAACGCGACGTTGATGTTCGACGTGGAATTGCTCGAGGTGAAGTAGCTTCGCGTTCGGTGCCGCGCGCGGGGGCCATACTGCCGCGCGCAGCCTCGATCGTGCAGTCTCGCCCGAGCGTCGAAACAACGCTTCGCGCACGCGCGCGGTGCCCTTCTCTCGAAGCGGCAGGTTGCGCGCGCGCACACCCAAGCGAGCCACGCGACCAACCGCATAGCTCCATGAACTTTCGAAGACTTGTTTACTTCAGGGGCGCGGCTTCGCAATCGCGCGCGCAGCCGACCGGATAGCCCCAGGCCGGGAAATAGGCCGGCTGGTTGTAGTAGGGGCGCGGGCGACGCATTTCTTGGATGGGGCGCCACTCGCCCGAGTTGTAGTAGGGATAGTAACGCGGCGGCTCGAACACGTAGGGATAGCGGTCGGGCGCGTCCGGATCCCGGTCGCGATCAAACCAACCGGCTTCGGCTGACACGGGCCCGATCAGGCTGGCCGCAAAGACCAAGCCGAGAGCAGCGAACACGGGCTTCAATTGCATGTGGCACTCCTCGATTTTTGGAGCTTAGGCGATTCCTTCTCCGCTGCACAATGACCGCCAGGCCGCACCTGGGAAGAAAATAGAGCACTGAAAGCACACGCGATTTTGCATCCGTGCCGTAGATTGTTCTACTTTAGAGAATGACGAGCGCAGCCAGGACAGCCGCAGCGCCGAGAATGACGAGCGGCTCGGTGAGGTTCGCAAGCGTGCCCGCAAAGAGTGCCGCGTGACTCAAGCCTTCCCGCTCGATCGCCAGCAGCGCCCGGTCACGGCCATCGATCTCACCTTTCACCGCTTCGACATGCGCCGTCGTACAGGCACCGGCAAAATGCGCACGCAGCGGGACGAAGACGTAGCGCGTGCCCGCCAGCTCACTATCGAGATCGAAGCCTTCCTCGCACGGAGCATGACCAAATTTTTTCTCTACTGCGGGAGAGGGAATGCGTCTGTGGTGAACGGTGACGAACGCGCGATAGAGTTCTCCAAACGAAGGCTTGTCCGTGCGGGCTATATCGTCGGCAACGCGATCACATCCCCCACCCCAGAGATGGGATTCAGGATCGGGCTCGCACACCATCCTCACGGCATAGCCCGACGGAATATCCATCCGGCCCTGGTGGTCGCTCAGCTCTGTGGCAACGGCTATCGCCCCGAGAGCAAGCGCAGCCGCAATGAGAATGCGCCAGTTCTGCCGAAGCTCGGCCCGGATCCTGCTGGCCAAGCCGCCGAGCCTCTCAGCTATGGTGTCGCTCCGCTGCCCCATCTTCCTCCCCCTCTTGAGAATGGTTCTTACCTCAGCGCGACGATCCGTTCGAGTACTCGCTTCTGACCACAAAATGAGCTGGATACCGCTTTCTCCTTTGTCTGCGGCACCTTAGGCCAACACGTAGGTCTACCGTCTGATGCCGGATGTTTTTTGCTGGATGTCTGGCAACGAATAATGCACTTATCGCCGCATACTGACGGACAGAGGGAGTGCGGCGGCGCTAGGTTGTTCGCCACAGCCGGGCACTGCGGCTCTCAAACAGATTTTTCACATTGGAGCGGTGCAAGCTAGCACCTACCGGGCGCCACCCGCGGCCAGGGACGTAGATGCTGCGCTGGACTGACATGGATGAAGCCATACTCCTGCAGGAAATTTACAGGTCTTTTCGCGAGAAGCGCCTCGCGGAAATCGTCGATCGCCTGAGTGACGATTTCAAATTCAAAGCTGAGCTGCCCCATCCCTCTCCCGAGGAGCGGCAACGTCCGCGCAGCCGCGCTGAGATCGCGCTGATGGCCCACCAGTCCATGTCCCAGTTTGATATTCTGCGCTTCGAGCCGGGGCCTATCACCATTACCGGCGATCTGGCGTTCGCCGACACCGACGTCAAATTTCGCCACAAGAAGACGGGCAAGGTGCTCGAGACTCGCTTTCAGCACGTCTGGCGCATCGCCGGCGGGAAGGCATGCGCACTCGAGCAGCACCACGACCTAGCCGCGTTGACGGCGTTTGCAGAAAGCATCGAGAACGCGCCCGCCTGACGGACCTCGACCGCGGGCGACACCAAGGACCGACAACGGGGGCCTAGCATTCCGTCCCCGGGGCGCCTCCGCCGCAGGGACACCCGTTGAGAGGGGCTTGGCGTGAGGCTCCGCTCAAGCTATTGGCCTCAGGCTGGGAATTGAGCACACTGGCGGTATGGTGAACCGGCAGCGGCGGAGCCTTAGGCAATGTCGCGCCTCCCCGCAAAGTGCCGATAACCTGCTATGTTGGCGCGCGCGAAGGGCTAAGGCCCGCATTTCTCTGAAGGACGAAGGCGAAGGAATGACCGGGCTTCCCGATTTCACGACCATTGCTCTCGACAGCGGCAGCGGCGCTGCAACCACCATCGCGCCGGCCACGGATGCTGTTGCCTGGGAGGCCCCGGAAGGCATCCCGATCAAGCCCGTCTATACGGCCGCCGATACCGCCGGGCTCGATTTCCTCGATACCTTCCCCGGCATCGAGCCGTTCCTGCGTGGACCTTACCCTGCCATGTACGCGCTGCAGCCCTGGACGGTCAGGCAGTACGCCGGCTTCTCGACCGCCGAGGACTCCAACGCTTTCTACCGCCGCAATATCCGCGCCGGCCAGAAAGGCCTCTCCGTCGCCTTCGACCTCGCCACCCACCGCGGCTACGACAGCGACCATCCGCGCGTGCGCGGCGACGTCGGCATGGCAGGCGTTGCCATCGACAGCATCTACGATATGCGCACGCTGTTCTCGGGCATTCCGCTCGAGCAGATGTCCGTCTCGATGACGATGAACGGCGCAGTGCTGCCGATCCTGGCACTTTTCATCGTCGCGGGTGAGGAACAGGGCGTGCCGCCTGAGAAGCTCGCTGGTACGATCCAGAACGACATTCTCAAAGAGTTCATGGTGCGGAACACCTACATTTATCCGCCCGAACCCTCGATGCGCATCGTCTCGGACATCTTCGGCTACACGTCGAAGTACATGCCGAAATTCAACTCGATCTCGATCTCCGGCTATCACATGCAGGAGGCGGGAGCGACCGCCGACCTGGAGCTTGGCTACACCCTCGCCGACGGCATCGAATACGCGCGCGCCGGTGTCGCCGCCGGTCTCGACATCGACGCCTTTGCCCCCCGCCTGTCGTTCTTCTGGGCGATCGGCATGAATTTCTACATGGAAATCGCCAAGATGCGCGCCGCGCGCCTGCTCTGGGCGAAGCTCATCAAGGAAGAATTCAAGCCCAAGAGCGCACGCTCGCTTTCCCTGCGCACGCACAGCCAGACCTCCGGCTGGTCGCTCACCGCGCAGGACGTCTTCAACAACGTCACGCGCACCTGCATCGAAGCCATGGCTGCAACCCAGGGGCACACGCAGTCCCTGCACACCAACGCGCTCGATGAAGCCATCGCGCTGCCGACCGACTTCTCCGCCCGCATCGCGCGCAACACGCAGCTTCTGCTGCAGCAGGAAACCGGCACGTGCCGCGTCATCGACCCGTGGGGCGGCAGCTATTACGTCGAGCGGCTCACCTATGAGCTTGCCCGCAAAGCCCTCGCCCATATCAAGGAGGTGGAGCGTCTCGGCGGCATGGCAAAGGCCATCGCAGCCGGCATTCCGAAGATGCGCATCGAGGAAGCCGCCGCCCGCACGCAGGCGCGCATCGATAGCGGCAAGCAGACCATCGTCGGCGTCAACAAGTACCGCGTCACCGACGAAGCGGAGATCGAGATCCTCAAGGTCGACAACAAGGCCGTGCGCGAGCAGCAGATCGCCAAGCTCGAGCGCCTCCGCGGCGAGCGCAACGAGAAAGAAGTTCAGGCTGCCCTGCGAGCCCTCACGGAAGGCGCCGCGGGCAACGCCAACCTGCTCGATCTCGCCGTAAAGGCCGCGCGCGCCAAGGCGAGCGTCGGCGAAATTTCCGATGCCATGGAAAAGGTGTTCGGCCGTCACCGCGCCGAGATCCGCGCCATTTCGGGTGTCTACCGGTCGGAGGCCGGAGCCATGAATAGTAACGTCACAAAGGTGCTGCAGCTCGTCGAGACCTTCGACAAGAACGAGGGCCGCCGCCCCCGCATCCTCATCGCCAAGATGGGCCAGGACGGCCACGACCGCGGCCAGAAGGTCATTGCATCCGCGTTCGCTGACCTCGGCTTTGACGTCGACATCGGCCCGCTGTTCGCCACCCCGGACGAGGCAGCCCGCCAGGCAGTCGAGAACGACGTGCACGTGATCGGCGTCTCCTCGCTCGCCGCCGGCCATCTCACGCTGGTGCCGGATCTCAAGCAGGCCCTGGAGAAGGAAGGTCGCGGCGACATCATGATCGTCGTCGGCGGCGTCATCCCGCCCGCCGATTATCCCGCTCTTCACGAGGCTGGCGCCGAGGCGGTGTTCGGTCCCGGTACGAACATCCCCGAAGCCGCCGCCGACCTCATCAATAAGCTCAACGTGAAGCTTGGGCACGCGGGCCAGGAGGCCGCGGAGTAACTTCCGCGGATCCAGCTGGCCTATCGCCCGCAGCAGCAGCAAACCGCCTGCCGTTTGGCAAAGCAACGCTCGCTTAAGGCCCTCCATCGCAACCTCAGGCGCCTGGAGCCGTTTCCTCCTGGGCGCGCTCTGATCAGCGACCCAGCGCTGGCCACGAGGCGCAATGTGTCAACAGACGCTGCGCATACGAGGAAGAGAGATGAACGAGCCGATCGAGACGGGGTTCATGGTGTTCCTGGCCGAGGGCAAGGAGGGGATCGCCGCCGTGCGGGAAACGGACAAAGATCACATCGTCATCTACGTGGAGAACGGCGGCGAGTTCACGATCCCGCGCTCGGCCATCCGCAGCGTGCACGACGAAAAGGTCGTACTCGACCCGGCAAGGTCGATACGGCCTTGCTGAAGGCCGTGGGTCGCGCCCATGACCGCGAGGATCCCAAGCTCGTCGGCTGAGGCCGCGCGGCCCCCTCCCGCCGCATGTCACATCCAGCGCGTGGGTGCTTCGCGGGACAGCACCTGTTCGGTGGGGGCCGGCGGCATCTTCCACTTGTGCGCGCCAAGCAACGCCCGCTGTGCACTCGATCCTTTCCCGTCCAGTGCCCGCTGACGACCTGGCCGGCGCCCTACTCCGTGAGCCGAAGCCGCACCCTTCCCCATCCGGTTGCACACCGACTACAGGCAGCGTAGGAAGCCCGGGCAAAGGCCGCAGGGACGGCCACCGCCGGCGCCGGAGAATAGCGCATGATGACGATCTACGAATCCGACGGCAAGGCACTGAAGCCGCATCCATCCGATGCGCCGCTAACGGGAAATTGCGTTTGGATCGACCTGTTGCAGCCAACGGCCGAAGAAGACCGGTTCGTCGAAGATGCAATGGGGATCGACATCCCAACGCGCGCCGAAATGCGCGAGATCGAACCGTCGAACCGGTTCTATCAAGAGCGCGGCGCCTACTTCATGACCGCATCGATCGTCTACAGCGTCGAGACGCCGATGCCTAAGACGACACCCGTCACCTTCATTCTTGCCGGCGACCGGCTGGTGACGGTGCGCTACGCAGAACCCCGCGCTTTCCCCCTCTTCATGCAGCGTGTCGAAAAAGGCGATGCCACCTGCACGACCGGTGCATTCATTATGGCGGGGCTTATCGATGCCATCGTGCACCGCATGGCCGACTTGATCGAGCGCATCCAGGATGAAGTGGAGCGGCTGGCGCAATCGGTATTCGACCTGCGTGGCGGACAGCAGACCCGGAACCGCCGCCTCGACGTCGTGCTGAAGCGCATTGGCAAGGCCGGCGACATCACCGCTCGCGCCGAGGACAGCGCCGCTTCCCTTAGTCGTCTGTTGCTCTATTTCACCCAGGCGACGCAGGACCGCGACGACGATCCCCGCATCCGCCAGCGTATCAAGGGCGCGCTACGTGACATCAACTCGCTGCTCGACCACACGAAGTTCCTGTCCCAGCGGATCGGCTTTATTCTCGATGCCACGCTCGGAATGATCTCCAACGAGCAGAACCAGATCATCAAGCTGTTTTCGGTGATGGCCGTGGTACTACTGCCCCCGACGCTGGTCGCGTCGGTGTACGGCATGAACTTCAAATACATGCCCGAGCTCGAATGGACCTTCGGCTATCCGTGGGCTCTGGGACTGATGCTGATCGCCGCCATCGGGCCGATCATTTACTTCCGTCGGAAGGGCTGGTTCTAGCTGTGACTCGAAATAGCGCGACTGCGAGGCCGTGCACCGTTTGCCGCAAGGCCCCGCCGAGCCAACGACGTAGCGGCCGGCTCGCTGCGGTTCTCCAGCGCACGCAGTGCAAGAAGCTTCCCAACGCGTAAGGGGCGACAGCACTCGAACTTTCCAACCATTCTATAGCAGCAAAGCGCGCACGAATGCCGCGCGTGCCAGCCCCCTGCGACAACTCCCGGCTGCGCAATGAACGCCGCCTGTGCGACCCGCCGTCGCGGCCGCGCCCGGCCCACGCGCGGCTAAGTCGTTCACCCACCGTCATTCCTTCAATTGTTACTGAAGTGCATCTCAAATTGAAGCATTGACCGCCACAATTAGCGGTGGTCCGTAACGCGCGCCAGGACGGGGGGACTACCCCACGCAACTTCCAGGTGGCTCGAACGGGTTCTGGTGTTCGTGCTCCGGACAATCGACTGCACAAACGATCCCTTCCCTCCCAAGCGTGCGCCGAATGAACGAGCGCGCCTCCAGACGCCATGCGCTGGTCCGGGGATCAAGCGCTGTCCCGAGTAACCGCCACCTCGATAAGGAGTATCGAATGCGGACCCTTTTCTCTTCCGCGATGGCTGCTGCGTGCTTCGGTCTGCTGGCCGTCACCCCCGCCAGCGCCGAGAATGCACCGTGGACCTGCATGAGCCCGGCCTTCGCCTGCGGCGACGCACCTGTCGCCCATAGCCACCGGACAGCGTTCGGTGGCAACAGCTATGGCCGCAAGATCAAGAAGGCGAGCGCTGAGCGTCACCATAAGCGTCACGCCAAGGCGGAAACCACCAAAGCGAAGTCCGAGCAGCGTGTCGCGAGCGCTGAGCAGCCGGCGACGAAGCCGCAGGCAAAGGTTGACGTCCCCGAGCGCAAGGCCGCGTCAGCTCCGGCCGCCAAGCAGGACAAGCAGGCCAGCACGGATATCAAGGCCGGTGAAAAGACCGCTGCCCTCCCCGTCAAGCCGAACATCACGGTTCGCAAAGTTGAAACAGAGGGCACTCACCGGGTCGTCTCCACTCAGACCGGCATGGCATCTTATTACTGGCAGGGCCAGATGACGGCTTCGGGCGTCCGCTTCAACCCCAACGCCATGACCGCCGCACATCGCACACTGCCGTTCGGCACGAAGGTGCGCGTCACGAATAAGCGTAACGGCAAGTCGGTGATCGTCACGATCAACGACCGTGGCCCGTTCATTCGCGGCCGCATCATCGACCTGTCGAACGCCGCTGCAGGCGTGATCGGCATGCGCTCATCGGGTGTTGCCCCAGTGACGGTGGAGCGCATCGGCGGCTAACGCTGCCACAGTAGGCTCACGGGCCAGAATTGAGGGCTCGGAAACAGCAAAGGCGGCGGAGCCCATCGGCTTCGTCGCCTTTTTTGCTGCGCCTGAAGAAGAATTTTGCTGCGCCTGAAGAAGAAAAAGGCGTTCGAGGATCGGTCGACTGCGATGACGTCCTCAGCCAACGAGGCTCTGGAGCATTGCTAAGTCCGGCATGTAGCGGGACAGGCTGCTTTGGCGCGCGCCAACCAGCAGCATCGCGCCAGCGACGATGAGAGCGCCGCCAAGTGCGACGAAGACGGCGGCGAACGGACCGCCCATACGGTTAGGATCGTTGAGGTACTCGCTCGGGGCCTTCATGGCATTGAGCTCCTATTGCTGGCGCAATTGCACCTGCGCCTTGACAAAAAAACCACTTCGACACTGCCCGCGCCCCGCTGGAAAAACGAGACGCCCAACCCCCAACATCGAGTAAACGCAGCTGGCGCATGGTTCCGTTTGCCGAAAAGGGAGAATTGCCGGTAAATTCCGGCAAATTGCGTTCACAACGGCGTCCATACCGAGGCAAACGGCATCCATGAAGGCCACCGGGTCGAGATCAGCGCGCGAAGGGGCGGTGCATCAGATCCGCACCGCGATGATCGAAAAAAAGCTTACTCAGGCTGAGCTTGCCGATGCCGCGGACTGTCACGAAAAGACCATTCAGAACCTGCTCGGGGGCCGCTCGGTCCGCGATCAGACCCTGTTCGACGTCTGCATGGTCCTGGGGCTCGATTTCGACAAATTGAAAAGTGCGTGGGCCGGCAGCGGCAACCTTCCATCCGCCCAAAGTGAGTTACAGGGCGAAAATGGTGGCGTCGTCGCGCCGCTCTACATGGGTGCGTACACGCGCGCGGCGGTCGATCACTACATCGGCAGCTACCTGACGTTGCGGGCGGCTTTTTCGCGCCCCGACCATATCATCGCCTACCGTACCGACATCGTCTGGGACGGCGACTGGCCGAGCCTGCTGTTCCAGGAGCGCGATCGCCCCGATGCGCCCTATTCGCATCGCGGACGCCTCTACATTCCGTCCTCATCGATGTTCATCCACCTCGTGTCGCTCACGAAGGGCGCCATGCGCATGGTCGTGGTCTCGCAGGTGGATCGCTTCGGCGAGATGCGCGGCATCGTCACCACCATCCATAAGCATGGCGCGATGCTGGTGCCGGTCGCAACGCCTATCGTCTACGCAAAGCGCGAGACCTTCGATAGCGAGCTTGGCGACATCGATGCAACGAGCCCCTTTTACGCCGAATACCGGAAGATGCTCGATGAAACGCTCGAGCAAGGCTACGCACGGCTCGTGAGGTGAGCCACCTCGGCGCACCTCTTCGCAGCCCCTGTGACCGCCCCACGAAAGCGCGCTGATCCGCTCTGCAATTAGGCTTAACTCCGCTACTGCGTGCCGGCTTCTACATCATCGTCTGCGGCGCTGGCACTCACCGCGCGGGGCTCGATGGGAAGCACCGTCTGCGCCACGATTGCGGCCTCGGTGAAGTGTACGCGGTGATCCGCTTCGGGCGCCTGCCTCCGCGACATGCGCCAGATGACGTAACCCGCAAGCACCACGTGCACCGCAGCGGTGAAGTAAAACAGCGATGGCGCGCTGAATATGTCCCGCCACACCGCGGCCATCAGCGGGCCGACGGCGGCGCCCATGCCGTAAAGGAGAAGCAGCCCGCTCGATACTGCGACGCTCTCGTTTTGGTCGGCGCAATCGTTTGCATGGGCAACGGCAAGCGCATAAAGCGGAAATGCACCGGCTCCGAACACGGCTCCGACAAGTACCAGCGAAAGCTTGTCGGCAGACGGCAGCACCATCAAGACCACCGCTGCCAGCATCGCGATGATTGAAGCGCCGAGCATCACGAGCCTGCGGTCCATCCGATCCGAAAGCGTGCCGAGCGGCCACTGCGCCACCGCACCACCGAGCACAACAGCACTCATGAAGTACGCGATCTCGTTGATGTCGAAGCCCTCGTTTTGCGCAAACACCGGTCCCATCGCCCAAAACGCACCGTTGGCAAGACCGACAGCGAAGCATCCCGCGGCGGCAACCGGGGAAATCCGGAACAGCTTGCCGATACGCGGTTTCACGAAGTCCGGCTGCTCTGGAGATGCCGAGTGAGTGAATGCGATAGGAAGCGCCGCGAGTGAAACGAGGATCGCCGTGAAGGCGAACAGGCTAAACGTCCGCGGATCGGCGAGGGCCAGCATCATTTGGCCAGCGGTGATAACCGTCAGGTTGATGGCCGTGTAGATGGAAAAGACCATTCCGCGCGTTTTGTTGTCCGAGCGCGCGTTGAGCCAGCTCTCGATCACGATGTAGAGCACGGCGAAGCAATAGCCCGTTAGAGCGCGCAGCACCCACCAGCTCACGGGATCGACATACAGCGCCTGCATCAACGCAACGACGGACGCGAGCGACGTCATCGCCAGGTATGCGCGAATGTGCCCCGACCGGCGTATAAGCAGCGGCCCGTGCACGCAGCCGAAAGTGAAGCCCAAGAAATAAGCTGTACCCAGCAATCCAAGGTCGATGCTGGAGAACGCTTCCATATTCGCGCGCACCGGCACCAGCGTGCCTTGCAGGCCATTGCCCATAAGCAGCAGAGATACGCTGAACAGCAGCGCTGCGATGGGCGCCAGCACCGTGGTGAGCATTCCCTCAATGGACGGCGTCGAAATGGATGTAACGTTCCCTGTCTGGTGCGGCACGTGCCACCCTCCACATGCTGGCTGGATTGATATTGAGCGCCAACGCCGCCAGCGCGCTAAGGTTTCGCGCTGGAGCACGGTCGGATGTCGCGGAATAGATCTGCGCCGAAGCGCACAGAGGAACTGAGTTCAGCTCTTGCGGATCACATGGACGAAGGCAGGGTCGAGCTCGACATCAACCATTAATCCGGGACGCAAGGCACGCATCGATGCTTCTCGCGTCGGCACCTTCATTCGCAGGCGCATCCCCTCGAAGTCGAGCGTCAGCCCGGTAACGTCCCCTAGAGACTGTAACTCAGACAGCGTGCCGCGCAGAAGGTTTGGCCGGCCGCCCACGTCATCTATGAGCGAGATGCAGTCGGCAGGAAACAGGGCGGTTACTTCATCTCCCACACGCGCACCGTTCAATTGGCGCGCGGCGATAACATGCGGACCGCAGCGAATGTGACTTCCATTGAGCACCAATCCCGCGATGAGGTTCGTCTGGCCCATGAGGCGCGCTACGCCCATGGCTGCGGGGCGGAGACGGATATCCTCCGGAGTGCCGATCTGCAGGGCCTTTCCGCGCTCCAGAACGCAGATGCGATCGGCGAGCGACTGCGCCTCCTCGAGGTCGTGGGTGACGAGCACGATGGGAATGTCGAGCGCGCGGTGTAGCCCCGCTAGCTCCTCCTTCAATGGCTCGCGCGTCATGCGGTCAACGGCAGAAAAAGGCTCGTCCAGCAGAAGCACCTTAGGGTTCCGCGCCAGCGCTCGCGCAAGGGCGACACGCTGGCGTTCGCCGCCGGAAAGTTGATCGGGACGGCGCGCCTCGAGCCCCGCTAGATGGACGCGCGCCAGCAGATCCTTTGCGCGCCGCGTGCGCTCGCTTTCCTTCTCTCCCAGCATCGCGAGGCGCACGTTGTCGAGTGCCGTGAGATGCGGGAAAAGCGCATAATCCTGGAATACGAGACCTACGCGACGTGCCTGTGGGGCAAGATCGATGCCCGCGTCCGTATCGAGCCACGTCTCTCCCCCCGCGGTGATGCGCCCGCCGGCAGGACGATAGAGACCGGCAATGGAGCGCAGCACAGTGGTCTTGCCGCTACCCGATGGGCCGATGAGCGCCAACAACTCTCCCCGTCGCGTCGACAGCGAAACGTCGAGTGGGATTGGTGCATCCTGCTTCAGTGCCAGCGACAGCGGGGGCAGCTCAGATCCCATGCGAAGCTGCCCCCTTCCGGCGGGCGAGCGTATGCACGACGGCGATGGCGAAAAGCGAGAAGCCGAGCAGCACCGCGGACATCACCCCCGCCCCAGCGATGTCGAACGCCTGCACGCGGTCGTAGATGGCTATCGATAAAACGCGTGTCTCGCCAGGAATGCTGCCGCCGATCATGAGAATGACGCCGAACTCGCCGAGCGTATGCGCGAATGTCAATGCAATCGCCGAGATGATGCCCGGCCACGCCAAGGGTAACTCGATGCGCCGCATCGTCTGCCATCGCGATAAGCCGCTGACGAACGCCGCCTCGCGCACATTGCGCGGAATGGCTTCGAACGCACGCTGGATAGGTTGCACGGCGAACGGAAGATTGACGATCAGCGAAGCCAGGAGGATGCCGGTAAACGAGAATACCGGCGCGCGACCGAAGATAGCTCCGAGCGCGCGGCCGAGTTCTGACTGCGGCGAGAACGCCACGAGAAGATAAAAGCCCAACACCGTGGGTGGCAGCACCAGCGGCAGCATGATCAGGGCCTCGATGGCGCCCCTCATAGGGATGCGGCCCCATGCGAGCAGGCGCGCGATCAGCACTGCGCATGGCAGCAATAACGCGACCGTCCATACGGCGAGCTGCAATGTCAGGCTGAATGCGGGCCAATCCATCGTGAATCAACTCGTGACTTTAGGGATAAGGAACGGCAAAGCCGTTTGCTTCCAATACCTCGCGGCCCTGCGGCCCACGCACGAAGTCCACGAATGCCTTCGCCTCGTATGACGCATCACTCATCACCGCCAGGCCATGGTTGATGGGCTGGTACCAACTCGCAGGAACCACAGCCGAAACGATGCCCGTAGACAATTCGGCAGATACCGCTAACGAGCGGGCGATAAAGCCGACCTCGGCGGCGCCGGTCGAGACGAATGTCGCCGTCTGTCCGATGTTTTCTCCCGTCACGAGCAATGGCTTCACCTGCTGCCACAGCTCCGCGTGCTTTAGCGCCTCCTCCGCGGCACGGCCATAGGGTGCCGTCTCCGCATTGGCGATCGCAACGTGCCGCACCTTGCCCGCCGCAAGCGCCGCGCCAAGCCCCTTGAGTTCGGAATCGACGGAGACGGGAGACCCCTTAGGCGCAGCGACACTCAACTCGCCCCGCGCGAATATCACCGGCTCGCCCTCTGTCTTGCCCGCAGCGGCGAGCCTCTTGACGCTCCTGTCGTCGGCGGCGAACAGCACCTCGAATGGCGCGCCGGATTGGATCTGATGCACGAGGTTGCCGGTCGATCCGTATGTCAGTTTGACATGCGTTCCCGTTGCCTTGGCGTAACGCACCGCGATTTCGTCCAGCGAATACCGCAGGCTCGCCGCGGCTGCGATATTCGGCGCAGTGCCCCCCCTGGTTGCCGCTTCGGCCGCCAGGACATCGGGCTTCTGCAGCCACGCGTGGGAGACAAAGCCCAGGACGAGGAACGCGCCGGCCATTGCCAGACGGGCAGCAGCCTTAGCCGTCTTCGTAGGGTAGCTCATGGAACCTCCGGGCGCCTAACCGCCAAGCATGATACCGATGGCGGTGAGCACCCGTCGAGCGTTATATTCGCTCGGGAATATCGCTCATACCCATAGTCTTCGCATTGCTAGGGGCTTGCCCTCCGAGAGCATCGGTCTCACCGTTTCCACCGCGGTCGCGCGCGAGAAAACGTGCTTTGAGGTCAACTGTCGAACGCCTGCCGATGCTGGCCCGGTGCCGGATCAGCCACTTGTCCGCCTCGTCACGGCCTGCATTGAACAGATGGGCCAGCAGTTCCCGATCAGGCTTCATCGTGCTGTCGGCGCTCAGCGTGCCGGTGTGGCGGCCCGCATCAATGAGATGGAAACGGTGTGAGGCGAGTTTACCGAAACGGCCGCGGGGGCCCCCGATCCTGCCCTGCATTGTCTCGCGCACCGCCTCGATCAGCTCCACCTCGCGAATGAGCGGCGCGTTGAATGCCAGGCGATATGCGTGGAGCGAAATCTCCCGTGTGCCGGTCGGCAAGTCCTCGCGCACCATCGAATTGAGCTGCACGATGAGCGTGTCCTCGACCGGGCTCTCCATCGCCAAAGATTTGATATCCGGGTTCGCGGAAAATCCGCCGTCCCAGTAGGCGACGCCGTCGATTTGCACCGCATGGTGCAAGGTAGGCAGGCAGGCGGACGCCAACACAGCATCGACCGTGATCTCACAGCGCCTGAAAAGGCGCGCCCTTCCCGTCGCAACTTCCGTCGCGGCGATCAGCAGCTCGATGGGCGAGTACTCCCGCAGCTTGGCAAAGTCGATTGTGTCAGACAGCAGCCGGCGAAGTGGATCGAAACCGAGCGGATTGAATTCGTAAGGCGACCAGAGGCTCGCCATCTGCGCAAGCTGGGGGGCGCGGGAAAGACCGTAGAGAAATGGATTGAGACGGACGAGATCGGGAACTCCCGACTGCTGCACCGCCTCCCACACCTCGCGAAGCTTTTGGCGCGCAATCTCCTTGCCGCCCTCGCTCAGTCCGGCCGCAACCGCAACGGCGTTGATGGCACCCGCGCTCGTGGCGCTCACCCAACCGATTTCGAGGTCGTCGTCCTCGAGCAGACGATCGAGCGCGCCCCACGTAAAAGCGCCATGTGCGCCTCCGCCTTGCAGGGCAAGGTTCACTCGGACGTTTCGCTTGAACAGCCGCCGCACGTTCCTCATCCCGCAGATCGGGGCACTCTAGGAGTGTCCTTGGCCCTAGCCCTATATAGTGTTGCGGCTACCGATAGTTGGGGAAGCGCACGCGACATGTCGCTCGTGGAGGAACCGTGGCACGGACGCCATAGGGCTAACGGAGCGTGGCACGACGATTTGCGCGCAGAGGTTGGGCAATCCCATTGCCGGCAATGCGGCGCCGCCGAAACGTGCGACAAGAGGGCGCGCCGCGCCGCCAAGCTGTGCGAGCAAGCGTCCGTTATGTGACGAGTTTCCGGTCGACCTGCACGACCACTTCACCGTCCTCTGCCAGGCCGCGCGTGATGCACTCGATGCGCACGCGTCCATCGGCGCGGCCAATGCGCAGAAGATTGTAGCGGCCAAGCGGCTCGTTTTTGTGCATCCGGGCCATCGATCCCGAGGCAACGCCAATCACCGGAATGCTACCGCCGACCTCTGGCAGCCGCGCAAAATCCATATGGCTGTCACAATGGTTATGGCCATGCAGGACAAGCTCGGCCCCATGCTCGGCGAGAACCTGTGACAACTCCCGCGCATCACGCAATCCGCGCCGTGGCGGCGCCTGGCCGGGCAGCGGCGGATGGTGGATCAGCACCACGCGAATGAGACCTTCACCGCCAAGCTGCGACAGCAAATCGGCAAGCGCCTTGCGTTGTGCTCCACTCACCTCGCCCGCAGCGACGAACGGCGGCGTCTCGACCGCGGAGTTGACGCCGATGAGTGCTACCGGGCCGACGCGCCGGACGAACGGAAACGGCAGACCAGCAACTCTCGCCGCGCTCTCGGAAGCAAACCGCTTCCCCCATGCGTCAGCCTCCATGTAGTCGGCCCAGCGCGCAATACCGGGATCGTTGCGCAGCGTGGTGTAGATGTCGTGGTTGCCGGGAACGATCGTCACGCGCTCGGGCGATCCTACCGAGGTCAGCCATGCCGTCGCCGCTTCATATTCAGCGGGCAAGCCGAGATTTATGAGGTCACCCGTCACCGCGATGTGGTCGGGCTCGTGCCGGAGCGCGTCTGCCACGATGAGATCGAGCGCAAAGCGGCTGTGCGTATGCCGACGCGAGCGCTGCCAATTGAGATAGCCAAGGCCGCGCTTGAGATTGAGATGGCGCAGGCCCAGTGCCGGCAATGGCGCGAGGTGCGCATCGGAAATGTGCGCAAGCGTGATGGTTCCGCTCGAAATCGTCTCGCTCCCGATTGTCGTGATCATGTTGATCGCATCTGTCCGGCCAGCGTTGTTCCACCTAGGGGAGCACCATGGCAGGATGCCGAATGACAGCCTAGCATGATGGCACATCACCAGCGCGGATGCCGCAAAGCGCAGGATGTCGCGCAACGGGGAAAGCAGCGTGCCGCGAGATTATATCGTCAAAAAGATTCTCCAGCGCTACTGGCGCCTGACCCGGGGGTTGACCCTCGGTGCTCAAGGCGTGATCGTCGGCCCAGAAGGCCGCATCCTCCTCGTTCGTCACACTTACCAGCCCGGCTGGCGCTTTCCCGGCGGGGGCGTCGAGAAAGGCGAGACCGCGGCAACCGCCCTCGCCCGCGAGCTGGAGGAAGAGGTCGGAATCGCAGTCGCGCAAGAACCTCTGCTCTTCGGGATCTACTCCAACGCAGCCGTCTTCCCCAACGACCACGTCGTGCTTTTCATTGTGCGCGCGTGGCACCAGGAACGGGTGCCCGCTCCCAATTACGAGATTGCAGAGCAGCGCTTTTTTGCTCCCGACAACGTGCCCCCTGGCACGAGCCCGGGCACCGCGAGGCGCCTCGCAGAGATCTTTTCCGGCGCCCCCCGCAGCGCCTTCTGGTGAAGCCGGCGGGGCCCTCGCCGAACCGCTACCCGCCGCACCGGGGACGCCGCTGGACCGGGATTTGGCCCCGTGCTACACGGCACTCCATGATGAGATGGCTCCGAGGCTTGGAACTGCGACGAGGCGGCACGCGATACGCGCGCTGACCGTACCGTTTATCCGCGTTAGACCTTGAGATCCGCAAAAGTTGTGCGGACCGCCGGAAGCCTCCCATGTCACCCACCGTTCTCGATCGGCCCATGACCGCGGCCGACCTCCCCGCAGTCTCGCGCCTGCACGCCGAAGCCTTCGGTCCGGGCCGATTCGCGCGCACTGCCTACCGTGTGCGCGAAGGCACGGCCGCCATCTCGCGCTATTGCCGCGTCGCCATGTTGGCTGACCGGCCCATCGCGGCCGTCCGCTTCACGCCCATCACCATCGGCGGCCAATGCGGCGCACTGCTGCTGGGTCCGCTCGTGGTCGACCGCGAGTTTTCCGGCCAAGGGTTCGGCAAGCGCCTCATCGCGCAGGCAATGGCTTCAGCCAAGGCGGACGGCGTGCAGCTGATGCTGCTGGTGGGCGATGAGCCCTATTACGGTCGCTTCGGTTTTCGTCCCGTGCCGCTTGGGCAGATCTCCCTTCCCGGTCCAGTCGATCCGCGGCGCCTGCTCGCGGCCGAGCTTGCACCCGACGCCCTGGCGCGTTTCAGAGGCATCGTATCTGGCGAAACATCCCGGATGACCTGAAAGCCTCACGCGCATAGAGTTGGCCTTCAGACAATGCGCACGGGGACATCGGGTATGGACAGGCGGACATTACTCAGCGGAAGCGGGGCGCTTCTCACCGCACAGCTGCTACCCGGGACGGCGCAAGGCCGGGTGAAATCTACCCGGGCCACTGCCGATGACGCCAAGTTCATGCAGCTAGCGATCGAGCAGGCGAAAGAAGCGGATTATCCGTTCGGCGCAGCGATCGTCCTCGATGGCCGCGTGCTCGCGCTCGGGCGCAACAGCACCAAGCGCAATAGCGATCCGACAGCCCACGCGGAGATGATGGCGATCCGCGCATTCCTGCAAGGACACGAGCCGGAAGCGCTGCATACCGCAACGCTTTATGCATCCGGTGAGCCCTGCGTCATGTGCATGGGCGCGATCATCTGGTGCGGCATCCGGCGCCTCGTCTACGCCGCATCGATCGCGGAGCTTGGCGCGCGCATCGGGCAGATCGACATCACTGCCCGGCAAATTGCAGCCGCCACACCCTTCGACGACATCGAGATAACCGGCGGCGTGCTGGCAGCCGACTCAATCGGGCTGTTCCCGAAGGAATAGTCCCACCATTTAGTTTGGTGCGGTCGAGCGCCCTCTCACGGGAGCTTTGCAACCGCGCAGACATGATCTGCAACCGCCGGAACTCTTGTTCGCGCGATGGGTTCAACTCCAAAAGAAGAAGGAGTAGCCACCATGCGCAGTGTAATCCTTTGGCTCTTGGGCGTGCCGATCAGCATCATCATTCTGATGAATATCTTCCACGTCATCTGAGCAGTGCTTTAGGCGGCGGGCAATCTGGCGCTGAGTTGCATGTCGGCTCAGCGCCTTTTGCTGCGAGCTGTCGTTGCCGCTCGAAATTCCCGTTAGGTCTAGGGAACCGATTCGCGCGCACGGCATTCTATCAATGGACACGGGCCTCGCCTCCCCTCCCCATCCCCCTCGTCGAGGCACGGGTCCACCCATTGATAGGACACCTGCCTCGCAACGAGGGAGGTGTCCTTATCTTTCGGCAGCAGCGCTGCGAACTCATCCGCCCGCTTGGCGATTCAGTCGGCGAACGGATCTTTCATCAGTATGGTGTCGTCGCGCTCAGGGCTGGTCGAGAGCATCGTCACCGGGCGCTCGATCAGCTCTTCGATGTAACGCACATACTTCACGGCCTGAGCCGGCAGCTCGCTCCAGGAGCGTGCTCCCGCGGTAGACTGGGTCCAGCCAGGCAGCGTCTCGTAGATCGGCTTCACACGCGCCTGCGCTCCGCTGCTGGCGGGCAGCCGGTCAATGCGCGTGCCATCGAGCATATAGCCAACGCCGACCTTGATCTCCTCGAAGCCGTCGAGAACATCGAGCTTCGTCAGCGCAATCCCATCAACCCCGGCAATCTTCAGAGTCTGCCGCACGAGCGCAGCATCAAACCAGCCACAGCGGCGCTTGCGCCCAGTGACCGTGCCGAACTCGCGGCCGCGTTCACCGATGCGGTTACCGATCTCATCGTCGAGCTCCGTCGGGAACGGACCGGCGCCGACGCGCGTGGTGTACGCCTTGGCGATACCGAGCACATAGCCCACGCTGCGGGGGCCCATACCGGAGCCCGTCGCCGCCTGAGCCGCCACCGTGTTCGACGAGGTGACAAACGGATAGGTGCCGTGGTCGATGTCGAGCAACGCGCCCTGCGCACCCTCGAACAGGATGCGCTTGCCCGCTTTGCGCTCGCGGTCCAGCAGATCCCACGTCACATCAACGAACGGCAGGATCTTCGGCGCAATCTCGGTCAGCTCGGCGATCAGCGCTTCCTTGGAAATTTCCGGTTGCGAAAGGCCACGGCGCAGCGCGTTGTGATGGACCAGAATGCGGTCGATCTTGCCGCCGAGCGTCGCGAGGTTGCGCAGGTCCTGCACGCGGATCGCACGGCGCCCCACCTTGTCCTCGTAGGCCGGACCGATTCCGCGTCCGGTCGTGCCGATCTTACCTGCGCCAGCCGCCTCTTCGCGCAGTGCATCGAGTTCGCGATGCAGCGGAAGGATCAACGTCGCATTTTCGGCGATACGCAGGTTGTCGCGGTTGACGGCCACACCCTGCGCCCCGAGCCTTTCGATTTCCGCGCACAGTGCCCACGGGTCGACGACAACACCGTTGCCGATCACGCCCAGCTTGCCCGATCGCACGACGCCGGACGGCAGCAACGAGAGTTTGAAGGTCTTGTCGCCGATGACCAGCGTATGGCCGGCGTTATGACCGCCCTGGAAGCGCACGACGATATCGGCGCGCTCAGACAGCCAATCAACAACCTTGCCCTTGCCTTCATCGCCCCACTGGGCGCCGACCACCGCGACGTTTGCCATTCTATATCCCACTCGCAACGAAGCCCCGGCTCGGCGGCCAGGGCCATCGGGGGGCTTATAGCGCAGATTCGGGCTTGCCAACCCCCTCAAAGGCTTCCCGGCGCCTCTGCCGCGGCAGAAGCGGGCAATTCGGCCCGAGGCGACCCCGAAAACCAACTGGAGCGGTCGAAATGGCTCAGCGGTAAACGATGGATCGCGCCCCCGGCCAGATCACGCGGTAGCCGAACTCGACGAGCCGCTCCTCTTCAGGGTTGAGCTTGGATTCGAAGGCGATCACGCCGCGCCTATTGTCGACGTCCTTCTTCGTCGGTTGGGCGGGGCCAATTAGCTCGACCTTGATATCGTCATTCTGGGAAACCGGAACTTGGTCATGGATGACGAGATCAACCGCCCGCTCGTGCATATTCTTGACCGTAATGCGGAAATTGCGGCTGTCCGTGCGCGCGGAGGAAATGAGGCCTGTTTCCCCGCGCTTCTCCTCAGCGAGGGCATGGCGCACCCGCACTTGATCGTCGGCGCCGAAGCCGAGCTCGTGCTGCTCTCCGGGGGCGAGAACTGGCAGCGTGCCGGTGCCGACGAACGTGCCGTCGCGGAAAAGCGAGACCTCACCGGGCAGAAGTGGCGCCCCCTTCGGCAGTGCTAGCTTGGCGTAGAGATACGCCTTGGCGTCGACCTTCGGAACGGTGCGTACCGTCAACGCCGGCTCGATGGCATCCTGCTGCAGGAAAACGCGCTTGGCTTCTCCGGTCGCAGGAACGGTTAGACGGCCCGGCACCGCGAACACCGCTTGAAACGGCGCCGCGGAAATGTTTGCGCCCTGCTCCGCGATATCCTGCAGCGGCGCGGCGGCGCCAGCGGCCAGGCTGAAGCTCTCCCGATCGCGGGCCATTTTCTGCCTGCGCTCACTTGCGCCGTCGTAAGCGGCCATCGGCGCAGGCATCGCTTCTGCAAGCGGTTCAGGATGCCGTTCCGGCTCGAAATCGACGATGAGGCTTTCGAGGTTCGGTGCTGCGGCGTTGGCCGTCGGGCGTGTCGTAGAAAGGTGGAGCGCAACATCCGACCAGTCTTCCCCGGTGCGCTGGACGATGTCGGCACGACGCACAAGCTCGAGCTGCGGCGGAGCCGTCTTCGAGCCGGTGTCGAGGCGCGCATCGTACCTCGGCATCCAGCGCGCATTGCGCACCTGGTAGCGTACGGTGAGGTCGGCTTCGAGTGCCGCTGCAGCGACGACGTAAACCTTCACCTCCGTTTGCTCCGTGCGAGCCGGCGCCAAAGCGGAAAGCTTTTTTTCGAGCTCTTCGATGCGACGATCGAGATCGCGCTTTTTGCTTTCGGCGTCCAACGCCAGTCGCTGCGCCTCTGGCATCCCCGTAGCAATCACCGTAAGGAGCTGGGCCCAGTCGGTTTGCGGTATCGGCACGCCCGGTGCAGACGCCTGCCCTTCCCCCACCTGTGGGCGGGCTGGAAGCTCTGCAAGATTCTGCAGCAACCTCTTCTGCGTCTGCGCTGCGTCCTCCTGCCCCTGCACGAGTCCGCGCTCATCGCGCAAGCGCTCGATCTCGTCTTCTATGTCCTTGCGTTCTTTCTGCAGCGCTTCCTGATCCGCGCGCGGAATGTAGCGGCGGCGTGTATCGACCGATTGGATCTCAAGGCCGGCAGTCGCTTTACCGTCGACGCGAATGGAGCTCGGTACCGCTTCTGCGGGAAGATCGCTGAAGACGAGTGTGTGCTCGCCTTTGTCGAGCGAAAGTCGCGCCGCCCGTGTCGCCTCCGCTCCCGAAGGGAACACCGTCACACTCTCGATGCGCGAGGGCGCGGGTATCTCGCCGGCAATCGCCTCCCCCGCGCTGATGGCCAAAGAAATCCCAGCGATCACGACGAGCGTGCGCATCATAGCCCCATTCCTTGCTTGCTCTCGCGGCCCCAATTCCAAGCAGAAAAGAGGCCGTCCCCACTGTGACGAGTGGAGGCGGTTCACGTCTGAATTATGACGCCATGGTTACCGCAGCGGGAAACCTGCCCGCCCCGGCGTTAATGGGCTTCCCGGACTTCCCCGTATGCCCATTCGAGCCACGGAACGAGCGCCTCGATGTCTGCCCGCTCCACGGTTGCCCCGCACCAAATGCGCAGCCCCGGCGGCGCTGTCCGGTAAGCGCCGATGTCGTACCCAACACCTTCTTTCGCGAGGAGCGCGACCATTCCATCCGCGATGCGCCGCTCCGCCTCCTCCCCGCCAGGTACATCCGTGAAGCGCAGGCATACGGACGTATTCGAGCGCGTCGGCGCATAGACCGCGAGATTAGCGATCCACGCCGTCCGCTCGATCCAATCGAACAATACAGCGGCGTTCTCGTCGGCGCGGCGAAGGAGAGCTGCAAGGCCCCCGATCCCTTTCGCCCACGCGAGCGTATCGAGATAGTCCTCCACGCAAAGCATGGACGGCGTATTGATTGTCACGCCTTCGAAGATGCCCACATCGAGGCGATCCGCGTTCATTAGTCGAAATAGCTTCGGGATCGGCCAGCTCGGACGATATTCGACGAGACGCTGGATAGCGCGCGGGGAAAGCACGATCATCCCGTGCGCCGCCTCTCCGCCGAGAATCTTTTGCCACGAGAACGTGGCGACATCCACTTTCGCCCAGTCAATGGGCTGCGCAAACAGCGCTGACGTTGCATCGGCGATTGTGAGACCCGCCCGATCCGCAGCGATCCATTTCCCATCAGGAACACGCACGCCCGCGGCGGTGCCGTTCCAGGTGAACACCACGTCGCGGTCGAAATCGACGGCACCGAGGTCGGGCAAGTGGCCATAGTCGGCGGCAAGCACGCGCGCATCAGCGAGCTTCAACTCGCCGACGATGTCCGTCACCCAGCGCCGCCCGAAATCCTCCCACGCCAGAACATCGACACCGCGCGCACCGAGAAAATTCCACAGCGCCATCTCGAAGGCGCCGGTATCGGAGCCCGGCACGATGGCGACGCGATAGTCGTGCGGCAGCCCGAGCAACGCATGCGTTTCATCGATGGCGCGTTTCAAGCGCGCCTTACCAGCGGTCGACCGATGCGAGCGCCCGACCAGCGCAGAGCGAAGCGCAGCGGGCGTCCAGCCGGGGCGCTTGGCGCAAGGACCGCTGGAAAAATTAGGATTGGCGGGGCGATTTGCCGGTTTTGCTGGGCTGCTCATGTCAATCGCGTGGGCCTGAAGTGCTATCGGAAAGCGGACATCGTCTTCCGATGCGAAACACGATGAAAGAGCAATCGTGCTGTGTGAGATCGAGATACGGAACGGCTCTAAAAGGTGCCATCCTCCCCGTCAACGGGATCATAAAATGCAAAGGGGCGGCACGCGGCCGCCCCTTGCTACGCACGAACTGAGCGCCGGATCAATTGACGTAGAACCGGAGACCGGCGCGGATCTGGTGTTCGTTCAGGCTGCCGATTTCAGTGGTCGAGGGATAAGTGGGCGCAAGCCCCACGCTCGAGCCGCCGATGTAGAGATAACGATAGCCGACGTCGATCGCGAAGAACGACGAGAAATCGTAAGAGACGCCGACCATCGCAGCGGCCGCGAATTGCACGTCGGTCGAACGGCCACCGGCGGAAACCGTGCCCAGAGGGCCGGTATAGTCGACATTACGCGTCAGCTGATTGACGGCAAAGCCCAGGCCGCCGCCGACGTAGGGTGTCCATGGCGATCCGGTGCGAATATCGTAGTAAGCGTTGAGCAGCAGGATCGTCGACATGAACTTCGTCTTGTCGACACCCGACGCAACGGCGTTGGAAGCAGACTGCTCGGTGTTCATGATCGAATGGATATCGACCGTCAAATCGGTGCGAAAGTACGGCGCCCAGACGTAACCCACGCCGACGCCGCCCGTGAATGACGGCTCGAAGCTTTCCGAGCGCGCAGTGGAGCCGAACGTTTGCTCGATGAAGTTGGCGCCGAGCACGTTCACCGAAGGCGAACCGCCGAAGCCGGCCGCAAAATCACCGCGGAAATACCAATCTGCTTCCTCGACGGCTACAGGGATCGGCGCGGGAATTGGCGTGCGTACGCCGGAAGGATTGACCCCGTTCGAGTAATATGGATCGCCGTCGGCCAGCGCCTGCGTCACCATCGGGGCAATCATGCCGGCACCGAGAGCGAGGGCGAGCGAAATCTTTTTCAGGGCGCGGTTCATGTGCGTCGATCCTTGCTTGACGGCTGGCTGGCCTTGAAGCCTCGCCGACGTCCCAACTCTGCTTTTGAGGCGCAGCATTCCGACCGGGAACGCCGGCTACGCGTAAGCAAACCAGGAAATCGAACTTGAGACTTTCAAGGCGGCCGCGATCGACGCCGGGCCGTGCGCGCCGGGCCCTATGCGAAGAGCCCGGCGCAACGCTTGCAGGGGCGCACACCGTGCGCGGGGGGACTACTTCAGCACCTGATAGGAGACGGGCTCGCGCTGCAGCTTGTAGCGCACGCCAAAGAGGACGTCGTTCGAGGTAATGTCTTTGATGTGCACGCCGCTGTGCGCATAGGCGCCCGTGTAGTCGTAGACCGCGCCGCTAGAGGCGTTGCCAAGATCCGTGTAGCGGTACGACAGATCGACCGCCATTTGCGGCGTCACATCGTAGCTCATGCCCGCGTGGATGGCCCAGGCGAAGTTGGTCGTCGTCTTGTCGCCACCGAACGCAGCGCCTCCGGTCGGCACGTTGATGTCCTTCATGCCGGAGACGTTGATCGAGGCAAAGCCGATGCCAGCGCCGATGTACGGCGTGAAACCGCACCAGTTGCCCATATCGATGTAAGCGTTGGCGAGACCCAGCCAGCTCTTGATGTCGGCGGTATACTCATTCGTTCCTGGATCAAATCCGACCCCGGGATAACTGTCGTGTCCGACAAAGAGCGCGTCGCCGCGGTATTCACCCGTCAGATCGAAGCGCAGCCAGTGACGCGCCTGCCAGCCCACGCCGAGACCATAAAGCGGGCTCGACTTGATGTCCTTGTGATGAACGGTGAAAGAGTTGCTTGCGTAGTCTTCTGTCCAGATGTTGCCGACGTCAGGGTTCGCCTGGCCGATGTAACCCTTGAAATATATTCCACGATCGCTCGGAGGCGGAGGAGGAACGTCATAGCCGCCCTTGAGGCCACCGCTGTAAATATCTGCTGCATGGGCAGGAGCGCACAAGGCAAGCACGATAGCCGACCCGAGCGCGGCACCTACCGAGTAGGAACTGCGATTGGTATTCATAAAACTTCCCCTTCGAATTCGTCGTGCCGCCAACGGAGCGGCCCTCGTGCGCGAACGCGAAACGTGCTCCGGTAACGACTATGGAGGAGAAGCTTTAAAGGACACTTAACTGCCGTCTCACTTTGAAACGCGGGCAATCCGGCGATCCGTTAACGACCTATTAATGCAATGTGCGCTGTCGAACGGGCTGGGAAGCAGCGCCGCGCGCAGCATTCCACACTTCGCGGCGCCGGTATATTTTGACCGCTTCAGGCTGCTGCGGCAGCCGCCGCTCGGACGGCCTCGACGATATCGCCAACGACACTGTTGACGAGGCGCTCGTCATCGCCTTCCGCCATCACACGGATGACGGGCTCCGTCCCGGACGGTCGGATGACAAGGCGGCCGCCCGTGCCGAGCTTCTCCTTGCCTGCATCGATGGCTTTGACCACTCGCGTATCCTCGAGCGGACGGCCGCTCTCATAACGCACGTTCTTGAGGATCTGCGGAAGCGGCTCGAACCGGTTGGTCACTTCACTTACCGTGGAGCCTGTCGAAACGACGACCGCAAGCAACTGAAGTGCAGTCACGAGACCATCGCCCGTCGTGACGAAGTCGGACAGCACGATATGGCCTGACTGTTCGCCGCCGACGTTGTATCCGTGCTTGCGCATGTGGTCGACGACATAGCGGTCGCCCACTGGCGTGCGAACCATATCGAGACCGATGCTCTTGAGGTAGCGTTCCAAACCGAGATTGCTCATCACCGTCGCAACGACACCGCCGGCGGTAAGCTTGCCGGAGCGGAACCATGTGTCGGCGATGACTGCCATGAGCTGGTCGCCGTCGACAATGTTGCCCTTCTCGTTGACGATGACGACGCGGTCCGCATCGCCGTCAAGCGCGATGCCAACGTCAGCCCGCACCTCCCGCACCTTGTTGATCAGTGCCTCTGGAGCCGTCGATCCGCACTTGTCGTTGATGTTGCGGCCGTTCGGCTCAACGCCGATCTTGATGACCTCGGCACCCAATTCCCACAGCGCTTCGGGTGCCACCTTGTAGCCCGCTCCATTAGCGCAATCGATGACGATGCGAAGCCCGTCGAGACGCAGGTTTTTCGGCAGCGTCCGCTTGGCGAATTCGATATAGCGCTCCTGTGCGCTCTCAACGCGCGTGGCGCGGCCGATGGCGTCCGCGGACACCAGCAGATCGGATGCGTCTGCGTCGATCAACTCCTCGATGCGGCGCTCCGTTTCATCCGATAGTTTGTAGCCATCGGGATCGAAGAGCTTGATACCGTTGTCGTCATACGGATTGTGCGAAGCGGAAATCATCACGCCGAGGTCGGCGCGCAGCGAACGCGTGAGCATGGCAACGGCGGGCGTCGGCATCGGGCCGAGCAGAAAGACGTCCATGCCGACCGCTGTAAATCCGGACATCAGCGCAGCTTCCAGCATGTAGCCGGAGAGGCGCGTGTCCTTTCCAATTACGACGCGGTGGCGGTAGTCGGTCTGCGTCTGGAATATCTTGCCGGCGGCCATACCGACTTTCAGCGCGACTTCCGATGTCATCGGCGCCCGGTTGGCGAGACCGCGAATGCCATCGGTACCGAAATAGCGGCGCGACATAGATATCCCCTTGGCTTTGCTTTGAGGCTTCTGCCTACCATTCCGCGGCTTCGATTGCATAGACTACCCCCCGCGAATCCACGCTTACGAGTACGCCGGCACCCGCCAATACATTAGCGGTGCGTCGAGTTGCCGAGCCCAATCAAATCCTGTGGGGCGAAGTTACACGCTTCACTTTAAAAAGCCGAAACTACGCAGTTTACGGCACCGTAGACACCCCGTGCCTTGCTCACACGAGCGCCCGGTCCGTACCCGCCAGCGAAGCACGCCATACATTCAGTGCTTGGCGCGTCTCCGCCACGTCGTGCACGCGCACGATCTGCACCCCTTGCGCCGCCCCCGCCAGCGCAGCCGCTATGGACCCCGGCAGACGGTCCCGTGGGTTTGGAACATCCGAAATATGATCGATCAGCTTCTTGCGCGAAGCACCGAGCAGAATCGGCACACCTAGCGCGTGATAGAGCGAGAGCCGTGCCATCACCGCTACGTTGTGGTGAAGATGCTTGCCGAAACCGATACCGGGATCGATGACGATCCGCGTACGGGGAATACCTACAGCTTCGCAAACGGTGATCCGTTGCTCCAGATAATCGAACACGTCCAGTACGACATCGTCGTATTGCGGATTATCGTTCATCGTGCGCGGGTCACCCTGCGCATGCATCAGAATCACCGGAAGCTCCGTAGCTGCCGCGATTCGCATGGCATCGGGATCATGCGTCAGGGCGGACACGTCGTTGATGATGTCGGCCCCCGCTGCTGCGGCTTGGCGCATCACCTCGGCTTTGCGGGTGTCGATGGAGATGAGCTTGTCGGTCTTTGCCCGCAGCCTCTCGATGACGGGTATGACGCGCCCCAGCTCCTCTTCCACCCGAACGTAGTCGGCGCCGGGGCGTGTCGACTCTCCCCCAATGTCGAGAATGTCCGCGCCCTGCTCGGCGAGGTTCAGCCCGTGCTCGACGGCGGCAGCCGCCTGATCGTGCAGCCCCCCGTCTGAAAAGCTGTCGGGCGTGACATTGATGATTCCCATGATACGGGGGCGATCGAGCGCAAGGCCGGCAAGGCGCGCGCGAGGGCCAGTGATCGCCTCCAGATCTTGGGCTGCGTGCAACGTCGCACGGCCCCAGTCGCGCTCCACAGCATCGCCGAGGGTTACGATCCGCCGCGTGACCACGCCATTCTCGCGTTCGCTGATCTCCACCGTGGTGAAGCGGAGCGGCTGACCGGCAAGCGGCAGCCCGGCGAAAGTCTCGTCGCTGGATTCGGCCGGGGCGGGGAAAAGGCCGATAGGCCCTAGATAAGTGGCACGCTGCATGACGGGCTGATTGGTCCCTCCAAGAAGAAACGGCCGCAGAGAATGTCCGCGGCCGCATCTAAGGTTTTTGCTTCGTTCAGGTAAAGCTCGGCCCCTTACCGGGCTTAGGCCGACGGCGCCGGCTCCATGCCACCGGAGGGACGGAAACGTCCCCCGGCGGTGGGAACCGCCGAGCCAACCTCGCCCTTCGGCAGATCGTCATCCGGCTTGCGAACGATCTTCTCGCCGCGCAGCAGCGCCTGGACCTCGTCGCCCGAAATGGTCTCGTACTCCATCAGCGCCTGCGTGATGGCCTCAAGCTCATGGCGGTGGGCGGCAATCACTTCCCGCGCCTTGTCCTCGCCTTCGGTGACGATGCGGCGGATCTCCTGATCGATCAGCCGCGCCGTATCCTCGGACATGTTCTGCCGCTGCGTGATGGCGTGGCCCAGGAAAACCTCTTGCTGGTTCTCGTTGTAGAGCAACGGCCCGAGCTTCTCGCTCATGCCCCACTCGGTGACCATGCGGCGGGCGATGTTGGTCGCCTGCATGATGTCGCTGGAAGCGCCCGTGTTGAGGTGGTCTTGACCGTAGATCGCCTGCTCGGCGCAGCGACCGCCGAACGACATGGCGATGCGCGCCTCGCACCACTGCTTGGAGTAGCTGAGCTTGTCGCGCTCCGGCAGGTTCATGGTGACACCGAGCGCACGCCCGCGCGGGATGATCGTCACCTTATGCAGCGGATCGCCGCCCGGAACCTTCAGCGAGACGAGCGCATGCCCGGCCTCGTGATAGGCGGTGGCGAGCTTCTCCTCCTCGGTCATGGCCATGGAGCGCCGCTCGGCACCCATCATCACCTTGTCCTTGGAATCCTCGAACTCCTGCTGAGTCACGAGGCGCTTGTTGCGGCGGGCAGCCAGCAGTGCGGCCTCGTTGACGAGATTGGCGAGATCGGCACCGGAGAAACCAGGCGTACCGCGTGCCAGAACGCGCGGATCGACGTTCGGCGCGACGGGGACCTTGCGCATATGCACGCGCAGGATCTTCTCGCGGCCCGCAACGTCCGGGTTCGGTACGGTGATCTGACGGTCGAAGCGGCCCGGACGCAGCAGCGCAGGATCGAGCACGTCCGGACGGTTGGTCGCCGCGATGAGGATGATGCCCTCGTTCGCCTCGAAGCCGTCCATCTCGACCAGCAGCTGGTTCAGCGTCTGCTCGCGCTCGTCGTTGCCGCCGCCGAGACCGGCGCCGCGATGGCGGCCGACGGCGTCGATTTCGTCGATGAAGATGATGCAGGGCGCGTTCTTCTTCGCCTGCTCGAACATGTCGCGCACGCGGGATGCACCAACGCCCACGAACATCTCGACGAAGTCCGAACCGGAGATCGTGAAGAACGGAACGTTGGCCTCGCCGGCAATGGCACGGGCGAGCAGCGTCTTACCGGTGCCCGGAGGACCGACGAGCAGCGCGCCCCGCGGAATGCGGCCGCCGAGGCGCTGGAACTTCTGCGGATCGCGCAGGAACTCGACGATCTCCTGCAGGTCGTCCTTGGCCTCGTCGACACCCGCGACGTCCTCGAACGTCACGCGGCCGTGGCGCTCGGTGAGCAGCTTGGCGCGCGACTTGCCGAAGCCCATCGCGCGGCCCGAGCCCGACTGCATCTGGCGCATGAAGAAGATCCACACTGCGATGAGAAGCAGCATGGGGAACCAGTTGAGCAGCATGCCCATGATGGAGGGCACGTCCTCATCGGACGGGCGCGCGCGGAACTTGATACCCTTCTTCTCCAGCCGCTCGACGAGGGTGGGATCCTGCGGAGCGTAGGTGGAGAAAGTCGAGCCGCCATCGCGCATCGTGCCGTAGATCCGGTTGCCCGCGATCGTTGCATCGGACACGCTACCGCTGTCGACCGCGGCTATGAATTCCGAGTACGTGATCTCGGAGCCGCGCCGGCTCTGGGTCGGGTTACTGAACAGATTGAACAGGGCCGCCAGGAGCACAAGAATGGCGACCCAGATGGCAAGCTTCTGAAAGTTTGAGTTCATCTCGTTCCCTGTGGAGCGCGCATTTGGCTCGGCCCAACCCTTCAACCGGATCTATTCCGGGGGCATCGCACAACGCTGGCCGTTAACATAGGATTGCACCTCGGCATTGCCAAGTTACACGCCCTTCGCTCCCCAGGAGCTTAACGGAGAGCCACATTTAGCGCGACTGGCCCGCCGTCGCAGCGCATGCGCCAAATTCGAGCATTAGCCAAGAAATTCGGCCGAATAGAGCCCAATTAGCTTCTGCCAGCCGTTTGGCGCCCCCTCGAGGCCCGCAAAATAAGGGACCGTAAGGAGCGTTTTCCCGTTCCAGAAGGCGGGAAGGGTCGCGGCCGCTGCAGCGGGCACGGCCGGGTTGGGCCACGGCCTGCGGTCTGCCCGTTGACGTAGCTCAGCAAAAGGAACGAGCCCGAGGGCGCGAACTTCAACCGGTGGGAGCCCTCCCGCGGGGATACTGACGCGGAAGCGGCGATCCCATACCACGGCAGCTCCCGGTTGCAGCGTCAGCGTTCCTGGACCGCCCCGCCCCAACTCCCGCCAGACACGAATGTACTCTCCATGCCGCGAGATGACGGCACCGCCGAGCGTCGCCCCCTCGAACTGTGCCTCCAGCATCCGCTCCTGAAGGGCCTCGAGTTGTGCCAGACGCACCGGACCCTCCTCGCCGCCATAAGAGGCGATGAGACGTCCCAAAAGACGCAAGCGAAGCTCCGCCGGTGCGGCGCTCCACTGCGCGTGGGTGAAGCTCGCGAACGCGCCTCCATGTAGGTCGAGACGCACCTTCTCACGCAAACCGGTAAGCGCATGCTCGATCGCATCGCGCGCACGGGCGAGACGGCGCGCGCTCAGCGCAAGCTTGTCGTTGCCGATACCGAGATCGGAGAGCACGGCCGCCGCTTTGCGGATGCGCACGCGCTCGAAGCGATCTGCTTCGTTGCTCGGATCCTCGATCCACTGTGCACCCGCGGCCCGGAGCGTTGCCCGCAACCGCGCGCCAGCAATGCCAAGGAGAGGTCGCAAGAGGACCACCTTGTCTTCATCGTCGAGTGGGCGTGCAGCCACCATCCCGGCGAGCCCGTCGAGACCGCTGCCACGGGCAAGCCGCATGAGCAGGGTTTCGGCCTGGTCGTCCTCAGTGTGCGCCGTGACGACGGCAACGCGCTCCTCGAGATCATACGTGCGCGCGAGACTCGCCAGTAAGCGATAGCGCGCAGCGCGAGCAGCATCCTGAATCCCGGTCGCGGGCTTATCCCCGGACCATACCAATAGCCGCGCCTCGAAGCCGAGCTTTCGGGCTTCTCCGATGACCCACTCCGCTTCGGCACCGGAGTTCGCGCGAAGACCGTGGTCGACGGAGGCGACCGTAATCGCGGGAGCAGCACCCCCGCGCCCCTTCTCACGCGCCCAGCGGGCCACGAGATGCATCATCGCGATGCTGTCGGCACCGCCCGATACGGCGAGAACGACCAAGGGGAAATCCGCCAGCGGAGCAAAAAGCGCGTCGAGCTCATCGTCGCGCACCGGATCCGGCGATCCGTTTGAGGCGCCCGCGCCCAGATTGCGATCAGCCACAGCCAATGCGCTGGCGCTCCGACTTGGCGCGCATCTTCACGTTCTCTGGCGCATTTGGGAAGCGCGTCGCCAGCTCTCCGAACGATGAGCATGCGGCATCCTTCTGACCGAGCCGGTCGAGAGACATTGCAAGCTTCAACAGGCTGTCGGCGGCGCGGGCGTTACCGGCGTAGTTCTGATAGCCCTTGAGGAAGGAGTTTGCAGCAGCCTTGTATTCACCCCGCACGAAGTGCGCTTCACCTAGCCAATACTGCGCGTTGCCGGCAAGCGAGTCCTGCGGGTACCGGGCGAGAAAATCCTCGAACGCGCCCTGGGCCGCCGTGTAGTCGCGCTGCATCAGATAGCCGTAGGCGGTTTCATAGAGCTGCTTGGCGCTGCCCTGATCGGTGGCATTGGGTGCCGTCGCAGCCCCGAACGCCGGAGGCAGCGCCGCCATCTCTGGGGCCGGATCGGCAGCTGCGCCCGTGCCACCCGTCACCGCCGCATGGGTATCGTTTGCAATCAATCCACCGATGGAATCATCGCCGCTACCCGCCGTCACGGTAGTCGATCCGAAGCGGCCCACATCCGGTGTAGCAGTGCCGAACGATGCTACGTCGGCCGGGGGCGGCATCTGAGCCGCAAAGCTGTCCGGCGCCGGGCCGGCGTCTGAGCGGCGGGGCTGTGCGCCTTGCGAGCGCATCTGATCTGTGAGCTGCTGCACCTGGGCAGACAGCGCACGCAACTGCGTTTCGAGCCCGTCGAGCCGAACGCTATCCGCACCCCCGCTAAAACCTCCGCCGCCCGCGGCTGGAGCTGCGCCGCCACCGCGAGCCAGGGATTCCAGGGTGCCGATGACAACTTGCATGTCGACGAGTTGCTCTTCGAGCTGCTCGATGCGCCGGCGCAGAGCCGCATCCTCTCCACCCCCACCCGTTGCCTTGGCTTTGGCCTGCCCCCCCTGTGCCGTCGGCGCCGCCTGCGCCACGCGCACGGCTTCGGCGCTGGCACCCGTTGCAGCAAAAAGACCGGCAAGGCATGTGCCCGCAATGATGGCAGGCGCGATCAGGCTGGACAGGGTGCGATGCATGGCCGTTGGGTTACCTAAGCTGTCTAAGGGTCGCGAAAGGAGGAAAACCTTTGACCGAAAGGATCTTACCGCCGCGCACCGCGACGGATCCCGGCAATTCCATCCGGCTTCTAGGCATCACTTAAGGCTCGGCTTGTCAACGCGCCACACCGACAGTCCGGGAGAGAATCGCCCCGGCTGGAGCGGCTTCCGGAGCGCTCACCGACACCTTGGGTTCCGGATCAGCAACGCGCGGACTGCCCGCCACGAGACCAAGCCTCCGGTGCGTGCCGCTCGCAAAAACGAGCGTCACCGCCCGCCGGTTTTGCGCCCTGCAATCGATATCCGCGCACGTGGCGAGACGGACAGCGCGCCCCATCGGCACGATGGCGATACGCGCTGGCTCAACGCCCTCGGCGATGAGCCGCTGACGAACGGCCTCGGCGCGCTGCACAGAGAGGCTGATATTCTCCTCCTCGCTCCCGGGTTCATCGGCATGCCCTTCGATGGCAGCTTCGAACTCGCGCCAGCGGATCAACCACCGCGCCTGCGAGGCCAACGCCACCCGCGCGCGACTGCCAAGCTCGGCGCTACCTGGCGCAAAGAATATGCGGTCGCCCGCCTCGACGCGCAGCTTCGCTTGAATGGAAGCGTTGCGCCTTACTTCGAGGTCCCACGTCGGGCTCCGGTGAAAGCCTGAATCGATTGCGGCGGGAGCGGGCATCGGCTCAGGCGCCGCGAGCGAACCGGTGGATTCCGGTGCGGTTACAGCTGCAGGTAGCGTGCCCCCCGCGTCCGCGTGGTGTTGCGGGCGCTCGCTCTGGATCTGATGCGCATTAAGCACCGGCCCTTCGAGCAAGCGGCGTGCGCGCTCCGCGGCAGGCGTATCTGGATATCTCGCGAGCACAGATTCGAACGTCCTCCGTGCGAAATCCGAATGGCCAGCTTCGAGCTTTTCCAGTCCATCGACATAAAGCTCCGACGCGCGCTGCTCGGGGCCATACGCATCGCGGGCGTGGTGGGAATGTTTGCTGCCATGGTTGTAGGTTGGCTCGGCGAGCGCAACCCGGTGTGTGCCGGCAGTGAGCGCAACGATAGCGCAAGCGCCGCCGAGCGTGATGCGCATAACCGCGCTGCCCGTCCTGCGCTGAAGCCTCAGCATAAAAATTTCCCCACGGACAAACCGCTGAAATCGCCGAAATCATTGCCCAGCGTTTGCGGCGATTGTTTGCCGTGTTGCAGGCATGCGTGTGCGCCTGTGGATGTGGGGCGGCAGTGCAACAGCAAGCGCCACGGGAAGCGGCGGCGACAGTGTATTTTCCTGATTAACGGCCAAACAGCACCGTCGCGTCAGCCGCCCTACCCCGGCGAGTAGTGCGCCGACATCGTCAGCCGCGTCCTTGAAGTTGCCCTGCTCAGGGCAGTACCGGCACCGCGCAGCATTAAAGGCGGACACTCGCCGCCACCCGTGGTGGAATGGAAAGCCGGAGCTTTGATGAAGCATCAGAATGCATAAACGCCCACAAGGCAATCAGCCGCCCAGGACGTTCCGTTCGTGCATTCGTGATTCGCATCGTCGCCCCATCTCGTTACAGGAATGGGATTTCCTGGCGCTGCAAACACCCACTGGGGCACGCGCTAGTGACAGCACGCGGCAAAACTCGCGCGCCCCGAGTTCGTGATCCAACGAATCGAGCGCCGCAGATCCTGGTCAGGGCAAGGCACTGCCCTCCTGCGATCGGCCGTCGTTCGCCGTTCTCGTCCCCGGCAATAGTAGCGGCGCATCCCATGAACGTGCCTCACAGGAGCGTGCATGACAATGCAGGCTTCGCCTCGATGCAGCCGATGAAAAATTGGAGAAGGTCGCCTTTACGTTTCTACTCGCGGCGATCATCACGTCCGCAACTGTCACAGGCCGATCTCGCACCTTACCTCTCCGCACGTGCTCTCGCACCCGAGCGCCCGGCGACGTCGTCACGCCTCTCGTATGCGACAGCACGAATCAAAAATCCCGGAAAAGCTCCGGGATTTCGATCTGCTCTAGCATTGAGCGAAACTCAGCGTGCGCGCTAGTTTCCGGCGGTGCGCGAGTTCAGCACCGTTTGGGCGCGACGGTTCTGCGACCAGCACGAGATGTCATTGCAGACCGCGACCGGACGCTCCTTGCCGTACGAAATGGTACGAATGCGCGCGCCGTTGATCCCGTTCTGCGCGAGGAAGTTGCGCACCGTCGTGGCGCGACGTGCGCCAAGTGCGATGTTGTACTCGCGCGTGCCGCGTTCGTCGGCGTGGCCTTCGATGGTGATGGTGTATTGCGGATAATGCTGCAGCCACTGCGCCTGCTTCTGCAGTGTAGCCGTCGCTTCCGGCGTCAGGTCCGTACTGTCAGTGGTGAAGTAGACGATATCGCCGACGTTGACCGAGAAGTCCCGGTGCGTACCCGGTGCGACCGATCCATCGCGACCAGTGAGTTGCGAAGACGGCTGGTTCTCGTTGTTCGCGCAGCCGGCGGCTAGAGCACCCGCAAGCACAACAGCAAGCAGACGCGGCGCGCGGGCGAACCAGGTTGTCGTGGCCATGAACATCCCTTTCATCGCTCCAGGCAAGGCACAATGGAGCGACTGTTCCAGTTCAACGAGGGCGTAGCCGAACGCTTGTACGAAAATATGGCCAACACCCGCGCAGTATGCGGCACCTTTCTCCGATTCGGTTTGGGAAGCACCGCCCACAAACCAATAATCGGTGGGAAGCCCCCACGCGCGGCGACCAAAGGCCCCGGTGTGACCCGTAAGCCGCGGGCATTCGCCCGTCTCCACCCGTGTGCCGATGGAATACATCCTCATTGCGCGACGCGCACCCGATTAAGTGGCGCAGGGGCACGAAAATGCGACCACCCCTATCCCGATGGCATGCACATGGGGTCCGATCCTACCGCCGACCTTTCTCGTAGGCCTTCGCCCCCACTCAAACCGCCGCCATCCCGCGATCCGCGATCCATCACCGACCACCCACGGGGGCATGCAATCGCATTGGAGGGAGACCCCGCGAAATGAGGGATACGGCGGCAAATAAGAAGGAGCGCGCACGAAGCCCGCTAGCCCCGCGCAATCTGCTCCGCGTGCGGGATTCGGGCAACCCGCGCTAAGAACCCATGCAGCGCCAGTGGCGCCGCGCCAGGGGGTAGACGCCGCCCGCGATCTAGACCCACCGCCCCAGGTGCTCCGGGCAGAACTTAACTGCTCTGAACATTCGCATCGGCCCAGACACACCAAGGCCGAGGCAAGCGCTTTTAAGCGTCTGCCTCGGCCTTGAAAAATCAACCTCCAAGGGCGTGACCAGGGAGGTAGAATTCTCTGGCTTAGCGAGCCGGCTGCGTCGCCGCCGGAACGTCGGCGCCGAGCTTCAGCGGAGCAGGTTCCTCGCGGCGGCAAGCGCCGAGAGCAACAGCAGCAACAACGGCCGCGATAAGGATGGCCCCCTTCATCGTCATCATCTCCTAAAAGGTTTTCCCACCAGCCCGTAAGCGAAATGCTTAGCGAGCAACTTCCGTGATCATGTCGGCGCCGAGCTTCAGCGGAGCAGGCTCTTCACGACGGCAAGCGCCCAGAGCAACAGCAGCGACGACGACGGCGAGCACGATTGCACTCTTCATAGCATTTTCTCCTATGTTGTCCTGGTCTTGCCGCCTGCTCTTAGTGAGCCGGCTGCGAAGCGACAGGCATATCAGCGCCCAGCTTCAGCGGAGCGGGTTCCTCACGACGGCACGCGCCCAGAGCAACGGCCGCAACCACTGCTGACAAAACGATCAGCCCCTTAAAACCCTGCATGGTCTCATCTCCTGATGCTTTATCGGCACTAGCCATCTATTGGGGTACTGGCGCGGCTCGTCTTGATCAAGAACAGAGGCGGTTATCCCTCAGTTTTCCAAGCCGGTAGGTGCGAAAATGCAACTCCATTTCCGGCCCTTGCAAAGAGCACCCAGAAATCCCCCGCCAACGCCGGAAGATATTGATTCTACGCGATCTACTCGCCCCTCAAGGACTGAGGCGGTTGTGCACCATAGGGCTCCGGATTCGGTTAATTTCCAGTTAAATGCCGTCTCAATTCAGGAGCGGTGACCAAGCCGGATCGGAGGCGAAAGATGGTGTACGGATTACCCGCTCGTTGTAGCCGGTCAGGTCCACTGAAAAGATTCGCGGCCCTCCCTTATCGCCCTGCGATTCTCTGAAGAACATGAGCACGCGGCCGTTGGGCGCCCAGGTCGGCCCCTCGTTGTGATAGCCCTCGGTCAGAACACGCTCCCCAGACCCGTCCGGGCGCATGACCCCGATCAAGAATCGCCCCCCGAGTTGCTTGGTAAAGGCGATGTAGTCGCCGCGCGGAGACCAAACAGGGGTCGAATACCGTCCCTCACCGCGGCTGATTCGGTGGGGGTTCGATCCATCGGAATTCATGACGTAGATCTGCTGACTGCCGTCGCGATCCGTCTCGAACACGATCTGCCGCCCGTCCGGCGCGTAGCTCGGGCTCGTATCGATCGCCACGCCTGGGGTGAGCTGCCGCCGCTGGCGCGAGCGCAGATCCAGCTCGAAGATCGACGAGTTGCCGCCGGCCTGCAGGCTCATGATGACCCGTTGCCCGTCGGGGGAAAAGCGCGGAGCGAATGTCATCCCGGGGAAATCGCCGACGATCTCCCGCTGGCCCGTCTCGAGATTCATCAGGAAGACACGCGGCTGGTCCCCCGTATAGGACATGAACGTGATCTCTTGATTCGTCGGGCTGAAGCGCGGCGTCAGCACCAGCTCCTGCCCCTTGGTCAGTAGCCGCACATTGAAGCCGTCCTGATCCATGATCGCGAGACGTTTCACCCGACGGTCCTTCGGGCCGGTCTCGTCAACGAAAACGACACGCGTGTCGAAGTAGCCCGACTCTCCCGTGAGCTGGCGATAAACTTGGTCGGCGATGATGTGACCCACGCGGCGCCAGTTCTGCGCACTAGTTGCAAACTTTTGCCCGGCGAGCTGGCGTCCGGTCGTCACGTCCCAAAGCCGGAATTGCGCCACGATGCGCCCATCGGGACTGCGCCCGACATCACCCACCACGAGTGCGTCGGCGCGAATCGCACGCCAGTCGGGAAAGCGCGGCGCAGCATTCACGTCCCGGACTTGCTCCAGGAACGACCCGCGATCCAGCGGATCGAACAAACCCGAGTTGCCGAGATCGGCCGTGACCACCTCAGCGATATCCGCAGCGAGCTTCGGGTCTGGGCCGAGGAAAAAGGGAATCGCGATCGGGATCGGCGCAATGGTGCCCTGCGTCTGCCGGCCTTGCAGGCCGCCCGCTCCGCTACTGCCGCCGACGAGCCCGCCACCGCCCTGGCCGGGAGGCGCTGCCGGCGGAGCTTCCATCTGGCGCATCTGCGAATCGAGCCCGCCACCACCGGACGGCCCCTTGTAGCTATCGTCATACCCTTGCGCCGACGCCGGAAGGGCCAACAGGGCAGCAGCGAGCACGGCGAAAGCACTGAGGACTATCGTTTGCAGTCTTACCGGGAGCATCCGGCGCACAGCTGGCATCATTCTTCGCTTCGCTTCTCGCATGTCGTCGAACCTCTTGGCCATCCGTGGGCTGCTTAGCATCGAATCAAGCGCTCGCGCATGCCTATCGCTGCACCAAACCGAGAATGACGGGCCAGTCGAACGCCCACGTGACGGTGCTCCAGGCGCCATATTTGTCCGGCGGAAGTTGGAAAGGCGCGCATTGTTTCACCGCGCGCACCGACGCATCAGCGGCTATGGCGAACAGCGGCGTGTTCTGCCGATCGACGACCACGGGCTCGCCGTTGAGCGAGCCGTCCTGGTTGAGTTGGAACCGGACGTTCACGATCGGTGTGTCGGGTCCGCCGCCGCCCCCCGGCAAGCGAGCACACGGCTCCAGCTGCCGGTTGATCATCGACAGCAGCAGATCCTGCTCGCGCGCGGATAGCACCGTATCGTTGCCCTGGCGCTCGCCCGCCGTAGGGCCGGTGTAATCGGTCGGCCTCGTCGGTGGGGTTGAAGTCTGCGGCGCGCCACGCTTATCCGGCGTCTTGTCGAGCAGAGCGGCAATCTTGTCCGCGTCGAACTTGTTCTTCTGATCCCGCTTGCGCTTCTCCTCGGCGAGTTTCTTCTTGCGCTCTTCGGCTTTCTTCTTCTCTTCAGCCCGCTTTTTTTCCTCGGCCTTCTTTTTGGCCTCGGCTTTTTTCCTCTCTTCTGTCTTCTTCTTTTCCTCTTCCGCCTTACGCTCCTGTTCGAGCTTTTCCTCGAGCAGCTTCTTTTCATCAGGCGTCGGGCCAGGCTCCGGCGTCGGCTCGGGCGGAGCCGACGCGAGTTTTTCCGCGATGGGATCCTGCTTTGGAGGCGGCGGCGTCTCGGTCTTCTGCGGCTCGGGCTCAGGTGCAGGTGGAGGCGGCTCCGCCGCCGGCGGCGGCGCCGTCACGGGCTTCGGCTTCTCGGCCTCTTTCTTGAAGGTCTCCGGCGGTGGTTCCTCGTCCTTGGCTTTCGCCTCGAGGTGCTTCGACTGCGGATCGCCTTGCTTCAGGCGCGTCAGCTCAGAAGGCGTGACAAGCGTCGCCTCAATGGGAATCACGGTCGGCAGCTCTGGCGGCGGCCGATGGATGGTGATCAGCGCGTAAGCCAGGAGCAGAGCGTGGCCAACGAACGAGGTGAAGAACCCGCGATACACGCTTAACGTCCCGATATTGAGGTTCGCCAGGATTTGCTACGCGGGCCGCGCGCGGGTGCCGGCATCGCGCAGGACGCCCCTTTCAAGTTTCTGCGAGGGCGATTTCGATCGAGAAATTCGCTCGATACCTCGCCGAAGGGGTTGGCGAATTTATCGATCATCGCACGGGCGTCCCGATGCCGAAGCTCGCCTGGGCCAGCCGCGATTGCGCGAGCGAGCTTCGGCATCAAAAGGGACACCCGAGGCATGGCTTTTCTAGTGCGATTTCGATCGAGAAATTCGCTCGATACCTCGCCGAAGGGGTTGGCGAATTTATCGATCATCGCACTAGCCTCCATCCTCCACTTCCGTGACGAGTGAGACTTTTCGGAATCCGCCGGCGCTTATGCGCCCCATGACCCGCATCACCGTGCCGTACGCAACGCCCTTATCGCCGCGCACGAATATCTGCTCCTCGTAGCCGTTCTTGGCGATGGCCTTCAGCTTGGGAGCGATCTCGTCGAGCGGGACTTGCGTCTCGCCGATGTAGACACTGCCGTCGGCCTTCACGCTGATCGCAAGCGGCTCCTTGTTCGATTCGAGCTGTTTGCCCTTCGCCTGCGGCAACTCGATTGGCACGCCCACCTGCAGCATCGGCGCGGCCACCATGAAGATGATGAGCAGCACGAGCATCACGTCGACGAACGGCGTGACGTTGATCTCGGCCATCGGCGCATGGCGCCCGCGACGGCGGCGCTTGCCCCCGCCTCCGGTGTTCATCCTGACGCTAGCGCCCATGTCCCCGCCTGTTTCCCACTGACTGCTATGTTGCGCGAATCAAGTTCTAACGTCGATCTGGCGCGAGACGATGGCCGCGAACTCGTCGGCAAACGCCTCAAGGCGATGGCTGATCTGCGCGCTGTCGGCTGAGAACTTGTTGTAGAAGATCACCGCCGGAATGGCGGCCAGAAGGCCGAGCGCCGTTGCAAAGAGCGCCTCGGCGATACCGGGCGCAACGACCGCAAGGTTCGTGTTCTTGGATACGGCGATGGCCTGGAAGCTGGTCATGATACCCCACACCGTTCCGAACAGCCCCACGAACGGTGCCGTGGCGCCGACCGTCGCCAGGAACAGCAGTCTGCGGTCGAGCCGCTCCATCTCACGGCTGATCGTGACATCCATCACCTTCTCGACGCGCATCTGAATACCGCCCAGGGCGCGGATGTTGCCTTCCACCGAGCGCTTCCACTCGCGCATCGCAGCGACGAACAGTGCTGCCATCGTGATCGGCTTGGTGCGCGAGAGCGCGGTGTAAAGCTCATCGAGCGACTGCCCCGACCAGAACATGTGCTCGAAGCGATCGGATTCGACGCGGGCGCGGCGGAAAGCGAAGAACTTCTCGATGACGATCGCCCACGACCAGATCGAGGCGATGAGCAGCCCGATCATGACGAGCTGGACGACAATGTGCGCCTGCAGAAACAGCTCGAGAAAAGAGAAGCCGGGCGCAGTCGGCGGACCGATGGCTTCCTGGGCGAGATCGGTAGGATTCATTTTTGTATCCGTGGCGAGGGATGGCTCGGGGACGCAGGCGATATAGATCGAACGGCCGCAGCCGCCGGCCGCGCGCAACCGAAGCCGCAGTGTGGCGTGCTTTGCCCACATCCCCAAGACGGCATGTTGCCTCGCAATATGACCAAACGGCGGCGCTTGGCTCCGCGACTCAGCGGCTCTCGCGATTCTACGGCCCAGCACAAGCTAGCCGACTTAGATCCGCAGCGGAAAAGCGGGTGCCCCCAGCTATTCGAGCAGGGCGCGCCAGCCGCCCGAATGCGGATCGTACGCCGACAGCGCTCCCTCGCCCATGTCGTACAGCCAGCCGTGGATGTTGAGCGCTCTCGCGGCCACGGCGTCGCGCACGATGGGGTAGGTCATCAGGTTGTCGAGCTGGAACTGTATGTGCGCCTTGATGGTCGCGGTCAGCCGCTCCTCCTCCACCACGCCGGCGGCGGCAATGAGCTGATGCGCCGGGCGGGTAAATTCCATCCAGCGACCAAGGTGGCCGTGCCTGTCCGGCTGAACCGGCTCCAGTAGCGCAGCGACGCCGCCGCAACCCGTGTGTCCACACACGACGATATCGTCGATGCCTAGGTGCCCGACACCATATTCGATCGCCGCACCGATGGTGTCGTCGGCAGCGTCCGCCGGAGGCACGACGTTGGCTATGTTGCGCACCTCGAATAGCTCACCCGGATCGGCATTGGTGATCGTTGCGGGCACCACACGGCTATCGGCACAGCCGATCCAAAGAAGCCTCGGCGTTTGCTTCTTGGTTGCGAGGAGCTGGTAAAAGGCGCGGTCACGCTCGAATGCCTGGCGAAAGCGCCCGTGCCCTTCCATGGCATCCTTGATGTCGAGGTCGATGCCGCTGGCGTCCTTCTGGGTCGTCATACGCCCCCCCTATCGCTCGCTCTAGGCTTCCTTCCGCACTTCATGGTTACCGCGCCGCGGTTGCTGATGCCACGCCCTTTTATCGGGGCCAGCGAAACGGCATCCATCATTTGTTCGCAGGCTGCGGACTAAACTCTTTCTCGGCCCAAAGGGGTGCTCACGCACAGCGTCGTAATTCGGGCTAAATCAGCCACTTAATTGCCCGGCGCCAAGGGGAGCCGGGGGGCCGAGCGAGCCTAGTCGATGGTAAAGTTGCATATCACGCGTCTACTGCCCGCAGCTCTTCTGGGTCTGATGGCAGCGCTGCCCGTCACGACCACCCCCGCCGGTGCCGGCGAAGAGTGGGTCGGACGAAGCATAACATTGGCCGGCCGCAAAATGAGCTGCGGGAGCGCCGATATCCTGATCGACCGCAACCTGCCCAGCGAGGGCGGCGCGGGCGAAACCGTGCTCATCCTCAATCCCAACATGCTCAATAGGCAGCCGCCAATCGTGCGCCTGTTCGTGTTCAAGCACGAATGCGGACACATCTCAGTGGGCGACTCCGAACTCGATGCCGACTGCTACGCGGTAAAGCACGGCGTGCGCGAAGGCTGGCTCAACCGCCAAAGCCTCACCCAGGTTTGCGACAGCTTCGAGGGTGCGCCGGAAACTGACACACACCCTTCTGCCAAACGCCGCTGCGCCAATCTCGACCGCTGCTATGCTCAGGCCGAAGCCGAGATGACGCCGATTGCTCCGCGGCCTGTCCCAGCGCCGATCCCGGCGCGCGCTCCAGCGACAATCACGGCTTCCATTCCTGCTCTGCCGGTCGCAAAGAGTGTCGCCATCGGACCGCCAAAGGTTCTCTCCGCCTGGCGCTGCGCTGAGACCCCCGAGAGGATTGAAACGGGCACCACCGATCCAATTGGTCAGGTCATCCGCAAAAATGCGGAAGAGGGCGGCGAGGGTTGCCGCTAATTTTCGGCCCGCTGCCTCCCTCCATGGGCCACTGAAAACTGCGGGCAGAACATCGCCACCCATATTCTGAGGCTTCTGAGGCGCAACATCAGCGCCGATCCGGCGCACGTGGGCGCTCGCACGCCCGCCTTCGCCTCCCAGCGGATGGTCGTCGCGCGTGGCGGCTGAAATTCCGATCTCTCCAGAACAGCCGCGCAAAACGTACGCCCAATCAATTGCAGCTGCACTTTTGCGTCGCCATCCGATCGATCACCGAAAGCGAACAAGCGGCAAATCTATTAACCGGACTTCCCACGTTTCCCGGTTTAATTGTTCCCTGCAAAAAGCCGGAAAATGGGTCACTTCAACTCTTTCTTTCTATTTACCTGACAGGGGCCATTCGAAAGCCCGCCCTAGAAAGTTTTGCAGCAGTTAGTTTGTGCCCCGAACTGAGCGAATGCCACCAGCCTCGCCCCAATCCCCTCCCAAACAATCAATTATGCGTTATGGGACGCAAAATCCGAAACTGAATGGCGTTATTAACCATAACCGGAAATGCATTGTGATTGTTTTGGGCGATAACGCATTTTTTCATCGGCCTGCGTTATCCATTTCCCGTGCCGTTCGGCGCCGTAGGTTTATTACCGAAGGCCGAACATTCAAAAATCTTGCGTAGGTGAATTGGGAGTTTTCTGATGCGTGGGCTTCTTGGAGTAATGGTTGCCGCAGGCGTGATGGCCGGGACGAGCATGGCTATGACGACCTCTGCGGAAGCGCACTGGTTTAACCGCGGCGGTGACTGCTGCACCGTTGCAAAGCGCGTTTATTACCGCCAGCCGGTTGAGAAGCTCGTGCCGCGCGTGCGCTACGAGCGCGTGCGCAGCTACCGCACCGTTTGGGTCAAGAAGGCCTACTCCGATCGCTGCGGCTGCCGCAAGTTCTACCGCCGCGTCGCCGTTCAGCAGCCGACTGTTTCGGTTGTGAAGCGCGTTTCCTACGAGCGCGTTCGCGCCTATCGCACGGTCGCCGCCGTGAAGCACTTCCGTAAGCGCTGCTGCTGCCGCTAAGCGGTCCACACAGCTCTCCTGGACAAATGGAGGTCGTGGCTACCGCTGCGTCCTCCATTTTCGTTTATGAGCACGGCTTCGACGCGAAACACCAGGCACCGCCACGCGCCGCCCAGCGAATTCTCCAGCGAGCGCCCTACTTCCCGCCCCGCTCATGATCGCGCTGCCAGTAGACGAACCAAACCGTCACCAGCGCCGTCAGAACCATAGTCGCGAGGATATCGGTGCGGAAAATAAACGTGACCCACGTATCCCAGCCTTGCAGCAGCCGCCCCCGCGGCACGAGAAGCCCATTGCCGATGAGGATAGCGAGCGCCACGCCGGCGGTCAGTCCGACCGCGGCAGCAATCTGAAGTGTGCGTTTCATCACGCGCGGCACGGTGAGCTTCTTTCCGGGTACGACGAGGATTGTCTTCTCCGACATGTCACCTCCCTCGGGTGCTGATCTGCTGTGGACGCCGATTCGATTTTCTAAGGCGAGCTGATGGCAACACTTTGGTAACGACATGGCGCGGCCGGAAGATCGCGCCCGACCGCATCGCCTTTGGACTCGAACCTGAACCCAAAAAAGCACTGCGCGCCGGTGCAGTCCGCACCGGCGCGCAGTGTGTGCTCCTCGAGCGAATGCCCTCAGGGGCTCAGATCGATTCTTTGAGTTCCTTGGCAGCGCGGAACGCAACCTTCTTCGATGCCTTGATCTTGATCGATTCTCCCGTGGCCGGGTTACGGCCCATGCGTGCCGGGCGCTTGCGGACCTGCAGCACGCCGAGACCGCCAATGCGGATTTTATCGCCCTTCTTGAGGTGCTTGGTGATCATGACCACCAGATCCTCGAGAATCGCAGCCGCCTGCTTCTTGGGGATCTCGTGCGCCTCCGCGAGGTTGGCTCCGATCTGACGGAGTGTGATCGTGTTGACCTTCGGAGCGGCCTTCGCAGCGACCTTCGAGGCGGGTTTCTTTTCAGCCATCGGTTGTTTCCTTACGAGAATCGTTCAGCCGGAGGGATAGTACACGGGATGCACGCACAATGTGCCGTCGGCCGAGCGCGAATATGCGGGATAAGGGCCAAAATCAAGCGTTTTTGCACATCCGCATGGGGAGAACGGCCTCGGAGGGCTGCGACTCAGCGCGCAACAGAGCCGCGAGTAAGCTCGCGACGAAGCCGCGACTCAAGTGTAGGCCAAGGCACGAGTCGGCCCTCAGCTATGCTGCGCCGAACGCCTCGCGGAGCGCACTCGAAATGCGCAGCGGTTTGCCGGAGACGGAAATCAGCACCACCGTCACCTCGGCCTCGACGAGTGGTACGTCTTCGCGCCTGACGCTCTGTGACAGCGTCAGACTGGCTGCGCCCACTGCCTTTACACGCGTTACAACCTCGAGCAATTCGTCGATGCGCGCAGGCCTCAGATAATCGAACGTCATGCGCCGCACGACGAACGCGGCAGGCTCACCTCCATCCGATCCGTCAATGAGACGGCGATGATCGCCGCCGAGTAAACGCAGAAAATCGGATCGTCCGCGCTCACACCAGCGCACATAGCTCGCGTGGTAGACGAGGCCCGAGAAGTCCGTGTCCTCGAAATAGACGCGCACCGGAAGAACGTGGGCACGTTCGCCGTGGATCTCGATGAGACGTCCCGCAAGATCGGGCCATGGATTGGCGGATGTGTCTGTCATCGCGCGAGGTAAACCGAATGCGCCGCGCCTGTCACGTGCAAGATCACACGCCGAGGTCGATCAGCACGATTTCCGGCGGTGCGCCGAAGCGCACAGGCACGCCACTGCACCCAAGGCCGCCCGACACGATGAGATTGCGCTCGCGCTCGACGACATGGCCGTACGCATATCGCGAGCCGAACTTGGACGGCACCACCGGTGCGTAGCCGAACAGGCGCACCTGTCCACCGTGCGTATGACCGGCAAGCGTGAGCGAAACACGATCCGGCATGCGCACGAAGATATCCGGCTCGTGCACCATGAGGATTAACGGCACGTCGTCATTCGCGGGCTCGAGCGTCGCTTCCAAGTTGTCGACGCCCTTGAACACCATGCGCCCGGCACGCGGGAACGCCCACTGGTCGCCAAGCCCCGCGAGCCAGAATGCGTGCTCATCCTTCGTCAGGCGCAGGCACGTGTTTTCGTGCAGCGTAATACCGGCTTCCTGCAGCGCGATGCCGGCCTTCGTCGGGCCGCCTTCCCGCTCCTGCACCACATCGTCTTCCCACCAGTCATGGTTGCCGAGCACCGCATGGACGCCGAGCGGCGCTTTTAGCCCGCCCAGCGCATCCGCCCATTCGCGGTGTGGAACCGGCTCGGAGAACCGTGAGATCGAATGACCGGCAACGAAGTCGCCCAGCAGCATGACGCAATCGGGCCGCAACGAATTCACCTGCGCGACAATGCCCTGGATACGCTCAGCCGTCATCCACGGCTTGCAAGCGTGCAGATCGCTAAGCACAGCGACGCGCAACGAAAGGCCTCGCGGCCAGCGCGGCGGGGCCACGCTGTAGTGGCTGACCGTGGTGCCAAACGGCTCGGCGAGCGCGTAGCCGCCAAGGCCGAAACCAGCCACTCCAGCGGCGCTGGCGCCCTGTAGAAGTTGCCTGCGGGTGATCACTGAATTTTCGCTGATGTGCTTGTGAAGGAATACGTCTGTGCGATTCTGTTGCGAGTATGGTCGCAAGAGTTGTGCCAAAAAATGGCGGCCGCTCGGCGTAGCGGCTACGGCGCAGCCGTGGCGCGCGCGCTAACCTGTCCCGAGCTGATCCTCATCCCCTTCCCCGTTGTCCATATCCGGGACATCGAACAGCACACCTTGCGGAAGCGAGGCACGCTGAGGCCCTGACATTCCAAGGTGCTTGTAGGCTTTGAGTGTCACGATGCGCCCGCGCGGCGTACGGCTGATGAAGCCCTGCTGCAGCAGATACGGCTCGACGATTTCTTCCAGCGCGTCTCGGGGCTCCGAAAGCGCCGCGGCAATCGTTTCGATACCCACCGGACCGCCGTCGTGCGTGCCTGCGATGCAGAAAAGATAGCGTCGGTCGAGGGCATCGAGCCCTTCGGCATCAACCTCCAGCGCATTCAGAGCCTTGTCCGCAAGTTTGGCGTCGATGATGGGAGCGGCGGCCACCGATGCGAAGTCGCGCACGCGCCGAAGCAGGCGCCCAGCGATACGCGGGGTGCCACGCGCACGGCGAGCGATCTCGTGCGCACCGTCGGGCCCGATCGGCGCTCCCAGCACCCGCGCACCGCGCGTCACCACACGCTCGAGTTCCTGGACACTGTAGAAGTTGAGGCGCACCGGAATGCCGAAGCGATCCCGCAGCGGTGTCGTCAGCAGACCGAGGCGGGTCGTAGCGCCAACCAACGTGAACTTGGCCAGATCGATACGCACCGAGCGCGCCGCAGGCCCCTCGCCGATGATGAGATCGAGCTGGAAGTCTTCGAGCGCCGGATAAAGAATTTCCTCCACCGCCGGGCTGAGGCGATGAATCTCGTCGATAAAGAGAACGTCGCGGTCTTCAAGGTTGGTGAGCAGAGCGGCGAGATCACCGGCCTTCGCGATCACCGGGCCCGAGGTAGCGCGAAATCCAACCCCCAACTCCTTGGCCATGATCTGCGCTAGCGTTGTCTTGCCGAGCCCAGGAGGCCCCGCGAACAACACGTGGTCCAGTGCTTCGCCCCGGTCCCGCGCCGCCTGGATGAACACGCTGAGGTTCGCGCGCGCCTGCTCCTGGCCAATGAACTCGGCGAGGGCCTGCGGGCGCAACGAGGCCTCGGACGCGTCGGAATCGCGCTTGGCGCTGGAAACGAGCCGTTCGGTCATGATTTGTTCCTGAGCTGCTTCGCTCCGCCCGTCAAGTCGGGCTCGGTGCATATACGAAATCAAAGGCGGAAGAGACGGTCCGGTATCGGCCTGTTGGTGCGGCGGCGCCGCTGCGTGCCACATCATGGCAATGATCGAACAGCTCGCGACGAGCACGGCTGCGTAGAGCATCGTCGATAGCGCGCCTCCTTGATCGCGCAGCGCCCGCATGGCGAAGGGATCGGGGCTAGCGTCCGGGCAGAACAGGTTGAGCCACGGGATCATGCCGTGGACACGCTCAATCTGAGCCCATAGTCCGCTGGGTGGGGTGCGTCGCAGAACCCGTCGAATATGGCCGATCACATGATGTTGCGTCGCCGCAACAAACGGCCAAAAAGCATTTTCCCTTCACACGGTTAGCCGATGGGGCTAGCGTCCAGCAGCGGGCGATTTGAAACACGGGGTCTCAAAGCAGCACCTACTTAGAGTAGCGGATATGCGTCGCGCCATCCTCTTTGCTTCATTCTGCTTCCTCCTCGCGCCGGGTGTACGCAGCAGTGAGGTATGCCTTGTATGCGAGCAACCGGTGGCATCCTACCGCTGTAACGTCGAGCGGCCGTCGACGAAGTTCGATCTCGGTAGCGACATCGAGCAGAAGATCTGCATCAAAGTCCTGGCCAAACAGGGTGAGCACGGGAACTGCCAGCCCGTCGAGGTGCCGGAAGACGGAACCTGCAAGGGGCCTTTACGTACCGTCACCCTCACCGATTATCAGCGTGAGGTGAGCGGAAACGGGGAGCCCACTTATGAGGTTGGAGCGCTCGAAATCGCGCGTCGCAACGTGCACAACACGTGGCTGTGCCTGACCTCGATGTTCAAAGATTGCTAATTTGTAAGCAGCCGGACCTTACACCCCGGCGCTAACGTCCTCCCATCGTCGAATTCGGATCCTACATAGGTGACATCTATCGCCAACGTGAGGACATCGCATGGGTGCGTCCGCTTTCGTTCGCTCCGGAGCTCTGGCCGTCGCCGTGGCCGGCGCGCAAATACTGCCAGCGCTGCTGAGCGAGGCGCGCGCGTTTGAGCGCAAGCCCGATGAGGCGACCGCCGTCTATGATGAAGCTTGGCGCATAGCACGCGATCGATTCTATGATCCGATCTATGATCCGAAGATGAACGGCCTCGACTGGGAAGCGATGGGCGACAAGCACCGCCCCGCCTACGTCGCGGCGAAGAACGACGCAGAACGTTCAGCCGCAATCAATGCGCTCCTCGGCGAGCTCGGCGCCTCCCATACGCACCACTACACCAAGGACGAGACGGCCTATTACGAGCTCGTCGATATTTTCCGCTATCCGCTGCGGCGCGAGATTCCGAAGCACTTCTCCGGCGAGCGCGTGCGCTACACCGGCGTAGGAATGTTCACTCGCGAGATCGACGGCAAGACGTTCGTCACCGCGGTGTTTCCGGACATGCCGGCTGCGCGCGCGGGTCTGCTCGCGGGCGATGAGATCATTTCTGCCGACGGCGCGCCGTTCGAGCAGATTGGCTCCTTTCGCGACAAGTCGGGCAAGAAGGTGACGCTTCAGATCCGCCGGGTCGCCGGCGCTGAACCTTTGAGCATCACTGTCGAGCCTGAAGAGATCGCGCCCGGCCGTGCATTCGAGGCGGCGCTTCGCGACAGCGCGCGCATCATCGAGGCCGACGGCAAACGCATCGGCTATGTGCGCGTCTGGTCCTATGCGGGAAGCGATTACCAGCAGAAACTCGAAGAGGCGCTGAGCGAAGGGGAGCTGAAGAACGCAGATGCACTCGTTTGGGATCTGCGCGACGGCTGGGGCGGCGCGCATCCTCGGTATCTCAGCATGTTCAACCCCTATGGGCCGACACTCTCGCTCACCGCGCGGAACGGGACCACGCATCTCGTCGGCTATCGCTGGCAGAAACCCGTCGCCATGCTGGTGAACGGCGGCACGAGATCAGGTAAGGAAGTGCTCGCCTACGGCTTCAAGAAGAACGGCTTTGGCCAAGTGATCGGCGAGCGTACCGCCGGCGCCTTGCTCGCCGGATCGGCAACGCTGCTCTCAGATGGCAGCCTGCTGATTCTCGCCGTCGAGGATGCCGCCGTTGACGGCGAGCGCATCGAAGGCAAGGGCGTTGCGCCCTCCATCGAAGTCCCGTTCGATGTGCGTTATTCCGCCGGCAAGGACCCGCAGCTCGATCGCGCCGTTGCCGTCCTAGCCGAGGGCGCATAGTGCGTAGCGCCTGAAACGGCGCCCCCGTACCATTACGAGCGAACAATCAGCTAGGTGTCGATTTGATGCGAAGCGCCACGACAGTGACGCTTCTTCCCGCGGACGGCTCGAGCGCATCGTCCGTAATGGGTTGCAGGCTGAAGGCGTCGTCGCGTTCGCCCACGAGGAGCTTCGGCGGCTGCGACTTGTCGAGGGGATCGCTTGCAACCTCACCCATATATGTTTGCTCGAGAATGGCTGGCGTCAGCTCGCGATCAGACGGCCCGAGGACAGCCCAGATTAGCACCTTCTTGCCCGCAAGCTCGTCGTGCTGGCCGACCTTTTTGATCTCCCCTGAATAGGTTTCCTCAGGCCCCGTGCCCTCGGGCTTGAAGGAGCAGTGCATCGCGCGCGTTTCGCTGTCGGGATTGGTCTCTCTCTCGACATGCTCCGAAAGCGTGCAGGTGAGCACGCCGATGCCGGCCTGCATGGCCGCATAGGAGGGCGGCGAGAGCACGCAGATCGCTGTCACAGCAAATAGCATCGAGCGCAAAATAGGCCTCCCCGATAGCTGATCAGGAAAGAAACGCTCGCCAGCGAGATTCGGTTTCGGCCCTTGCCTATTCCGCGAGAATATCGGCCTGGATCAGCAACTGCCGCACCGATATTGAAACGAGCCCCGCGAGGAACGCGAGGTATGGCCTCGCCTCTTGGAGGCCAAGCGGCAGGATTAGTCCCGCCGCCGCAAATGCCATCACCGCCACTGCGGCCGCAACGAGCCAGGAAAGCCCCCCGGTGCGCCAGACAACGATGGCGGCAATGGCTCCCGTGATGAGGCCGGGCAGCGCCGACCAGACGAAGGCTGCGAGCCCTGCTTCGCCGAGGTTCGGCGGCTCGACAGGGAGAACGCTGGAGATCCCGAAAATCATCGTAAACGCGATCACGGCCACGAGGGCGAGCGCTGCGAGGAAGGGGCCAACGAGAGCGTAGATAAGGAATGTCCACAGGGCCCGCTGGCCGTTCGTTACCATTGATCCGTTCCGTCCCACTGCGCACAGTCCGATTGGTCGCGAAGCCTCTTCGCCCCGTCGGTCCTCGCGACCGCTGACAGGTGGCGCAAGCTCCCGGAGCATACTAGCGGGCGAGTTCCTTGAGGCCGCGGCGGATCAACTTAGCGGTATCAGCCTCTGCGCCTAGCTCTTTTATTGCCACAGCTATCGCAGCCGATGCCTGGGCCGGGGCGTAGCCGAGGTTCGAGAGCGCAGAAATGGCCTCCGCCGCCGCGTTGCCCTGCTCCGGCTCTGCCCCCGCTGCGGGTAGCTGCATGCCCGCAACAGTCAGCGCCGGCGCCTTGTCTTTCAGCTCGGCAACGATACGCAGCGCCAGCTTCTTGCCGATCCCCGGTGCCTGCTCGACACTGGCCCAGTCACCCAGCGCGATAGCGTTGGCGAGTTCCTGTGGCGAGAGCGTGCCGAGCAGGGCCAGCGCGACCTTGGAGCCCACCCCTTGCACATTCTGAAGCGTGCGGAACCACGAGCGCTCCACCTCGCTCGAAAATCCGAACAGGCGGATCGCATCCTCGCGCACGTGGGTGTCGATGGTGAGCGAAACCTCATCGCCGATCTTAAGATTGCGTAGCGTCCGCACCGACGCCTGCACCTCATAGCCAACGCCGTTCACGTCGACGATGAGGAAACTGTCGCCGATGGCGTCGACTTTACCCCTGAGCTTGCCGATCATCGCACAGCGTCCATTGCAGCGGCGAGCCGCATGCGCGACTGGCGATGGTTCGCATGACAGATGGCAATGGCGAGCGCGTCCGCTTCGTCCGCACTTTCAACCCGTGCCTTCGGCAGCAGAAATCCAATCATAGCCTCGATCTGTCGCTTATCCGCATGCCCGGCGCCCGTCACCGACTTCTTGATTAGGTTCGGTGGATATTCCGCCACCACGAGCCCACCCATCGCCGGCGCAAGCAATGCCATGCCGCGCGCCTGCCCGAGCTTCAGCGTCGAGCGTGCGTTATCGTTGACGAACGTCTCCTCCACCGCAGCTTCTTGCGGTTTGAAGTTCGCGATCACACTGGCGATCCCTTCGAACAACTCGCGCAGCCGATAGGCGAGGTCGGCATCCGTCGCCGCCGTGATGAGACCGCTCGCGACGTAGCTGAGGCGCACACCGTCGCTGTCGACGACGCCCCAACCCGTGCGGCGCAGCCCTGGGTCGATGCCGATGATGCGTGTAAAGCCTGCCCCCATGGCCGAGGCATAGCACGAAGGTGATTCGTCGGCGTGCCCGGCCAGCACCGGCACAAATATTTCAGCTCCGGCGCGAAATTAACCAACTCCGGCACGGTGCCGCCGCGTGCAACCGAAGGCGCCGCCGTGGCGTTGATCGGCCGCATCTGCGGGTCCAATTTCACGGCTCATTTATGCTTCTAACCTATTCTTTGCCGATCGCCGTTGGCGTGGTCGTCCGGAGCCATGGCTCCGCAATTTCCGGTCACACGCATCAAAGCCGAACTGCAGCAATGCGAAACCGACATGAGAATCGCGTACCCGCGTTGCGCTGTCCCAATCCGTGCGCAACGCCCGATCTGAGTAGTCTGCCGGCAGCGAAAGCCGGCGACATGGCTTTCCGTATTTTCTGCACGCCCGAGTTATCGCAGCACCGCTCCGCCGATCACGAGCTGCTCACCGCGCGCGCGCGTTTCCATCTGCGCCATGCGCGCTGGCAGGTGGTGCCGACGCCATCGGGTGACGTCCAGTGCTATGTCTACGAGCCCGACGGCACGCCGCACGGCACCGTGATGCTCGTGCACGGCTGGACCAGCGAAGCCGCTTTCATGACCGCCTTCATCGAGCCGCTGCGCCGCTCGGGACTGCGCGTGATAGCCTTCGATTTTCCCGCCCACGGCCTGAGCGCCTGGCGGCGCACGAACCTTGCCGACTGCGCCCGCGCGATGCTCGCCGTGTGCGACCACTTCGGCCGCGTCGATGCCGTCGTCGCCCACTCGTTCGGCGGCTTTGTCTCGCTACTGGTGGCGGAAGGTGGGCCTCCCCTCGACCACAAACATCCCATCAACCGCTTCGTACTGATTGCGTGCCCCAACACGCTGTCGGAGGTGACAAGCAGCTTCGGCCGTCGCCTCAACCTCGGCCCGGCGAGTCAGCGCGCATACGAGCGCCACCTGGAGCGCGTCGGCCACCGGCCGGTATCAACGTTCTCGGCTGCTGAGCTGTTACGCGGCATCGATGCGTCCGTAACTATCATGCACGGACGCGCCGACGATGAAGTGGGCTTTCATAATGCCGAAGAAATCGCAGCGGCATATCCCGCGGCGCGCCTCGTTCCTTTCGACGGTCTCGGTCACCGCAACGTACTGTTCGCACCTCCGGTGTTCCGCGCCGTGATGGGCGAGTTAGCGCCCCCACGCAGAACATCGGCCAAGTCAGTGCCGAGAGCCGTACAGTCTTCCCGCGGACAGGAGATGAAGGCTTCAGCGTGATACCAGCCTTCACTTTCCAAGCCCTGCGCCTCGACACCCAGATCTGACAGCCGCTCGAGCACGTGGGCCTGTTCCTCGCCGGACGCGAACTGGCGCTGCAGAAATGTCTCGCCCTCCACTTTCTCCGTGACATAGCCATGCTCGCCAAGCGCGACCGCGATGTCGTCGAAGGGAAACATGCGCAAGACGAAGTTGACCATCCAAGGCCGGTTCGGCGCGTTTACCTCGATGATGTTCTTGAAGGTGCTTTCGCCGACATAGCCGACACAGCCGGTCGATATCACGAGGTCGGCATTGTCGATCACGGCTGCCACCTCGGCGGTCGGCGTCGCATGCTCGAGGTCGGCAACGATGCCGTCATCGAGCAAGTTGGCTTCCACCGCATACTTGATGGCATTGGGTGAAGCATCGAGGCCAACAACCTCGAGTTCGGCATCCTTTACGATGTCCTCGATGATCGCTTGGTCCCGTATCAGCAGCTCCTGCCGGCCGGCGCTAGCGACAGCTTCGGGCGCATAGTGCGAATAGAGCTGCGCCATCTCCAGGTCGCCCTTCAGGATCGCAGCGTTGATGCCGTATGAGCAGCCGACATCCACGATGCGAACCCGATCCCGGGCACGAATATTTCGATATGTATCGATGACCTGCTGGAAGACTGGCTTGGCAGTCTGCGGAATGATGTAATTCAGTCGTTGAAGTGTAGAATAGTATCGCCGCGGATCAGTTTTATTGTAGATATCACTTAGATCAATTTTCCCGACTTCGTCGAAGTCGAAGGTTTGTTCTCCTAGCATCCCATCCCGTCCATTCGCGTGATCAAGAAAATACAGCACACAGCCCTTTTTGAGGGGCCGGCAAGCTGCGCGATATGTGGTGATAGGCCAATTAACTAAAGTGAATATTACGGAGAGTCAAATTCTCCCCGAATTATTCTGATTCCGCGGCATGCACGTTCGCCATGGCGGGCGACGAGAATGCCAACGACACACTCCATGCGTTGAAAAGAAAACAGCGGCCGAAGCCGCTGCTGTCTCAGCATTTCGATGCGATCCGTTGTGGTGGGCGCAACGGTATGCTGGCCGCACCGCACCTACGCCGCGGTAAGCTTCTTCAAGATCTCATCCGAGATTTCGAAGTTCGCATAGACATTCTGCACGTCGTCGTCGTCTTCGAGCGCGGAAATCATCTTCATGATGCTCGTCGCCTTCTCCTCATCGACCGACGTCGTGAGGCTTGGCTTCCACACCGCCTTCACGCTCGTCGGCGCGCCGAGCTTCTCTTCCAGCGCCGCCGCGACGCTACCGAGATTTTCAAACGACGTGGCAATGAAGTGGCCGTCCGTGTCTGAGGCGACATCATCGGCACCAGCATCGATCGCAGCTTCCAGCACGGCATCCGCCGAGCCGGCACTCGCCGGGAATGTGATCTCGCCGATGTGCGCGAACATATGCGACACCGAGCCGGTCGCACCGAGATTGCCGCCGTATTTTGCAAAAACCGCCCGCACCGCTCCACCCGTGCGATTGCGATTATCCGTCAAAGCCTCCGCGATGACTGCAACGCCGCCGGGGCCATAGCCTTCATAACGGATCGCTTCGTAGGTGTCGGCATCGCCGCCCGCCGCCTTCTTGATGGCGCGCTCGATGTTGTCCTTCGGCATGTTTTCCGCCCGCGCCGCCTGGACTGCCAGACGCAGACGCGGGTTCATCGCAGGATCCGGCATGCCCATCTTGGCAGCCACCGTGATCTCGCGCCCGAGCTTGGAAAACAGCTTTGCACGGGCCGCGTCGGCACGACCCTTTTTGTGCATGATGTTCTTAAATGCTGAATGGCCGGCCATATTAACTCCCGCGACCTAAAGGGTTTTCGCTGATTAATTGCGCGAGACGGCCCCTTGCGGTCAAGCCCGCGCTCACTCCATCCAGAAGCTCGGCACGGATGGGGCAAGGTGGGGTCCGATACGCAGGGCCTCACAAGCCCGCGCCAGGCCCGTCGTATCATCTATGTCGACCGCGAGCCCCGATAGTGTCGCCGGACCGCCCGCAGGCTCGAAGCGCTGGCGCGGAATCTTGGTGATGAAGCGGTTGATCGGCTCCTCGATATCCATGCCGAGGACCGAGTTATAGTCGCCGCACATGCCCGCATCCGAAATATAGGCGGTGCCGTTCGGGAGAACCCGCCCGTCCGCTGTCGGAACGTGCGTGTGCGTGCCGACAACGACGCTCGCACGTCCGTCGGCGAAATAGCCCAGCGCCTGTTTCTCGCTGGTCGCCTCTGCATGCATATCGATCAGAATGGCGTCGGCACCCTGCTTCAACCGGCAGGCGGTGAGCTCGGCGTCTATCGCCCGGAAGGGATCGTCGAGCTCAGGCATGAACACCCGCCCCATCACGTTAATCACCAGCACCTCGGCACCCGATGCCGTCCTGACGAGCGTAGCGCCGCGCCCTGGCGTCCCCTTCGGATAATTGATGGGCCGCACCAGCTGCGGATAGCGCTCGATGAAGACGAGCGCTTCTTTCTGGTCGAAGGCGTGATTGCCGAGCGTCACCGCATCGGCTCCGGCCTCGATCAGCTCGACGAGAATGGATTCGGTAATGCCGAAGCCGCCGGCGGAGTTCTCGCCATTGATGATGACGCAATCCAGCCGATATCGACGCCGCAAACCGGGGAGCGCGTCCACCACCGCCTTGCGGCCAGTACGGCCGACGATATCGCCAAGAAACAGAAGGCGCATTCAGGTTCCAGAGCAGCGGAGCGGGCCTGACGGGGTCAGCACCCAGTCGAGCGGCTGGTCATAATGGAGATGGGGAACGGCGTCGACCTTCAACTCGTCGTACGCGATCCCAACGGCTACCACCGGCTTAATGGCACGCAATAGCTCCAGCGATCGGTCGTAGAAGCCGCCGCCGTACCCGAGGCGGTACCCCGCCGCGTCGAATGCCAGCAGCGGCACGAGAACGATGTCGGGCTGAAGCTCCGGCTTGTCGGGAAGCGGCTCGGCGATGCCCCACTGCACCTTGCCCATGGCATCCCCAGGAGCCCAGGCGCGGAACAGTAGGGGCTTGTTTTTGCCCTGCATCACCGGCAGCGCGAGAGAGTGCCCTTCCCGCGCAAGCCTCTCCAGCAGCGCCGAAGGGTCGATCTCGTCGCGAATGGCTGCAAAGCCGGAAATGATCTTGCCGGGAGATGGGGTCAGAAAACCGAGACCATGCTCGGCGAGGCGCACGCGCGCACGGTCACCATGCGTTGCGAAAGCCGCTGCACGGCGGGCAAGCGCCCGGGTTCTCTCCTCCCGTTTTTCGTCGCCCGTGTGCATGAGTCTTAGTTCAAAATGCCGCGGTGGCCGTCGAAGCGGATGATCCCGCGCTGGTCCCTACGAGAAGTAGGTGGGCGCCGTGTGTCCGAGACCACGGTCTCGGCCAGGGACAGCTCCCGTGCGGATCTTATAGGCC
>Ga0180223_1000366_pt1 | contig 62882 bp, 70 predicted proteins | sample eDN5th30CKraftOP_FD_151337 | JGI IMG/M metagenome (GOLD analysis project Ga0180223, IMG submission 151337) | Enriched Organic Plus compost microbial communities from Emeryville, California, USA - eDNA 5th pass 30_C Kraft OP (version 2) (version 2) ... | reverse complement strand
GCTATCGTCCGCAGTTCTACTTCCGTACGACGGACGTGACGGGCACGATCGAGCTGCCGAAGGACAAGGAAATGGTGCTGCCGGGCGACAACGTGTCGATCACGGTCAAGCTGCTGGCGCCGATCGCCATGGAAGAAGGCCTGCGCTTCGCCATCCGTGAAGGCGGCCGTACCGTCGGCGCCGGCGTCGTCGCTAAAATTATTGCTTGATTTTAAGGGTCTCCCTTAAAAAAACGGCCCCACCCAGGACGCCGCGGATCCGGCTCTGCCGGTCCGCCAGCGTCGCCCCCCTGGGGGGCGCGCGTAAGCGCGTAGGGGGGGGTCCAACCTCGCTCTTTAGGACAGTTTCATGAAAAAGCAGAAGATTCGCATCCGCCTCAAGGCGTTCGATTACAAGCTCATCGACCAGTCGGCCGCTGAGATCGTCGAGACCGCCAAGCGCACGGGTGCCGTGGTTCGTGGTCCGGTTCCCCTGCCGACCCGTATCCGCCGCTACGATCTGCTGCGTTCGCCGCACGTCAACAAGACGTCGCGCGACCAGTTCGAGATCCGCACCCATCAGCGCCTGATGGATATCGTGGATCCCACCGACAAGACCGTGGACGCCCTGATGCGCCTGGACCTGCCGGCCGGCGTGGATGTGGAAATCGCTTTGCAATAACGTAGTATTTGCGCCCGGCGCTTGAAAAGGCGGTCGGGCGCGGGCTATACTAGCCGGCTAGCCCGTGGGTTTGCCTGCGGGCGTCTTTTGCGTTTGTCCCGGGGATATTGCCGGGCGCGCGAATCCGCTCTACCTGTCGAGTTTGGCGCGGTGCCTTCTTGGGCGCCGCTGTCTCGGCGCAGCGCTCAGGCGCGACGCCATTTTTAGCCCCGGCCAATCGCAGTCGGGAATGGAGAAAACGATGTCGACCCAATCGACGGCCTCCACGCCAGCCGCATTCCGGCTCGGCCTGGTGGGTCGCAAGGTTGGCATGACCCGCATTTTCACGGACGATGGCGAGTCCATCCCCGTGACCGTGCTGGACGTGTCGAACAACCGTGTGACCCAGGTCAAATCCCCGCAAACGGACGGCTACGCCGCCGTTCAGGTCACGTTCGGTACGCGCCGTGCTTCGCGCGTCACCAAGCCCCTCACCGGCCACTTCGCGAAAGCTGGCGTGGAAGCGGGCAGCGTGCTCAAAGAATTCCGCCTTGATCCGGCCAAAGCGGCCGAGTTCGCTCCGGGCGCAGTCATTGCCGTGGAATCCGTGTTCTCGGTCGGCCAGAAGGTCGACGTGACGGGCACCACCATCGGTAAGGGCTTCTCGGGCGCGATCAAGCGTCACAACTTCTCGTCGAACCGCGCTTCGCACGGTAACTCGGTGTCGCACAACTCGGCCGGCTCCATCGGTATGGCGCAGGACCCGGGCCGCGTGTTCCCCGGCAAGAAAATGGCCGGGCACTATGGCGACGTCACCCGCACCGTGCAGAACCTCGACGTGATCCGCGTGGACGCCGAGCGCGGCCTGCTGCTGGTCCGTGGCGCCGTCCCGGGCCATGCCGGCGCGAACATCGTCGTTCGTCCCGCTGTGAAAGGAGCCTGAACATGGCAGATCTCAAGCTCCTGAATGACCAGGGCCAGGTCGCTGCAACCGTCAGCGCCCCCGACACCGTTTTCGGCCGCGAATTCAACGAAGCGCTGGTGCACCAGATCGTCGTCGCCTACCAGGCCAACGCCCGTAGCGGCAACCGCGCCCAGAAAGACCGCGCCGAAGTCAAGCACACGACCAAGAAGCCGTGGCGCCAGAAGGGCACGGGTCGCGCCCGCGCCGGTATGACGTCCTCGCCGCTGTGGCGTGGGGGTGGCCGGATTTTCCCGAATTCGCCCGAAGAAAACTTCAGCCAGAAAGTGAACAAGAAGATGTATCGCGCCGGTGTGCGCTCCATCTTGTCGCAACTGGCCCGCGAAGACCGGATCGCGATCGTCGAGAACTTCGTCGTCGACTCGCCCAAGACCAAAGTGGCCGCCGACAAGCTCAAGAGCCTGGGCTTGAACTCGGTCCTCATCATTACCGATACGGTTGACGAAAACCTCTATCTGGCCACGCGCAACCTGCCGCACGTGGCGGTGGTCGAGTCCCGTTATGCCGATCCGCTGTCGCTGATCCACTACAACAAAGTGTTGATCACCAAGCCCGCGATCGCTCAGCTCGAGGAGATGCTGGGATGAGCAACGACCGTCTGCTCCAGGTTCTGCTGGCGCCGATCGTCTCTGAAAAGAGCACGTTCATCGCCGACAAGAACCAGCAAGTGGCTTTCCGCGTCCTGCAAGACGCCACCAAGCCGGAAATCAAGGCTGCCGTCGAACTGCTCTTCAAGGTGCAGGTCGAGTCCGTGCAGGTTCTCAATACCAAGGGCAAAGTCAAGCGCTTTGGCCGCTTCATCGGCCGCCGCCGCAACGAGCGCAAGGCGTATGTGTCGCTGAAACCGGGTCAGGAAATCGACTTTGCGCAGGAGGTGAAGTAAATGCCCCTCGTCAAGCTGAAGCCGACTTCCGCCGGTCGCCGCGCGATGGTGAAGGTGGTTCACCCCCACCTGCACAAAGGTCGCCCGCTCGACAGTCTGCTCGAAAAGCAGATGCAGAATGCCGGCCGCAACAACAACGGCCACATCACCACGCGTCACCGCGGCGGTGGTCACAAGCAACACTATCGCGTGATCGATTTCAAGCGCACCAAGGACGGCATCCCGGCCAAGGTCGAGCGCATCGAATACGATCCGAACCGTACGGCGCACATCGCTCTGTTGTGCTATGCCGACGGCGAACGTCGCTACATCATCGCCCCGCGCGGTCTTGAAGTCGGCGCCACGCTGGTCTCCGGTAGCGAAGCGCCCATCCGCGCTGGCAACACCCTGCCGATCCGGAACATCCCGGTCGGCAGCACGATCCACTGCGTGGAAATGATCCCCGGCAAGGGCGCCCAGATGGTGCGTTCGGCGGGTGGGTCGGCCGTGCTGCTGGCTCGTGAAGGCACCTATGCCCAGGTTCGCCTGCGTTCGGGCGAAGTCCGCAAGGTGCACATCGAGTGCCGCGCGACCATCGGCGAAGTCAGCAACGAAGAGCATGGCCTGCGCCAGATCGGCAAGGCCGGTGCCACCCGTTGGCGCGGCATTCGCCCCACCGTTCGCGGTGTTGCCATGAACCCGATCGACCACCCGCACGGTGGTGGTGAAGGTCGTACCGGCGAAGCCCGTGAACCGGTCAGCCCCTGGGGCACTCCGTCCAAGGGTTTCAAGACCCGCCGCAACAAGCGGACGAGCAATATGATCGTCCAGCGGCGCAAGAAGAAGTAAGCGAGGCGAGCCATGTCACGTTCGATCAAAAAAGGCCCGTTTGTCGACCTGCACCTTCTGAAGAAGGTCGAGGCGTCCACGGCCGGAAAAGACAAGCGCCCGATCAAGACCTGGTCGCGTCGTTCCACGATCCTGCCCGAGTTCATCGGTCTGACGATCGCGGTTCACAACGGCCGCCAGCATGTTCCCGTGTACATCAACGAGAACATGGTCGGTCACAAACTCGGCGAATTCGCGCTGACCCGTACGTTCAAGGGTCACGCCGCGGATAAGAAGGCCAAGAGGTAAGCGCGATGGAAACCACAGCGAAAGTCCGTGGCGTACGCGTGTCGGCCCAGAAGGCCCGTCTGGTCGCGGACATGATCCGCGGCAAGTCGGTGGCCCAGGCCATCAACATTCTGACGTTCACGCCCAAGAAGTCCGCAGGCATCATCAAGAAGGCGGTCGAATCCGCCATCGCGAATGCCGAGCACAACGATGGTGCCGATATCGACGAACTGAAGGTGAAAACCATCTACGTCGACAAAGGTACCTCGCTCAAGCGTTTCGACGCCCGCGCCAAGGGCCGCGGCGTCAAGATCGAGAAGCAGACGTGCCACATCGTGGTTACGGTCGGCAGCTAAGGAGCCACGATGGGACAGAAAATTCACCCGACCGGGTTCCGTCTCTCGGTCAGCCGTAACTGGTCGTCGCGCTGGTTCGCCAGCGGCAACGCCTATGCCGGCATGCTGGCGGAAGACATCAAGGTCCGCGAATACCTGAAGAAGAAGCTGAAAGGCGCTTCCGTGGGTCGCGTGGTCATCGAGCGTCCCGCCAAGAACGCACGCGTCACGGTGTACTCGGCTCGTCCGGGCGTCGTGATCGGCAAGAAGGGCGAGGACATCGAGATCCTCAAGGCCGACCTGCAGCGCCTGATGGGCGTGCCCGTGCACGTCAACATCGAAGAGATCCGCAAGCCGGAGGTCGACGCTCAGCTGATCGCCGACTCGATCGCCCAGCAGCTCGAGAAGCGCATCATGTTCCGCCGCGCGATGAAGCGCGCCATGCAGAACGCCATGCGTCTCGGCGCCCAGGGCATCAAGATCATGAGCTCGGGTCGTCTGAACGGCATCGAAATCGCCCGTACCGAGTGGTACCGCGAAGGCCGTGTGCCCCTGCACACCCTGCGCGCCAACATCGACTACGGCACTTCCGAAGCCGGCACGACCTATGGCCTGATCGGCATCAAGGTGTGGGTCTACAAGGGCGACACCCTGGGCTCGGCCGAACTGGCTGCCGCCCCGGAAGCAACCAAGGACGAAGAGCGCAAGCCGCGTCGCGGCCCGCGTAACGATCGTGGCGATCGCCCGGGCAACCGCCCCGGCGCCGGCCGTGGTCGTGGCGGCCGCAGGCCCGAAGGCGAGGCAGCCGCTGCTGCCGCGCCCGAAGGCGGCGCCCGGCGTGCGCCGCGCAAGCCGGCTGCCGACGCGGCAGCCGCGCCTGCCAAAGACGGAGAATAAGCATGCTGCAGCCATCGCGCAGGAAATACCGCAAGGAACAAAAAGGCCGCAATACCGGCCTGGCTACGCGCGGCGCCAACGTCTCGTTCGGCGAATTCGGTCTGAAGGCCACGGGTCGTGGCCGCCTGACCGCTCGCCAGATCGAGTCGGCTCGTCGTGCCATCACCCGCCACATCAAGCGTGGCGGCCGTATCTGGATCCGTGTCTTCCCGGACAAGCCGATCTCGCAGAAGCCCGCCGAAGTCCGGATGGGTAACGGCAAGGGCAACCCGGAGTACTGGGTTGCCGAGATCCAGCCCGGCAAGGTGCTGTACGAGATGGAAGGCGTCAACGAGGAACTGGCGCGCGAGGCGTTCCGCCTGGCCGCTGCCAAGCTCCCGATCTCGACCGTCTTCGTGACGCGTCACCTCGGGACGTAAGGAGAAAGCAATGAAGGCAAGCGAACTCCGTTCGAAAGACGCTGCCGAGCTCGGCAAAGAGCTCGAGGGTCTGCTTAGGGCTCAGTTCAGTCTGCGCATGCAGCTGGCTACCCAGCAGCTTTCCAACACCAGCCAGCTCGGCAAGGTCCGCCGCGACATCGCGCGCGTCCGTACCGTGCTGCGCGAGAAAGCCGGGAAGTAAAACATGAGCGAAACCAAGCTGAAGACGCTGACCGGTCGTGTGGTCAGCGACAAGATGAACAAAACGGTGACCGTGCTGGTCGAGCGCCGCGTGAAGCACCCGCTCTACGGCAAGATCGTCGTGCGTTCGAACAAGTATCACGCTCACGACGAAACCAACCAGTACAAGACTGGCGACCTGGTCGAGATCTCGGAGACCCGTCCGGTTTCCAAGACCAAGGCCTGGTCGGTGGTGCGTCTGGTGGAAGCCGCGCGCATTATCTGATCGATCGCCGGCGGAAAGTGCACTCGCGCTTTCCCGCTAGAGCCGCCGGGAGTCTCTCGACTCCCGGCGGCTTTTTGTTTTCCTGGGGTATTCCCTTGGCGCGCCAGCGCCTGAGGCGGCACGGACCTTGCTCTGCCTTGGGTGGCCCTGCCTGGTCTTTTCCGGGCGGCGGTCTGGAGCCGACATGTTCGCCGACCTCAAGCACATTTCGCATCATGCAGCGTGGCGCCGGCAGCTCGAAATGCTGCTGGAATCAGCGGGCGAGGGGATCTATGGGATAGACCTGAGAGGCCGCTGCATCTTCATCAATCGTGCCGGCGCCGACATGCTCGGATATGCCCCGGACGAAGTGGTGGGGCGGAACATGCACTACCTGATCCACCACTCGCATCCCGACCTCACGCTCATGCACGTCGAGCACTGCCGGATTTTCCAGGCGTTTCGCGAAGGCCGGGGCGTGCGCGTGGAGGACGAGGTGCTGTGGCGCCGTGACGGCAGCTGTTTCGATGCGCAGTATGCGTCGTATCCCATACATGACAATGACCGGGTGGTCGGGGCGGTCGTCATGTTCTCGGACATTTCCGAGCGGCGCCGCATGGAGCGGGAACTGCAGCGCTCGTACGCCTTGTTGGAGCGCCGGGTGCAAGAGCGTACGTCACGGCTGCAGTCAGCCCATGAATCGTTGCGCCGGCTGTCGGCGCACCTGAGCACGCTGCGGGAAGAAGAGCGCGCACGGATTGCGCGCAATATCCACGACGATCTCGGCGCTTCGTTCACGGCGCTGCAGCTGGAGCTGAACTGGCTCCGCCGGCAACTGGGCGCCGAGCCGGCGTTGCAAGGACATGTCGAGCGTATGCTGGAGGTGGCCCAGAAGGCAATGGAAGCCACGCGGCGCATCGTGAATGACCTGCGTCCCGCGGTCCTGGACCACGTGGGGCTGTGGGCGGCGCTGGAAGCGCTTTTGCTGGACCTGCAACTGCGCGCCGGCTTGGCTTGCCGTTTCGTATGTGCTCCCCAAGCGGAGCGTTGCAGACTAGGCCGCAGCGCGGAAATCGAGGTCTACCGGATCGTCCAGGAGCTGGCCACCAATGTCACGCGGCACGCCCAGGCGCGCGCCGTCAACCTGGTCGCCGAGGTGCGCACGGGTTGCCTGGTGCTATCTTTCGAGGACGACGGCGTGGGCATGCCGCCATCCGAACCGCTGCATACCTTCGGCATCCTCGGGATGCAGGAGCGCGCCCGCGCCATCGGCGCCGTCCTCGAGCTGGACAGCGCGCCCGGGGCGGGTACGCGGGCCCGGCTCACGCTGCCTGATGTTCCGGTGGGACCATGAGATTGAACATCTTGGTCGTCGATGACCATATGATCATCCGCCGCGGGCTGGCACGATTGCTGGGCGAGGATCCGCGCATCGCCCGGGTCGACGAGGCGGCCGACGGCCCGTCGGCGCTGCGGGCATTGCGCCGGGGAGCCTATCACGCCATGGTGCTGGACATCGCGTTGGGCGAGCGTGACGGGCTGGATGTCTTGAAGTCCGTTCGCGGCGAGTTTCCCATGCTGGGCGTGGTCATGCTGTCGGTCTATCCGGAGTCGCAACTGGCGGTCCGCGCTCTGCGTAGCGGTGCCCATGCCTACCTGAACAAGGGCTGCGAACCGGACGATCTGCTGGCTGCCCTGGCCAGCGCCGCCGCCGGCAAGTCCTACGTGACGCCCGCCGTGGCGGAGCTATTGGCCAGTACGGTTCGCCAGGATCGGCCCCAGGCGCCCCACGAACTGCTGTCCAACCGCGAGTTCCAGGTGCTGCAATTGCTCGTCGCGGGCAAGTCGGTGTCCGCCATTGGCGAACACCTGGTACTGTCGGCCAACACGATCTCGACCTATCGCGGCCGCATCTTCGAGAAGCTCGGCGTGCGCAGCATCGCGGAGCTGGTCGCCTATGCCCGTGCGCACGGCCTGCACCTGATCTAGGGCGCGCTGCACCAGTAGTGCGCATCGCGTGCACCGCGTAGTGGGAGCACTACAGCTTTTTCATCGAAACCGGGATACCCGCGCCGATGCCATCCGCGCACCATGACGCCATGCCTGAACCGCGGCGGGGAACGCTGCGCCGGGCCATGTTGCCAGGGTGCTACGCAATGAAGAAAACCGGGTTCCGACTGGGTATCTACGTTTTCAAGGACGCCGAGGTCATCGATTATGCCGCGCCCTACGGCGTGTTCTCGGTGGCGCGCCGCTTCGATCCCGAACTCGATGTGTTCCTGGTGGGCGAGGCGCTCCGGCCGGTCCAGACCCAGGCCGGCCTGACGGTGCTCCCGGCCTATGGTTTCAACGATGCCCCGGCGATGGACGCCTTCCTGATTCCCGGCGGATTCGGTACCCGTCAGGAAATGCATAACCGGCGGCTGCACGACTATATCGCGGCATTGCCGCCCGAGTGCCTGCTGACCAGTGTTTGCACCGGCTCCTGGATATACGCGCGCATGGGGCTGCTGGATGGACGATCGGCCACCAGCCGCAAGGAACCGGACCGGCTGGAGGCTTCGCACCTGGGCCGGACCCCGATCGACCGGCTGGCTGCCTTGGCGCCTGCATGCCGTGTGAGCCGCGCTCGGGTCGTGGATGCCGGCCGCATCATCACCGCGGGTGGCATCGCCAGCGGCCACGAACTGGGCCTGCACTTGCTGCGGCGTGCCGGCTATGCCGAAGACTTCATCGAGGACACGGCACGGGTCATGGAGTACCAACGGGCCTATGAGCTGTACCGGGAAGACATCGAGTTCGCGCCGTCCTTGTCCCCAGATATCCCTGCCTCGTTCCCTTGAGTGGAGTCCGTCATGAGCTTGTTTCGAAATCCTTTCGATGCGCAATCGAGATTGGCATGCGGTTGCGGTCGCCATGCCTCGCAGGCTGAACACGACCTGGCGCAACGGCACGAGGCCGAGGCCCTGCAGGCGCGCGCCGTGGAGAGTGCCGTCATGCGGGCGCTGTTTCCGCAAGATGCGTTGCGGCGCGCCTTCCTGCGGGCCGTGGGCAGCGGGACCGCCATGGCCGCAGTGAGTGCGCTCTTTCCGCTGGGCGCCGCCAAGGAAGCCTTCGCCCAGAGCCCGGGGGCGCTGGAGAAGACCCGGCTGAAGGTAGGCTTCATTCCCATTACCTGCGCCACGCCCATCATCATGGCGCATCCCATGGGTTTTTACGCCAAGCAGGGGCTGGACGTGACTGTCGACAAGGCAGCCGGCTGGGCGCTGATCCGAGATAAAGCCCTCGCGGGGGAATATGACGCCGCACATATGTTGTCGCCGATGCCGCTGGCGATTTCGATGGGGGTGGGAACGGGTAGCGCCGTCCCGTGGACGATGCCGGCAGTGGAGAACATCAATGGGCAGGCGATCACGTTGTCCATCAAGCACAAGGACCGGCGGGACCCCAAGAGCTGGAAGGGCATGAAATTCGCCGTGCCCTTCGATTACTCGATGCACAACTACCTGTTGCGCTATTACCTCGCCGAGCACGGCCTGGACCCGGATACCGACGTGCAGATCCGCGCGGTCCCGCCGCCCGAGATGGTGGCCAACCTGAGGGCAGACAATATCGACGGCTTTCTTGCGCCGGATCCCGTCAACCAGCGCGCCGTCTATGATGGTGTCGGGTACATCCATACGCTGTCCAAGGCGCTCTGGGACGGGCATCCTTGCTGCGCCTTCGCCGCGAGCAAGGAGTTCGTGACGCGGATGCCGAATACCTATCAAGCGCTGCTCAAGGCCATCGTCGAAGCCACGGCCTACGCGCACAGTCCCGCCAATCGCAAGGAGATCGCCGCTGCCATCGCGGCGCCGAACTACCTGAATCAGCCGGCAACAGTGGTAGAACAGGTGCTGACAGGCACGTTCGCCGATGGGCTGGGCAAGGTGATCAAGGAGCCGGCCCGCATCGACTTCGACCCAATGCCTTGGCAGTCGTTCGCTGTCTGGATCCTCACCCAGATGAAACGCTGGGGGCAGATCAAGGGCGAAGTCGACTATCAGAAGGTCGCGCGCGAGGTCTTCCTGGCCACCGACGCCTTGCGGCTGATGAAGGAGGCCGGCTACCCCGTGCCGGCTCAACCGGACAAGACGTTCAGTGTGATGGGCAAGCTCTTCGATCCCGCCCGGCCGGAGGCGTACCTGGCCAGCTTCAAGATCCGGAGAGCCTGATGCCGGTTGCGCAACGTTGGCGATCGGCCATCCTGTCGCTCATCATCCTGGCCGTGCTGCTTGGCGCATGGCAGGCGGCGACCCGTTCCGAGGAAGGCACGGCAGTAGTGGACCCCGCCTATGCGGCATTGGTGGGCAAGGCAGCGGCAAGCGGGGGCAAGACGCCTTTCCCGGGGCCCGGGGAGGTAGGCGCGGAGCTTTGGCGCCATCTGGAGGATCCGTTCTACGACCGGGGGCCGAACGACAAGGGCCTGGGCCTGCAATTGGCCTATTCCATTTCCCGTGTGCTGGCGGGGTTTCTTTGCGCTGCATTGGTGGCGATTCCGCTGGGTTTCATGATCGGCATGTCGCCCACGCTTTACCAGGCGTTCGATCCGTTCATCCAGGTGCTCAAGCCGATCTCGCCGCTCGCCTGGATGCCGCTCGCCCTCTACACGATCAAGGACGCGAACTCGTCGGCGATGTTCGTCATCTTCATTTGCTCGGTGTGGCCGATGCTGATCAACACGGCCTTCGGCGTCGGCGCGGTGCGCCAGGACTGGCTCAATGTCGCGCGCACGCTGGAAGTCCCGCGCTTGCGCACGGCCAGGCAGGTGATATTGCCGGCCGCCGCCCCGACCATCATGACCGGCATGCGTATTTCCGTCGGGATCGCGTGGCTCGTGATCGTTGCCGCCGAGATGCTCATTGGCGGCACGGGCATCGGCTACTTCGTCTGGAACGAGTGGAACAACCTGTCCATCGCCAACATCATCTGCGCCATCCTGTTCATCGGATTGATCGGCATGGCGCTGGACCTCCTGCTGGCGCGGGCCGCACGCCTCGTAAGTTATCGGGAGTAGCCAATGAGCCGTCCCTTTCTGGAAGTGCATGGCCTGGCCAAGCATTACGCCGGCCGCGACGGCGGGCCGTCGGCTCCGGTGTTCGAGAACGTCGGCTTCGGCATCGAGCGCGGCGAGTTCATCTGCGTGATCGGCCATTCAGGCTGCGGCAAGACGACGATCCTCAACATCCTTGCCGGCATCGATACGCCCAGCGCCGGCACCATCATCATGGACGGCCGCGAGGTCGACGGGCCGTCGCTCGAGCGCGGCGTGGTGTTCCAGGCCCATGCGCTGCTGCCCTGGATGACTGCGCTGCAGAACGTGGAGTTCGGGGTGCGGTCGCGCTGGCCGGCGTATGGTCCGCGCAAGGTACGCGAGCACAGTGCGCGCTACCTGGAGATGGTTGGGCTCGCCCATGCGCTGGACAGGAAGCCGGCGGAACTGTCGGGTGGGATGAAACAGCGCGTGGGCATTGCGCGGGCTTTTGCCATCCAGCCCAAGATGTTGTTGTTGGATGAGCCGTTCGGTGCGTTGGACGCATTGACCCGAGGCACCATCCAGGACGAATTGCTGGCTATTGTCCGCAAGACCGCCCAGACCGTTTTCATGATCACGCACGACGTCGACGAAGCGATCCTGCTTGCCGACCGCATCCTGTTGATGAGCACCGGCCCGCACGCCCGCATTGCCGAGACGGTGGCGGTCGACCTGCCCCGCTCCCGGACCCGCGCTTCGTTGCATCACGAAGCCCGCTACTACGACATCCGCAACCACCTGGTCGACTTCCTGGTCGACAAAGCTGCCAAAAAGGAGGCCGCACCATCATGATGACCCGAGCCGAAGTGACTGAATTGATCGTCGCCCGCAAGATCGACAAGAAGTTGAGCTGGGCCGAAATAGCCAAGACCGTGGGCCAGAGCAAGGAATGGAGTACCGCCGCGCTCCTCGGCCAGATGACGCTGACCGGGGAGCAGGCACGGGCGGTCGGCAAATTGCTCGACCTGCCGGACGATGCGGTGCTGCAGCTCCAGGTCGTACCCTACAAGGGTTCGCTGCCAACCGCAGTGCCGACCGATCCGCTCATCTATCGCTTCTATGAGCTGGTCAACGTTTATGGCACTACGTTCAAGGAGTTGATTCACGAGGAGTTCGGCGACGGCATCATGAGCGCCATCGACTTCAAGATGGATTTGTCGCGCGAGGCCGACCCCAAGGGCGACCGGGTGCAGATCGTCATGAGCGGGAAGTTCCTCCCGTATAAGACGTACTGACCGCGCGACGGCACGGCGCCGGCGCACGTGGCCGGCGCCGTGCCTCCAGGGCTCAGCGAAGTTCGAAGCGCGCGCTCTGCACCGACTGCGAGTCCAGCCCGATCTGGGCTTCGAACTCGCCGGGCTCGGCCACGTGTTCGAGCCGGGCGTTGAAGAACTTCAAGTCGTCTTCGCCGATGTCGAACTGGACGGTACGCGACTCGCCCGGCTCGAGCGCCAGTTTCCGGAACCCGCGGAGCTCCTTCACGGGCCGTACGACCGATGCCGCTTCGTCGCGGATGTACAGTTGCACGACCGCCTCTCCTTGTCGCCGGCCTGTGTTGGTCACCGTGACCCGGGCCGCGATGCGTCCACCGCGTTCGAGGCGCGCGCTGCTCAGGGATACGGCGGACACCGTGAAGTCGGTATAGCTCAAGCCATACCCGAACGGATACAGCGGCCCGTTCTTCTCCTCGAAGTACTGCGAGGTGTAATTGCCCGGCTTGCCTTCGACGAAGGGCCGGCCCACGCGCGGATGGTTGTAGTAGGTCGGGATCTGCCCGATCGAGCGCGGGAAGGAGATGGGCAGCTTGCCCGACGGGTTGTAGTCGCCGAACAGGACGTCGGCGATGGCGTGGCCGCCTTCGGTGCCGCTGTACCAGGTCTCGAGCATGGCATCGGCGTTGGCGCTCTCCCACTGCAGGTCCAGCGGCCGGCCGTTCATCAGGACCAGGACCAGCGGCTTGCCCGTGGCCTTGAGCGCCTGCAGCAGCGCGCGCTGGCTGGCCGGGATGTCGAGGCGCGTGCGGCTGGAGGATTCGTGCGACATGCCGCGCGATTCGCCCACCGCGGCGACGATCACGTCGGCCCGCCGCGCGGCGGCGACCGCCTCGGCGATCATGTCGGAGGGTGGCCGGGGATCCTGGATCACTTCCTTGTGATCCCAGTTCAGGAAGTTCAGGTAGTCGACGATCTGCTGATCGTCCGTGACGTTGGCGCCCACGGCGTACAGAAGGCGGCCCTTGCCGCGCATCGCTTCTTCCATGCCCCGCCGCAGCGTGATGGACGACTGGCTCTTGCCGGCCGCAGACCAGCTGCCCATCATGTCGAGAGGGGAGTCAGCCAGCGGACCCACGAGCGCGATGGTGGCTGTCTTGGCTAGAGGCAGGGTCTGGTTGCGGTTCTCCAACAGGACCAGCGACTTGCGCGCGACCTCGCGCGCGTCCGCGCGGTGCATGCGGCTCTCGGCATAAAGGTCGGGCGGGTCGTCGGCCGCGGCGCCTATGCGCACGTAGGGATCCTGGAACAGCCCCATGTCGTACTTGGCGCCGAGAATGTTGCGTACGGAACGGTCGATTTCCTCGACGCTGACTTCGCCCGATTTCACCAGGCCGGGCAGTTCCTGCAGGTAAAGCGTGTCGGCCATGCTCATGTCGATGCCGGCCTTGATGGCGAGCTTGGCGGCTTCGCGGCCATCCCGGGCCACGCCGTGCCGCACCAGCTCGGTAATGGCGCCATGGTCGCTGACGGCCACGCCCCGAAATCCCCAATCCTTGCGCAGCAGGTCCTGCATCAGCCAGGTATTCGCGCTGGCCGGCACGCCGTTGATGGAATTCAACGCCACCATGACGCCGCCCGCGCCGGCCTCGATGGCGGCGTGGTATGGAGGCAGGTAGTCCTGGTACATGCGCTGGGGGCTCATGTCGACGACGTTGTAGTCGCGTCCGCCCTCCACCGCGCCATACAGCGCGAAATGCTTGACCGCGGCCATGATGCTGTCGGGCTTGGCGGGCGAGGCGCCCTGGTAGCCCTTGACCATGGCCCGCGCGATGCGCGACACCAGGTAGGGATCCTCGCCGAAGCCTTCCGAGGTGCGGCCCCAGCGCGGATCGCGCGAGATGTCCACCATGGGGGCGAAGGTCATGTCCAGGCTGTCGGCGCTGGCCTCGATGGCGGCGACGCGGGCGCCGCGCTCGATGGCGCCCATGTCCCAGCTCGAGGCCTGTCCCAGGCCGATGGGGAATATCGTGCGATGGCCGTGCACGACGTCGTAGGCGAAGAAGATGGGAATCTTCAGCCGGCTCTTCTTGACCGCGGCGTCCTGCATCATGCGGTTGTCGACGTGGACTACCGAATTGAACGTCCCGCCTATGCGGCCGGCTGCGATCTCCTGCGCGATCTTCTCGCGCGGCATGTCGGGGCCGATGCTGATCAGGCGCAGTTGCCCGATTTTTTCGTCCAGCGTCATCTGCTTCATGAGATCGGCGATGAACGCCTGCTTGTCGTGCAGCAGCGCCGGATTGGGCTGCGCGCCGGCAGGGCCGGCAAGCAGGACGGCGAACAACATGGGTGCCAGCCATTTCCGCATGGACTTTCGCGGGAGGGACGAGCGAGGGGGCGCGTCGTGGCGGCGCGCGAGTGCGCCGGGGATGCGAGGGAGGCGGATTCGATGGGAAGAGCTGGGCGCCAAGTGGTCGTCCTCCGAAAGATGTGGGCCGGGGGGCGCGGCGGGGGCGGGAAAGTAGTCGCCGCAAATGGCCCGTACGATTGTACGGGGGCGGATCGCGCGATCGGGACGCAGGCGGCGCCAGGACGCCAGCCGCGTATCGCTGGCTATGATACTTTCCCTCGCCGGGATCGTCGCGCGGCGCGGCGCGCGAACGGCCCGAAGCCAGACGGCTTGTTACAACCGTATCCGTCGAGGCTCCCGAAGCATGGAATCATCGACCCCTCCGGCGGTCGTACTCCGACTTGCGGGTACCAATCATGCACATCGTTCCAGGGAGAAAATTAGTGGGTTTCACAGACGTTGCAGGCTCCGTGCGGACCAAGTTGCTGCTTGTTTCGCTAGGGATCGCCACGGTCTTATCCATGCTGGGCGCCGGCCCGGCGCAGGCATTCTCGCTCGAAGACGTCACGGCCCGGGCCAAGGCGCTGGTCGACGCTCCCTACCAGGCGCCGGTCAGCAACCTGCCGCCGGTCTTCAGCAAGATGCAGTTCGCGGACTATCTGCGCATCCAGCCGCGCCGCGACAAGTTCGAATGGCACGATCTCGACACGCCGTTCAAGCTCGCCTTCTATCACCAGGGCATGCATTTCGCCACGCCGGTGGCGATCAACGAAGTGGTCGACGGCCAGGTGCACGAGATCAAGTACGATCCGGCCAGGTTCGACTTCGGCGGCCTGTCGTTCGACGCAGGCGTGACGAGCAAGCTGGGCTACGCGGGCTTTCGCGTGCTTTATCCCATCAACCGCGACGGCGTGCGGGACGAGATCATGAGCCTGCTCGGCGCAAGCTATTTCCGCGTGATAGGCAAGGGGCAGGTCTATGGACTCTCGGCGCGGGGGCTGGCGATCGACACCGCGTGGAAAGACGGCATGTCGGAGGAATTTCCCCGCTTCCGGGAATTCTGGGTCGAGCGGCCCAAGCCGCAGGACAGGCATCTCGTGATCTATGCCTTGATGGATTCGCCCCGCGCCACGGGCGCCTACCGCTTCGTGCTGCGGCCCGGCGAGGACGCCGTGCTCGACGTCGAATCCCGCGTATTCCTGCGCGGCGGGATCAACAAGCTGGGCGTCGCGCCGTTGACCAGCATGTTCCTGTACGGCCCCAACCAGGGCGTGCGGGGCAACAATTTCCGCCCGGCGCTGCACGATTCGAACGGGCTCGCCATCCATACCGGCAACGGCGAATGGCTGTGGCGGCCGCTGAACAATCCGTCGTCGCTGTCCGTCAGCACCTTCCGGGTCACCAGCCCCAAGGGCTTCGGCCTGCTGCAGCGAGGCCACGAGTTCTACCGCTATGAGGACCTGGTCGACCGCTACGACCTGCGTCCCAGCGCGTGGATCGAGCCGAAGGGAGACTGGGGGCCGGGCAAGGTGGAACTGGTCGAGATCCCGACGCCGGACGAGACCAACGACAACATCGTCGCGTTCTGGACCCCGGACGTCCTGCCGCCCAAGGGCCAGCCCATGCGCCACGACTACCGCATTCACTGGACGATGAACGAGCCCGCGCTGCTCGAAAAGGAAGTGGGCTGGGTCAAGCAGACCCTGCGAACCGACGGCGAAGTCCGGCAGGCCAACCTGATCCGCCACCTCGACGGCAGCACCGCCCTGATTGTCGACTTCGAGGGGCCGGTGCTGGCCAAGCTGCCGTCCAACGCCGCGGTGGGGGCGGAAGTGAGCGTCGGGGACAACGCCGAGCTGCTGGAGAACGTCCTGCAGCGCAATCCCGCCATCCAGGGCTGGCGCCTGACCTTGCGCGTCAAGGTGAAGGATCCGAGGCGGCCGGTGGAAATGCGCGCGGCGCTGGTCGAGGGCAGCCACGTGCTGACCGAGACGTGGAGTTATCAACTGGCGCCGCGCAACGGCCCCAACCCGTAGTCCCGCGTTCCTCCGGCCGGGCGCGCCGTCTCCCCTCGTCGCCCCGGCGGTTGTAAGCTGGCGGCGATAGGGGAGGCGGCTCCCCGACGGAAGAAACGATGATCATCAAGAACCAGGAAGATGTCACCCGCGCCGTGCTGGCCGAGGCGGCCCGCGCGCCGGATCCGAGATTCCGGGAAATCCTGTCGGCCGGCATACGCCACCTGCATGCCTTCGCGCGCGAGGTCCGGCTGACCGAGGCGGAGTTCCACCAGCTCTGCGGCGTGATCGCTCGGCTGGGGCAGGCGACCACCGTGTCCCACAACGAGGTGGTGCTGGCGGCGGGCTCGCTCGGCCTGTCGTCCCTGGTCTGCCTGCTGAACAACGGCGACAACGGCCAGACCGAGACCACCGCCAACCTGATGGGGCCATTCTGGCGCATGGATTCGCCCGCCACGCCCAACGGCGGGTCCATCGTGCGGTCGCCCACCCCCGGCGATCCGGTGTTCGTCAACGCCTGGGTACGCGACCGCGATGGGCGGCCCGTGGCCGGCGCGGAAGTGGACGTCTGGCACAGCTCCACCGAGGGCTTCTACGAGAACCAGGATCCGTCGCAGGGCGACATGAACCTGCGCGGCAAGTTCGTCACCGACGAAAACGGGCACATCGCATTCCGCAGCATCAAGCCGGCCGGCTATCCGATTCCGGTGAACGGGCCGGTGGGCGAGCTGATCAAGGCCCAGGGCCGGCACAACATGCGGCCGGCCCATATCCATTTCATGATCTACAAGCCGGGCTTCAAGACCCAGTTCTCGCAGGTGTATTCGAGCGACGATCCCAACCTCGAGACCGACGTGCAGTTCGGCGTCACCGAGGCGCTGGTGGGCCGGTACGTGCTGCACGACGCGGCGAGCGAGCCCGCGCCCGATCCGTCGCTGCAGGGCAAGTGGTATTCGCTCGAACACCATTTCGTGATCGAGCCCGGCGAGGCCCGGTTGCCGAAGCCGCCGATCACCGGGAAGGCGGCCGGGGAGCGTCCGGCCTTGACGGTGCTGGAACGGCGGCGCTGACGCCTGGGCAGCGGCGCGCCGCGCCGGGGTTACGCGCTTTGCTGCGGCTGTCCCACTGCCGGCGCCGCCGGCATGCGGCCGCTCCAGAGCGCGAGCAGCAGGCCTACGGCCGTGAGCGCGGCGCCGGCCCAGCCCACCGACAGCAGGCCCAGGCCAGACAGGGCCAGGCCGCCCACCCAGGCGCCGAGGGCGTTGCCCAGGTTGAAGGCGGCGATGTTCAGGCTCGAGACGAGCGTGGCCCCCGCCGGGCCGGCCTGCTGCAGCACCCGCATCTGCATCGGCGCGACCGTGGCGAACGCGACCGTGCCGAGCACGATGGTATAGGCCATGGCCACGGCTGGATGGCCGAAGGCCCAGTGGCCCAGCGCCAACGCCACCGCCAGGCCGGCCGTGGTCAGCAGCAGCGCCTGCATGACACCGCGGTCGGCCATGCGGCCCCCCAGCAGGTTGCCGGCCGCCAGTCCGCCGCCGAACAGCAGCAGCGTCACCGCCACCAGGTTGTCGCCCATGCCGGTGACCTGCCTGAGCAGCGGCTCGATATAGGTATAGAGCGCGAACACGCCGGCAAAGCCGAACACCGTGATGCCCAGGCCCGCCCAGACTTGCGCGCGCCGGAGCACGGCCAGTTCCTGGCCGAGCGGCGAGACCTGCGGGCGGCCCTGGTCGCGCGGCACGAACAGGGCCAGGATCGCATAGGCGAGCATGCCCACCGCGGCCACCGCGCCGAATGCGGCACGCCAGCCGAAATGCTGGCCGATCCAGGCGCCCGCCGGCACACCCAGCAGGGTGGCCAGCGTCAATCCCGAGAACATCAGGGCAATGGCGGAGGCGCGCTTGTCGGGCGCGACCAGGCCGGTCGCCACCACGGCACCCACGCCGAAGAAGGTGCCGTGCGTGAGCGAGGTCAGCATGCGGGCCGCCATCAGCCAGCCGTAGCCAGGGGCAAGGGCGGCGGCCGCGTTGCCGGCGATGAAGATGAGCATCAGGGCCAGCAGCAGCCGCTTGCGGGGCCAGGTCCGCGTGAGCAGCGTCAGCACCGGCGCGCCGACCGCGACGCCTATCGCGTAGCCCGAGATCAGGGTGCCGGCGGTCGGCAGGGTGATGCCCAGGTCGGTGCTGACCTGGGTCAGCAAGCCCATGATGATGAATTCCGTGGTGCCGATGCCAAAAGCACCGGCAGCCAGCGCCAGGAGAGAAAGTGGCATGTTGAACGTCCTGTAGGCGAATGTGTCGATGGCAACACTGTGGGGCTGGGCGCAAGCTTTGTGTAGATGGAATAATGGAATGACATCTGTTCCTGCAAGGAAAAGGTATGTCGCTTCCCCAAAGAACGTCCTCCCGCGCCGCGTCCGTGGAGGCGCCGGGCGACGCCAACCGGTCGGGCGAGCTAGAGATATTCGTGCTGGTCGCCGAGCAGGGCAGCCTGTCCGCGGCGGCGCGCCGGCTGGGCGTATCGCCCTCGGCGGTCAGCAAGGCCATGGCCCGGCTGGAGGCGCGGCTGGGCGTGCAGCTGTTGCAGCGCAGCACCCGCCGGGTACAGCTCACGGCGGAGGGTGTCCAATACTACGAGCGGGGCAAGCGGGTCCTGGCCGATCTGGACGAGCTGGAAACCGCGGTGGCCGGCCAGACCGAGCCCAGGGGCCTGGTGCGCATCACCGCCAGCACCTCGACCGGACAGAAACTGCTGGGACCCCTGGTCTCCCGGCTGCTGGCGGTGCATCCGGGACTGAGGCTGGACCTGAACTTCACGGACCAGGTCGTGGACCTGCTGGAGGCGGGGGTCGATATCGCCATCCGCTGGGGGCGGCTGCCTTCCTCCGACGTGGTGGCACGGCTGCTGGGCCGTACCCGCCAAGTCATCGTCGCCAGCCCGGCTTATCTGGCCGAGCGGGGCGTGCCGCGGCATCCCGCCGAACTGTCCGGCCACGTGCGCCTGGGCTGGAATTACCCGCGCGAGGTGCCCCATTGGCCCTTCGCTGTGGACGGGCGGCGGGTCGAGATCGAAATCGGGCAGGTCATCCGGGTCAACGATGGCGAAGTCATGCGCAAGCTGGCCTTGCATGGCGCGGGCGTGGCCCGCCTGTCGGTCTACCATGCCTGGGACGACCTGCTGGCCGGACGCCTGGTGCCGGTGCTGGAGGACTACAACACCGGCGAACTGGAGCCCATCCATGCCGTCTACGTGGGCCGGCCCGACCGGCTGCCGCCGCGCACCCGGGCAGTGCTGGATTTCCTGCAGGCCAACGTGGACCTGGGCTATGCGGAGCAAACGCCCGCGACGTGAGGCGGACTGGGCGAACCGCCCTGGACCCGGATGCGGGCACTGTTGGTCCCGAGCACATAAGTGCTTGCCAAGGCGGCGCTTCCGGGGTACCATAGCTGGCTTACCTGTGGTTTTTTGCCGGAAGAGTGCGTTCGGACTTGAATGGCGGGCCCAGGGGTAAACCGTGTATGCCGCGTCCTTTGCGGCGTTCGCTTCAGAATTTCAACCCAGGGTGGCAAGCGATTGTCCGCCTGACGGGACCAAAACTGATCGGAAGGCCGGGCTCTTCGCCGAAAAAGGCGGGGTCGGGTGTTTCGGGTTAAGTTGGAACAGGGTAAACCATGATTCAAATGCAGACCACGTTGGACGTGGCCGACAACACCGGTGCGCGCTCGGTTATGTGCATCAAGGTGCTCGGCGGCTCCAAGCGCCGCTATGCCGGCATCGGCGACGTCATCAAAGTGAGCGTCAAGGATGCTGCCCCCCGCGGTCGCGTAAAGAAGGGCGAAATCTACAACGCCGTGGTGGTTCGTACCGCCAAGGGCGTCCGTCGCAAGGACGGTTCGCTGATCCGTTTCGGCGGCAATGCCGCCGTGTTGCTCAACGCCAAGCTCGAGCCCATCGGCACTCGCATCTTCGGACCCGTTACGCGCGAACTGCGTACCGAGCGTTTCATGAAGATCGTGTCGCTGGCGCCGGAAGTGCTGTAAGGGGGCCGCGATGAACAAGATCCGTAAAGGCGACGAAGTCATCGTCCTGACCGGCAAGGACAAGTCCAAGCGCGGCACCGTGCTGACCGTCCTGGCCGACCACGTCGTGGTCGAGGGCATCAATGTCGTCAAGAAAAACGTGAAGCCGAACCCGATGGCCAATCAGCCCGGCGGCATCATCGACAAGACCATGCCCATCCACGTTTCCAACGTGGCGATCTTCAACCCCGCCACCGGCAAGGCCGATCGCGTGGGCGTCAAGAAGGTCGACGGCAAGAACGTTCGCGTTTTCCGTTCCAATGGCGAAGCCATTGCGACGAAAGCGTAAGCGGGAGCAAAGAACATGGCCCGTCTTCAAGACTATTACCGCGAGAAGGTCGTTGCCGACCTGACCAAGCAGTTCTCGTACAAGAGCGTGATGGAAGTGCCCCGCATCACCAAGATCACCCTGAACATGGGTGTCTCGGAAGCGGTCGCTGACAAGAAAGTCATCGAGCACGCCACTGGCGACCTGACCAAGATCGCCGGCCAGAAGCCCGTCGTGACCAAGTCGCGCAAGGCTATCGCCGGTTTCAAGATCCGCGAGAACTATCCGATCGGCTGCATGGTGACCCTGCGTGGCGCCCGCATGTACGAATTCCTCGATCGCCTGATCAGCGTCGCGCTGCCGCGCGTGCGCGATTTCCGTGGTATCTCCGGCCGTGCGTTCGACGGTCGCGGCAACTACAACATCGGTGTGAAAGAACAGATCATCTTCCCCGAGATCGAGTACGACAAGATCGATACGCTTCGTGGGCTGAACATCAGCATCACGACCACGGCCAAGACCGATGAAGAAGCCAAGGCGCTGCTGTCGGCCTTCCGCTTCCCGTTCCGTAATTAAGGGGTGAAATAGTGGCTAAGCTTTCACTCATCAACCGCGATATCAAGCGTGCCAAGCTGGCGGCCAAGTATGCCGCCAAGCGCGCCGCGCTCCAGGCTATCGTCGACGATGCGTCCAAGTCGGACGAAGAACGTTACCAGGCTCGCCTGAAGATTCAGCAGCTGCCCCGTAACGCCAACCCCACTCGCCAGCGCAACCGCTGCGCGGTGACCGGTCGCCCCCGTGGCGTGTTTCGCAAGTTCGGTCTGGCCCGTAACAAGCTGCGCGAGATGGCTATGCGCGGCGAGATCCCGGGCATGACCAAGGCCAGCTGGTAGGAGAGTCATTCATGAGCATGAGCGATCCGATCGCCGATATGCTGACGCGCATCCGCAATGCGCAGCGCGTAGATAAGGCGTCCGTGTCCATGCCCTCCTCGAAGCTGAAGGTGGCGATCGCCACCGTGCTGAAGGACGAGGGCTACATCGACGGTTTCGAGGTCAAGGCCAACGACGGCAAACCCGAACTCGAGATCACCCTGAAGTACTACGCCGGCCGTCCGGTCATCGAGCGCATCGAACGCGTCTCGAAGCCCGGCCTGCGTATCTACAAGGGACGTCATTCCATTCCCCAGGTCATGAACGGCCTGGGCGTGACCATCGTGTCCACCTCCCGTGGCGTGATGACCGATCGCAAGGCGCGCGCCAACGGCGTGGGCGGCGAGGTCCTCTGCTACGTGGCGTAAGGAGTCGACATGTCGCGTATAGCTAAATATCCCGTCGAGCTGCCCAAGGGCGTCGAGGCCACCATCGCTGCCGACCAGATCACCGTCAAGGGTCCGCTGGGCACGCTGGTGCAGGCGCTGACCGGCGAAGTCACGATCCAGCAGGATGCCGGCAAGCTGACGTTCGCCGCTGCCAACGACAGCCGCGAAGCCAAGGCCATGTCCGGCACCGTGCGCGCCCTGGTCAACAACATGGTGACCGGCGTCAGCAAGGGTTTCGAGCGCAAGCTGACCCTGGTCGGCGTGGGTTATCGTGCCCAGGCCCAAGGCGATGCCGTCAAGCTGCAGCTCGGTTTCTCGCACGATGTCGTGCACAAGATGCCCGCCGGCGTGAAGGTTGAGTGCCCCTCGCAGACCGAAGTCATCGTCAAGGGTGCCAACAAGCAACAGGTTGGTCAGGTGGCCGCAGAAATCCGCGCCTACCGCTCTCCCGAGCCCTACAAGGGCAAGGGCGTGCGCTATGCGGACGAGCGGGTCATCATCAAAGAGACCAAGAAGAAATAAGGCGGGCAAGGACGAATCATGGACAAGAAGCAAGCTCGTTTGCGTCGTGCGGTACCTACCCGCCGGAAGATCGCCGAGTTGCGCGTGCATCGCCTGTCGGTGTTCCGCTCCAACCTGCACATCTACGCAAACATCATTTCGCCGGAAGGCGATAAGGTGCTGGTCAGCGCCTCGACCGTCGAACCCGAAGTCCGCCAGCAGCTGGCAGGCGAGTCGGGCAAGGGCGGCAACGTGGCCGCAGCAACCCTGGTGGGCAAGCGCGTGGCCGAAAAGGCCAAGGCTGCCGGTATCGAGACCGTCGCGTTCGATCGCAGCGGTTTCCGCTACCACGGCCGCGTCAAGGCCCTGGCTGATGCCGCGCGTGAAGCCGGCCTGAAGTTTTAAGCGAGGATTACATGGCCAAGATGCAAGGCAAGAATGCAGCGGCTGAGGAACGCGACGACGGTCTTCGCGAGAAGATGATTGCCGTCAACCGCGTCACGAAGGTCGTGAAGGGCGGTCGTATCCTCGGTTTCGCGGCGCTGACGGTGGTCGGCGACGGCGATGGTCGCGTCGGCATGGGCAAGGGCAAGGCCCGGGAAGTCCCGGTCGCGGTCCAGAAAGCCATGGAAGAAGCCCGTCGCAAGATGGTCAAGGTGCCGCTGAAGAACGGTACCCTGTATCACAACGTGGTTGGCAAGCATGGCGCCTCGACCGTTCTGATCTCGCCCGCCGTCGAAGGTACCGGCGTGATCGCCGGCGGCCCGATGCGCGCGATCTTCGACGTGCTCGGCGTTCGTAACGTGGTGGCCAAGAGCCTCGGCTCGACCAACCCGTACAACCTCGTGCGCGCGACGCTCAACGGTCTGAGCGCAAGCTCGACTCCGGCCGAAGTCGCCGCCAAGCGCGGCAAGTCGGTCGAAGAGATCCTGGGGTAAGCCATGACTAAGAAGAACGTCAAAGTGACGCTCGTGCGTTCCCCCATCGGAACGCCCGAATCGCATCGCGCCACGGTGCGCGGTCTGGGTCTGCGCCGCCTGAACAGCTCGCGCGTCCTGGTCGATACGCCGGAAGTGCGCGGGATGATCCGCAAGGTGTCCTATCTGGTCACCGTGTCGGAAGCCTGAGAGGTCTAGCATGCAACTGAATACGCTCAAGCCGGCCGCCGGCAGCAAGCACGCCAAGCGCCGCGTCGGTCGTGGTATCGGCTCCGGCCTCGGCAAGACCGCCGGCCGTGGCCACAAGGGCCAGAAGTCGCGTTCGGGCGGCTTCCACAAGGTCGGTTTCGAAGGCGGCCAGATGCCGCTGCAGCGCCGCCTGCCCAAGCGTGGTTTCTCCACCATGGGCCAGCACCTGTACGCACAGGTCCGTCTGTCGGAACTGCAGGCCCTGCCGGTCGAGGAAATCGACGTGCAGGCGCTCAAGCAGGCCGGCGTGGTCGGCCAGCAAGTGCGCTACGTCAAGGTCATCAAGACCGGCGAGCTCTCCCGCAAGGTGGTGCTCAAGGGCATGACGGCCACGGCAGGTGCCAAGGCGGCGATCGAAGCCGCCGGTGGTTCCCTGGTCTGAATAACCGAGGACTGAGCTTTGGCTAATGCGAACGCACTGGGCAAGACCGGCAAGTACGGCGACCTGAAGCGCCGGCTGGTCTTCCTGTTGCTCGCCCTGGTGGTGTACCGGATCGGTACGCACATCCCTGTTCCCGGGATCGACCCGGTCCAGCTGACTTCCCTGTTCCACCAGAACCAGGGCGGGATACTGGGCCTGTTCAACATGTTCTCGGGCGGTGCGCTTTCGCGTTTCTCGATCTTTGCATTGGGGATCATGCCGTACATCTCGGCGTCGATCATCATGCAGCTGATGACGGTCATCGTGCCGTCGTTGGAAGCGATCAAGAAGGAAGGCGAGGCCGGGCGGCGCAAGATTACGCAGTACACGCGCTACGGAACGCTGGCGCTTGCGCTGGTGCAGTCGGTCGGCATCTCGGTCGCGCTGGAGTCGCAGCCCGGGCTGGTGGTCGATCCGGGCCTGATGTTCCGGGTCACCACGATGATCTCGCTCGTCACGGGAACGATGTTCCTGATGTGGCTGGGTGAGCAGATCACCGAGCGGGGCCTGGGCAACGGCATCTCGATCCTGATCTTCTCGGGCATCGCGGCGGGGCTGCCCCAGGCGCTGGCCGGGCTGTTCGAGCTGGTCAACACCGGGGCGATGGCCGTGCTGTCGGCGCTGTTCATCGTCGTGCTGGTGGTACTGGTGACGGCTTTCGTGGTGTTCGTCGAACGCGGGCAGCGCAAGATCGTTGTCAACTACGCCAAGCGCCAGGTGGGCAATCGGGTGTACGGCGGCCAGAGCTCGCATTTGCCGCTGAAGCTGAACATGGCCGGGGTGATTCCGCCGATCTTCGCATCGTCGATCATCCTGTTCCCGGCCACGGTGGTCAGCTGGTTCTCGAGCGGCGACGGCCTGCGCTGGCTGAAGGACCTGGCCGCCGCGCTGTCGCCCGGGCAACCGCTGTACATCACGCTGTACGCCATTGCGATCGTGTTCTTCTGCTTCTTCTACACGGCGCTCGTGTTCAACAGCCGCGAGACTGCCGACAACCTGAAGAAGAGCGGCGCGTTCGTGCCGGGCATCCGTCCGGGCGAGCAGACCGCGCGGTACATCGACAAGATCCTGATGCGCCTGACGTTCACCGGCGCCATCTACATCACGTTGGTGTGCCTGCTGCCGGAGTTCCTGGTCTTGCGTTGGAATGTGCCGTTCTATTTCGGTGGCACGTCTTTGCTGATTATCGTTGTGGTCACGATGGATTTCATGGCCCAGGTGCAGGCTTACGTGATGTCGCACCAATACGATTCCCTGCTCAAGAAGGCGAACTTCAAGGGCGGAAATCTACCGGTGCGGTAACGAGAATATGTCCAAAGACGACGTTATCCAGATGCAGGGCGAGGTCCTGGAAAACCTGCCCAATGCGACGTTTCGTGTAAAGCTCGAGAATGGCCATGTCGTGCTGGGACATATCTCGGGAAAAATGCGGATGAACTACATCCGCATCCTGCCGGGGGATCGTGTGACGGTCGAGTTGACGCCATACGATCTATCACGGGCAAGAATCGTGTTCCGCTCGAAGTAAGCGCCAGGCTTGCCGGGTAAGAATTAGGAGTCAATCATGAAAGTAATGGCATCGGTCAAAGCAATTTGCCGGAACTGCAAGGTCATCAAGCGCAAGGGCGTGGTCCGCATCATCTGCACCGACCCGCGCCACAAGCAACGCCAGGGCTGAGCCCGGGCTAGCACTAAGGTATTCAAGGAAACGTTATGGCCCGTATCGCTGGCATCAACATTCCGCCGCATCAGCACACCGAAATCGGTCTGACGGCTATCTTCGGCATTGGCCGCTCGCGCGCTCGCAAGATCTGCGAAGCCGCCGGCGTGCCGACCGACAAGAAGGTCAAGGATCTGAACGACGCCGAGCTCGAGCGTATCCGCGAACAGGTAAATGCCGTCACCGTCGAGGGCGACCTGCGTCGTGAGATCCAGCTGTCGATCAAGCGTCTGATCGACCTTGGCTCCTACCGTGGTTTCCGCCACAAGCGCGGCCTGCCCGTGCGTGGCCAGCGTACCCGCACGAACGCCCGTACCCGCAAGGGCCCGCGTCGCGCCGCGGCTGCGCTCAAAAAGTAAACGGCTGATACCCAGTCAAGGATTCAGAAATGGCGAAATCCCCCTCCAGCGGCGCCCAGCGCGTTCGCAAGAAAGTCAAGAAGAACGTTTCGGACGGCATCGCGCACGTCCACGCGTCCTTCAACAACACCATCATCACGATCACGGATCGCCAGGGCAACGCGCTGTCGTGGGCCACGTCAGGCGGCGCCGGCTTCAAGGGCTCGCGCAAGTCCACGCCGTTTGCGGCCCAGGTCGCTGCGGAGTCGGCTGGCCGCGTGGCGATGGAATATGGCATCAAGACGCTGGAAGTGCGCATCAAGGGCCCCGGCCCCGGCCGCGAGTCGTCGGTTCGCGCCCTGAACGCGCTCGGCATCAAGATCTCCAGCATCGCCGACATCACGCCGGTGCCGCACAACGGCTGCCGTCCGCCGAAGCGTAGAAGGATCTAAGCCCACCCCCTACCCGCTGCGCGGGCCCCCTCAAGGGGGCGGCACTGGCGGACCGGCGGAGCCGGATCCGCTGTGCCCTGGGTCGGTTGGCTCGTTGCCCGTTGTGCAACATTGCCTGGGGCTGCCGGAGTTGGGCTTGGACCTGATTTCGGGGAAGGGTGCAAAGCGCGGTAGAATTGTGGGCTTTGCTGTTTGCAGTACGCAGTTTTTATTGTTTGATGGGGGCGCAGCCGGCGTGGGCTGGGTGCGCCGAGTAAGACCACCGTTTGCCGCGTTCTGGTTCATCGAACGTAAATGACCAAGGCAAACTCCTCGCCATGCGTGTGCATGGCCTGACAGAGAAAAGGATACATCGTGGCACGTTATATTGGCCCCAAGTGTAAGCTTTCCCGCCGCGAAGGCACGGACCTCTTTCTGAAGAGCGCCCGGCGTTCGCTGGATTCCAAGTGCAAGCTCGAGAGCAAGCCCGGCCAGCATGGCCGCACCTCGGGTGCTCGCACGTCCGACTACGGCCTGCAGCTGCGCGAGAAGCAGAAGCTCAAGCGCATGTACGGCGTGCTGGAAAAGCAGTTCCGCAAGTATTTCGAAGAAGCCGATCGCCGCAAGGGCAACACCGGCGAGAACCTGATCCAGTTGCTCGAGTCGCGCCTGGACAACGTGGTGTATCGCATGGGTTTCGGCTCGACCCGCGCCGAAGCGCGCCAGCTGGTCAGCCACAAGGCCCTGCTGCTGAATGGCCACACCGCCAACGTGCCGTCCATCATCGTCAAGCCGGGCGATGTGATCACCGTGCGTGAAAAGGCCAAGAAGCAAGCCCGTATCCAGGAAGCGCTGCAACTGGCCTCCAGCCAGGGTATCCCCCAGTGGGTCAGCGTCGACATGACCAAGCTCGAAGGCACCTTCAAGCAGGCCCCGGATCGCGCCGACGTCGCCCGCGACGTCAACGAATCCATGGTCGTGGAACTCTACTCCCGTTAATCGAACAAAGGCGGCGGAAAAAACGCCGCCGGCTTGTAATCCCCCGGGGCACTGCGGATCCGGCTTTGCCGGTCCGCCAGTGCCGCCCCTCGAGGGGCGCGCGTCAGCGCGTAGGGGTGGGCCATTCCTCCACCAGCCTTATCGGTGTAACGAGCCGAGGGTATTGATAAGGAAGATTCATGGCGAATGCCGCATTTCTGAAGCCACGCAACATCGACGTCGAGACCATCGGCCCGAATCACGCCAAGGTGATCATGGAGCCGTTCGAGCGCGGCTATGGCCATACGCTGGGCAACGCGCTGCGCCGCATCCTGCTGTCCTCGATGGCCGGCTATGCGCCCACGGAAGTCCAGATCACCGGCGTCGTGCACGAGTATTCGGCCATCGACGGCGTGCGTGAAGACGTGGTCGACATCCTCCTGAACCTGAAGGGTGTCGTGTTCAAGCTGCACAACCGCGACGAAGTCGTGCTGACCCTGCGCAAGCAAGGGCCCGGCGTCGTCACCGCCGCGGACATCGAGGTCTCGCATGACGTCGAGATCATCAATCCCAACCACGTCATCGCCAACCTGACGGACAACGGCCGTCTGGAAATGCAATTGAAGGTGGAGAAGGGCCGCGGCTACGTGCCGGGCAACCTGCGCAGCTTCGCCGACGATCACGCCCGCACCGTGGGCCGTATCGTGCTGGACGCTTCGTACAGCCCGATCCGCCGTGTGAGCTACACCGTCGAAAGCGCCCGCGTGGAGCAGCGTACCGACCTCGACAAGCTGGTGCTCGATATCGAGACCAACGGCGTGATCTCGCCCGAGGAAGCCGTGCGCCAGTCGGCTCGCATCCTGATGGACCAGTTGTCGGTGTTCGCCGCGCTGGAAGGCTCGACCGAGACCATCGAGGCGCCCGCCCGCGGCACGCCGCAGATCGATCCGATCCTGCTGCGCCCGGTCGACGACCTCGAACTCACGGTGCGCTCGGCCAACTGTCTGAAGGCCGAGAACATCTACTACATCGGCGACCTGATCCAGCGTACCGAGAACGAGTTGCTCAAGACCCCGAACCTGGGCCGCAAGTCGCTCAACGAGATCAAGGAAGTCCTGGCTGCCCGCGGCCTGACCCTGGGCATGAAGCTGGAAAATTGGCCTCCTCTGGGCCTGGAAAGGCCGTAGGGGCCCTCCTACGCGCTGACGCGCGCCCCCCAGGGGGCGGCACTGGCGGACCGGCGGAGCCGGATCCGCTGTGCCCTGGGTAGCGAAGCTTCTTTCGTTACGTAGTTGTAGTACCAAGAATTTTTCCACCGGCCCGCGGCGTGTTGCCGATAGAAGAGCTGGAAACCCGCGGCACCGCCGCTTTTAGATTCATAAAGGAAGTCATCATGCGTCACCGTCACGGTCTCCGTAAACTGAACCGCACCAGCAGCCACCGCCTGGCCATGTTCCGCAACATGGCTGTCTCGCTGCTCACGCACGAAGCCATCAAGACCACCCTGCCCAAGGCCAAGGAACTGCGCCGTATCGTCGAGCCGCTGATCACGCTGGGCAAGGAACCCACCCTGGCCAACAAGCGCCTGGCGTTCGCCCGCCTGCGCGACCGTGACCTGGTGGTCAAGCTGTTCGCCGACATCGGCCCCCGCTTCAAGGATCGCAACGGTGGTTACACCCGCATCCTGAAGATGGGCTTCCGCCAAGGCGACAACGCTCCCATGGCCTACATGGAGCTGGTCGACCGCGCGCCCGAGGCGGAAGAAGCCGCGGAATAGTAGAGCCCCCCTACGCGCTGCGCGCGCCCCCCAGGGGGCTCTACTTACGGACCGGCAAAGCCGGATCCGCGGCGCCCCGGGTCGAACCGGGTGCTGGCGTGACACGGAATCCCCATCCAGCGGTGAGCTGTATGGGGATTTTTCATGTCAGTCGCGATAGCCCAGGATGGCCTTGACCTCCAGGTACTCCTCGAATCCGAACACCCCGAACTCGCGGCCGTTGCCGGACTGCTTGTAGCCGCCGAAGGGCAGGCTGCGGTCGAAGGGGGCGCCGTTGAGATAGACGCGGCCGGCGCGGATCCGATTGGCGACCCGGCGGGCCCGGGCGGGATCCGTGGATTGGACGAAACCCGCCAATCCGAACGGCGTGTCGTTGGCGATCGCTATCGCCTCTTCTTCGGACTCGTAGCTCATGATCGACAGCACGGGGCCGAAGACCTCCTCCCGCGCGATCCTCATCTGCGGCGTCACGTCGCCGAATACCGTGGGGCGGACGTAGTAGCCGCGGCGAGTGCCGTCCGGCTGCCCGGTTCCCCCGGCCACCAGCGTCGCGCCCTCCTCCAGGCCGGACCGGATGAGCGCCTGGACCTTGTCGAACTGTGCCTGGCTCACCAACGGGCCCATGGTGGTCGCCGGATCGAGGGGATCGCCCAGGCGTATGGCGTCGACGGCTTCGCGCGCAGCCTGGAAGGCCGCTTCCCGCTTGGCGCGCGGAATGAGCATGCGCGTCGGAGACTGGCAGTTCTGCCCGGCGTTGGTGTAGCAGGCGTGGACGCCGGCGATCACCGTGGTTTTCAGGTCGGCGTCGTCGAGGATGATGTTGGCGGACTTTCCGCCCAACTCCTGGGCGACGCGCTTGACCGTGTCGGCCGCGAGCTTGGCGACTCTTATGCCGGCGGCCGTCGAGCCGGTGAAAGACACCAGGTCGATTTCCGGGTGCGAGGCGATCGCCTCGCCCACCGTGGGGCCGTCGCCGTTAACGAGGTTGAAGACGCCTGCAGGCAGGCCCGCGTCGTGGACGATCTCCGCAAACATCATGGCGCTCAGCGGCGCTATCTCGCTGGGCTTGAGGACGACGGTGCAGCCGGTTGCGAGCGCCGGGGCGACCTTGGAAGCGACCTGGTTCAGCGGCCAGTTCCACGGCGTGATGAGTCCGCATACTCCTATGGGTTCGCGCCGGACGATGCCGTTCCCCATGCGCAACTCGAACGGGTACTCGGCAAGCACGCGTGCGGCCTCTTCGAAATGGAAGAGCGCGACGGTCGCCTGCCGCTCGGTGGCGAACGTGATGGGCGCGCCCATCTCCAGGGTCATCATCCGCGCCAGTTCAGGCAGGCGAGCCCGAAAGCCTTCGATGATCTTCCGAAGCCAGGAGAGCCTGTCTTCGACGCTCGTTTCCGAATAGGTTGCAAAGGCCCTGCGGGCCGCCTTGGCCGCGCGGTCCACGTCCTGCGCCGAGCCGAGGCTGATGTGCGCGAAAGCCTCCTCGGTGGCAGGGTTGACGACGCCCAGGGTCGACGGGACAGCCGGGGCGACCCAGGCACCGTCAATATAGAACTTCAAGGTTTCCATCGTTCTCCACTCTCGATACCCGCCTGGCGGCGCGGCGTTCGACCGCCACGCCCTTCGTTTGCTCCGATGGCCGGCATGTGACGCCGGCCGCCGGAGTCATTCGACCGAGATCTTGGCCGCCTCGACGATCCGCTTCCACTTCGCCGCCTCGGACGCCATCAATTGCCTGAGCTGCGCCGGCGTCCCGGACAATGCAGTCATCCCGAGCGAGGCCAGCTTGGCCTTGCCTTCGGGGGAACTGGTGTACTGGTTGATTGCCTGGTTCAGCGACGTGACGATGGACTCGGGAAGGCCGGCCGGGCCGACCATGGCGCTCCAGACGGTGGCTTCGAGCTTGACGCCTTGCTCGTTGGCCGTGGGCACGTCCGGCAGGCCCGAGAACCGGGCTTTCGAGGTGACGGCCAGGGCCTTCAGCTTGCCGGCCTGGATCTGGGGGATCAGGGACGTCACGGGGGTCGAAACGCCCGCCACCGAGCCGCTCAGCGCGCCGGCCATCGCGGGCGCATCGCCCTTGTAGGGAACGGATTGGAATTCGGCACCGGTATTGATCCGAAGATACTCGACCGCCAGGTGTCCGATGGTGCCGTTGCCCGGATTGGCGATGGACAACGCCTGCGGCGCCGATTTGCTCAGCGCGACCAGTTCGCTCAGGGTCGAGGCCTTTACCGACGGGTTGACGGCGATCATCAGCGGAATTTCGCCAACCAGCGCGATCGGCGACAAGTCTTTCTCCGGATCGAACGGCATGGGGTTATACAGCGACTTGTTGTTCGCCAGCGGGCCGGAGGTCGCCAGGCCCAAGGTATAGCCGTCCGGCGCCGACTTGGCGACGAAATCCACGCCGATGTTTCCGCCGGCGCCGGCCCGGTTCTCGACGATGAACTGCTGGCCATAACGGGCGCTCAGGTGCTGCGCAACCTGGCGGGCCACCAGATCGGAGCTGCCGCCGGGAGCGAACGAGGCAATGATGCGAACAGGCTTGTTCGGCCAGTCGCCCTGGGCCTGGACGGCGCCCGGCAGCAGCGGGAGCAGCCCGGCTGCCAAGGCGAGGGCGCGGGGGAATGCGGCCATCTTCATGGTTGTCTCCGGATAGTTTTTGTTCCCGCAGTCTCCTTCGTATCGGTAGCAGGTACAACGCCATTTTTCCGAGTTTTCGGTCAATGAAAACTGCTGCAATGCGGCCGGCACCGGGAGGGTCGTCAGCGCCGGGCGGGACGGACAGCCGATATTCCTTGCCGCGGAATCCGGTGTATGGTTGTTCCGCGGCTTGAACGACACGTTACGGACAAGGGGCAGCCATGGCACGTCTTACGGCGGAAGATTTCCATCCAGCCTTGCTGGAGCTCTACGATTACTACGTCCACGGGCGGATATCCCGGCGCGAGTTCCTGGACCGGGCCGGCAGGTATGCGGTCGGCGGGCTGACTGCCGCGGGCATCCTGGCCGCCCTGAGCCCCGACTATGCGCTGGCCCAGCAGGTGTCTTTCACCGATCCGGACATCGTTGCCGAGTACGTCACCTATCCCTCGCCCAAGGGCCATGGCTCGGTGCGCGGCTATCTGGTTCGCCCGGCCAGGGCGGCAGGCAAAGTGCCCGGGGTGGTGGTCGTGCACGAGAACCGCGGCCTGAACCCCTATATCGAGGACGTCGCGCGGCGCGTGGCGAAGGCCGGGTTCCTGGCCTTGGCGCCCGACGGACTGAGTTCCGTGGGGGGATATCCGGGCAATGACGACAAAGGCAGGGACCTGCAGCGGCAGGTCGACCCCGCCAAACTCATGAACGATTTCTTCGCCGCCATCGAATTCCTGATGCGGGGCGACATGACGACAGGAAAGGTGGGCATGACCGGCTTCTGCTACGGCGGTGGCGTTGCCAATGCGGCTGCCGTGGCCTATCCCGAACTGGCGGCCGCGGTGCCCTTCTATGGCCGGCAAGCCAAGCCGGAGGACGTGCCCCGCATCCGGGCGCCGTTGCTGCTCCACTACGCCGAGCTGGACAAGGGCATCAACGAGGGATGGCCCGCCTACGAGGCGGCGCTCAAGGCGGCGGGCAAGACCTACGAGGCTTACGTCTACCCGGGCGTCAACCACGGGTTCCACAACGACTCGACACCGCGCTACGACGAGGCGGCGGCCAAGCTCGCGTGGGAACGTACCGTAGGCTGGTTCCGGCGCTATCTCGGCTAATGATGTCAGGCGCGGGGAGCCGATGCTAGCGGGTGCGGCTCCTTCAGGTGCGCAATATCTGGCCTGGAGCAGCCGCCCATGCGGGGGACATCGGCGGGTATCGCTTTATTCCGGCTTGACGCCCGCCATCTCGACCGCGGTACGCAGGATGGACACGTCGTCGCGCAGCGCGGCGCCGAACTCCTCTGGCGTGCTGCCGATCACGCTCCAGTGCTGCTCCTCTATCTTGGTGCGCACGTCCGGCTGCTTGAGCACCGCGCGAAAGGCCTCGGCGAGTTTCGCGACGATGGGGGCCGGCGTGCCCGCGGGAGCCACGAATCCCATCCAGTTGCCGAAGGGACGGAAGTCCGGAAAGGTTTCGGTAATGGCGGGTACGTCGGGATGCAGCGGATGGCGCTTGGGCGTCATGAACGCCAGCACCTTCACCTGGCCTTCTTTCCATTGGCCCAGCAGGCTGCCCACGCTCAGTATCGTCGCATCGAGCCTGCCTGCCAGCAGTTCGATCGAGATCGGCCCCGCGCCCTGGTAGGGCACGTGCAGCATGTCGACGTGGGCGGCCGCCTTGAACTGTTCGCCCAGCAGGTGATTGAACGAACCGTTGCCCACGCTGGCGTAGGTCAGCTTGCCGGGATGGCGCTTGAGGTAATCGACGAATTCGCGCGTGGTGTTCACCGGGAGCTTGGCGCTGACCATGAGGGCGACCGGGATGTCGGCGATCGCAGTGATGGGAACGAAGTTCTTGAGCGGATCGTAGGGCAGGTCCTTGCGCAGGTAGCTGTTGAGCAGGAATGCCGAGGTCGTCGTCAGGTGGATGGCATAGCCGTCGGGAGCCATGCGGGCGGCGTAGCCGGTACCCACGATGCCGTTGGCACCCGGACGGTTCTCGAACACGAGCGGCTGGCCCAGGATCTTGCCGGCACGGTCGGCAATGAGGCGGCCGATGGCGTCGACCGGCGAGCCCGTCGGATAGGGGAACACGACGTGGATGGGCTTGCTGGGGTAGGCCTGGGCGGCCGCCGTGAGCGGACCGGCGGTGCAGAGCAGCGCGCCCAGCGCGCGGGTGAGCAGTCGGAAGGCTTGTCTCATCGGTGATCCTCGAGGGGCGGATGGTCGCCGGGATGCATGGCCCCGGCATGTCGGACAGCGCCGTGGCGGTCTACGCCCGGCGCTGGGTGGGGGGCCTCGCCGCGCAGGCATGCGCGCAGTGCGAGGCAGATCTCGTCGTTGGCCCGGCGCGCGGCGGCGGAGGCCTCGAAGAACCCGAAGAATGGGTGGAACATGTCGCCGTAGCGCAGCAGCCGGACGGCGACTCCCGCGGCGCGGAGCCGCTCGGCGTAGGCGACGCCTTCTTCCTGCAGGGGGTCGTGCCCCGCCACCGCGATGACGGTGGCGGGCGACCGGGCGACGCTGGGGGCGCGCAGCGGCGATGGGGGGAAGGCGGCGGACTCGCCGCTGCGCGTCCCCATGTAGAGCCGGGCGATCTCGCGCAGGTCGGAAGGGCTTAGCATCGGATAGTCCCGGCCCGGCTGCGCAAGACGACCGGGGTCGCGCGCCATGTCCAGGCCGGGCACGATGAGCAGTTGGGCCGCGAGCGGCGCGGCACGGTCGCGGCACAGCAAGGCCGCGCTGGCCGCCAGGTTGGCGCCGGCGCTTTCGCCCGCCACCGCCACGCGATCGGGGTCGCCGCCGAGATCCGTGGCATGTGCCAGCGCCCAGCAGGTCGCGGCGAGCGCGTCGTCATGCGCCGCCGGGTAGGGATGCTCGGGGGCCAGCCGGTAGTCCACCGATACGATGACCGCATCCACGTCGCGGCAGAGTTTGCGCGCGATGTCGTCCATCAATTCGACGCTGCCGAGCACGAAGCCGCCGCCGTGGAAGAACACCACGGTGGCGTGGGGGCCGGTGGAGGCCGGCCGGTAGATCCGGACCGGTACCCGGCTGGGTCCGGTTCCGGCGTTCGTGTCTTCGACCTTGCGGACGGCGGGAACGCCATGGCGCTGGCGCGCCGACAGGATGGCGCGCGCGAGCCGCTCCCGGGCGTGCGCGGCCTCCCCCGAGAACGGTGGGGGTGCGCCGTTGGCGCGCATCGCGGCGACGATGGCGGCCAGGTCCGGATCCAGTGGCTGCAGCGTGCTCATCGGAGTGCCCTCCTGTCGCTGCGCGACATCCTCCCCGAGGGAGGGAGCGCGCCCTTCGGGCGGCCGCGCGCGCTCATGTAGACAGCCCCAGAACATGGTCCTGCGAGGCGCGGGCGCGGCGGCGCAAGGCGTCCAGGTCGATGTCGAGCATCCGGCCGTGGCGCTTGACCGCGCGGCCCGCCACGAATACCGAATCGACGTTGCCGGGATGCGCCGCCAGCACCACGGCACCCACCGCATCGGAAACGGGAGCCAGGTTCAGGTCCTCGCCGCGTATGAGCACGAGGTCGGCCTGCTTGCCCGGCGTGAGCGATCCGACCTTGCTTTCCAGGCCATTGGCGCGCGCGCCGGCCATCGTGGCGAATTCGAGTACGTCCCGCAAAGACAGGGTGGCCGGCGCGTCCGCCTCGCGCGAGTGGCCGCCGCCCATCCACGACCGGTAGTAGGCAAAGGCATGGCGCATCTGGGTGAACATGTCGCCTGAGCATTTCGTTTCGGTATCGCCGCTGAGGCTGGGGCGTACGCCGGCCGCCAGCAATCGGTCGAAGGGGATGTCGCCGATGCCCTGTGCATTCATTTCGCAGTGCACGCCGAGCGAGGCGCTGACCCCCGCGTCGGCCATCATGGCGATTTCATCGCGGCCGCAGAAGCAGCAATGCACGAAGGTCAGGTCCGGTCCGAGCGCGCCCTCCCGCTGCATCTGCGCGACGGCGCGCACCGACCCGTTGCGCGCATAGGCGCCCATATGGATGCTCGACCGTATTCCCAGTTCGCGGGCCAGGCGCAGATCGTCCAGCCACACTTCGCGCCGCGCCATCTCGGGACCGCGCGCGGCCATGGCCAGCGTCAGCAATTGGTCCTCGGAGGAGAAATACTCGCGGCGCAGGCGACGGATGTCCTGCGGATGGCCGAGCGCGCTGTCGAACATCCAGGCAGAGCCGTCCACCAGCGGCCAGCCGTGGCCGAAGACACCGCGTATGCCGGCATCGCGCAGCGCCTGGATGGCCGCGTCGCCGTGGTCGGGACTGTTCTGCACATGCGACCAGTCCAGCATGGTGGTGATGCCGCTGTCCAGGGCCGAGACCGCCCCGAGCAGCGTGCCGACATAGACGTCCTCGGTGCGGAAGGCGGCGCCCTTGGCACCCAGCATTTCGGCGAAGTAGATCTGCGGGTCGATGTCGGCGTAGCGGTGGCGCACGCAGGTCTGCCAGGCGTGGCGATGGGTATCGACGAAGCCCGGCAGCACGATCATGCCGGCGGCTTCGATACGTTCGGCATCGCCGACGTCCAGCCGTGGCGCGATCGCGGCGATGCGGTCCCCCTCGATCAGCAGGTCGCCGCGCGGCAGGTCGCCGATTTGCGGATCCACGCTGACGATCCAGCCATTCTTGAGGAGGGTGCGCCGTGTCATGGCCGCGTCCCCCGCATCCATCGGGCGAGTTCGGATCGCACCTCGGCACCTTGTGCCGTTTCGTCCTTGGCCCAGGCCACGTAGCCGTCCGGCCGTACCAGCAGGGCTTTCACGCGCTCAAGCCCGGCGGGAGGATTGCCGACCCTGGCCTGCAGCATGCGCACCGGCAGGCCGCCCAGGTCGAGCGCCTGGAACTGGCCGCCATAGCCTTCCAGGTCCAGCAGCACGAAGCGCCGGTCGCGCAGCAGTTGGGCCAGCCGCATGGGTTGGCCATCCTGCGAAACGAGGTCGAGGTCGGGGGCATGCTGGCCTGCCAGCGGATGGCTGCCCGGCGGCGCGGGGTAGGGATGGACGAGGCCGCAGAGTTCGCGCACCAGCTTGCGCTGCACGTCGGGCAAGGGAATGAAGTCCCGTTGCAGGCGCCGCTTGAGCGCCACGCCTTCGGCACCGAAGTTGAACTGCAGCGCGCATTGGGCCATGACGCTTTCCAGGAGATCGTGCATGACGGGACGCCGTTCGGCATCGTAGCTGTCGAGGATGGATTCGTCGCTCAGGCCCTTGATGACATAGGCCAGTTTCCATCCGAGGTTGAAAGCGTCCTGCAAGCAGAAGTTCATGCCCACCCCGCTGGCGGGGTAATGGATGCGTGCCGATTCGCCCACCAGGAATACCCGTCCGCTGCGCAGCGTGGAGACGGCGCGCATCTGGTCGTCGAAGCGCGAGGCCCACCGGTAGCCGCGTATGCCGTAGTCCGTGCCATGCACGTCGCGGATGCACTGCAGCGCCTCCTCCAGCGTGACCGGTTCGTCCTTGGACGCATGCCGCCGGTCGCGATGCACGATGTTGAAGCGTGTGATGCCTTCGCCGAAGGCATAGCCGCGTATCCATCCCATTTCGTTGTCGACGTTGATGCGCCCTCCGGGCCAGGGCGCCTCCAGCTCCGCGTCGAAAACGATGCCGCGGAACGTGCCGGGGCGGCCCTCGAACGACAGCCCCGATTGCGCGCGCACCGTGCTGCGGCCGCCGTCGGCGCCCACCACGTAGCGGGCTTCCAGGGTCGTGGCGGAGCCGGTGCCGCCGCTCACCTCCAGCTCGACGCCTTCGGGTGTTTGCCGCAGCGCGCGAGCCTCGGCGCCGCGGCGGATCTCGGCGCCGCTCTCGGCCGCCCACTCCCAGAGGATCTCTTCCGTCATGTTCTGCGGAAGGCCGAGCGTGAACCCGAAGCGCGACTCCAGGTAATGCCATTCGATGGGGTGGAAGCCGGCCCAGATGTGCGAAGGCCGGAAGGGGTAGGGGCTGATGGCGCAGGTCTTCCGGATGAACCGGTCGGCAATGCCGCGGGCATCGAAGAGCTCTAGCACGCGGGGCAGCAGCGTGCCGGCGCGCGACTGCACCCCCTCGGTGCGGCGCTCCAGCACCAGCGTGCGTGCGCCGGCGCCGGCCAGCTCGGCGGCCATGGTCAAACCCGACGGTCCGCCGCCGACCACGATTACGTCCCACTGCATCGTCTGTCCCCACCTTCTGCCAGGCTGCCGCCCGATATGGCCTCGGGTGCGGCGCCGCTTGACGAGCATGGTCGGTCAGCCGGTCGACACACGTAAAGTTAATTGTTTAAATGCAATGCATTTGCGGCATAAATGGAGTGGCGATGCGTTTCAACAAGCTCGACCTCAACCTCCTGGTGGTGCTCGATGCCCTTCTGGCCACGCGCAGCGTGAGCCGCGCCGCCGAGCGAGTCTTCCTGAGCCAGCCGGCCACGAGCCTGGCACTGGGTCGCCTGCGGGACTATTTCGACGACGAATTGCTGGTGCCCGTGGGCAAGACGCTGGTGCTCACGCCGCTGGCCGAACAGCTGATCAAGCCGGTACGGGAGGTCCTGCTGCAGATACAGACGGTGACCCGCGCCCGGCCCACCTTCGACCCGGCGACCGCCACGCGGCGGTTCACCATCGAGTCGTCGGACTACGTCATCGCCGTGCTGCTGTCCGAAGTGGTCAGGCGCGCCGCACGGCTGGCGCCCCTGATGCAATTCGACCTGCGGGCCATCAGCCCGCAGACCCACGAGCACCTGGACAGCGGCGAGATCGAACTGCTCATCGCGCCGGAGTTCGCCATCGTGCAGGGCCATCCCGCCGAGCCGTTGTTCGAGGACACGTTTTCCTGCCTGGTCTGCCAGGCCCATTCCGCGCCGGACGCCGCGATCTCCAGGGAGGCCTATTTCGCCGCGGGACACGTCGGGGTGGAGTGGGGCGGCGGGAGGCGCATCACCTACGACGCGCGGATGCTGGCGGGTAGCCGGCAGGTGCGGCGGCAGGACGTGATCGCGCCCAACTTCACGCTGGTGCCCGAGCTGCTGGTGGGAACGCCGCGCATCGCGACGCTGCCCACGAGGCTGGCTAGGCATATGGCCGCGCGTTTTCCGCTGCGAGTGGTGCCGTGCCCGATCGCGATTCCGCGGTTTGCCGAGAACGTGCAGTGGCACAAGTACCAGGAGCGCGATCCAGCGATCTCGTGGTTGCGCGAGCTACTGCGCACTACCGCCCGCGACCTGCCGCCACTGGATGCGTCGCGCCGGGGGCCGCCGCGTCGCCGGCGCCACCCAGTTCGTCACACCGGGGAATTTTCCTGAAAGGCCTTGAGCCCCTCGGGCCGCGCCGTCTCGATATGCTGCTTCAGCGCCGCCTGGAATTCCGAGAACTCCTTGCCTTCGCGGCTGGCGAGATACAGCGGCAGCGTCAGGACCAGCCCGGGCGTGCGCACCCAGCGCAGTTCGCCGCGCGCCAGTTCTCGTTCGACGGCCGTCTTGCTGAAGAAGCACACGCCCACGTCGCGCCGCACCGCTTCTTTCTGCGCTTCCGGGTGTCCCAGGTTGAGGACGATGCGGCGGGAGGGAATGCCGTTCGCCCGCAGTTGCCCTTCTTCCAGTTGCTGCATCACCGCGCTGTTGGCAGTGCTGATGAAAGGCAGCTTCGACACTTGTTCGCGTTCCACCTGCTCGCCCACCCATCTGCTGTCCGGCGCGCTGACCAGCAGCAGTTCTTCGTCCCATAGCGGCCGTACCGCCAGGCCGTCCAGGTTCTGCGTCGGCGCGATGATGAGCACCGAGAAGTCGCAGGCGCCGGTGCGCGTGGCCTCCAGGGCCAACTGCGGATTCGAGATCGAGAGATGCACCTGGCCGTCCGGCCGCAATGCCTGGAAGTCGCAGATCAGTTGCGGCAGCAGATAGGAGCCCACGCTCATCGATGCGGCGACGACGGCCTGGCCGGGGCCGATGTCGGTCGAGCCGCCCAGTTCCCGTTCAAGCTCGCGGGTTCGGGTAATGACCTCCTGCGCCCACTTGTAGACGCGCTGTCCTGTTGCGGTGAGGGCGATACCCCGGCCCTCGCGGCGCACCAGGCTCGCGCCGAGCTTTTCCTCCAGGCTGCGCACGTGCGAGGTGACCACGGGCTGGGTGATGAACAGATAGTCGGCGGCGCGCGTGACGCTTTGCAGTTCGGCGACCACGCAGAACACCTCGAGTTTCTGCAGCGTGAGATAGGGATCGAAGCGGGCCATGATTTTCCATCCATAGTCGTCTGACTATGTTTCATTGAAAAACTTTGAATTAGACGAATGGTTGGCGTCAACCTAGGATCTGTCCCAACGGATGGAGACACCATGACACCCAACAAACAACGCGGGGTCGCGCGCATCGTGCGCGGCCTGGAACGCGCCGCCACCAGCCTGGAGCTCGCGCTTGCCAGCGCGCTGCTGGCGGCGGTGGCGATCAACGTGGCCAACGTCGTGGCGCGCTACGTGTTCGGCCGCTCGATCACCGGCGCCGACGAATTGCAGGTCTATCTCATGGCCGCGCTGGCTTTCTTCGGCTCCGCGGTAGCCGCCGTGCGGGGCCAGCATCTGCGCATGGATGTCCTGAACCGGTTCTTCCCGCACGAGCTGCGGCGCTTCCTGGCCGCCCTGGAGGCGGCGGCTGCCGTGGCGCTGTGCGGCTTCGTGTGTTTCGTGTCCACCAGCTACGCCTGGCGCATCCACCAGATCGGCAGTGTGAGCGAGAACGGCCATATCCCGATGTGGATTCCGCATTCGCTGGTGGCCGTGGCTTTCGCGACGATGGTGGTGGTGGGCCTGATCGACGTGGCGCTGCGCCTGGCCGGCGGCGGACTGCGGGAGCGCGACCGGATGGGCGTGGCCGACGAGGTGTTGTCATGAGTTTCGCATTGGGCTTCCTGCCGCTCGGCCTGCTGCTGCTGGGCTTTCCCATCTTCCTGGTGCTGCTGGCCTCGGTCAGCGTGGCGCTGCTGTTCTTCATGGAGGTGCCGCTCTCGGCGCTGCACCAGAATCTGTTCGGCGCCATCGACGCATACGCATTGCTCGCGATCCCGTTCTTCATTTTCGCCGGCGAGCTGATGGGCCGGGGATCGGTGGCGGACCGGCTGGTCGGCTTCGTCAACGCCGGCGTGGGCTCCGTGCGCGGCAGCCTGGCCGTGACGACCGTGGGGTCGTCCGCCCTGTTCGGCGCGATCTCCGGCGTCAGCGCGGCCACTGTCGCCACCATCGGCCGGGTCATGCTGCCGGCGCTGCGGCGCAGCGGCTATCCCGAGAAATTCTCCGCCGGGCTGCTCACTGCCGTGGGCGCGATCGACATCATCATTCCCCCCAGCATCCCCATGATCGTCTATGGCGCGGCCGCGCAGCAATCCGTGCCCCGGCTCTACGCCGCGGGCGTGCTGCCGGGGCTGCTGCTTGCGGGCATGCTGTGCGGCTACGTGATCTGGTATGCGCGGCGGCACCGCATCGGGGGCGGCGAGCGGTTCTCCTGGACGGTGTTCGGCCGGGCCGCGGCGCGCGGCATGGGCGCCCTGGGCGCGCCCATCATCATCCTGGGGGGCATCTACGGCGGCGTCTTCTCGCCCACCGAGGCGGCGGCGGTGGCGTGCCTGTACGCCATCGTGGTCGCGCGCTACTTCTACCGGGAGCTGTCGTGGCGCGACATTCTCGCCAGTGCGGGAACGACCGCGGTGTTCACGGGGCAGATCCTCATCATCGTGGCCTGCGCCAACGTGTTCGGCTGGCTGTTGACGGTGCACCAGGTGCCGGCGGCGCTGGTGCAGTGGCTGACCGACCTGCACCTGCCGGGCTGGTCGCTGCTGCTGGCGATCAACATCCTGCTGCTGGCGGTGGGCTGCTTCATCGACCCGCTGTCGGCCATCCTGCTGCTGTCGCCGCTGCTCATGCCGCTGGTGACGGCGATAGGCGTGGACCCGATCCACTTCGGCATCATCCTCACCGTCAACCTGTCGATCGGACTGTTCCACCCGCCTTTCGGCATCAACATCTTCGTGGCGCAGAGCGTGCTCAAGCTGCCGCTGGAGAGCATCTACCGGGGCATCGTGCCGTTCGTCGTCATCTACCTGATCGCACTGGGACTCATTACCTATATCCCCGGCATCTCGCTCTGGGGCATGCGCTTGCTGTTGAACTGAAAACCGGCCGCGACCGGCCTTCCACCACTGGAGACATCACCATGAACCGCCGTCAATGCCTCGCGCATCTGGCCGGCCTGGGAGCGTTCGCGTTCCTGCCCGCCGCCCGCGCGCAGAACCTGGTCATGAAGCTGACCACCACCACCACCGACGACCTGGGCGTGGATTGGCTGACCGCCTACAAGGCCAACATCGAGGCCGCGACCCAGAACAAGGTCAAGGGCCAGGTCTATCCGGCCAGCCAGCTCGGCACCGCGCAGCGCACCATCGAGGGCGTGAGCATGGGCACCGTGGAAATGGCGCTCAACGCATCCGGCATGTACGAGGGGCTGGATGCGCGGTTCGGCGCGCTGGCCGTGCCCGGCATGTTCGACAGCATTGACCATGGCATGAAGGTGCTGGCCGACGCCGACGTGAAGAAGCGCCTGGCGTCCATCGCGGCCAACAAGGGCGTCGAGGTTCTCACGACGCTCGTGCACTCGCAATGCAGCATCGTGTCGCGCAAGCCCATCCGCAAGCTGTCCGACCTGGCCGGGCAGAAGATCCGGGTGCCGGGTTCGTCGATACTGATCGCCCAGCTCAGGCAGCTGGGCGCCAACCCCGTGTCGATGTCGCTCGGCGAGGTCTTGCCGGCGTTCCAGAACGGCACCCTCGACGGCGTGTATTCGGGCACGCCCATCCCGTCGGCGCTCAAGTATTTCGACGTCGCCAAGTCGCAGACCCTGCTGCCTTCCACCTACATCTCGATCGTTGGGTTGGCGAGCCCGACCTTCCTCAAGTCGGCCGGGCCGCTGGAGGCCGCGCTGCGCCAGGCCGCGCGCAAGACCGACGCCGAGATCGGGCCCCGCGTGCACGCGCGCGTGGCCGAGGCTCGCGCCATCTGGGAGAAGGGCGGCGGCGAGATGATCGAACTGTCCGCGGCCGATGCCAAGACCTATCTGGATGCGGTGATTCCGGCGGCGATGAAGGAGCTCTCGCCGGAAGCCCGCAAGGATTACGAAGCGCTGCGGGCCGCCGGCGCCAAATACCGCGCCTGACGCGGATCGAATCTATCGGAGAAGCCATGCGTTCACATGAAATCCCGGCCGGGATCCTCCCCGCCCATCGCCAGCTCTTCTACGGAGGCGCCTGGCACGAGCCCCTGGCCGGCGTCTACGCGCCGACCATCAATCCGGCCTATGACGAGCCGCTGGCCGATGCGCCCGTGGCCGATGCGAGCGACGTCGATGCGGCGGTGCGCGCCGCGCAGGAGGCGTTTCCGGGCTGGGCCGCCATGCCGCCGATGGCGCGCGGCCGGCTGTTGCGCCGCGCGGCGGACATCCTGCGCGAGCATGCGCAGGAGCTGGCGCTGCTGGATTCGCTCAACAACGGCAATCCGGTATCCATCCTGGCCAAGGACGCCGGCTTTGCCGCCGACAGCCTCGATTACTTCGCCGGCCTGGCGCAGGAAGTCAAGGGCGAAACCCTGCCCATGGGGCCGGGGTACCTGGACTACACGGTGCGCGAGCCCCTGGGCGTCGTGGCGCGCATCGTGGCCTACAACCACCCGCTGATGTTCGCCGCCATGCGCATCGCCGCGCCGCTGGCAGCCGGCAATACCGTGGTGGTGAAGGCCCCGGACCAGGCGCCGCTGTCCATCATCCGGCTGGCGGAGCTGATCGGCGATGTGTTTCCCAAGGGCGTGGTCAATTTCCTGTGCGGCGGACGCGCGTGCGGCGAAGCGCTGGCGGCGCATCCGCTCGTGCGCAAGATCACCCTCATCGGCGGCGTGCCGACCGGCAAGGCGGTCATGAAGACCGCCGCCGACGGACTGAAGCCGGTGCTGCTCGAACTGGGCGGCAAGAACGCGCTGGTGGCCTATCCGGACGCGGATCTCGACAAGCTGGTGGAAGGTATCGTGGGCGGCATGAACTTTACCTGGTCGGGCCAGAGCTGCGGCTCCACCAGCCGGGTGTTCCTGCACGACAGTATCCATGACGAAGTCCTGGCGCGCGTCGCCGAGCTCCTGCCCCAAAGGCACCGTCCCGGGATCCCCTCCGATCCGGCCACCACCATGGGATCGCTGGTCAGCCGCGCCCAGCTGGAGAAGGTCGAGGGTTTCGTGAAGTCCGCCCTGGAGCAGGGAGCCAGGCTGGTGGCCGGCGGCCGCCGGCCCACGGATCCGGCGCTGCGGAACGGTTTCTTCTTCGAACCGACGGTGTTCGCCGACATGCGGCCCGACATGCGGCTGGCGCGCGAAGAGGTGTTCGGGCCCATCATGTCGGTGTTCCGCTGGTCCGACGAAGATGCGATGTGGGCCGACGTCAACGCCGTCGATTTCGGCCTGACCGGATCGATATGGACCCGCGACCTGGACACCGCGCACCGGGCGGCCCGCCGCATCCATACCGGCTACGTCTGGATCAACAACACCAGCCAGCATTTCATCGGCGCGCCTTTCGGCGGCGTCAAGCAATCGGGCATAGGCCGCGAGGAGTGCTTCGAGGAATTGCTCGAGTTCACCTACACCAAGAACATCAACCTGAAGCTGGCGTGACGTGAGCAACTACGACTACATCATCGTGGGCGCGGGCTCGGCCGGCTGCACGCTGGCCTATCGCCTGGGCGCGGATCCGGGCCTGCGGATACTGGTGCTGGAAGCCGGCGGCCGCGATCGCTCGCCCATCATCCAGGTGCCGCTGACCTGGGGCCTTATCCTCAAGCACAGGCTTTACGACTGGGGCTACTTCACCCAGCCCGAGCCCGGCATGGACGGCCGCCGCATCGAATGCGCGCGCGGCAAAATACTGGGCGGATCGACCTCCATCAACGGCATGGCCTACGCCCGCGGCGCCAGGGAAGACTACGATCATTGGGCGCGCGACCTGGGGCTCGAGGGCTGGTCCTATGACGACGTGCTGCCCTACTTCCGCCGCAGCGAGTCCTGGGAGGAGGGGAGCAGCGAGCTGCGGGGCGGCGATGGCCCGTTGACCGTGACGCGCCTGCACTACGACGATCCGCTGGTGGATGCCTTCCTGCGCGCGACCGACCTGGCCGGCTACCCGCGCAACGGCGACTACAACGGCGCCAGCATCGAGGGGTTCGGCCCCATGCAGGCGACCATACGCCGCGGCCGCCGCTGGAGCGCGGCCTCGGCATACCTGCGACCGGCCGTGGCGCGGGGCAACGTCGAAGTGTGGACCGGCGCCCTGACCACGAAGGTATTGATGGAGAAGGGGCGGGCGATCGGCGTCGAGGTACTGCGCGGCGGAAAGCGCGAGCGTATCGTGTGCGAGCGTGAAGTGCTGCTGGCCGGCGGCGTGATCAACACGCCGCAGCTGCTCATGCTGTCAGGCATCGGGGACGCGGCTCAGTTGCGGATGCATGGCATCCAGGCGAAGGTCGACCTGCCCGGCGTGGGCCGGAACCTGCAGGATCACGTGGTGTGCGACGTGCGCTGGCGCCGCAGCGAACCGGGGCCGCTGTATCGCGCCTTGCGTCTGGACCGCATCGGCATCGATCTGCTGCGTACGTGGATGTTCGGCACCGGGGTGTCGAGCAAGGTGCCGGCCGCGGCCGTGGGCCTGGTGCGCAGCCATCCGGAACTGGACCTGCCCGACCTGCAATTGCTGCTGGCGGCGGCGCCGATGAACGCGGGACCGCATTTCGGTCCGCTGCTCAAGCCGTACGTCGACGCCTACGCCATCAAGGGCGTGTTCATCGCGCCCGAGAGCCGCGGCAGCGTGACGCTGGGCAGCGGCGATCCCACCGCCCCCGCGGTGATTCGGCAGAACTTCCTTTCCACCGACTACGACAGGCGCGCCGTGCGCCAAATGGTGCGGATCATGCGCGCGATCGGCCAGCAACCGCCCATGGCGCCATTCCGGGGGGAAGAGCTCGCGCCCGGGCCGCAGGCAACCAGCGACGAGGACATCGATGCCTTCGTGCGGCGCACGGCCATTACCCTGCACCATCCCGTGGGCACTTGCAAGATGGGGCACGAGCGGGATCCGCTCGCGGTGCTGGACGCGCAGATGCGGGTGCGCGGCGTGGACGGGCTACGCGTGGTGGACGGGTCGGCCATGCCGCGAGTCGTGCGGGGTCCCACCAACGCGCCCATCATCATGATGGCGGAAAAGGCGGCCGACCATATCCTGGGCCGGCCGCCGCTGGCGCGGAACCGACGGGGCGCGGAACCGCCCCGGGAACCGCGGGAGGCCGCCGAGGCTGTGTCGGCCTGAGGACGCGGAGCCCCGCGGATCCTAGGCCGCCGCTAGCCGGGGCACGGCGCGGCGGGGTTCCTGTCCGGTGAAGGAGAAGTCCACTTCCGGCTGGCGCCCGTCGATGATCTCGGCCACGGCGCGGCCCGAACCGCAGCCATGCGTCCAGCCCAGGGTGCCATGGCCCGTGTTCAGATACAGGCCGCGGACCTTCGATGCGCCGATGTAGGGCACGTTGCCCGGCGTGGCGGGCCGCAGGCCGGCCCAGTAGCGTGCCAGCTCGGGCCGGCTCATGCCGGGGAAGATCTCCAGCGTGCGCTTGACCAGCGCTTCGCACCGCACCTGGTTCAACTCCAGCGTGTAGCCGTTCAGCTCCGCCGTGCCGGCCACGCGCAGCCGGTCGCCAAGGCGCGAGAACACGAGCTTGTATTCGTCGTCGGTCAGGCTTACCTGCGGCGCCAGCGCGGGGTCCAGCACGGGCAGCGTGGCCGAGTATCCCTTGGCCGGATAGATGGACAGCGGTACGCCGGCCTGCCGCGCCAGCAACGGGCTGAAGCTGCCCAGGGCCAGCACGTAGGCGTCGCCGTCGACGATTTCGTAGCCGCCGGTCTCGCCGGCGATCTCGACCCCGGTCATGGCGCCGCCTTCGGTGCGCAGCGCCTGGATGCGCACGCCGTAGCGGAACGTGACGCCCCGCTCGGCGCAGAGGGCTGCCAGGCGGGTAGTGAACAAATGCACGTCGCCCGACTCGTCGGCGCTGGTATAGGTGGCGCCGGCCAGGCGCGGCCCGATCCGGGCCAGCGCCGGCTCGATGCGCACGGCCTCGTCGCGGTCGATGACGCGGCGCTCGCATCCCATCTCCCGCATGACGCGCGCCGGTTCCATGGCGGCATCGAACTCTTTCTGGCTGGTATAGAAATGCAGGATGCCGCGCTGCAGATGGTCGTACTGGATGCCGGTCTCGGCGCGCAGTTCCTGCAGGCTGGTCCGGCTATAGGTGCCGAGGTTCAGGATCTGGACCATGTTGTGCAGCGACCGCGCGGCAGTGCATTCGCGCAGGAACTGCAGGCCCCATTTCCATTGCTGCGGATCGGCGCGCAGCCGGAACAGCAGCGGCGCGTCTTCGCGCCCGAGCCAGCGCAGCAGCTTCAGGGGGGCGGAGGGGTTGGCCCAGGGCTCGGCATGGCTGACGGAAATCTGGCCGCCGTTGCCGAAACTGGTTTCGCGGGCCGCGCCCGCGTTGCGTTCGAGGACGACGACTTCGTGCCCGGCCTTGGCGAGGTACCAGGCCGACGCGACGCCGGTGATGCCGGCGCCCATGACGATGACTTTCATTGCAGGCTCTCGGAAATAGCAGGGGCAAGCGGCCATGCCGCTTGCCCCTACTGTCCTTTTGCCTGAGAGATTCGCGTGCGCCGGATGGCGTCGCTTGCCCCTTCGGCGGCCGCGCTCGAGTCCGGGCGCGACGCTCTCCAGTTGTTTGGTTGCCAGTCTTGAAACCTGAGCGTTTCAGGGGATACGCCTTCGGTAGAAGCGCAGGATGCGTCGCTTCGTTCTCCTGGTGCAGCCAGGATAGCATGGCGGTCGCGCGATTGCCATGGACCGCGCGGCGGCAGGCCGATGCGGCGCGTGGCGCTCAGTGACGCGACAGGCGCAGGAGCAGGCTGACGAGTTCGCCTTGCCTGTGAGTGCCGGTCTTGACGAAGAGCGCGCGCAATTGCGTGCGCGCCGTGCTCAATGCGATGCCCTGGTTTTGCGCGTACTCGGCGAGGCTGCATCCTTCTTGCAGCCGCGCGGCCAGCCGGGCCTCGGCGCGGCTGAACTGGAACAGGTCGGCCAGGCGCAGGGTCAGCAGCGCGGGGTCGACCACGCTCACCACCGCCAGCGGCCGCTCTTGCGGATTGTCCGGATGGGTATCGGGCAGCGGCGCCACGAGTATCTCGGCGCCGCCGGCGCTGGGAGGGGCGATGCGGCCGCCGCGCGCCGGCCCGGATCGGGCGAGCGCTTGCTCGATGGCACTTTCCAGCCGGCCGGTCGTGGTTCGCCGGGGGCGGACGTAGCCGCCTTGTTCGCACAAGGCGCCATCCGGCAGCGCCGCGTAGCGTTCCGCCGCGGCGTTGCGATAGGCCACCCGCCGCTCGTCGTCGAGCAGCCACAGAGGCGTCGGCAGCCCGTCGAGCAGCCGCTCGCGCTGGCGCAAGCCCTCTCGAACGGCCGACATCGCATCGAACATCCGGCCGGCCCGCCGCAGGTGCGGAGCGATGCGCGCGAGCAGTTCATCGTGGGCGGCATCGGTCTGTGCGCCAATGGCCGTGAGGACGGCCAGGTAGATGCGGGAGCCATCGCCGGTGAGCTGGATCGACGCGCGGTCGTCGATGCCGTAGGCCTGCTGGAACTCCCGGTAGTAGGGATGGCTGGCCACCACGCCGGTTCCCAGGTCGCGCCGGTCGTGGCACCACTGGCCGGCCTCGTGCGTGGCGATCCAGGGACGCACCGGATCGATCCCGCCGTAGTGGCCGTTGTAAGCCTCGATGGCGGTGGGATCGCACCGGATCGATGCCGTGACGGTGGCCTGGTTCTGCCCGGGATCGCGGATCGCCATGGCGCCCGACTGCCGGCCGCTGGCCGCGACGAGGGCCTCGAGCAGGCCGGGCCAGCGCGATGCGTCGAGCACGCTCTCGTAGCAGTGTTCGACCAGCGCGTCGTAGGTTTCCAGGGACGGGATGCTGCCCATGACGGACCTTGAGTGAGTATCGTTACATCATGTTACGTTCCTTGCGAAGCGGGCAATCACTTTTCTCGTTTGCCAGCATCAGGAAAACCCTGCGCGTTTCGAGCCGGGGCGGGGGCCGCGGCGCCCCGGGGTACTATTCCGCTATGACCACCAATGCGCTGCATGCCGGGGCCAAGCCCGTGGCATTCCCCGGTTCCGGACCCGCCCTGCGGGTCGAGCGGCTCGACAAGCGTTACGGCGGCCGCGCCATCGTGGACGGGCTCTCCTTCCAGATCGCGCGCGGCGAATGCTACGGCCTCTTGGGGCCGAACGGTGCAGGCAAGACCACGACCTTGCGCTCCGTACTGGGGCTCACGCCCATCGACGGCGGCGCCATCCGCCTGCTGGACCACGACGTGCCGGCGCAGGCCCGGCAGGCGCGGACGCGCATAGGCGTGGTGCCGCAGATGGACAACCTCGATCCCGATTTCACCGTGGAAGAGAATCTGCTGGTGTTCGGCCGCTATTTCGGCCTTGCCGACGCCGAGATCCGCCGGCGCATTCCCGGCCTGCTGGAATTCGCCTCGCTCGAATCCAAGCGCACGGCTCGCATCAACGAATTGTCGGGAGGCATGAAGCGGCGCCTGACGCTGGCCCGGGCGCTGGTCAACGATCCGGACCTGATCGTGATGGACGAGCCCACCACCGGCCTGGATCCGCAGGCCCGCCACCTGATCTGGGAACGCTTGAAGACCCTGCTGGGGCGGGGCAAGACGATCCTGCTGACCACGCATTTCATGGACGAGGCCGAGCGCCTGTGCGACCGGCTGGGGCTGGTCGATCATGGTCGGATGATCGCCGAGGGCGCGCCGCAAGAGCTGATCGCGCGCCATGTGGAGCCGGAAGTCGTGGAGGTGTTCGGCGACGACGCGTTCGCTTGGCTCGAACGCCATCGGGCGGCCATGCCGGGCCGGGTGGAGGTCAGCGGCGAAACCGTCTATTGCTATACCGCCGAGCCCGAGCGTGTGCTGAGTTATCTGCGGGATGGCGGAAGGCTGCGTTACCTGCATCGTCCGGCCAACCTGGAAGACCTGTTCCTGCGCATCGCCGGCCGGGATTTGCGCGAGTAGGATGGCTCCTCCGGCGCGCTTGCGCTTGGGCGGCGGGGGCGCGTGACGTCATGGAAATCGAGATGAGTGAGCAGGTGATGAGACCTTCGGGGGCCGGCATCTGGGGGCTGCCCCGGCCGGGACGCGGCTGCATTCCGGTGCTACGGCGCAATTTCCTCGTGTGGCGCAAGACCGCGTTGACCACGATCCTGGGCGATGTGATGGACCCCATGGTGGCCCTGCTCGCCCTGGGGTACGGGCTGGGCAGCCTGCTGCCAGGCATAGACGGCGTGCCCTACGTGACCTTCCTCGCCGCCGGCTCCATCTGCATGGGGGCGCTTTATGCGGCGACCTTCGAGGCAACCTACAGCGCCTTCTCCCGGCTGCACATCCAGCGGTCCTGGGATGCCATGCTCAATACGCCGCTCTCCCTCGACGACGTCGTTTTCGCCGAGATCCTCTGGGCCGCGGCCAAGAGCATGAAGAGCGGCCTGGCGATCCTGCTGGTGGTGGCGGCGCTGGACATCTCCCGCGCGGTCACGCTGCTGTGGATACCGCTCGTGCTTGCGCTCATCGGGGTGGCCTTCGCCGCGTTGGCGCTCGTCATGTCCGCGCTGGCCAAGGGCTTCGACTTCTTCATGTACTACTTCACGCTTGGCGTGACGCCCATGGTGTTCCTGTCGGGGGTGTTCTTTCCCGTGTCGCAGCTGCCCGACGCGCTGGTGCAGGCGGCCCGTCTGCTGCCCCTGGCGCCGGCCATCGAGCTGGTCAGGCCGCTGGTGCTGGGGCGCGTGCCCGACCATCCATGGGCCCACGTGCTGCAGCTCGCGGCGACGGCCGCCGCGGCGGTGTGGCTCGCGTCCGCGCTGATGCGCCGCCGCCTGTTGCGCTAGGGGCGCGGGTATTTTGATGGAGATTATTATGTCGTTGTCGCGTCATGATGCTGATGAAGTGGTTCTGGTGCTGAGCAATGCGCCGGACGCCGAGACTGCCCAGCGCATCGCCCGCCGCCTGGTGGAAGGCGGGCAGGCCGCCTGCGTGAACGTCGGCGCGCCGATGCGGTCCATCTACCGGTGGCAGGGGGAAGTGGAGTCCGCCGACGAGATTCCGCTGTTCATCAAGACCACCGCGGCCCGCTTGCAGGCCGTACGAGAGGCGATTGCCGGACTGCATCCCTACGAGGTGCCCGAGATCATCGCCGTGCCCATAACCGAAGGATTGCCGGCCTACCTGGATTGGGTCCGGCAGGAAACGCAAAACTGATGTCCATGTTCCGTTCCTTGCCCGCTCTCGGTTCGCGTCCTTTCTGGATGCTGGCCTGCCTGCTGTGGGCCTGCGCCGTCTTCCTGCCGCGGCCCGCTCCGGCGCAAGAGTTCCTCCCCCCCGAGCAGGCATTCCGCTTCTCGGCCCGTGCCGTGGCGCCGGACGCCGTCGAGTTTTCCTGGCAGATCGCGCCGGGCTATTACATGTACCGCGAACAGTTCCGTTTCGTCGCCGAGCCGCCGGAAGTGCAACTGGGCGATCCGCAGCTGCCGCCCGGGCAGGTGAAGTTCGACCAGACCTTCGGCAAGGAAGTGGAGACCTATCGCGACAGCGTGGCTGTCCGGCTCACCATCCCCACCGGCGCCGCCTTCGCGCTGACCGTGACCAGCCAGGGATGCGCCGACGCGGGCCTGTGCTATCCGCCGGCCGAGCACAAGGTCCGCGTGCGGCCGGCCTCCGCGGCCGGCGGTCTGCCGCAGATCGAGGGCGGCGCCGGATCGCCCTCGGCCTGGTCGGTATTTGCGGGGACCGACGACGTGGGCCTCGCAGGCATGCTGGCCGGCAGTGGCCTGGTCCGTACGGCATTGATATTTCTCGGGCTGGGCGTCCTGCTGTCCCTGACCCCCTGCGTGCTGCCCATGGTGCCCATTCTGTCCGCCATCGTGGTAGGCGACGCCGCGACCGCCAGCCGGCGGCCGCGGCTGCGCGGCCTGGGCCTGGCCGCGGCCTACGTGCTCGGCATGTCGGTGGTCTATACGGCGGTCGGCCTGCTGGCGGCCTTGAGCGGCGTCAGCCTGGCGGCCACGCTGCAGACCCCATGGGTCCTGGGCGCGTTCGCCGTGCTGCTGGCCGTGCTGGCGCTGGCCATGTTCGACGTGTTCACGCTGCAATTGCCCTCGCGCTGGCAGACCGCCTTGTCGAACCGGGTCGCGCGGCTGCCGGGGGGGCGGGCCACCGGCGCGCTCGCCATGGGTGCCGTCTCGGCCTTGATCGTCGGCCCCTGCGTGGCCGCGCCGCTGGCCGGGGCATTGCTCTACGTCTCGCAAACGGGCGACGTGTGGCTGGGCGGCGCCGCGCTGTTCGCGCTGGCCTGGGGAATGGGCGTGCCGCTGCTGGCGGCGGGCGCTTCCGCCGGCGCCTTGCTGCCCAAGGCCGGAGCCTGGATGGACGGCGTGAAGCGGCTCTTCGGCATGCTGCTGCTCGCGGTGGCCTGGTGGATGCTGTGGCCGGTCCTGCCGGGCTGGGTGCAGATGGCGGGGTGGGCCGTCCTGGCCATACTCGCGGCCGCCTTGCTGCATGCTTTCGACGCCTTGCCGGCCGGGGCCGGCACCGGACGCCGGATGATGAAGGGCGTGGGCGTCCTGTTCGCGCTGGCCGGCGCGCTGCAGGCGATCGGCCTGGCCAGCGGCGGGCGCGACCCGCTGCAGCCGCTGGCCCATATCGCCGCCTCGGATCCGGCGCGGCAAGCGCCCGGCGCCGCGCCCACGGGGATGCAAGAGACTCCCGCCGCGGGCGGGGAATTGTGGACTCCTCCGGGAAGCGCCATCTCCCGGCCGGCCGCCGGCGGCGCCGTGTTCGAACGGGTGCGCAACGTGGCCGAGCTTGATGCGCTGCTTGCCGCGTCCGATCGCCCCGTCATGCTGGACTTCTATGCCGACTGGTGCGTGTCGTGCAAGGAGATGGAGGCCTTGACCTTTCCACGGCCCGAGGTGGCGCAACGCCTTGCCCGCCTGCGCCTCGTGCAGGCCGACGTGACCGCCAACAATGCCGACGACCGCGAGCTGCTCAAGCGCTTCAAGCTGTTCGGGCCGCCGGGCATCGTGTTCTTCGCTCCGGGCGGACAGCCGCTGGGGCAGCGCGTCATCGGCTTCCAGGGAGCCGAGCGGTTCGCGCGCGTGCTGGACGACGTGCTGGCCGCTTCCGGGCACTGAGGAGGCCCAAGGCGTGCGCGCCGCCGGCCTGTCAGCCCAGCGCTCGTATCAATTGCACCAGCTCCACCTGGCGGCGGCAGCCGGTTTTCCTGAAGAGATTCTTCAGGTGGCTGCGCACGGTGGTCAGCGATATTCCCTGCGCGGCGGCAAAGCCCTTGACGGTTGTGCCGGCCGCCAGCGCCTGGGCGAGCCGCGCCTCGGTAGGCGTGATCCCCAGCGCCTTCGACAGCAGACCGGCCTCGAGGGGCAGGTTCTCGCCCGCGACGGAAAAAATGACCAGGGCCAAGGGCGTCGTGCGCAGGCCGGCGAGCGGGTGCAAGGGTTCGAGCGGCACGACGGTGATCCAGACCTTGCCGGAAACGGTGTTGGCGGTGAAGAGATCCGCCTTCCGGGTGGGCGAGCAGGCGGCCTGCAGAGCCGTCCGCAACCTGGGCTGGGCCTGGACGTCCCGCAGGCAGAGCATGTCCGCCTTCGTGCCCAGCCAGTCGGCGGTCCGCAGGTGCCGCTCGGCCCGGGCATTGGCATATTCGACGCGCCCCTGCGCATTCGCCACCGCGACCCCGCGCGGTAGATAATCCAGGGCGGTGCGGCCCAGCAGGGCCTCGCGGCTCAGCTGGCGCATGTGCGAGCGCAGCCGTCCCGCGCGCACCATGTCGGGCATGACGAGTGTCAGCAGGGCGCGCTCGCGTTCGCCGTAGGCGCGATGGTCGAAGGCCCGCATGATGCCGAGGTAGTCGCGCGACGAGGCGTCCTCGCGCACCAGCGCCGCCATCGAATGCCGCAGGTCCACGCTGCGCAGGAAGTCGGCGTAGACCGCCGATCGCGACATCTGCCGGCTGTCCAGGTGCTCGTGGTCCAGGATGAAGCTTCCCTCGCGCAGGCGCGAGATGAGCGCGACCCGTTCGTCGCGGGTCGCGTAATGCTGTTCGTATTCGGCGACCTTGCCCTGGGGCGCGTCCCTGAAGGCCAGGCCTTCCACGACGGCGCCGGTGCCGCGATCGACCGTGATGTGATGGAACGCCTGCCCATCCACCGCCGTCCTGAGCAGTTCCAGGCCGGCCAGCCATTGGTCCGGCGAAGCAATGCCGTCATAGAGACGTGCGGCGATGGCGCCGACGCGGCGCTGCAGGGAGAGGGGCTCGGCCATGGCGGATCCCGGTCAGAGTCGTTCGGCGGGGTCGTCGCTGGACTTGCCGGCTCGCAACCCCGCCTTGCGTGCGAGCGCCTCGGCCACCCGGTAGGGGCGCATTTCAAGGAAACGACGGGCCGAGAACCAGGTCCACAGCAGCATCGCCAGCAAGACCATGCCGACGATGATCCACCAGAACGCGCCGCGTTCGTGCAGCAGCGGCATGTAGTCGAAGTTCATGCCGAAGATGCCGGTGATGAGCGTGAGCGGCATGAAGATGACGGTGACCACCGTCAGGATGCGCATGATCTCGTTGGTGCGGTGGGCGGTGGCGGAAAAGTGGAGCTGCACCGCGTTCTCCACCGACGACTCCATGCGGCGGGCATGGCTCAGGACACGGTTGACGTGTTCCATGACATCGTTGATGCGCACCAGCAGCGCGTCGCGCCGCTGGTCGAAGGCGCCCGAGCCCCAGGCGTCTTCGCTTCGGTCCATGGCCGCATCGCGCAACTCGGACAACGCATCGTATTGCTCTTCGCAGATATTCTCGAGGCGCCGCAGCACGATGCGGGCATCGAGCAGCGCCAGCCAGTTGCGGAACCGGCCGCTGGGGTTGAGCAGCTCGCGCTGCCACCGGTCCAGCTGCAAGGTGAGGGGCTGGCGCAGCGCCAGGTACTTGTCGACCATGCCGTTGAGCAGCCTCAGCATCAGCTCCGCGGGGCCGGACGGCGGGCGGCTCAGCGGCCCGATGGTGCTGGGCGTGCGGTCGCGCCGTTCCTCCCGGACCGCCTCGCCGCGCTGCTCGGCCAGGCGGCGCTTCATCTCTTCGCAAGTGGTGCTGTGGCCGTGGCGCACCGACAGCAGCGCCTGTTTCAGGACGAAGAACGACACGGGCTGGGTGCGCAGGCTCGCCAGCAGCGGGATGCCGACCTTGCCGTTGCCGGCCGTGCGCGCTTCGGATGGCGGCGCGTCCGTCACGATGCGCCGGAACACCACCATCTCGTAGGTGATCGTATTGTCGAAGTACGAAGGATGGACCGGATTGATGGCATCCTGCAGGTGCAAGTCATGCAGGTGCACGCCGGTCAGCCGTTCGATTTCCTCGCGCCAGGCCTCGGGATTCTGCGCCACTTCCTCGGCGTTCGCGTCTATCCACAGGAAGCCTTTGCTGGCGGCCAGCTGCGCCGCGTTGTGTGGACGGGGCCCTCCGTTCTCCGAAATCCAGAGGACGTCCATGGCTTCACCCCTTCAGCTTGCGGGCCGCGTCGAGCGCAAAGTAGGTCAGGATGCCGTCGGCGCCGGCGCGCTTGAAGGCGAGCAGGGCTTCCATCACCACCTTGTCCTCGTCCAGCCAGCCGTTGGCGCAGGCCGCCTTGATCATCGCGTACTCGCCGCTGACCTGGTAGGCGAAGGTCGGCACGCGGAAAGTGTCCTTGACCCGCCGCAGGACGTCCAGGTAGGGCATGCCGGGCTTGACCATGACCATGTCCGCGCCTTCCCGCAGGTCCAGCGCGACTTCGCGCAGCGCCTCGTCGATGTTGCCCGGGTCCATCTGGTAGGCCGCCTTGTTCGACTTGCCCAGGTTGGAGGCCGAGCCCACCGCGTCGCGGAAGGGGCCGTAGAAGGCGCTGGCGTACTTGGCCGAGTAGGCCATGATGCGGGTGTGGATGTGGCCGGCGGCCTCCAGCGCGCCGCGGACGGCCCCGATGCGGCCGTCCATCATGTCGCTGGGCGCGACGATGTCCACGCCTGCCTCGGCCTGCGCCAGGGCCTGCTTGACCAGGATCTCCACCGTCGGCTCGTTCAGGACGTAGCCGGATTCGTCGATCAGGCCGTCCTGGCCGTGGCTGGTGTAGGGGTCGAGCGCAACGTCGGTCAGGATGCCCAGCTCCGGCAGGCGCTTCTTGAGCTCGGCGACCACGCGCGGGACCAGGCCATCGGGACGGGTTGCCTCGATGCCGTCCGGCGTCTTGAGCTCCGGTGCGATGACCGGGAACAGGGCCAGGACCGGGATGCCGAGCTCGACGCATTGTTCGGCCACCGGCAGCAGGGTGTCGAGGCTGTAGCGTTCGACGCCGGGCAGCGAAGGCACCGGCTGGCGCAGGCCCTTGCCCTCGGCCACGAAAACGGGATAGATCAGGTCGTCGGCCGAGAGCCGGCTCTCGCGCACCAGGCGCCGGGTGAAATCATCGCGCCGCAGGCGGCGGGGCCGTCCGGCGGGAAAATCGGCGAATACTTCGTGTTGGCTCATTGCTTTGCGTCCAGTCGTTGCGGCGAGGCGGGAGGGGCGGCACCCCGCCATCGCAAGATATCATCGCATCGCCCCTGCCGTCACGGCGCGACCTGCGGCAGCAGCCAGCCCTCGATGTGGGCCGCGGCTTCTTCCAGGCCGATGCGATGCGTCGAGGAAAACGCCACGGTATGCAGGGCGCCGATGGCCGCCAGTTCCTTCTTGACGGCGAACTGGGCCTTGATGCGCTGCCCGTAGGGGAACTTGTCGGCCTTGGTCAGCAAGGCCAGGACCGGCTTGCCCGCGGGAGCGATCCAGTCGACCAGGTTGCGGTCCAGGTCCGTGACGCCGCGGCGGATGTCCACCAGCATCACCACGCCGGCCAGCGAGGCTCGGTTGCGCAGATAGCCGCCCAGCACCTGCGCCCACTGCGACCGGTCTTCCCTGGCCACCGAGGCATAGCCGTAGCCGGGCAGGTCGACCAGGAACCCGAGGTCGCGCTCGGGCTCGATCGGGTCGGGGATGCCGAACATGTTGATGAGCCGGGTGCGGCCCGGCGTCTTGCTGGAAAACGCCAGACGCTTCTGCTGGGTGAGGACGTTGATCGCCGACGACTTGCCGGCGTTGGAGCGGCCGACGAAGCAGACTTCCGGCGCTCCGGGCGGGGGCAGTTGGTCGAGCCGGGCGGCGGACGTCGTGAAATGGGCGCGATGGAGTATGGACACTGGGCGTCGCTGCGCGGCGAAATTGAGTAAGAACCGCCTATTGTAAGGCTCGGGCCCGCGCCGCGACGCCTTGCCCGGCGGCCGCCGCCGGGAGTCATCCGATCTTCTTGAGTTCCTTCTTGAACAGCTGCTGCCGCTGCACGTAGCTCTCCACCCCTTTGCGGATGCGCGCGATGTCCTCGTCGGTCAGCTCGCGCACGACCTTGGCGGGCGCGCCCAGGATCAGGGAGCGATCGGGGAAGACCTTGCCTTCGGTGACGATGGCGCCCGCGCCCACCAGGCAATTCTTGCCGATGACCGCCCGGTTCAGCACCACCGCCTGGATGCCGATGAGCGAACCGTCGCCGATGGTGCAGCCGTGGAGCATGGCCTGGTGGCCGACGGTGACGTAGTCGCCCACGATGAGCTTGAGGCCGGGATCGGTGTGCAGCACCGCGCCTTCCTGCACGTTGCTCGAATCGCCCAGGACGATGTCGTCGTTGTCGGCGCGGATCACCGCCCCCGGCCAGACGCTGGCGTTTTCGCCCAGCCGGGCCTTGCCGATGACCGTGGCGCCTTCGGCCACGTATGCGGATGCTGGAATGTGGGGCGCGTCGGCGCCGAGCTGATAAACCGCCATGTCGATGTCCCTGCCCGAATGTTTTTAATCGGCTACTCTGTAGTTGCTATAATAAGAGGTTTCTTAAAGTCGGAAAGTGCAAGCATGGGGCCGTGCGCCTTGCGGCTTTCCCCGGCAGCATTGCAGTACAAGAACTCGCAGTAGAAGAACGTTCACCTCCGGCGCGAGCCGGGCCGAATGAATAAATGGGGGTAAGTGGGCCCCGCGGAGACGCCTGCAGGAAGAGTTTTCCCGCCGTGTCCACCCGTCCGTCCGGACGGTCGGAACCAGCAGGAATGGCAGGAGACAAGGCATCCGTGAGTCGCGTATCCCTAGCCTGATTTTTAGGAATTTAGGTCGAGGTTTTCATGAAGCGTGTGCTGTCCCTGATGCTTGTTGCGAGCGGAGCGATGTTGGGCGCGGCCGCCGTGCCGTCCCTGGCCGCCGATGCCCAGCCCCGGCCCAAGGTCGATGCGGCCAAGGGCGAGCAGTTGTTCACCAATGGCGATCCTGCCCGCAACATCATTTCCTGTGCCAGTTGCCACGGCCCTGGCGGCAACAGCCCCGGCGCCGCCAATCCCAAGCTGGCCGGACAGCACCCCGAATACCTCTACAAGCAGCTCGTCAACTTCAAGGTCAAGGAAGGCGCCAAGACTCCCGAGCGGGTCAACGCGGTCATGAACGCCAACGTGGCCGGCCTGACCGACGAAGACATGCGCAACATCTCCGCCTACCTCGGCGCCCAGACGCTCAAGCCCGCCGTGGCCAAGAACAAGGACACGGTCGAGCTCGGCCAGCGCATCTTCCGCGCCGGCATCGCCAGCAAGGGCGTGCCGGCCTGCGTCTCGTGCCACAGCCCCAACGGCGCCGGCATCCCCTCCCAGTATCCCCGCGTGGGCGGCCAGTTCGCCGAATACACCGAGGCCCAGCTGGTGGCGTTCCGCAGCGGCGCGCGGCACAATAACGTTCCGATGGCGCAAATCGCCAACAAGATGTCCGACGCCGAGATCAAGGCGGTGGCCGACTACATCGCCGGCCTGCGCTGACCGCGCGGCCTGGAACCACCGCCGTTGCGAACGGTCACTCAAGGGGCGGAGTTTCCGCCCCTTTCGCATTCCATGGCACGGCTACCCCGGCATCCGTGCAGCGCGGCCCAAGGTCCGCCATTCCGATCATGACGATAGCTTCAACCCCAGCATCCCGGCCGGCCTCCCGGCGACTCGGCGCCGATCTGTTCGAACTGCTGACTTCCATGCGGTTCGCCGTGAGCCTGCTGGTCTTCATCTGCCTGGCGAGCATCGTCGGCACGGTGCTGGTGCAGAACCAGCCGTCGAACAACTACGTCAACCAGTTCGGTCCGTTCTGGTACGAGGTGTTCGAGACCTTCTCGCTCTACCACGTCTATAACGCCTGGTGGTTCCTGCTCATCATGGGCTTCCTGGTGGTGTCCACCAGCCTGTGCATCATCCGCACCTCGCCCAAGATGATCCGCGACATGCGTTCGTTCAGGGAGAATGTCCGCGAGAACAGCCTCAGGGCATTTCATCACCGCGCGGAATTCGCATCGCCGGCGGCCCCGGGGCAAGTGGCCGGAGCGGTGGCGGGGCTGCTCAAGCAGCGGGGCTACGCGGTGCGCACCAAGGCCGGCGGCGGCGCCACGCTGGTGGCAGCCAAGACCGGCAGCGGCAACCGGCTGGGCTACATTTTCGCGCACACCGCCATCGTCATCGTCTGCATCGGCGGGCTGCTCGACAGCGAGCTGCCGGTACGGCTGCAGATCTGGCTGGGCGGCAAGCAACCCTTGTTCGAGAACATGGCCATCGCCGACGTGCCTCCCTCCGGGCGCCTCGGGGCCGGCAACCCCAGCTTCCGCAGCAGCGTTCTCGTGCCCGAAGGCGGCAAGGCGCGCAACGCCATCGTCATGGTGGACGACGGCGCGCTGGTGCAACCCCTGCCGTTCACGCTGGAACTGAAGAAGTTCATCGTCGAATACTATTCCACCGGCATGCCTCGCCTGTTCGCGAGCGAGGTCGAGGTCACGGACAACGACACCGGCGAGCGCTTTCCCGCCACCATCAAGGTCAACGAACCCCTGCGGTACAAGGGCGTCACCGTCTACCAGTCCAGCTTCGACGACGGCGGCAGCACGCTCGAACTGACCGGCTACGCGCTGCGCGGCAACCAACCCTATACATTCCCCGTCGCGGGCAAGGTGGGCGGGACCGCCCGGCTGGTGGCCGACGGCGCGGCCGGCAATGACGCGTTGAAGGATCTGTCGGTCGAGTTCAGCGGCTTTCGTCCGATCAACGTCGAGAATTTCGCCAATGGCCGCGTCGGCGCGGCCGAGCCCAAGGCCTTGCGCGAGCATGTGGCGGCCGTGTCGGGCAGCGCGGCGCGCGTGGGCCAGAACGACGATTTCCGCAACGTCGGACCGAGCGTGCAGTACAAGTTGCGCGACGCCAGCGGCCAGGCGCACGAATTCCACAACTACATGCTGCCGGTCGAGGTCGACGGCGTGCGGGTCTTCCTGTCCGGCGTGCGCACCAATCCCGACGAGGAGTTCCGCTATGTGCGCATGCCGGTCGATGCCGACAATTCCCTGAAGGAATTCATGGACCTGCGCGCCACCCTGCAGGATCCCCAGGCGCGGGCGCAGGCGGCGCGCCGGTTCGCCCAGGGCAACCGGCATGCCGCCGGCGGCGCCGGCGACGAACTCACCGCGCAATTGCAGGCCTCGGCCGAGCGGGCGCTCGATACCTTCGCCAATGGCGGATTGCAGGCCATTGCGCGCTTCCTGGAGACCAACGTCGCCGCCGCCGAGCAGCAGCGCGCGGCCGACGTCGTCGTCAAGCTCCTGGGCGGGGCCATGGCCGAACTGCGCGCGGTCGAGCGGGAACGCAGCGGCCGGCCGCCGCTTCCCGCCGACGGGCCGGCCGCGGCCGAGGCGACGGCCTGGAACCAGGTTGCCGTGGCCGCGCTGTCGGACCTCTTCCTGTATCCCGCTCCGGTCGTGCTGGGGCTGAAGGATTTCCACCACGTGCAGGCCAGCGTCTTTCAAATGAGCCGGACCCCCGGTAAAAATGCGGTATACCTGGGATGCGTGCTGTTGATCCTGGGCGTGTTCTCGATGTTCTACATCCGCGAGCGCCGGGTCTGGCTGTGGGTCAAGCCGGGGAACGGCGGCCAGGGCGCGCAGACCTTGATGGCCATGACGTCCCAGCGGCGCACGCTGGACTTCAACCAGGAATTCGAGCGGCTCAAGGCGGATATCGCCGCGTTGCCGCCGCATCAGAAAGGGTAGCAAGCATGGAATTGACTTCATCCACCCGCGGGGATGCCGGCAGGCCCGCACGCCGGGGCATCGACGCCCCGCGCAAGGTCGATTGGACCGATGCCGTCTTCGCCTTGCTGCTGGCGGCCGGCGCGGCCTTCGCCTTCCAGCGGGTGGGCGGCATCATGAATTACTACGACAAGGCCATCCTCGTCGGCGCCGTCGTGGTGCTGGCGTGGCTGGGCTGGCTCTGGCGGCCGCTGCGGGCACTGATGGTGGCGGTGGCCATCAGCGGCGGCCTGGCGGTCGCGCTCTACCAGGGCGATCTGGCACGGGCGGAGCAGGCCTTCTTCCTCAAATATCTGCTGTCTTCCCAATCCGCCATCCTCTGGATGTGCTCGCTGTTCGTGCTGGCCACGGTCTGTTATTGGATAGGCTTGATCGCGCGCAGCGGCACGGCAGCCTGGCTCGGCACCGCGCTGACCTGGAGCGCCGTCTTTGCCGGGCTGACCGGCCTCCTGGTGCGCTGGCACGAAAGCTACCTGCTGAGCCCGGACATCGGCTACATCCCGGTCAGCAACCTGTACGAAGTCTTCATCCTGTTCTCGCTGATCACCGCGCTGTTCTATCTCTACTACGAGCGCCGGTACGACACGCGCAGCCTGGGCGGCTTCGTGCTGCTGGTCATCGCATCGGCCGTCGCCTTCCTGCTCTGGTACACCTTCGACCGCGGCGCGCAGCAGATCCAGCCGCTGGTGCCCGCCCTGCAAAGCTGGTGGATGAAGCTGCACGTGCCCGCCAACTTCATCGGCTACGGCACGTTCTCGCTGGCGGCCATGGTTGCGTTTGCCTATCTCGTCAAGGCCCACGGCAAGACCACCTCCTGGGTGCGGCTGGCGCCGCTGTTCGTGCTGGGCGTGCTGCTGGCGGTCGAGCCCATGGTGTTCCGCCAGAGCGGCATGCCCGCCTACTGGATGATCTACGCCGGCGTCGCCGCGCTGATCGTCGGCGGGATCCTGCTGGGCCGCCGCCAGCTCGCCGAGCGCCTGCCCGCCCTCGAGGTGCTGGACGACATCATGTACAAGGCCATCGCCGTGGGCTTCGCGTTCTTCACCGTGGCCACCGTGCTGGGCGCCCTGTGGGCGGCCGACGCCTGGGGCGCCTATTGGCAATGGGATCCCAAGGAAACCTGGGCCCTGATCGTCTGGCTCAACTACGCCGCCTGGCTGCACATGCGCCTCATCAAGGGACTGCGCGGCAACCTCGCCGCCTACTGGGCGCTGGTGGGACTGCTCGTGACCGGCTTTGCGTTCCTGGGCGTGAACATGTTCTTGTCGGGGCTGCATTCTTACGGCGAGCTGTAGGTAGTTCCCCCCCCTACGCGCTGACGCGCGCCCCCCAGGGGGCGATGCGGGTGGACCGGCGGAGCCGGATCCACCGCATCCTGGATCTAGGACCGCCGTCTTGGATTGAGGCACCTGTGCTTCGCTGGCTGCCAGCGGTAGCAACGGTGTGGCAATTGGAGAAAGCGGTACTAGATCCAGGGCGCCGC